>Ga0172367_10000401_pt1 | contig 66787 bp, 78 predicted proteins | sample Lak10m_FD_114542 | JGI IMG/M metagenome (GOLD analysis project Ga0172367, IMG submission 114542) | Freshwater microbial communities from Kabuno Bay, South-Kivu, Congo - kab_022012_10m | ecosystem: Environmental > Aquatic > Freshwater > Lake | place: Democratic Republic of the Congo: South-Kivu... | reverse complement strand
GTGTCATGACGTATGTCCTGCGGCTGCCCATCTACCAGGTCAACGCCAAAGATGTCCTCCTCAAGGAAGAGACCTATTATTTTGAAAAAGGCGACGATATCTATGTGCTGAGTTATAAGAATACAGACGTTGATTTTGCTGCCCAGGAAAGCCTGTTCCTGGACACCCTGGAGTCCTTCAAGCTATCCTGAAATTCTTTTCCCAAATCCCTTTGACACAAACATTCTTCGTGTTATGATTTTTATCATTAGTAACACGCGAGGATAGTCTTTTGTTCTTTTGGGCCGGTTTTAGATGACCGGCAGCTGTGCAGGAGGGGAGGGGGTTGTTTTGTCTAAATTGTCGCGTTTCGGGGTATCGATGGAAGAGGAATTCTTGGGCCGCTTCGACGCTTACATGCGCCGCAAGGGATACAAGAACCGTTCGGAGGCCATCCGTGATTTGATCCGCGGTGTTTTTGTGGTCCAGGAGTGGCAGGCGAATGAAAGCGTGGCCGGCGCGCTCCTGGTCGTTTATGACCATCACAGGCGGGACCTGGTGGAGAACCTTCTGGGGATCCAGCATGATGCGCAGGAGAATGTCGTTTCCACGCAGCATATCCATCTGGACCATCATAACTGTTTGGAGATCATCGTCGTCCGCGGCCGCGCCAGGCGTATCCAGGACCTTTATGACCGGATCCAGGCGCTCAAGGGCATCAAACATACGTCTTTAAGCATGGCGACGACAGGCAGCAAAATCCTCTAGAATCCTGCCGCTGGCGAGACAGATATTACAAGATGCGCGCGGGGAGCAGCCGGTTTTCCTGATTCAGGAAAGGCTTATTCATGCATCATAATTTCATTGACGCATATTCCCATACGGATTCTTTTTTGTGCCGGCGCGATCCCCGCGCGAAGCTTTTTGTTTTCAGTCTTTTTATCTTGCTTGTGCTTTTGCAGCCTGCCGACGGTATGCGGGGGCTTGTTTTCTACGGCGTCCTTTTGGCGGTTGTTTTTATTTTTTCGCGCCTGCCGCTGAGGCCGATCGTCGGCCGCATCCTGGCCCTGCTGCCCTTTGTGCTCTTGACGGGGTGGTCCATGCGTGCGGCATCCGGCGGACTTGCTGTGACCGTCATCAAAGCGGTGGAGGCCATGGTGGCGGTTTTTCTGATGGTTTCGACGACGCCGTTCCCGCGGTTGCTCAAGGCGTTGGAAGCCATGCGGTGCCCTTCGATCGTGATCCGAATGTTGTCGTTCTTGTACCGTTATATCTATCTTATCCTCGATGAGTACATGAAGATGCGCCAGGCCCAGTTGTCGCGGACGGTGGGCGGCCGTCTTTCGCCGGGCCGCCAGGCGAAGATTTTTTCAAGCATCCTCGGCCATTTGTTTGTCAGGTCCTACGAAAAAGGAGAAAGGGTGTATCTGGCCATGTGCGCGCGTGGCTATGACGGTACCGTCCGTGTCTTGGCCTATCCGGGATTTGCGCGCACGGCCGCATGGGCGGATGGGGTATTCCTCGTAATCTCCATTTTGATCATGGGCAGTGTGGAGGCGTTATGTCTTATGCCGTGGAAATAGAGCATCTTTATTTTAGCTATCCTGACGGCACACAGGTGTTGAAAGACCTGTCGGTTGCTGTTCCCGAAGACGATTCTGTCGGTCTGATTGGGCCTAACGGCGCCGGCAAGACGACTTTGCTGCTGCATCTTAACGGTATCCTGCGCGGCGAGGGAAAGATCAAGGTTTTTTCCCGCGAGATATGTGACGAGACCCTTGCCTGCGTGCGGCGGGATGTAGGGCTTGTTTTTCAGGATCCCGATACGCAGCTTTTTATGCCGACCGTCTTTGATGATGTGGCCTTTGGTCCGTTGAATATGGGCTTGCCGCAGGACGAGATCGGCCGGCGCGTGCACAGGACGCTCGGGGCCGTGGATATGGAGGCGAGCGCTGAACGGCCGTCGCACCATCTGAGCTTTGGCGAGAAGAAGAGGGTCTCGGTGGCGACGGTGCTGGCGATGTCCCCCCGGCTTTTGGTTCTCGACGAGCCCACCAGCAACCTCGACCCCGGTCACAGACAGCAGCTGATAGAGATATTGAAGGGGGTTTCAATGACCAAGCTGATCGCTTCCCACGACTTGGAGATGATCCGGGTCCTGACCCGGCAGGTCATCTTGCTGAGCGGCGGCCGCATCGTCGCTTACGGTCCTACCCGCGAGATTCTTTCTAACCATCAACTCCTTAAAAACAACGGATTTTTTCTTCTCTCCTGACCTTTGCCAAATGCCTTATTTTGTGCTATATTCTTCCCGAAGGAAGAAAGGTGGCATATATGACTTTGTGTTATATGCCGTATCGTATTCTTGAGAAAAGGCCCCTGGGAAACCCGGCGGCCTTTTTTGTTTCATGAGGCCGGGACCACGGCAGACATGGAGTGCAACCGGCATGAATTGCCCGGCCGGGGGAAAGCGGCCAAAACATCATCGGCGGATGGACTAGACTCCTTTAGGCCGAAGGAGAGATGTGGATTACTTAGAAAAGATCCTTAATCCCGGAGATGAAGATCTGCCGTTGGCTTCGCGGCTTCTCTATCAGCTGATCGACGAAAAGTATCGCACGCTGTTGGATGAATCCAGCGATCTGATGGGCATCGTCGACCGCGAGGGGAAATTTATTTACGTCAACAGACGGTTGGCGGATTCGCTCGGGTATACCAAGAAAGAATGTTTGAATATGCATATGTACGATATCATCGCTCCGGAGAGCCAGGCGGCGTTCGCTGAGAGGGCAAAGGAATTCCTGAAATCAGGCCGCCTGCAAATGCAGGATTTTGTCCTGAAGACCAAGTGGGGCGGCAAGGTCACCGGCGAGATGAACTCCATAGCATTTTGCGATAATCAGGGGCGTTACTGCGGCGCCAAGGCCGTTTTTAAGGACAGGACCAAACTCCTGGAGGTCCAGAGGCTTGAGAAAAAATACGAATCGATGCTTGAAGACGGCATCGATACGCTGGATTACATCATCATGATCCTTGATAGGAATTTCCGGGTGCGCTGGGTCTCTTCAAGCGTCGGAAAGTATTTTGGTCTCGACAAAAGAGGGGCGGTCGGCGAGGACATGCGCAGGATTTTCCGGGAGAACTTTAAAGACTTGATCCTGGATCATGATCTTTTTTTGCAGGGCATCCTTTCGGCCTACGAGGCCAACACCGCCGTGGAGAATGTTGAGTACCAGATGAAAAGGCCGGGCAGTCCGGACATCGACTATATGGAGCATTGGAGTTATCCCATCGCCCACGGCGAGCTCAATGGCGGCCGCGTGGAGATATTCCGCGACATCACCCGGAGGAAAAAGTCGGAGGAGATGCTCGAGTACTATTACAAAAAGATACACGCCATCATGGAACATGCGGTGGAAGGCATCGTGGAATTGCGCACGGATAATTCGATCCAGTTCGTCAACAGAAGTTTCTCGGACCTGCTGGGGTATTTTGAATCGGAGATGGTGGATCGGAGCCTTTATGATTTTATTCTGCCCGAGGAACACAGGCACCTTCCGTCCGTCAAGCTGATCCGCAGGGCCCAGGAGATCATTTTCGTCAAGAAAGACGGCCATTATCTTTATGCCCTGGCATCCAGCATTCCTCTTGTCTTCGGCACGCAGCCGCCTCACACCCTTGTGTTCATTTCGGATATCACGGAGGCCAAGACGGCATCCATCAAATTACGGGATGCTAACCTGACGCTGCGGGCGCTTAATGCCTCGCTGGTGGAAAACGCGCTCAAGGATGTACAGACGGGTGTGTATAATTATCGCTATCTCCATGAAAGGCTCCACGAGGAGGTTCATCGCGCCCGCCGTTATTGGCGGTCGTTCGCCGTCATCATGATCGATCTGGATTTCTTTAAGGCTGTCAACGACGCCTACGGTCATTTGTTCGGGGATACGGTCCTTAAAGGCTTCGCAGATCTTCTGAGGATCAGCATACGCGCGACGGACGTCGTGGTGCGTTCCGGAGGAGAAGAGTTTGTCGTCTTCTGTCCCGACACGGACAGCTTCGGGGCTCTCGCCACGGCCCGCAAGATCGCCGCGGCGCTGAAACAGGAACCTCTCGGCAACAAGGAGCGCCGCGTGACCATTACCGTCAGCATGGGGATTGCCTCTTACCCGGAGGTGAATATTTTAGATCCCGCGGCCCTTTTGAATGCCGCCGACCAGGCGATGTATCGAAGCAAGGCCGCCGGCCGCAATCACATCACGATTTTCCGCAGAGAAGAAGCGGAGATTGGAAAGACGCAGGATCCTGTCCATGGCCCTGAGAAAAACCTTGTCGTGAAGATGAAACAACGACTGCGGTATGTGAACTTGAGAAATGAGGAGGCCCTGCTGGAATCCTTCAGGCCTTTGATGCGCAAGACTGATGAAATCCTCGGCTATGAGCCTGGTTATACGGATCGTATCGTCAAGGATGTGGAAGACCTGTGTCTGGAGATGGCGTTGCCGCAAGAGGATACGTTTCGTGCGAGGCGTGCAGCGTTATTGTGTAACCTTGGTTTTTTGAGCCTTCCCAGAGATGTTTTGCGCAAATCCTTGCTGAGCGATCAGGAAAAAGCGCTGGTGCGGCGGCATCCTTTTTTCAGCATAGATCTCATCGGTGATGTCGCTTTCCTGGCGGCCCTCAGAGAAGATGTCCTGGATCACCATGAGCATTTTGACGGTTCGGGTTATCCGCGCGGCCTCAAGGGAGGAATGATCCCGATCGCCTCGCGGATGATCGCCGTTGCCGAGGCCTATGAAGCGATGATTTCTTCGCGTCCCTACCGTGTCAAGCCCTTGAGTTGCAAAGAAACAGCAAATGCCCTTGTCAAGGAATCCAGCCGCCAGTTCGACCCTTCTGTCGTCGCCTGTTTCCTCAAACAAATTAATCCCGTTTGCTAGAATTCCCTGCCCGCTTGGGCGGGCGAGGCTCAGCCCGTGGGGCTCCAGGTGATTTCGTAGCCCCCGGCAGGCATTTTCCTGTTTCGTGATCCACCGGGGCCCCGGGGGCCCGGAATGCCATCTTCTGCAAAGATATTTGACACATCGCCGGCGGCGGTCAATCCTCGCCTTTTAAGGCGCCGCCGTCTCAGTGCCAACCCTGAGGCAAGCCCCGCTTTTTAGAGCAGGGACAACGAAGGGTTGACTTTTAGTCCTGTTGTGATATATTGACTCAAATCTTTAAAAATACGAAGGTTTTCTGCTTAAACGCTTCTCAATGTCGTAAGACGTGCGCCAGTGGCGGATTGTGACATTAATAGCGCAAGGTGTAGATTAATCTCGCCAGAGGCAAAATCAAGGAATAAGCGTTACTCCTTGCCTAGGCGTTCGCCACTAGTTCTTCGGCGGACGCCCGCCGACGCCGTGGTGGCGGGCGCCCGGAAATTTCCCACCAGGGCTAGGCCGTCGGCCTGGCGCAGCCGGCCAGGACGGCCATCCGGCGTGAAATTTTCTTCGCAGACTCAGGATTGATTTTGTAACCCACAAAGGGTAGGCCTTCCTCATACCACACAATGGAAGGGCCTAAGGAAAGGGCCTAGTTATATATAGGCAAAATCAAGGAGGTTATGATGAACAGGATGTGGGTGGGGGTTGGGGTGTTGGCGGCGGCATTGACCGTAGCCGGATGCGCTACGACCAAGTCGGGTTCCGCTTCGTTGGAAAACCGCGTGCAGGTTCTTGAAAGCAAAGTCCAGGCGCTGGAAGGGCCGGTGATGACGTCCGAGGCGCCGGTTTCTTTCGAGAAAGAGTCTTCGGGAGCGACGGCGGCAACGATGACGAAGAAGCAGATCCAGCAGGCCCTGAAGAACGCCGGTTATTATGACGGCAAAATTGACGGCAAGGTCGGGCCGAAGACCACCGTCGCGATCAAGCAATTCCAGAAAGATTTGGGTCTTAAAGCCGACGGCATCGCCGGTAAAAATACAAAAGAAAAACTTTTGAAATATCTTCCATAATAGAATGGCTTGATGGGCTATTCTTTTCAGAAAGACAAGATCAGAAAGGCAAGATAAAAAAATGTTCTCTTTGCGTTTTGCGTGTGCCATCTTCGTGATTTTCGGCTTTGCCGTGTCAGGATGCGGCAAAGACAGCAATAAAAAACAGAAATTTGCCGTTGAAGAAGGCGTCCTGAATTTAAGCGAGGCGGATAATCTTCTTTCAGGATCGCGCGATGAGGCCGTGGAGATCGTGGATAACGGCCAGCAGGCGCAGACACAGGTGGCTGTGGATGTTCCTGTTTCAGCGGATGCTCCTGTTTTGGAGGAAGCGAGGTCCTCAGCCGTCGTTCTGGGTGAGACGCCGGACGAGAAGGGTATCCAGACGGCCCTGAAGGACCTCGGGTTTTACCAGGGCGAGATCGACGGCAAGATCGGTCCCAAGACGAAAGCGGCCATCCGGGAGTTCCAGCAGAAAAGCGGCCTTGCGGCCGACGGCAAGGTCGGGCCAAAAACATGGGCGGCGCTCAAGGCGTCCTTGACGGCTTCCCGGGATCCTCAATAGACCAACGAACATATGCCCGATAAAAAGCAACCTCCTACAAAACATGTGAGGCTCAAGACCTGGGTTTCCGAGATGGCATCTTTGTGCCGGCCCGACCGTATTGTCTGGATCGACGGTTCAGAAGAGGAGAAGAGGCGTCTTGAAGACGAGGCTGTGGCCATCGGTGAGATCATCCGGCTGAATCAGGAAAAGCTCCCAGGCTGTTTGTATCATCGCACGGCTGTGAATGATGTCGCCCGCACGGAACATCTTACCTTTATCTGCACGAAGAAAAAAGAAGACGCCGGTCCCACGAATAACTGGATGTCTCCCCGCGATGCTTACCGCAAGGCCTCGGATTATTTCAGGGGGGCCATGAAGGGGCGCACGATGTATGTGGTCCCGTTCTCTATGGGGCCTGTGGGTTCCCCTTTCAGCAAGATCGGCGTTGAGCTGACGGACAGCATCTATGTCGTCTTGAATATGCGCATCATGACGCGTATTGGTCAGAAGGTGCTGGATTTCCTCGGCGCCGACGGCGAATTCACCAAATGTCTTCATTCCAAGGCAGACCTTGATATCGGCAAAAGATTGATCCTTCACTTTCCGGAAGATAACGCTATCTGGAGCGTCGGATCGGGATATGGCGGCAACGTTCTTTTGGGCAAGAAATGCCTCTCGTTGCGTATCGCCAGTTATATGGGGCTGCGGGAAGGCTGGATGGCCGAGCATATGCTGATCATGGGCATTGAGGAGCCCGATGGTCATGTGGAATATATCGCAGCTGCTTTTCCCAGCGCCTGCGGCAAGACAAACCTCGCCATGCTTATTCCTCCTGAAGGCCTCAAGAGTAAGGGGTATAAGATCTGGACCGTGGGCGACGACATCGCCTGGATGCGGATCGATTCCGATGGAGCCCTCTGGGCGGTTAACCCGGAGGCGGGATTTTTCGGTGTGGCGCCCGGGACAAACTCCAAGAGCAATCCGAACGCCATGGCGACGATCAGGAAGAATACGATTTTTACCAATGTCCTTCTGAAAAAAGATTTTACGGTGTGGTGGGAAGACGGCAATGAGCCGCCTCCGCCGGAAGGCATGGATTGGCAGGGCCGGCCGTGGCGGCCAGGCATGAAAGATGAGCACGGCAAGATCATCAAAGGCGCCCATCCGAACAGCCGCTTCACCGCGCCGGCATCCCAGTGCCCCTCGATATCTTTCCGCCTGGAACACCATCACGGCGTGCCTATTTCCGCTATTGTTTTCGGCGGACGCCGTGCGCACCTGGCACCTTTGGTGTATGAGGCGTTCAGTTGGCAACACGGCGTCTATGTCGGCGCGACCATGGCGTCCGAGCGCACTGCCGCCCAGATGGGCACGGTGGGCGAGGTTCGTCGTGATCCTATGGCGATGTTGCCTTTCTGCGGCTATCACATGGGTGATTATTTCAAGCATTGGCTTGCGATGGGCAAAAAAATGGAAAAGCAGCCCAAAATCTTCAATGTCAATTGGTTCCGTCTTGATGAACACGGCAAGTTTTTATGGCCGGGCTATAGCGAAAATCTGCGTATCCTGGAGTGGATCCTTGACCGTTGCAACAACAGGGTCGAGGCGGTCAAGACGCCTGTCGGATATGTCCCCAGGCTGCAAGACCTGGACCTGACGGGGCTGAATATTTCCAGGGATGCGTTGCAGAAGGTCCTGGAGATCGACCGTTTTGAATGGCTCCGAGAGATGGAGAGCCAGAGGGAATTCTTGAAAATTTTTGGAGATAAGCTTCCACGGGAGTTCTGGGCCGAGTGGGAAGCGCAGAACAAGAGACTGCAGGAATAGGCAGCGGATATGCCCGAGAATATCCTCCTGAAGACCGATTTTCCCGATTTAAATCTTCTGCGCAGAGGGAAGGTGCGCGACGTCTATGATGCCGGCGAGCAATTGCTGATCGTCGCGACAGACCGCATCTCCTGTTTCGACGTCGTCTTGGGCTGCGGTATCCCGCACAAAGGGGAGGTCCTGACGAAGATATCCCTCTTCTGGTTCGAGTATCTTAAAGATGTCTGCGAGAACCATCTGGTGACGGCGGACGTCGCTGCCTATCCGCCGCAGATCAGGAAATATCAGGATGTCCTGCGTGGCCGGTCCATGCTTGTCAGGAAGGCCGAGCCTCTCGCCATCGAGTGTATCGTGCGCGGGTATTTGTCCGGTTCAGGATGGAAAGAATACCAGAAGATGCAATCCGTCTGCGGCATCAGATTGCCGTCCGGGCTCAAAGAGTCCCAAAAGCTTCCCCAGACTATTTTTACGCCTTCCACCAAGGCAGATGTCGGCCATGACATCAACGTCGATGAAGCCGAGGCGGCCCGGATCGTCGGTCCCGGGGCCTTCGCCGAGGTCCGCGCCAAGGCCGTCGCCCTCTACGAAAAAGCCGCCGATTACGCCGAGACAAAAGGGATCATCATTGCCGATACCAAGTTCGAATTCGGCAGATACCGCGGCAAGCTGATCCTGATCGACGAGGTGCTGACCCCGGATTCTTCCCGTTTCTGGCCTCAAGAAGATTATGCGCCGGGCCGCCTCCAGCCCAGTTTCGACAAGCAGTTTGTGAGAGACTACCTTGAGACGCTCTCCTGGGACAAGACGCCTCCAGCCCCGGACGTGTCCGCCGACGTTATTCAAAAGACCTCTGAAAAATATCTCCATGCGTTGAAAGTCCTGGCCGGCCTGTGAAGCTCTGTAGAAGGAACCGGCAGTGCCCTGTTTTTGAGGATGTCATAGCGGAATTCTGCACTGAAAGTCTTCGCGGGCTTTACAGCTTCATCTTCAGGCATGAACCAGGGGCTTCTGGTGCGGGGTAACCCCAGATGGAATTCACTCTCCGCGGCGATTATATCGAACTGGATAATCTCCTGAAGGCTTCCGGCATCGCTTCCAGCGGCGCCGAAGCCAAAGACCTTATTCGTCAGGGCCGGGTTCTCGTTAACGGCGAAAAAGAAAGCCGCCTGCGCCGCAAGATCAGGAAAGGCGACAAGGTCGCGGCCGGCCCGACTCTTCTGGAAATCACCTCGTTGGTGGTATAATAGATTTGAGGATGGAAGGGGAACAGGTAACCGGAGGGTGACGTATGTGTAAAGTCTGTGGTTGTACCCCATGCAAGTGCGGCAAGGAGTTTGATAAATGCACCTGTAAGAAGAAATGACCGCCCGGTCGACGGGCATAAGCGTTCCCAAAAAGCCTGATGTTTTATCAGGCTTTTTTGTTTGTCTGCTGCGCGCCTGAAAATTCCTGGAATAAAAGTCATCATTTTTACGTCTAATCTTCGGAGAACGGCATGACAGAAGATGTTTTTTACATAGAACAGTTTCTTGACGGAGACGAGAAGGCATTTGAGGCGCTCGTCAGGAAATACCAGAACAGGGTCCTGAATATCGTTTTTTCCCTGGTTGGAAAAGACAGGGAGAGCGAAGATATCGCCCAAGAGGCATTTTTGAAAGCCTACCGCGGCCTCAGGAGTTTTGGGCGGCGTTCTCGGTTTTCGACGTGGCTCTACCGTATTGTGATGAACACGGCCTATGATTTCTTGCGCAAAAGGAAGAACGTCGTTACGGAAGAAGAAGCTTTAGGGCAGAGCGCCGACGTCTCCGGCGGCCGCGAGGATGTCCTTTTCGTTCTCCTGGTGAAAGAGAAGGAAGCGCTGATCCAGAAAGCCCTGAACAAGGTTCCGTTGGCGTACAGGGCCGCGGTGGTCCTGAAGGATATCGAGGGGTTAAGCTATAGCGAGATATCGAGAGTCCTGGGTTGTCGTATCGGGACCGTGGAATCGAGGATCTATCGCGCCAGGCAGATGTTGAGGAAGGAGCTGATGAAGCTTGGAGGAGACGTGATATGAACGCATGCGCAAGAGTCAGAAAACTGTTGTCCCGCTACATCGATCGGGAGGCCGGGGATGCGGATACGGCCTTCATTGAAGCGCATGTGGCCGTGTGTTTTTCCTGTAAAAAAGAATTACGGGAACTCTCCTGCGTCAGGGAGCTTTTGTTGAGAAAAGAGCGCAGGACTTTGCCTGAGGGAGAGCTGGCGAGGCGTCTGTTGAGGGAAGTTCTGCGTCAGAGGAGCGGGCAGGAAGGTTTTTCTCCGGGCGGCATGGGGTATTTTGCGCGTCGGCTCATCTTTCTTCCGGCCATCGGTATCGCGCTATCCGCAGCTTTTTTGATTTTGGTCCCCCGGCAGACGAACCGGTACTCATGGGAAGAACATATTCTCAGCGGGACTCCGACGACAACGGCGATGACGCTGGGGTTGCTTTTGGGGACCAGAGTTAATTCCACTCCATAGAAAGAAAGGAGAGGCTTATGAACAGGAATGCGGTGTATCTGGCGGTTTTCGCAGTATTGTGCGTTTTGGCCGGCGTTCTGGCAGGTGCCGGTATCGTCAGGAAGGCGGTTTGTCCGGAGTTTGGGCCTTTGGGCCGACCGGATTTCGCTGCGAGGGCCGAACATTTCATGAGACGCGGTCCCGGCGGCGGGGTTGGTCCCGGGAGTCCTGTTGAGATGCTGGCGGACCGGCTGGATCTCAGCAAGGAACAGAAAGCCGATGTTGAGAGGATTTTAGAGGAGTCGCGCCAGGAGATCGAAAAATTGGGAGAAGATGTCCGCTACACGATTGATAAGATCAAGAACGAAGGCGACGAGCGGATCATGAAAATCCTTGATCCCGGCCAGCAGGGAAGGTTTATGGAACTCCTTGAAGAGATACACGGATCCGGCCGTCCCGAGGAAGGACAGGGTCCCATGGGAGAATATGGTCCGCCGCCTTCTGAAGATTTACCGCCCAGGAGATGATGGGTATGCCGTCTTTGCTTCCGCGGCAGGGGCTTAGAGAGGAGGGCTGTTTTTTCATCGAATTCAAAAAAAGAAAGGATGGCTTTGATGAGAATGCCGGCGTATGTCTTGGGTCAGAAGACAGCGATGTGTTTGATTTTATGTTTTTCGTTATGTTCGGCGGCGAGCGTCTTTGGTGAGGAATCCCAGACGGCATCTCGGGACGAAGAATCCTTATTTCCTCCGCCGCGGCATGGAGAAGATACTTCCGGCGGCCGCGAAATGAAAGCCCCGCCCCAGGAGGCGATCGACGCCTGTTCAGGCAAGGCCGAAGGCGATGCGTGCCAGTGCCGCGGGCCCAGAGGGGAGGAGGAAACCGGCATTTGCGCCTCGACGCCGGACAAGGAATACTTTGCCTGCAGGCCGGATCGCGCTCCCAGCGGCCCTCAGGACGAACAGGATTAGACTCAACGATAGATCGAGATACGATTATCTTGGAAAAAAGAACCCCCTGGCAGTTGCTGTCAGGGGGTTCTGATTTTGGTGCTGTGTTTTTTAATTTTATGCCGAAGGGTTCTGGTCGGACGAATAAGTCCGACCGTTTAGAACGCCGCCGAGAATTTCCAACCTGTTTATTTAGGTTGGTGAGGCGGCTGGTGTTTTGCCAGACCTTGGGGCTGGCAAAACGGGAGTCGCCCGCCACAAAGTTTGGCGGGTCCTTTGTAAATTATGCTGGAGGAGGGAGTCGAACCCTCACGGGCGTGAGCCCATCGGTTTTTGAGACCGACGTGTATGCCATTCCACCACTCCAGCGGGATCTTTATATCTTTATCTTTGTGGCGGAAACCCTCACGGGCGTAAACCCAATGATTTTTGAGACCACCGCGCCTGCCTTCGCGGGCTACGCCCGCAGGGCAGGCAGGTATGTCGTTCCGTCCGCCAAAGTATTAGTGGAGGACGCCACTTCGGCGAGATATATTGATTTCTATTTCTCCGCTTCCGACTTGAAGTATCTAAGCATCTCAAGAGGCAGAGGGAAGACGATGATGGACGATTTTTCCGTTGAGATGTCCATAAGCGTCTGCAGATAGCGCATCTGAAGGCTCATCGGTTGTTTCTGGAGGATCTCGGCGGCTTGCGAGAGTTTCTGGGAAGCCTGGAATTCGCCTTCGGCCGAGATGACCTTGGCGCGGCGCTCTCTTTCGGCTTCCGCCTGCCTGGCCATGGCGCGCTGCATCTCCTGCGGCAAGTCCACGTGCTTGATCTCCACATGGGAGACCTTGACGCCCCACGGGTCTGTGGCCTTGTCGATGATCAGCTGAAGTTCCGAGTTGATCTTTTCCCTTTCCGAAAGGAGCTCGTCCAGACTGACCTGGCCGACGGTAGAACGCAAGGACGTTTGGGACATCTGCGATGTGGCGAAATGGTAGTCTTCCACTTCCAGGACGGCATGCGAGGGGTCCATGACTTTGTAATAGACAACGGCATTGACTTTGACGGATACGTTGTCTTTGGTGATGATGTCCTGCGGCGGCACGTCCAGTGTCACGGTACGCAGGCTGATGCGTTCCATCCGGTCGATGGGGAAGAAGACGAAGATGACCCCGGGTCCTTTGGGCCTGGCCAGGATGCGGCCGAGGCGGAAGATGACGCCGCGCTCGTATTCGTTAAGGATCTTGACAGAGTTCAGGAGATACACAACGACGATGATGCCGATGATGAGAGGGAAGCTCATAGTTTTCTCCTTTCCGGATAGCCTGCGTGCTGACGCATGCAGAATCACACTCCCCGCACGTCAGTGCGGGTGATTTCAAGGCACCTATTTTGTCACAAGCAGTTTGACCTTGTCAATTCCTATCACTTTTATTTTTTCGCCTTTGGCGATCGGCTCCTGTCCTTTGTTGACCGCGCTCCAGATCTCGCCGTTCACAAAAACCTGGCCCTCTGCATCAGGTGCTATATTTGTGCCGGCCTTGCCTTCTGTTCCTGGAAGACTTTCGGCCCCTGTCATGATTTTTCGGCGGTGGGCCCGCACGACATTGGTGACCAGGAATATAGCGATGGCCGCCACAGCCAGGACCAGAGGCAGGATAATATTCAGGGAGATGGTCAGGCCGCTGAAAGATGAATCAATCAGCATGAGGGATCCCAGGAGCATGGAGACAATCCCGGCCAGCGTCAAGAGACCGAAGGTGGCCGGTGTCAGGGCTTCGGCGATGAACAGAATGATCGCCAGGCCGATGAGGAGGAAACCGGCATAGTTGACCGGCAGGATCGCAAAGGCGTAGAAGGCCATGACGAGAGATATGACGCCGGCGACGCCGGGGAAGATGACGCCGGGATGCGTGATCTCGATAAAAAGCCCCAGGAAACCTATCATCATGAGGATGTAGGCGATGTTGGGATTGATCAGGGTATTGAGGATGTTTTGTCTCGTTGTCAGGTTCTCGCGGTGCAAGAGGGCATTTTTTGTGTTGAGGATTACGGTCTTCTCGGCGGAAACGGATATCGGACGGCCGTCCAGTTGTCTCAGGAGGTCGCTGATGTCCACAGCGATAAAGTCGATGATGCCTTTGTCGAGGGCTTCCTTTTCCGTAGCAGAGACGCTTTTGAGTACAGCTTCTTTGGCCCATTTTGCGTTGCGCTTTCTGTTTTTTGCGATTGTTTCAACCCAGGCGACGGTATCATTGAGGACCTTGTCCTCCATGACGTTTCCTGTCTGCGGGGTCGATATTTCCTCATTCTGTGAAGGTTGTTTTTCTTTCGTCCGCGGTGATGTTCTCTGTTTTTTCTGGGACCGCAGGGTTTCCGTCAACTCTTCGATGGCTTTTTTGAGCGAGCGGTCTCCTCCCTTTTCTCCCTCAACGCCCACGGGGTGAGCTGCGCCGATATTTGTCGAAGGGGCCATGGCGGCCACATGGGATGCCAAGGTGATGAAGACTCCTGCCGATCCTGCGCGCGATCCGGAGGGTGCGATATAGGTAATGACCGGGACCGAGGTGTTCATGATTTTTTTGACGATGGTGCGCGTCGATTCCAGGAGACCCCCGGGTGTGTCTAAAACAATGACGACGCCCTGGTAGCCGTCGTCTTCAGCCCTTGAAATACCTTTGTCAATATAGTCGGCGACGACAGGTCCGATGATCTTGTTGTCGATGGTGAGGATCAAAAACCGGTCTTGGGTTTGAGGTTGAGGTGTTGAAAAAGACGGTGACAGGACAGAGAAGAGGATGCCTAAGAGCAAGACCAGGATAAATGCCCGCCTGTGCCGGCGGCCTTTAAAAAGAGGCGCAAGGGTTTTCATGGCTTAAACTCCGCTTTGATGGATCGGCTATGGAAATAGGCGATGACGGCGCTGTGGTAGAGAATTGAGATGATATTTTTGACGTCGGCGGCGATGGTCGTTTCCAGCTCGCAGCAAAGCACGATGATGCCGGCGAAAATCAGGATTTTGCTGAGGATGACCCATCCCGCAAAAAAGATCAGAAGTTTTCTCGCATAAGGCCGTCTTAAAAAGATGCCTGCGCCCAGGCAGATCGAGATCAGGCTGCTCGTGATGACAAACGCCAGGACGTTGGGAGGTTTGGGGAGGAATCCTGCGAGGATACTGCGGCCTATCGCGGCCAGGGTGACGGTGCCGATGCCGATTTCGATCAGACCGAAAAGAAGGATGCCTTGTTTTGGCTTCATAAGCCGGGGTTAGGCGCAACCTTTAAATGAATGGAGGCTATCAGGGTGGCGCTCCAATGTCGCGTCGGGACACCCCTGTTTGCGCCGTGCGGCGGGCGAACTTTTTCCCTTGCCGGTTTACATTGTGGTGGCGGCGCCGCCTGCCCTTTGGCAGGCGAGCCTTTTGCCGCCGGAGGCGGCAAAATGGTGGAGCTGACGGGGATCGAACCCGTGACCTCCTGACTGCCAGTCAGGCACTCTCCCAGCTGAGCTACAGCCCCAATTTAATGCACCTATCTTCAATGATTCGTTCGAGATAATCTTTTCTTCTAAGTCTCTTGAGCCTGTATTCTATTTGTCTCGCTTGGGCAAATATTGCAAATTCTTGAAAAAAATTAACATTTTAAAGGCCGAAGTCCTTCTGTTGCTATAACATATCCTGAGCGGAAGTCGGGATTCCGACCGAACGCAAGTGAGCGTCGGGAAGCTAGAGCCCCAATTGACCCCTAATATTAAAATGGCTTAATAATCATAGTATAGACCACCGGGGTTGTCAACATTTAAAGGAGGGGTCGGGAGGAGGGGCAGGCCGGGGTTTTGCGCCGTCAAATATTGTTGAAGGCCTTGCGGTTTTGTGTTAATATCACCCTATTCGTTTTGAAAGGCCTCGAGAAAACCCTCATGTTCCTGGGTGTCCACGTATCCATAAGCGGGAAAATCTATGAATCTGTCGACAGGGCGGCGGGCCTTGGCTGCAGCGCCATGCAGATTTTCTCCCGGAATCCCAGGCAATGGAGGCAGTTGGAGATCGGGGAAGAGGACGCCAGGGAATTCAGGAGAAGACGCAAAGAACAGGGCATCGGGGTTGTGGTCGTCCATGTGCCATATCTTATAAATCTGGCAACGAGTTACGGTCCTCTTTATAAAAAATCCATTGCGGCTTACATCGAAGATATGCATGAGGCCGCTCTTCTGGGTGCCGAGTATCTCGTGACCCATATGGGCAGCTATAAGAACAGCACGCTTCCCCGCGGGCTCAGGGCGTTTATTGCGGCCGTCAATGAGATTTTTAAGGAAACCAAGGATTTGAGCGTCAAGCTGCTTTTGGAGAATACGGCCGGTTCCGGATCGTGGCTTGGGGCGACGTTTGATCACCATCGCAGGATCTTCGGGCATGTCAAAGACAGCCATCGACTGGGAGTCTGTCTGGATACGGCGCACGCCTTCGAAGCGGGATTCGATATCCGCAAGCCCCGGATCGTGGATATGCTCCTGGCCCATATCGAAGAGAGGACGCGTAAAGGCGCCATCTGCGTCGTCCATTTCAATGATTCGATGACGGCCCATGCGTCTCACCATGACAGGCATCAGCATATCGGAAAAGGCTTGATCGGCGCCGCCGCCCTGAAATACATCGTCAACCATCCCGTGCTGCGCGAAGCGGCCTTTATCCTTGAGACGCCGAAGGAAACGCCGCGCTCGGACGCCATGAACATGAAACGGCTCAAGGCGATGGTCGCATGATGTCGTCTTAAACCGAAACTGTAAGTCATAAAACCATGGATTATCATTTTAAAGACCTGGAAAACAAGTGGCAGAAGATCTGGGCCGAGGAAAAACTCTACAGGGCCCTTCCGGACAAGGGCAGGCCGAAATATTACGTCCTGGAGATGTTCCCTTATCCGTCGGGCCGCATCCATATGGGGCACGTGCGCAACTATACCATCGGCGACGTCGTGGCCCGATATAAGATCCTGCAGGGTTTCCAGGTATTACATCCCATGGGATTCGACGCCTTCGGCCAGCCAGCCGAGAATGCCGCCATCAAGCACAAGTCGGATCCAGAGACTTGGACGCTCAAGTGCATCGACTGGATGAAGCAGGAGCTCCTGCGTATGGGGTTTTCCTATGACTGGGACAGGGAGGTCTCTACATGTCTGCCTGAATATTACCGGTGGAACCAGTGGATCTTTCTGAAGATGCTGGAGCGCGGGCTGGCGTATAAAAAGGCCTCCAGCGTCAATTGGTGCCCCAGTTGCGAGACGACGTTGGCCAACGAAGAGGTCGTTGACGGCGGCTGCTGGCGTTGTCACACGCCTGTTGTCGAAAAAGAGCTGGAGCAGTGGTATCTTAAGATCACCGCCTATAGCGACCGTCTGTTGGACGACCTGGGAGGGCTGGAAAACTGGCCGGAGCGCGTGATCGCGATGCAGAAAAACTGGATCGGCAAGAGCTTCGGCGTCGAGATATTCTTTAAACTGGAGAACGGCGATATATTGAGAGTGTTCACGACACGGCCGGATACGATTTTCGGCGCGACCTACGTCGTCCTGGCCCCTGAGCACCCCTTCGTGAAGAAGCTGATTTCCGGCAAGCCGCAGGAACAGGAAGTGTTGCGGTTTATCGACCGTGTCGCCAAGGAGACCAAGCTGGCGCGCGTCGCCGAGGACGTCAAGAAAGAAGGATGCTCTACGGGCGCTTATGCCGTCAATCCCGTCAACGGCGAAAAGATCCCTGTCTGGGTCGCGGATTATGTCCTGATGGAATATGGGACAGGGGCGATCATGGCCGTGCCGACGCACGACCAGAGGGATTTTCTGTTTGCCAAAGAACACGGTTTGCCCATGCGCATCGTGATCCAGCCCAAAGACCAGCCGCTGGCATTGGAGACGATGCAGGAGGCTTTTGAGGTCGAAGGCGTCATGGTCAATTCCGGCGTTTTCAACGGCCTAGGCAGCAATGATGCCAAGAAGAAGATTGCCCGTTGGATGGAAGATAAGATGATGGGCAAGGTCGCCGTCCACTGGCGGCTGCGCGACTGGCTCATTTCGCGCCAGCGTTACTGGGGGACACCTATCCCCGTCGTCTATTGCGCCTCCTGCGGTATTGTCGGCGTGTCGGAAAAAGACTTGCCTGTCGTCCTGCCTAAGAATGTGACATTCACCGGAGAGGGTGGAAGCCCGCTGGCAAAGGTCAAAGAGTTTGTCGAGACAAAATGCCCCAAATGCGGCAAGCCGGCCCGCCGGGAGACAGACACGATGGCGACGTTCATCGATTCGTCGTGGTATTTTTTGAGATTTTGCTCGCCGGAGTGCGCGAGGGCGCCTTTTGACAAAGAGGAGGCCGCTTATTGGATGCCCGTCGATCAGTATATCGGCGGCATTGAGCACGCCGTTTTACATCTTTTGTATTCCCGTTTTTATACGAAATTTTTGGCGGATCTGGGATTGACCGCCGTACGCGAGCCTTTCCGGCGTCTCCTGACACAGGGCATGGTGCTCAAGGAAGGTGAAGTCATGTCTAAGTCCAGGGGCAACATCGTCGATCCGGATGAGATCATCAAGAATTACGGCGCCGATACCTTGAGGCTCTTTATCCTTTTTGCGGCCCCGCCCGAGGCGGAGCTGGATTGGAACGACAAGGGCATGGACGGCGCTTGGCGGTTTTTGAACCGCGTCTGGCGCCTGGCCGACGGCCTCGGCGCAACTGCCGGCGGCAGCCGCATACCATCGGACGCCCTGGACGGCATCGCCAAGAAAATGCACCAGACGATCAAAAAAGTCACCTCCGACATGGAGGGCGGGTTTAAGTTTAATACCGCCATCTCCAGCATTATGGAATTGGTCAACGAGCTCTACAAACTTACGGAGGACGAGCAGCGCTCAAGCGTCGCGGCAGAGGCCGTCAGGGCCCTTGTGGTCCTTTTGGCGCCTTTTGTGCCTCATATCTGCGAGGAAATGTGGCGGATGCTGGGGAACAAGACAAGCGTTTTTAGGGCGTCATGGCCGTCTTTTGATCCGTCCATTCTGGTCGAAGAAGAAGCGACCTATGTTGTCCAGGTCAATGGCAAGGTGCGTTCCAGACTTTTGTTGAGCGTTGACGCAGGAGAGGAAGAGGTCCGGCAGGCGGCCCTGGCCGATCCGAAGGTCAGGGAATGGACGGCCTCCAAGGCTGTCCGGAAGGTGATTGTGGTGCCTAAAAAACTTGTCAGCATCGTCGTGTCATGATTTCATTGACTTCCCAGGAACGGAAGGTCCTTATTTTTTTATGCGTCCTTTTAAGCGTGGGCCTTTTTTGGGCACACGGCCGCAAGGCCTTTGGCTGCAACAGGAGTGCTGTCGAGGTTTACGCAGATACGCAGACGCCCCGTGTCGTGGATCTCAACCGGGCCGCCATGGCGGAGTTGGTGGCTGTGCCGGGGATCGGCGAGAAGACGGCGCAGGAGATTTTGCGGGTCCGTTCGCTTAAAGGCCGCTTCAGCTCGGTCGAGGAACTCAAGCTTTTGAAGGGAATCGGCGACAAAAAGGTCGCCGGCTTTAAGAAATACCTGTTTGTCAGATAAAATCGGGCTATCGGCGGCCGCTGATCTCTGATTTTAAGGCCGGCGGTCGGAAAGGGGTTTCGCATGTTATTTTTCATCGTTAAGGGCGGGATTGTGATGGTCCCGATCATCCTGGCCAGCATTGTCGGCGCCGGGATCATTGTGGACAGGTTTATTGTCATCCGGCGTGTCTATCGGCTGGACATGCAGAAATTCTCCAGGGAAGTCCTGGATCTCGTCGGCAAGGGCAAATACAGGGAGGCGCTTGTCCTCTGCGGCCAAAAGAAAGATTATCCCCTGGCGGCCATGTATGCGGCGGCCGTTGAAAACCGGCTCCTGTCCCGCCTTGAACTTGAGAAGCTTCTGGAGCGCATGGGCAACCATGCGGTCAAGACGCTGGAGAAGAGGCTGGGAGGTTTGGTGTCTGTCGTTGGAATATCGCCTCTGATGGGTTTTCTGGGGACAATCACGGGTCTTATCCGCGCTTTCATGGCTTGGGAGAAGGCCGGCAACGACGTGACGGTCAGCGCTCTCGCCGGGGGGATTTACGAGGCCATGATCACGACCGCCGCCGGACTCATCGTCGCGATTCCGTATTACCTGTGTTACAATTATTTCATCAGCCGCATCAAATATTTTTCCCATGAACTCGACGACTATTGCTCGCAGCTCCTGGAGCTTTTGACAAGAGGGAAGGTCTTGTGAAGATCGCGCCGACCAGGAAATACATGTTCAATCTTGAGTCCGTCGCCATGACGGACATCGTCTTGAACATGTTTATCTTTTTTTTCATTTCGTTCAGTCTTCTTTATACCTTCAATCCGACGAAGGACAAGGTGATCAAGGTCAATTTGCCTTCGGCCAAACACGTCATGAATCCCGGTTCCTCCGGCGGATATGTGACGATCGTGCTTTCCGGCGAAGGCCCGCTGTACCTCGAAGGCGAGGTCGTGACGTATAAGGAGTTGGAAGACCGCCTCATGCAAAGGAAGGCGGCCGAACCCGGCATGACGGTCATTGTTCAGGTCGATCGCCTGGCGCCGTTCAAGAATGTCGTGCGCGTTTTGGATGTTTTGAACGGTCTGGGGATCGAACGGCTGCGTATTGCGGCCCAGCAGGAAAAGTAGCTCTCCCGCACGCACCTCTCGCTCGACAAGGTCCTTTCCCGCAAGCGCTTTCCCAAGGATAGTTATGGAAGAGCGCCGTTTCATGTATGCGCCCCCGGTTGTGGTTTTTACCCTGTGTTACGTCTCGGGTATTCTTTTGGCCGCCGGCTTACATGCGGCTCCGGATTATTTTCCGGTTTTTCTTTTGTTCGCTTTGACGGCTTGTTGTTTGACGGTCCGGCGGCCGAAAGGGTTCATTTGCTGCGCTGCCGGCTGCGTTGTTCTCTTCGGCATGTATGCTTTCAGCGTCAGGGTCATGCCTTCAAAGGATATCGTTGCCGTCCGGACGGGGTTGTGCGAGGTCCGCGGCGTTGTCGTGACGGATGACGACCTGTCGGGAAATTTCTCCCTGAAAGCCGAGGAGATTTGCCGGCAGGGCGAATGCCGCCGCGCCGGCGGCCGCGTGCGTGTGCGCGTCAAAAAGGCCTTGCAGCCGCAAGTCTCCGGCATCTCGGAGAAAGACCGGTCTCTTTTTTACGGCGATCGGGTGGCGTGCCGCGGCCGCCTGTCCCCGATGAGTTCTTTGAGCAAGGTTTTTAGGGTCCAAGGAGATGATGCAGTTCTTTGGCTCCAGGCGCCTGTGGCGCGCCTGGGATGGAGCAGGGCTGCGACGCATACCCGCGGGGTGTTTCTTGCCCGGAAGTACTTTTCCAGGCGCATCCGTCTTTTTCATTCGGATGAGGCGGCGCGAGTTTTGGAAGGCATTCTTTTGGGCAAAAGGGCGGAGTTTCCGGAGGTCCTGCGCCAGGATGCCGTCAGGGCCGGGACATGGCATATTTTTGTCGTCAGCGGCTCGCATGTCGGGATCATTGCTTTCGGCGTGATGGTCCTTTTGAAAATATTTCGGCTCAAGGGGAGAGTCAGGGCAGGGGCGACGGTTCTTTTTCTTTCGGCCTATTGCCTTCTCACCGGAGCCTCGGCCCCTGTCGTGCGCGCCACCGTCATGTCTTGCGCGTTTATCTTTTGTCTTGTCGTCGAGCGCAATCCATTGTTTTTGAATGCGCTGTGCCTGAGCGGGTTAGCCATCCTTTTGTTTGACCCCCTGCAATTGTTTTCCAGAGGATTCCAGCTGTCTTTTTTAAGCGTGTTTTTTATTTTTTGGGTGTATCCCCTCGTGGATCCTGCCGTCCTATTTGAAAAATATCTGTCCCGTCTGCCGCTGTTGAGCCGCTGGGGCCGGCGGCTGGCCGCCGGAGGAGCGGTGTCCTTTTGCGCCTGGCTGGGGACGGCGCCTCTGATCGCCTATGCCTTCGGCAACCTGTCCTTGATCGGTCTGATCGCCAATATGGTCGTCGTGCCCCTCTCGGGACTTGTGATGGCGGCCGGTTTTTCCTTCCTTTGCTTTTGTTGGTTTGCGCCTTTGGCGCGATATCTGGCCTTTGCCGATGATCTTTTGGTTTTTGTTTTTCTGTGGGTCAACAGGTTTTTTGCCGGCATACACGGGGCGTTCTTCTGCGGCTTCTGCCTGCCGCGCCCGGCCGCGCTGGGCATCTATCTGCTTATTTTCCTGATGGTTGCGGTCTTAAAAAGGAGGAAGCGAATCCTCTCTTGAGTTTAAAAAAAAGTTTTGCTATAATCAGACATTCCTAAGGGTGTCCCGTCGTTGAGCAAGTAGATTTCATGCCGATGTAGTGGTTCGACGCGCTACGCTTGCTCACCACGGGTCGAACCATCCTTAAGCAAGTGAGCCTTTTGACCAGTTCAAGGGGTCCTCAACGGCGAATGCGTCGAAGGACGCATCCCTTAGATTTCATGCCGATGTAGCTCAGCTGGTAGAGCAGCGCTTTCGTAAAGCGCGGGTCGGAGGTTCAATCCCTCTCATCGGCTTATCTTTTCGAAGAGCCGATAAAAGGCGTCACGCCGGGAGGTTTCCGCCAAAAAGATTGGCGGACCCGCCGAAGTTCTAGTGGCGGGCAAGCCCTCTCATCGGCTTATTTTGTTTGCGAGTTTGCCGGTTGGCCGGTGGACCAGTTTTTTAGAAACTGGTTGACGGGTTGACCGGTTAACCGGCTCACTCATTCATGGCCCGATTCCGCAATATTCTTCGAAACCGTAATTTTTCTCTTCTCTGGCTGGCGCAGATCATTTCGCAATTCGGCGACAGGCTTGACCAGATGGCGTTGATCGCTCTCGTGCATCGTTATGCGCCCGGATCGACGACGCAGATGGCCAAGATCATGGCTTTTACCATCGTGCCTGTATTCCTGATCGGTCCCATTGCCGGCGTGTATGTGGATCGCTGGGACAGGCGCCGGACGATGGTCGTCTGCGATATTTTGCGCGGCATCCTGATCCTTCTTATCCCTCTGTGGCTGATGCGGCTGTCTTCTTTATGGCCCATCTATATCGTCGTCTTTATCGTATTTTCCCTGGCGCGTTTTTACGTGCCGGCCAAGATGTCCATCATCCCGGACTTAGTGAAGGCCGACGACCTGCTTTTGGCGAATTCCCTGGTGAATACGACAGGGATGGTCGCCGCCATGTTCGGCTTCGGCCTCGGCGGTATCCTTGTCGGCATGGTGGGGGCCCAGGGCGGTTTTACGATCGACGGCGCCAGCTTTTTGATCTCAGGCATCATGATTTTTTTCTTGAGCACGAAGCTTATTCGTCAGGCCAAAAAGGAGAAGCTGATCGAGGTGGGCAAGGATATCGCGGATGTGATCCGTAAATCCGCCCTGGAAGAGATGAAGGACGCGGTGATGTTCTTGAAGAAAGACCCGCGCATAAGCTCTTGTTTCGGGATCCTCTTTTTCCTTTGGGCCGCACTTGGCGCGGTTTATGTGGTGGCGATCGTTTTCGTGCAGGAGGCCTTTGCTTCCGTCACCAAGGAGCTCGGTCTCTTGGTGGTTGCGCTCGGCCTAGGCCTGTTTGTCGGATCCCTGGGGTATGGCCGCCTTGGCCAAAAGACATCAGGGATGAGGACGATTTTCGCTTGTATTCTGGCCGCGGGGGTGATATTATCTGGCTTTGTCGCGGTCGTTATCCGGTTGCCCCACTTACTGTTAGCGATGAGCTTGGCTTTCATCCTCGGCCTTGCCGTATCTCCCATCATGGTGGTCACCAACACCATGGTGCATCAGTTGACGGATAATTCCATGCGCGGCAAGGTCTTCAGTTCGCTTGAAGTCATCATGCACCTGGGTTTTCTGGCGAGCATGATGATTGCCGCGCCCTTGGCCGACCGCATCGGTTCAGTGAAGATCCTCCTGGGCGTCAGCGTTTTTCTGGTCATTGCGGGTATTGGAGGGTTACTGAAGTTTTATGGTCAGGATCGAAGAGCATAAACATCTCACCGAGAACAAACCTATCGAGCAGGCGGCCCTGCCTCGCCGCGTGATCATTCCCCTCGTACAACATTTAGGAAAAAGGCTCGACCGTGTGCTTGTCAAGGCGCAGGACCATGTCAGGCGCGGCGATTGCCTGGCGACGTCGGACAAGGGCGTTTTTGCTCCCGTGCATGCGTCCATCTCCGGGACGGTCAAACAGGTCGCCGATTTTCCGCATCCGGTTTTTGGTTTTTGCAGGGCTATCGAGATCGAGGCAGACGGCAAAGACGAGGCGGCGGAGTCGATGAAGCCCCGGACGGCCGGGGAGGTCTCCTTGCTGACGGCGGCCGATATCAGGACCATTGTTTTTGAATCCGGCATCGTCGGTCTCGGCGGCGCCACGTTTCCGACGCATATCAAGCTGGCGCCCGCCCGGCCCATAAAGGATTTTATCGTCAACGGCGCGGAGTGCGAACCGTATTTGACGGCGGACAGCCGGCTGATGATCGAGAGATCCCGCCAGATCATCGAGGGGGTCAAGCTTGTCGCCAGGACCATACAGCCGGAGAATGTTTTTATCGCCATCGAGGACAACAAGCCGCAGGCCATCCGCCGCATGAAGGAAGCAGCCGGGTCCCTGGGGTGGCGCGTGGTCGTCCTTAAGACGGCCTATCCGCAGGGCGGCGAGAAGCAGGTGATCAAATCGTGCCTTCGCCGGGAGGTCCCGCCGGGAAAACTCCCTTTTGACATCGGCGTCCTCGTGCAGAACGTCGGCACGGTGTTTGCCGTTTACGAGGCCGTTTATTTCCGTAAACCCCTTTATGAGCGCGTGATGACGGTCTCCGGCGCATGCCTGGAGAATCCGAAGAATCTTCTGGTGCGTTTGGGAACGCCGGTGAAAGACCTTTTGGAGCAGTGCGGGCCGATGACAAGGGAGCCCAAGAGGATCATTATGGGAGGGCCCATGATGGGCATCGCCCAGTTCACGCCAGAGGCGCCGGTGATCAAGGGGACGAGCGGCATCCTGGCCTTGGACGAGGATGAGGAAAAGGAACAGGAAGAGTCTTTTTGCGTGCGTTGCGGGCAGTGCGTCGAGAATTGCCCCATAGGCCTGAATCCGGGCCTGATCGCGCTGGCCATCGCCAAAGAGCGTTTGGACCTGGCGGAGGGTTACGGGATCATGGATTGTATCGAATGCGGTCTGTGTGCCTACCTGTGCCCGGGCCGGCGCCATATCGTTCAGGCGATCAAGGCGGCGAAAATCAAAATCAGGAAAGGAAAAACAACCTAATCGTTTCCGCCACAGAGCGCCGGCGGATTCAATTCGCACAGCGGCTTATGTTTCCATAAGTCGCGTGCTCATCAAACATGCAAAATAATTTTGTCAGATATGCGGCGACACTGACTATCATCTGCTTGGCGGCTTCAGGGCTTTTGAGCGTTGTGTATAACGTGACGCAGCCGAAGATCGCGGCCCAGGCGAAAATGGAGGAAGAATCGGCTCTCCGGGATGTCTACCCCGGCGCGGCGCGTTTTGATCCGGTGGAAGACAAGGGAAGCGTTTTTTATTACAAGGCCTTAAGTGCGTCGGGCGATCTTCTGGGATATGCCTTTAAGGCGGAAAAGAAGGGATATTCCAGCACGATCGTGACTATGGTAGGCATGGATACCAAAGGGATCATTCGGCGCATCAAGATTCTGTCGCAGAACGAGACGCCTGGGCTCGGGTCGCGCATCGAAGAAGTCAGGCAAAAAGAGACGTTCTGGGATGTCGTCCTCAGGAAGGCCAAGATCGCCGAGAAGCCCCGGCCGTGGTTTCAGACCCAGTTCGAGTCCAAGAGCTATAAGGGCCTGGAGCACAATGTGGAAACGATCACGGGCGCCACGATTTCTTCTCTGGCCGTCATTGTTTTCGTCGAAGAAAAAGCCGGGAAAATCATGGAGAGCATACAAGATGGCCGATAAATTTTTTGTGGCACATGCCCCCCATATGCGTAAGAACGAGTCCATCGCCGGCATCATGTGGCGGGTCGATCTGGCATTGATCCCGTCGGGCCTGGTCGCCTTGTTTATCTTCGGGTCTTCGGCGCTGTGGGTGATCCTGTCGAGTATCCTGGCGGCCGTCGGGACGGAGGCCTTGATCCAAAAGGCGCGGGGACAAAAAGTGACCGTTTACGACGGCAGCGCCTTTATGACAGGGCTTTTGCTGGCCTATAATCTGCCGGCGCACTGCCCGCTTTGGGTGGCGGCGGTCGGCAGCATCTTTGCCATCGCCATTGCCAAGCAGGCCTTCGGCGGGCTGGGCCGTAATATCTTTAATCCGGCCTTGGCCGGCCGGGCGTTTCTTATGGCGGCATGGCCGAAATATATGACGACATTCACCAGGCCGTTCGTCTATGACGCCGTGACGCAGGCGACGCCCCTGTCCCTGATCAAAGAAGGCAAGGCTTCGGGGATCGTCGATCTCAGCCTTTCTTACTGGGATCTTTTGATCGGCAACCGCGGCGGCGCGCTCGGCGAGGTGTGCATCCTGGCCTTGCTTTTGGGGGGCGTTTATCTTTTATACAAAGGCATCATCAGCTGGCATACGCCTGTCAGCTATGTGGCCACCGTCGCTGTTTTCATGTGGGCATTCGGTTCCCCGGATGGTTTCGGCCGGGGTGATGCGCTTTTTCAGGTCCTCTCCGGCGGTCTGGTCTTGGGTGCGTTCTTTATGGCGACGGATTATGTGACGTCGCCGGTCACTAAAAAGGGCCAGGTGATTTTCGGCATCTGCTGCGGCTTGTTGACGGGCGTCATCCGCCGCTGGGGCGGCTATCCCGAAGGCGTATGCTATTCCATCCTGATCATGAATGCGGCCGCTCCGCTGATTGATCGTTTCGTGCAGAAGCGCAGATATGGAGCGAGTCGATGAAAAGACTCTGGCACGAATTTATTAAGGGCATTTTTTCGGAAAACCCCATCTTTTTCATCGTCCTCGGCCTTTGTCCGACGCTCGCCGTCTCGACATCCGTCAACAATGCCGTCGGGATGGGGTTGGCGGCGACGTTCGTCTTGGTCTGTTCCAATGTCATCATTTCGGCGATCCGCAGACTCGTCCCGGACAAGATCCGTATCCCGTGCTATATCGTCGTGATCGCCGCTTTCGTCGTTATCGTCGAGATGGTCATGAAGGCCTATGCGCCGGCCTTAAACAGGGCGCTGGGCGTTTACGTGCCTTTGATCGTCGTCAATTGTATCATTCTGGGCCGGGCCGAGGCCTTTGCGTCGAAAAACCCGGTTTTGCCGTCGCTGGCCGACGGCTTGGGGATGGGGCTGGGGTTTACCCTGGCACTCCTCATCATCTCAACGATCCGCGAGACCCTCGGCAGCGGCACCTTGGCAGGTTTAAGCATTTCTCATCGTTTTGAACCGGCGCTTGTCCTGTCTTTGGCGCCGGGCGCGCTCCTCATCCTGGGGCTTCTTATGGGAGTCATTAAATGGGCAAGATCTTTGCGATCATAATCAGCAATCTTCTCATCAACAACTATATCCTTTTTAAGTTTATGGGCCTTTGTCCTTTTTTGGGCGTTTCCAAGCAGACAAAACCCGCCTTCAGCATGGGCCTGGCCGTTATCTTCGTCCTGCTTTTGTCGGGCGCCATGACCTGGGCCGCCTACAATTATGTTTTGCTTCCTTTCAGGATCGATTATATGCGCACGGTTGTTTTCATCCTGGTCATCGCCGCATCGGTCCAGTTCATCGAGATGGTCATCTTGAAGATGTCGCCGGCGCTCTACCGCGCGCTTGGCATCTATCTGCCCTTGATCACGACCAACTGCATCGTTCTGGGCGTGACGGTCATCAATACGGAAGATTTTTTTTCCGGCGGCAAGGCGATCGCCGGAAGCTTCGGCTATTCCGTGCTCCAGGTATTTTGCGCCGGGGTCGGTTTCCTTTTTGTCCTGATGTTGATGTCGGGTATCCGCGAACGCCTTGAGCTGGCGGACATCCCCGAATCGATGGAGGGGCTCCCGATCGCCTTCATCATCGCTTCGATCATGAGCCTGGCTTTTATGGGGTTCGTAGGTATGAGGATATAACGGCAACATGGCGACCAGCATTATTGCTTCCATAGCGACACTGTGCGGCCTGGGGATTTTTTTCGGGCTTGTGCTGGCTTATGCGGCGAAGAAATTCCATGTTCCGGTGGATCCGACGATCGAGAGGATCCTGGCCAAGCTGCCGGGCGCCAATTGCGGCTCCTGCGGCAAGGCCGGCTGCATGGGTTTTGCGCAGGCGCTCCTGGCCGGAGAGCTTGATCTTCATTCTTGTTCTGTCGCGGCGACGGAGAACAAGAAAGATATTGCCGCTATCCTGGGGTTGAGCCTGGAAGAAAAGACCAAGAAGGTGTCCTGTCTGCATTGTTGCGGCGGCAACCACGCCAAAGACAAGTTTTTGTACGACGGCATAAAGGACTGTCTGGCCGCCTCGCTGGTCCTGGGCGGTCAGAAAGAATGCGCCTACGGCTGTCTGACGTACGGGACATGCGTCAAGGCCTGCCCGTTTGACGCCATCGAGATGACGGGAGAGGGGTATCCGCGCATCATCGAATCCAAATGCACGGCGTGCGGCATCTGCGTGAGCGTCTGTCCCAAGGGGCTCTATACGCTTATCCCTTTTTCTTCAGGCCAGGGCGGACCCGCCTCCGGCGGGGAGCCGGCAGCCAGGATCTATGTGGCTTGTTCTTCTCTGGATCCGGGGAAGGTCGTTATGTCCGTCTGCGGCGTCGGCTGCATCGCCTGCCGCCGCTGCGAAAAGGCCTGTCCCCACGGCGCAGTGGCCGTCGTCGACAACCTGGCGCGCATTGATTATGATAAATGCACGGGTTGTCTTGAGTGTGCCAAGGTCTGTCCGACAAAGGTCATCAAGGTGAGGGGTGCACAGCCTTCATCGTCACGATGAGATATTTATGAAGACCATTGCTGTTTTTGTTTCGGGAAACGGGACAAACCTGCAAGCGATCATGAACGCGGTCGGCCGCGGCGCGCTGAAGGCGCGGATAGCGCTTGTGGTCAGCGACAAAAAGGATGCCTTTGCGTTGAAGAGGGCCCGTCGCGCAGGCATCAGTACCTTGTTTGTGGATCCAAAAGATTACAGGGACCGCCGGGCCTATGATGCAGCGGTCGTGCGCCACCTTAAAGCGCAAAAAGTCGATTTAATTGTTTTGGCGGGTTTCATGCGGATCCTCTCGCCGTTGTTCGTGCGGGCCTACAGGAACCGCATCCTGAATATCCATCCTGCGCTTCTGCCGGCTTTTCCCGGCGAACACGCCATTAAAGACGCCTTCCGTTACGGCGTCGGCGTCACCGGGGTCACCGTCCATTTTGTCGATGAGGAGGTCGACCATGGGCCTATCATCATCCAGGAGCCCGTGCGCGTGCTTGCGACCGATACGGAAGAGAGTTTGGAGGGGAAGATCCACAAGGTCGAACACCGGATCTATCCCGAGGCGATCAAGAAGGTTTTGTCCGGAAGGCTTATCCTGAAGGGCCGCCGCGTCCTGCCTGTGCTACAGAAATCCTAATCCCGATATTCCGGAAGTTCGACCTTGATTTTTTTGAGCTCGCTTAGGCTGAGCTTGGCGGTTTCTTCCGAAAACGTATCCGTCAGTTCCACCCCCTGAATGTCCTTATAGTTGTAATTCTGGATGACTTCGGCGGCGATCTGCTTGACGTAGTCCAGGGGTTTGATGGTTTCTTCTTCAGGGCTCAGGTCGTAACGCTTGCGTACGAATTCGAATTCAAGCTTCAGAATTCCGAATTTCTGTGTGTAGGAGGTTGTTTTGAGTTCAAAAAGATTATTGAGTTTCTTGTCTTTGGCGAAAAGGCTCTTGGCGCGGTGGATGATCTGCATGCAGATGAATTCGTCAAAGGTGATGTCGCGATAACTCTGCGTTTCTCCCGTCGTATCTCCGATAAGGGCCGGGTCAAAACGCACATCGCGCACGCTGCGCATGAAGTATTCGCCACGGGAGAATTTTTCAAGGACGGCTTGTTCGAGGTCCGGGATATATTCCACCGTCAGAAGGGCGACGCCGAATTTTTTGATGTCTGCGCCGACGACGACCAGGAAATCAAGCTTGGCGTCCGTACTCAAGATGACACGGTGCGCCGCGTTCATGACCTTATTGAGTTTTTCGAGACCCGCCTTGTTCCATCCAGCCGTTTTCTCTTCAATCAGGTCTGTCATCGGCACGTAGATCCACATGGTCTTTCCGGTGATGCGGATGTGGATGTCGATGCCGACCTCATTCTTGACCATGCGGGCGAGCTGCTGCGGCATGGTTTTTACCGGATACGTCGGTTCACAGCCTGAAAGAAAGACCGCGGCTGCGACGACTGCAAGAAAGGCGAGGGGGATCTTAAACAGGTTTCTGATAGGGAGGGGTCGGCAGCGAGCCGAATTTGGTTTTGTTGTATTCCTTAAAGATGGCATCGATTTCATCGAATTCGAGCTCTTCTTTTTTCAGGAGTTCGTTGGCAAAGCGGTTCAACAGGACGCTTTCGTCCCGCAGGAGCGTCTCGGTTTTGGCGACGCATTCCTGGAAGATCCGCTGGGTTTCCTGGTTCAATTCACTCTTGACCTGCTCGGAGATTTGCTGCTCGGGAATAGCGGTGAAGTCTCCCAAGTGTTTGCCGTCCATCCCGAGGCGCCAGACCATGATATGGGCGACGCGCATGGCGTTGTTGAAATCGGATAAAACGCCGTCGGAGGTCGTCCCGAATGTCAGTTTTTCCGCCAGGTATCCGGCGACCGACACCTGGATATTGGCCATGAGTCTTTCCCTGTTGGAGGTGAAGATTTCTTCGCGGGGCTGATGGTGGACGACCCCGAGGGCGCCGCGGCGCGCGATGATGGAGGCCTTGAAGACGTCGTCCGTCGGATGGAGCAGGTAGAGCGCGATCAGGTGGCCGGCTTCGTGGTAGGCCACCAGGCGTTTTTCGTCGCGCGTCATGTGTTTGCGATGTTTGATCCCCAGATCGATGCGTTCCATGGCTTCGGAGATGTCTTTGTGGGTGATCACGTCGCGCTTGTTGCGCAGGCAAATGATAGAGGCTTCTTTGACGATGTTTTCCAGGTCCGCGGGCGATTTATAGACCGCCTGGCGCGCCACCTTGCCGATGTCGATGGATTTGTCGTAAGGGACCTTGCTTAGATAGAACCTTAAGACATCTTCGCGGCCCTGAAGGTTCGGTTTTTCGATATAGATCTTCCTGTCGAAACGCCCCGGCCGCAGGATCGCCGGGTCGAGCACGTCTTCCGGCGAGTTGGTCGCGCCGATCACGACGACGTTTTCCTTCTCGTCCTGCAGGCCGTCCATCTCGACCAGGAGCTGGTTTAAGGTCGTGTTGCCTTCCTGGCCGCTCATGAAACTGAAAGTGCGGGTGCGGCCGATGGCGTCGATTTCATCGATGAAGACGATGGCGCCGCCGTGGGCATAAGCCAGGCGCCGGGCCTGCTTGAAGAGCTTGCGCACGCGCCTGGCGCCGACACCGACGAAGATCTCCGTGAACTCGCTGGCGGACAAAGACAAAAACGGCAGGCCGGCTTCGGTGGCGATGGCCTTGGCCAGGTACGTCTTGCCGCATCCGGGAGGGCCGATCATGAGCAATCCTTTGATGATTTTGCCGCCGACCTTTTGGACGGCGGAATGGTCTTTAAGGAGGTTGACGACTTCGATGGCCTCTTCTTTGGCCTCATCGATGCCCAGGACGTCTGCAAAGTTGACATTGACCTTGGAGCCCCGGACTTTTTTTGTGTCGATCTGGCCGAAACGGCCGAACATGAGAGATACGTAGATGATCGCCGAGATGGCCGATGCCAGGATCCACATCATGATCTGGATGGGCAGCTGGGCCAGCTGCATCTTGCGGTAAAAAGACTCCAGGCCCATAAAACCCCAGATGGAGAGGCCTGTCAGGACGATAACGGCCAAGGTACTGAAGACGGCGATCCAATGGTCGCGTATGAATGTCTTGATCTGTTTATAGGTGAATTTATCGATTTTCATAATAGTTTGAAGATAACATAAATCGCTGTTCGTGTCAATGCGGCATTGTTTTGTCTGTGCCGCAAGATGCTTTTGCGGAGTATCTTCGCCGCATTCCGCGGTGTGATTAAATTTCCTTGACGCGCCTATGCCGTTATGATAATCTTTTCACCTAATATTTTCTAATACAACATAGGTGTGATGTCGGAGGCGATATGTCGGTTGTCAAGAAGGTCATTGCGAGAGAGGTCCTGGATTCGAGGGGGAATCCTACGGTTGAAGCGGATGTCGTTCTGGAATCCGGGGTTATGGGGCGCGCCATCGTCCCTTCGGGAGCATCTACGGGTGAGCACGAAGCCCTGGAATTGCGCGATGGGGACAAGGCGCGCTATATGGGCAAAGGGGTCCTGAAGGCCGTCGCCAATATCAACGGCCCCATCGCCGATAAGATAAAAGGAATGGATCCCAGCTTTATGGCGCTCGACAAGGTTATGATCGAGCTGGACGGCACGGAGAACAAGGCCAAGCTCGGCGCCAATGCCATCCTTGCCGTCTCCATGGCCGCCGCCAAGGCCCAGGCCATTGAGGAACGCAAACCTCTCTATAAATATCTGGGCGGCAAGAATGCCCATATCCTTCCTGTCCCGATGATGAACATTTTGAACGGCGGGCTCCATGCGGATAACAACCTCGATTTCCAGGAGTTCATGATCATGCCTATCGGCCTGCCGTCATTCCGGGAAGCCCTGCGCGCCGCTGTCGAGACATTCCATAATCTCAAAAGCATCCTTAAATCCAAGAAGCTTTCTACCTCTGTGGGAGACGAGGGCGGTTTTGCGCCGAATCTTCAGTCCAACGAGGAGGCTTTGGGGCTGATCATTGACGCGATCACCAAAGCCGGCTACAAGCCGGGCAAGGATATTTCCCTGGCCCTGGATACGGCCTCCAGTTCTTTCTATAAAGATGGAAAGTATATGATCGAGGGGAAACCCAAGAGCGCAGAGGATATGATCGCCATCTTTAACGAGATCGTCGCCAAGTATCCGGTCGTCTCCATCGAAGACGGCCTGGCAGAGGACGATTGGGACGGATGGAGGAAGTTGACGGAGAGTCTTGGGTCGAAGATCCAGCTGGTCGGCGACGATATTTTTGTGACGAACGTCAAGCGCCTTCAGATGGGTTTCGACAAGAAGGTCGCTAATTCCATCCTGATCAAGGTCAATCAGATCGGCTCGCTCAGCGAGACTTTGGATTGCATCGAGCTGGCCGGAGAGAACAAATATTCGGCGGTCATCTCGCACCGTTCGGGAGAGACCGAAGACACGACGATCGCCCATATTGCCGTGGCGACGGGCGTCGGCCAGATCAAGACAGGATCTCTTTCCAGGACCGACAGGATCGCCAAGTATAACGAGCTTTTGCGCATCGAGGAAGAATTGGGCAAGAGCGCGGTTTACGCAGGGACGCTCTGGCCGGACAAGATATTTGGAAGGGTTTAGCTCTTTAAGGTCCGAAGCCAAAGGACGCAGTCCGGAAAGGCCGAAAGAACGGACGCCGGCCTTCGGGAAAAGACCTTGAAAAATCTCCGGCTTTTCATTATTCTTGTTATTTTATTCCTCATCTTTTTGCCGGGTTTTGCCAAGTTTCAGGAGTTGAAGGCCAAGCTGGCGGAGACCGAGGAAAAGATCAGGAAGGCGCAGCGCCAGAACGCCATCCTGGAGCAGAGGATTACCCAGCTGCAGAACAACACGGCGTATCTGGAGATGGTGGCGCGCGACAAGATGGGTATCGTCAAGAAGGGCGAGACGGTGCTCAAGATCGTGCGCGAGGATGAAGTTGATGTCGTGAATCAGACGAATGCCTCCAAAGAATAGTTGCGTTTTATTGTTCTTTCTGTACAATGAATGATCGCGGGGTGGAGCAGCCTGGTAGCTCGCAAGGCTCGATGGACACAAAGCTCAAAGCGGATATTGCGGAATCAGCGGTCACGACCGAGCTTCTGAAAAGAGGCTTTCGTGTATTGCGTCCGGCAGGGGATCGACTGCCGTATGATTTGGCTGTTGATCGCGCTGGAACACTGATTCGCATCCAGGTGAAGAGTGCTTGGTTTAACAAAACAGACGCATGTTATGTTGTAGATGCTCGTAGGACCAAGACGAATCGCCGAAAGATGCGACGGCAGTGGTACAGCGATCGGGATTTTGATTTTGCTATTATCTACCTTGACGATGTAGACGTATTCTACGTTTTGCCCGTATCCGTTTTTTCTCGTTATGGTAGCACCATAACGTTTGTGGAAGCGGAGAAAAGACAGCGTAGGCCGATATCGGCAAGATACAGAGAGCGATGGGATTTGTTGTCCAATGGGTCCCTCAATCGGTAACGGTTGATGGAAAACCTGTCAAATTCGGTGAAACCCTCGGCGCAAGCCAGGGCAATACCGAGCCAAGCCCCCACTGATTCGTTTCGCGTTCGCAAAAGCGAATCAAAACGGTGGGGGAAGGTGTAGAGACTAGTTGGCAGGAATCCTCTTAAAATGAGGATTAAGGGATAGTCCGGACTACAAAGCCGGAATAGTGCCGGTGGCAGCGAAAGCTGTAGTAGTAAAGCATAACCTTGAGGCCGTCCGTTCAAATCGGACCCCCGCAACCAGTTTTATCTCTCGAACTCCACATAGAGAGATACAGAAAGCCCTGGCTAGACCCACTGGTCAGGGCTTTTTGTTTGTGTCGGTGTATCAAAGAGTTAGCACAGAAAGTGTAGACTTTCCCCATTCCTCTTAAGGGAAAGGTCTAGGGCATTGTTATTTTTGCGTTAGATAGCCAAATAAATCTCGCCAAACCATCTCTTTATCTCAGAATCGACGGCATTTAATCGCTATTTTGGCGGATAATTCGATTATTTTTGGTCTGAAATTACCGATTAAACGGTAGCTATCGAAGAGAGGCCTTGCTTTTGATAAACTCAAAAGCAAGGCCTCTTGTGTTATACATTTTCTTTGAAAAACTTGACAAGTATACCTTCTTAGGGTATATTTAAAAATGGAAACCATTTTCAATAATAGGAACGGTAGACAGGGAAACATATGCCAAGAGGCGAATGCAGGGGCCAAGGTTGGTGGCACGGTAAATTTCGGGGCTGCGGTTATCGGATGACGTTGGGGCGAGAGGCTATTCTCGATGTTTTATCTAAAGCCGAGGGGCACTTGAGCGCCGAGGATATCTATATAAAAATACATCCAAGATATCCTAACGTCGGCCTGACGACTATTTACCGCACCCTGGATTTATTATCGAACGTCGGCATGGTTTATAAGCTTGATTTCGGAGACGGGAGAGCCCGGTATGAGTTCGCCGAAGGGCCCAAGGGCGCTCATCATCACCACCACTTGGTTTGTACGCAATGCAATAAAATAATCGATTATACCGATTTTATCGATGATGAGGTAGAGCTTCTTAACCAAACAGAGAAGGGGCTGGGGCAAAAATACAAGTTTAAGATCACTAATCACCTGATACAGTTTTACGGCGTATGCGAAGAATGCGGCGGTAAGAAATAACCGCTATATTTTTTTCTCTCTTAATGGAAATGATTTCCAATATCTAGGATCGGAAGTTATGGATTTGCCCCTTGTATAAACGTTCGGTAATTTTCTCAGGAAGCATTCGAGAAAATTACCCTCACATGCTTCGGGGTTGATTTTGAAAGGAAATCACCTAAGTATAGGCAAAATCAAGGAGGTGTGTTATGCCAGGTTTTGACGGAACAGGACCGAGAGGTCAGGGACCCATGACGGGCGGCGGAAGAGGCTATTGCGCTGTGCCTGTGGATGAGGTAGTAAGACCGTTCGGAAGAGGAAGTTATGGCGGTCGGGGCGGAGGCAGAGGTTGGCGTAATTGTTTCTACGCCACAGGACTTCCAGGCTGGATGAGGGCGCAGAGAGGCGCGCGGGCATTCGGCGGCTACGAGCGAGCGATGTCTAAAGAGGAAGAGCTGGCCATGCTCAATAATCAGGCCGATTTTCTAAAGGGGGAGCTTGAAGCTGTGCAAGCCCGTCTTCAGAGCCTTTCGGCCCAGGAGAAACAAGGGGATAAATAAGAGACGCGAAGACACAACGGAAAGGAGCTTTTAACATGAAGGTAGGAGTCGTATTGGAAGATGAAAACGGCATTCACGGCAACGTCTGCGCGCATTTCGGCCAGTGCAGGTATTTTTTCCTGGCTGATATCGATAAGGACAAAAAGAAAATAACAGGCACGCGCATCGTGCCGAACACCGCTGTCCATGGGGGCGGGGGGTGTATTGCCGTGGATGAGATATTGAAATATAAAATCACGCATATTATCGCCGGAGGCATGGGCATGGGCGCGCAGCAGAAGTTCGCGCAGGCCGGCGTGAAGGTTTTCGGGTATTACGGCAGGGTCAAGGATGCCCTCGACGATTTTATGAATAACGCTTTGGGAGGCCTTGATGCTTGCAAAGAACATGGAGACGGCCATGGCCACGGCGGGAGTTGCCACTGAGAGATAGAAAGGGTATCTTATGAAAATATGCGTTACGTCAGAAGGCAAGATATTGGATTCTAGAGTCGATCCGCGTTTTGGCCGCTGTCAGTATTTTATCTTTTTTGACACGGAGACCAGTAAGTTCGAAGCACAGGAGAATGCGAACGCGCAGTTTCAAGGCGGGGCGGGTATCCAATCGGCCCAGTTGGTGAATTCCAAAGGCGCAAAAGCTGTTCTTACCGGGAATGTCGGTCCCAACGCATTTCAAACGTTAAGCGCGGCGGGCATCCAGATTTACACCGGCGTATCCGGTACGGTGGAAGAAGCCATAGAGGATTTTAAAAGCGGAAAATTAACGCTAACCGAAAGCCCCAGCGTTGGCTCTAAGTTCGGCATGGGAAAGTAGTCTTTTATTGGAAGATGAGATATTAGAAAACCATAGGCGCTATTTGGAGCGCAAAGCCTTATACGGCAGTTTCGGCTACGATGTCGATCGTGAAAGGGATTTTATCCTCGAGCAGGCCAAGCCTATTGAGGGTAAAATTCTTGAGGCCGGAACCGGCAAGGGGCATTTTGCGCTCGCCTTGGCTAAAGCCGGGCATTCGTTTGTCACGTTTGATATTTCAGCCGAGGAGCAGCGTTTCGCAAAACTGAATCTCGCCTATTTCGGTTTTGAGAAGGCGGCGGATTTCCGCATCGAGAACGGCGAGCGCACGAGTTTTTCCGACGGAAGTTTTGAAACTGTTTTTTCCGTGAATGTCCTGCATCATCTGCGTCATCCCATCTCCGTTTTAGACGAGTTCATCAGAATCGTTTCTCCTCAGGGTAAACTCATATTGGCGGATTTCACGGAAGAGGGATTTAAGGTGATGGACAAGATCCATGGCCTTGAAGGCAACGTCCATGAAGTGGGCAAGGTGACTTTGTCGGATGCCCAGGCGCATCTGGTCAAAAAGGGCTTTTCGGTTAAGGCGACAAAAAGCGCGTATCAACGCGTCCTCGTCGCCTTAAGAGGCAGGGTCTAAAGCCATGATTATTTCGGTCGCCAGCGGAAAAGGCGGGACAGGAAAGACGACGATCGCGGTGAATCTGGCGCTGTCGCTGAAAAACGTCCAGTTTCTTGATTGCGATGTGGAGGAGCCCAATGCCCATATATTCTTAAGGCCGCGTATCGGCGGTCAAAAGAAGGCAACTATTCTTGTGCCCGAGGTTGATGAAGCAAAATGCACTTATTGCGGGAAATGCCGGGAGGTTTGCGCGTACCACGCTATCGCCGTATTGCCGGGAAAAGATGATAAAAAGGGGAGCGTCCTGATTTTTCCGCATCTCTGCCATGGTTGCGGGGCGTGCAGCTTGCTTTGTCCTCAAGGGGCTATTAAAGAAGTCGCCAAAGAGATAGGCGCGATTGAGATCGGCGGGAAAGGTGATGTGCAATTTGTCCATGGTCGTCTCAATATCGGCGAGGCAATGTCGCCGCCCCTGATCCGCCAGGTTAAAGAATATATGAATGCGACAAGGACGGTTATCATCGACGCGCCGCCCGGAACATCATGCCCTGTTATTACGGCGGTAAAAGGGAGCGATTTTTGTCTATTGGTAACCGAGCCGACACCTTTTGGTTTAAATGATCTCATTTTGACGGTTGAGGTATTAAAAAAGCTTAAAGTTTCCTGTGGCGTCGTGATTAACCGCGCTGATTTGGGAGATACTAAAACTGAGGAATACTGTAAAAAAGAGAATATCCCAATACTCATGAGAATACCGTTTAAAAAGGAAATAGCCATGGCGTATTCCAAGGGAGAACCGATGATCAGGGTATTTCCGGAGTATAAAAAAGATTTTCAGGGTCTTTTCAACGCTATCAAACATGCAAAATCTCGTTAAAGATTTCTTGCAGCAAAGACGATTTGCTGTCATAGGTTCCTTCAGCAAAAAAGAAAAATATGCCTATAGGATTTTAATTAACTTGATAGAGAGAGGGTTTGAGGTTTTCCCCATTAATCCCCATTTAAGCGAAGTTGAAGGCAGGGTTTGTTATAAAACTATAAGTGATATTCCCCAGGAGGTGGATGTCGTTAATATAGTGACGCCTCCGTTCGTAACCGAAAATATCTTAAAAGAATGCCTGCGGAAAGGCATGAAGCGGGTATGGATACAGCCTGGAGCGGAAAGCCCGGCCGCCGTACAATTTTGTCATGATAACGGTATAAGGGTGATCCATGGTGTGTGCGTCATGCTGGAATCGTAAAAAGAACAGGAGAAGAAGTTGTGAGTAAAAAAGTGGATATACTTGTCGTCGGAGCAGGGCCTGCCGGAATAGTAAGCGCTGCTACGGCCAGAAGGTATTATTCGGACAGGAGTATTCTGGTGGTAAAGAATATGAATAATGGCTGTATTCCTTGCGGGATCCCGTATATGTTCTGGAGTCTCAAGGAGCCGCAGGATAATATCCTGGGGACGGAAGTCTTAACGAAGAATAATATCGAGGTTGTCTTTGATGAGGTTTCCGGGATCAGGCGCGATAAAAAAAGCGTAGAGACAAAAAAGGGCGACGAATATACCTATGAAAAGCTGATTTTGGCCACGGGTTCTCTGCCTGTTATCCCGAAGATCCCCGGCATCAATAAAAAGGGCGTCTATCCTATCTACAAAGATATGGATTATCTTAAGAGTTGTATTGAAGAAATTAAAAAGACAAAAAAGATTTTGATCATCGGGGGAGGTTTTATCGGGGTCGAATTCGCGGATGAGATCTCAAAGATCTCCAGTCTGAGCGTGTCTCTCGTGGAGGTCCTCCCTGGCCTGCTGGCGAATTCTTTTGACCGGGATTTCTCTTCGCTGGTCGAAGAGAAGCTTAAAGGCAGGGGGGTCAATATCATCCTCAATGCCCGGGTTGTTGAAATTTTGGGGAATGAGAAGGTCCAAGGAGTGCAGTTTGAGAACGGAAAAAAGCTGGAGGTGGACAGTATCATTTTAGGGATAGGGGCGGTGCCTAATACGAAGCTCGCCAGGGAGGCGGATTTGGACCTGGGCAAGGGGAGAGGCATATGGGTAGATGAGTATATGCGTACAGGAGATCCGAATATTTTTGCGGTAGGCGACTGCGTGGGGAAAAGAGATTTTTATACTCGAAGAGATACTCCAGTCATGCTCGCCTCAACCGCCACCGCGGAGGCAAGGGTCGCGGGTGCCAGTCTCTATCAGCTGAAGGTCGTCCGGGAAAATAAAGGGACGATCGCCATTTATTCCACTTATGTAGATGGCCTGGTCTTGGGGTCGGCCGGGCTTACGGAAACAAGCGCCAAAAAGGAAGGTTTTGAAATTATCGTAGGGGATGCCGAGGGAGTGGATAAGCATCCCAAAACCCTGCCCGGGGCCAGTAAAGTCAGGGTAAAGTTAATTTTCTCCCGGCAATCGGGGATACTGATGGGCGGCCAGGTTTCCGGAGGCATATCGGTCGGTGAAATGATTAATATCATCGGGATGGGTATCCAGCAGAGGGTTTCCCTGACGGAATTAGAGACATTACAGATGGCGACGCATCCGTATCTGACAAGCGCGCCTACTATGTATCCGATTGTATTAGCGGCCCAAGACGCATTGGGTAAGATGTAATAGGTAATAAAAAATGCAACCCAAGTTTAAATATATTTATGGACCTGTTTCTTCTTGGAGATTGGGAAGTTCCTTAGGCATAGATTTGCTATCGCAGGAAGAGAAGATCTGCAATTTCGACTGTGTTTATTGCCAGCTGGGGCGGATTAAAAAATATACGCTAGAAAGGAAAGTGTATGTTTCCGTCCGAGAGGTCATTGATGAATTGGGGGAATTACCGGATACGAACATAGATTACATTACTTTTTCCGGCAGGGGTGAGCCTGCCTTAGCGGCCAATTTAGGCAAAGTGATAGAAACAGTGAAGTCGATCCGCAAAGAACCGGTCGCAGTCTTGACCAATAGTTCCTTGATGGGTCTGGATGAAGTAAGAAATGAGCTTGTTTTGGCTGATTTTGTTATTGCCAAGATGGACGCCTGCTCTCCGGGATCATTGCAGGAAATTAACCGGCCGGCCGAGGGGATAGAGTTTAACGGCATTCTGGAAGGCATAAAGGCATTCCGGAAGAATTATAGCGGGAAATTGGCTTTGCAGATGATGTTCCTTAATAACAATAAGAATGAAATTAAAAAATTTATCTATTTGGCAAATTATATTAAGCCGGATGAGATACAAGTGAATACGCCGCTAAGACCGTGTCCTGTCTGGCCATTGGCCAAAGAAGATATCCTGAAGATAAAGGATTGTTTTATCGCAACGTGCAAGGTGGACAGCGTAGTTTCCGTTTATGACGAAAGGGAGATTAAACGTGTTCCTTCCTTGAGCGATGAGGATACGCTAAGAAGAAGGGGCAAGGTTAAATAAGGAGATGCTGATAGAAATTCTAAAATCCAAGATACATGGCGCGATAATTACTAAAAAAGAGCTCCATTGTCAGGGGAGTATCGGTATTGACAGAGCGATTTTAGCGCAAAGTGATATTTTGGTTAATCAGAAAGTCCAAGTACTAAATTTCAACAATGGCTCGCGTTTTGAGACATATGTGATCGAAGAAGAAGAAAACAGCGGGCAAATCGTCCTTTACGGTCCTGCAGCGCGCCAGGCAGAAACAGGCGATATGGTTTGTATTATTGCGTATGGTTTGATCGAGCATGACCAGGCGCAGAGATCTAAACCCCAGGTCATCGTTTTAGGCGATAGGAATAAAGTAAAGGCCGGAAGACTTATTTAGATTGCATCCTTTGGACAAGGAATTTTTCGTGGAGGCCATGGAAATTAAGCGCAAAGAAAAGGGGGAAAAGATGGGCATTAATATAAATGATAGCAATTTTAAAGAGGATGTTCTGGGCGAAAGTTTGCCTGTTTTAGTAGATTTTTGGGCTGCATGGTGCGGGCCTTGCCTTAGAGTTGCGCCGGTCATTGAGAAGATAGCTAAGGAATATAAGGGTAAATTAAAAGTCTGCAAATTAAATGTAGATGAAGCTCCCAAGACAGCTTCCAGTTACGATATTATGAGCATACCGACATTAGCGGTCTTTAAAAAGGGGAAAGTGGTGGATAAGATCGTAGGGGCACTCTCTAAGGCAGAACTTGAATCCGCGATTAAGCCTCATATTTGATTTAAAAAAGATTTGGAGGGGTATGTCAGAGGGCAACAGAGGGTCCATGCACAAAGCGGTCATAACATGGAACGAAGAAAAGAAGACGTTTTTGTGTTCAATTGGCAATAAGACTATTGAAATAGCCGCATCCCTGGAGTCTAAAAGACATGATGATATGTTTACGCCTGAGGAGCTTTTTGTGGATTCAATAAAAGGTTTTATTAAGGACGCATTCATGGATTCTGCCAAGCGAAACAATCTCGAAGTGCTAAGTTATGCGAGCGAAGGTCAGGGGATCGTTCACAAGGTTGGGGATGAACTCATGTTTGTGGAAATTAAAATACGGCCTCAAATAATTGTCACTGCAAATAGCCAGATTGAGAAGGCAAAAGAGCTTATAGAGATTGTTGGCAAGGATTGTTTTATATCGAATTTTATTACAGCTAAGATAAATATTGAACCTGAAATTAAAACAGGACAGCGATATGTTGAGCTTTAAACAGATTGACGAAGCAAGAAAAATATTGGGATTGGATGAAGAGGCGAGTATGGAAGAGATCAAACAAGCCTTCCGGGATTTAAGCCTTAAGTATCATCCCGACAGAGCTAAAAAGAAAGATAAAAGAGAATCTGAAGAGATGATGAAAAAAATTAATCATGCCAGGGATATTATCGGAAGCCATTGCGCTAATTACCGGTTTTCCTTTAAGGAAAAAGATGTTAAAAAAAATATGATGTCAAAATATGAATATGATCACCTCAAAAGGTTTTACGACGGCTGGTTCGGAGATCTGGATTTATGAGCGATATCTTTGGTAAACACTACCGGAAATATGACGCATGGTACGACAGGCACAAATTCGCATTTTTGTCGGAGTTGGAAGCGATAAAAAAGGTTTTACCACAAAAGGGAAGAGGGTTAGAAATCGGCGTAGGGACAGGAAGGTTTGCCACCGGCCTGGGTATTTCCGCGGGGATAGACCCTTCCTCCCGTATGCTTAAGGTGGCTAAAAAGAGAGGCGTGAATGTCCGCTTCGGCTTTGGCGAAGATATCCCTTTTCCGGATGGATCATTTGATTACGCGGCGATTATCATTACTTTATGTTTCGTAAAGAATCCCCGCAGAGTTTTAGAGGAGGTCCATCGGGCCTTAAGGGAAGACGGTAAAATAATAGTTGCCATTGTCGATAAAGAAAGTTTTCTCGGGAAATTTTACCAAAAAAAGAAAAGCGTATTTTATAAGCAGGCAAAATTCTTCAGTGTCAAAAAGGTGACACGTTTGCTGGAAGAAACGGGTTTCGCTTCTTTTTCTTGTTATCAGACGGTCTTTGTTTCGCCTGATAAGATGAAATCGGTAAAAAGGCCCAGGCGGGGTTTTGGTCAGGGCGGGTTTGTCGTCATATCGGCAAAAAAACGGGCGATAGAGAAGCCAAGGAATAAATCGGTGTTATTGAGGTCAGCGGGGAGGAGTCGGTGTCATGAGAGTTGTCCCGATCGGCGTCATCCACACGCCGTTTAAATGCAAAAAAGATACACCCATACAGCCGTTTAAGTCAAAGGCGCTGGGACGGGTGGAAGTGTTTAAAAAATACGAAGAAGGGCTTTGCGATGTCGAAGGTTTTTCTCATGTGCTTCTGGTTTATCGGTTTCATAAGTCGCGCGGATACAAACTTAAGACCAGGCCTTTTCTTGACAAGTGCGAGCGGGGGATTTTTTCCTGTCGTTACCCGAGAAGGCCCAATCAGATTGGCATCAGTATCGTTAAATTAGTTCGCAGGAATAAGAACATTTTAACCGTCAAGCATGTCGATATGTTGGATGGGACGCCGCTCTTAGACATTAAGTCCTACAATCCGCACTTTGAGCCTAAAAAAGGGATCAAGGTCGGTTGGTATAAGAAGGTCATGAAGGCCGTTCCCCGCAAAGAGATATAAACTTATGTTTGAATCCGTAGTCCTGTTAATAAGCGCCATCGTGGCCGGGATCTTGGGCGGGCTTTTAGGGATCGGCGGAGGCATGATCATTATGCCTGTGTTACGTTTCTTTTTTGGAGTATCAACCCCGTTTGCCGCAGGAACAACGGCGCTTGCGGTTTTTTTTACGACGTTGAGCGGCGGATATAAACATATCAAGTTAGGGCACGTTGACATAAAATCTTTGGTTCCTATCATGATCGCCGGAGGCATATCCACGGCTGTTTTTTCTTATTTATTCATCTTTCTTGCCAAAAAGCCTGTATGGCTTGAGTTGGGGGTGGGGTGTGTTTTTCTGTTTATTTCTCTGCGCATGATATGTGAAGGTTTATTCCCGTCCAAGGAGAAGCAGGAATCGGGCGAAAGTTCCGTCAAAGGGAGGGGCGTCGCAAAAGTATCCGTCGGGGTTATATCCGGAATGCTTCCCGGTCTTTTTGGTATCGGAACAGGGGCCGTGCTTGTCCCTGCGTTTAATTATTGCCTCAACAGTCCTATTAAGGTGGCTGTCGGTTCTTCTTTGGTTTGTTTTGCGGTGAACGCGCTCATAAGTTCTATCTTCAAGTTTTTTCAGGGTTTTGTTTTATTGGACAAGGCGATCATCCTTTGTGTCGGAACGGCCGTGGGCGCATATCTTGGGGCGCGTCTCAACAAAGGATTTCCTCCGGCGCTGCTAAAATTATTGTTTGGCTTAGTTTTTTTATATATCGCCCTCAAGTATATTTTTCTTTTTTGGGGGAAGAACATCTGATGAAAACGATCGTCGTCATTAGCGGTAAAGGCGGGACAGGCAAGACGGTCGTCACGGGATCGTTTGCGGCTTTGGCGAAGAACAAAGTGATGGTCGATTGCGATGTGGATGCGGCGGATCTGCATCTTTTATTACATCCTCAAATCAGAGAGCGGCACGAGTTCAGAAGCGGACAGACTGCGGTTGTTGACAAGAAGCTATGTAAAGAATGCGGGAAGTGCGCGTCCGTCTGTCGATTTGGGGCGATAAAACCTGATTTTACCATTGAGCGTTTTTCCTGTGAGGGGTGCGGTCTTTGTAGTCGTGTATGCCCACATGATGCCATACGCATGGAAGAAAATGTTGCCGGGGAGTGGTTCCTTTCGGACACTTCATACGGACCGTTTGTGCATGCGAAACTCGGCATCGCCGAGGAAAATTCCGGAAAGCTTGTGGCAAAAATAAGGCAGGTGGCTAAAGAGTTAGCCGAAAAGCAGGGCTTGGAGTATGTGATTATAGACGGGCCCCCGGGCATAGGATGTCCAGTGATCGCGTCGTTAACAGGGGTTGATGGCGCTCTCATCGTGACAGAGCCGACGCTTTCCGGGCTGCATGATGCCCGGCGCGTTATGGAAGTCGCTGGGCATTTTAATATTCCGGTCAAGTTGGCGGTGAATAAATTTGATCTTAATGTCGAGATGACCGGGAAGATCGAGGCGTTTTGCGCTGAGCGGAACGTTTCGGTCGTCGGCAGGATCCCTTTTGATCGGATTGTTGTCCAAGCATTGGTTGAAGGCAAAAACATTATTGAGTATGCGCAATGTTCTGTAGCCGATGAAGTGCGCAAAATCTGGAAGGCGATGGGAGATTGATGACAGCCGATCGCGATATTCATATATTGAGATATTTTTCCTCGTTTATCAGCGTTTCAGGGGGCAGGGTGATTAATGTGACTGATCCCATGCTGGCATTCTGCCCTCTGGCGAGCCATCTTTATAAAGGCTTTAAAGGCGGTGTCCGTTTTGATAAAGAAGCGATAAAGCGTGAGATCAAAAAAGTGATAGAGGCCAAGATCGAGGCGTACGGCTTTTTCACCACGAAAAGAAAGTTGTTGTGCAGCGACACAGCTATTCCCTACGGCGCTTCCGAAATGCTCATGTTTGGCTTAAAGAAGAAAGTTATAGATGCCGCCGTCGTTGTTTGCGACGGCGCAGGGACTGTTGTCACAGGCAGCGGCGACGTCGCGCAGGGGATAGGAGCTCGCATGAATAGTCTTTTGTTGACTTCGCCCATTGAGAATATAAAAGAGCGGCTTAAAGAATTGGGTTGCCAGGTGGTCTTTGATCATGCCCTGATCGACCAGGCCGAAGGCGTCAAGACAGCCATTCAGCAGGGATATAAAAAGATCGCTGTCACCATCGGGGGCCATGACGCACAGAAGCTAAAAGAGATACGTCAATGGGAGTCGTCAGGCGGCGCTGAAGTTACGATTCTCGTTGTTTGCACGACAGGCATAACCAGCGACAAAGTTGAAAAAATCCGTTACGATGCGGATCTTGTCTGGAGCTGCGCCTCTCAGGAGATCAGACAACAGGCCGGATCGCAGGCCCTATTGCAGATTTCAAGGAAGATACCGGTGTTTGCGTTGACTCAGAGAGGGGTAGGTCTGTTTGCGGCTATGGCCGAAGAGGACGCGCCCTGGGAAACTTTAGATGCCAATAAACAATACTTGTTTTCTTGCGAGCCCAAAGGACGCGAGGTGAGGCTTGGCCGCTCTAAAGCATTTTTGCGCGAAGAGAAGCTGCCCGTCTCGTCACAGAAGAGTTTTTTTATGGCAGAGGCGCATAATATCAGGGGAAGGGTAAGATGGGGCACGATAACGAAGGAAGTATTTCCGAATATCCGCGCGAGGTCATAGATCTCATGAACAACCCTAAATATTTCGGCAGGATGAATGATCCTACGAGTTCCTCTTATTTAAAAGGGCCGTGCGGGGACGCGATGGAGTTTTATCTGGTGATCGATAAAGATAGGATCGCTGAGATCAAATATTTCACAGACGGTTGCCACGCTACGCGGGCCTGCGCGGCCATGGCGGCTAAGCTGGCGGAAGGGAAGACGATCAAGGACGCTCTTCTGGTTTCAGCCGGAGAGGTCATCCGAAGGCTCAAGGGTCTGCCTGAAGATCACCTGCATTGTTCGATTCTTTCGGTCAGCACACTTTATCGGGCTATAGCGGATTATTTGCTTAAAAAATAAGGGGATGAGATGAATCTCGTTTGGGCCTTGGGTGCCAGCATTGTCGTAAGTCTCATTTCTTTCGTCGGCGTTATCAGCTTGCTTCTGAAGGAATATCTGCTCAATAAGATACTTCTTTTGTTGATCAGTTTTTCTGCCGGAGCATTGATCGGCGGCGCCTTTCTGCATCTCATCCCCGAGGCGGTAGAAAAGACGGGCACAAGCGAAGTCTATTTATTTGTCATCATCGGATTTATTCTGTTTTTTATACTGGAGAAGTATCTGCATTGGCGGCACTGCCACAAAGGAAAGTGCGATATCCACACATTCACGTATCTCAATCTTTTTGGCGACGGGGTACATAACTTCATAGACGGTCTTATTATCGGTTCTTCTTTTGCGGTGAATATCGATTTTGGCATCGTAACTTCCTTTGCGATCATCATGCACGAAATACCTCAGGAGATAGGAGACTTCGGCGTGCTGATTTACGGAGGGTTGAGCAAAAACAAAGCGCTCTCCTATAATTTTTTATCGGCTATAACGGCTATCTTGGGGACCGGCATTGGCTTTGCGCTTGCGAATGTGTCGGATGTTTTCTTAAAGCTTCTTATGCCGATGGCGGCAGGAGGATTTATTTATATCGCAAGCTGTGACCTGATTCCGGAGCTGCATAAAGAACAGAATATTAGAAAAGCCACGCTTTCGATGGCCGTTTTTATTCTCGGCGTGGCATTTATGTATTTAGCGGCCATGCACCATTAACATGATGAAAATTAAAATATTAGCTACAGGGTCAAGCAGGTGGGAGCGGTTCATCCGTCGATGGGGCGTATCGTTTTTGATAGACGAAGACGTACTTTTTGATACCTTCGGGGACCCGGATGTCCTTTTGAACAACATGCGCAGGCTTAGTGTCGATACGAATAAGATTAAGCACATCGTTCTGTCGCATGACGATTGGGACCATATAGGGGGGTTGTGGTATTTGATCGATCATCGAAAAGATATAACGGTCTATATCTGCCCGGGTTTTAAGCAGGATATAAAAGAAAGGATTGCTTCTTTCGATGTCCGGATTGTTGAAGTCGACCGGTTGACGCAGATCAAAGAAGACGTTTTTTCAAGCGGCCCCATCCAAGCCTTGTGCAAAGGCAGGCTTATTTTTGAACAGGCGCTTATTTTGAAGTTTTTAAAAAAGTTGACTGTTGTGACGGGTTGCGCACACCCCGGGATCGTCAATATCATCGACGTTGTCCATAAAAGTTTTGTCAAAGAGAAGGTTTTTTCTGTCATCGGCGGCTTGCACTTGAAAGATGCTCCCATGCCACAGATTGAAGAGGTTATTTTGGCTTTAAAGGCGCGCGGTATATCCAGGATCGCTCCTACTCATTGCACGGGTAAGAAGGCGACTAAGGCGTTGAGAAAGGAATATGGGATTGATTTCAGAGAGGTCGGAGCAGGGACTATTATTGAAATCTGAATAGAACCGGGGAGGAGGCAGAATGGAGAAAAAAGTATTCGGTTATGTCCTCATGATGGATCTTCGCGATTGCGACTTATCTGTGATGCGTTCCAGGGAAAAATTGAAAGAATACGTTGATGAACTTTGCAAACTAATTGATATGAAAAAATACGGCAAGACGTTTATTTCTTATTTCGGCTTGCAAAAACCGCATACCAAAGGATACTCGTTGATGCAGTTTATCGAGACGAGTTCGATCACAGGACATTTTTCAGAGCATTGGCGGATTTCCTACATTGATATTTTCTCCTGCAAGCCTTTTGATCACCGCGTGGCGAGGTGTTTTACCAAGGAATTTTTTAGGGCGAGTCGGGTTAAATCGAGATTTATCGTGCGATGAGGAAAGAAAATGAACAAGATCGTGGTTATAGATGAAAAATTGTGTATAGGTTGCGGCGTTTGTGTGTCGCTATGCCCCAAGAAAATCTTGTATATTGATGAAAAGAACGGAAAATGTAAGGTGAAAAACGAATCAAAGTGCGACCGGTTAAAAGGATGCGAGAAGGAGTGTCCGGTCAATGCTATTCGGATTGTTTAACGAGGGAGGGAATTATGAAAGGATTTAAAGGAGATATTGAAAAAGAAACTTTGGAAAATAGGAAGTTCCGTAGGGTATTGTATACAGGTAAGCACAGTCAGCTGGTATTGATGAGCCTGCGGCCCAAGGAAGAAATCGGTCTGGAAGCGCATACCGAAAACGACCAATTTTTCCGTTTTGAGAAAGGAGAAGGTAAGGTAATCATTGACGGCAATGAATATAGTGTCGGTGACGGCGTAGCTGTCGTTGTGCCGGCCGGAGCCGAACACAATATTATCAATGTCTCTGATTCAAAAGAATTAAAGCTCTATACCATCTATTCTCCGGCTCATCACAAAGACGCTATCGTCCGGGAGACCAAGAAAGAGGCTGAAGCTAACGAAGCAGAGTTTGATGGTAAAACCACAGAATAGAAGCTAGCGCATAGATAAACTCAAAATCAATCGCTTTAATAAGGAACTAGATATGAAAATTGGAGTGATTATTTCAAGTAACGATGCCGAAACCTGTTGGAATGCGCTTCGCTATGCCAACTTTGCCCTCGGACAAAAAGATGAAGTTAAGATATTTTTTATGGGAAAAGGCGTCGAATATCAAAAAGTCAGCACCGAGAAATTTAACACCGTTGAGCAGGCGGATAAATTCTTGAAATCCGGGGGCAAGATTTACGCCTGCGGATCGTGCATCAAAAGCAGGGAGCAGGAGAGCTCCGAGATATGCCCTATCTCGACCCTTAAGGATATGTATGAGATCGTCAAGGAAAGCGAAAAAGTCGTGACTTTTTAGTGAATGTCCACCTCTTTGCGGTGGACATATCTCTACTCTCTGTAATTGAATGAGTTAGAAATAATTGAGCCTAAAAATAGAGGACAAATAGGACAAAAAATTTATCTCTATTAGCGAAAAATTTCAAGAATTTGGCCTATTTTGCTATATATTAGGTGTTCCGAATAGTGAGAGGAAATCCTATAGTCCCCAGACCCCCGCAACCAAATTTAAAGACCACCCAGCAATGGGTGGTCTTTAAATTTGGGCAGTCCCGAGTCGTTCCTGTTTTGATGTTGCGACGAGGGACAACCAACCTTAATGTAGATTTTAGACTTATCCGTTCTCCTTCGACTCCCGCGACTGGTAAAATATGGTCGCTCAGGACTGCGTCGGCCAACAAACTTACGTCGTTTTGCTCCGTAAGTTTGGGCCTCCTTGAAATCGGACCCCCGCAACCACTTTAATGTGCAAAGAGCCGACCAATTTTTGGTCGGCTCTTTGCATTTAGGGCCGCCCCTGCGGCATTGATTTCGACGAATGTCGAAATCACGCACGGGGCAACCACATGATGGGTCCTGAACGGTTCCCGTTCTCCCGACAGATATGCGCGGCGTCGATTTCTCCGAAATCTCCTTGTATCTGTCGGGACGTCGCTAAAAGTTGCGTTAATGTGCTCCGAAATCGGACCCCCGCGACAACAATAATGTGACCCGCAGGGTCATCCGGTGAGTGTCGCCGGATGGTGAAACCCGCAGGCGGCCAACCAATCCAGCCAAGACATTATGTTTTGGCTTTCTTATTTTTGTGGGAGTATAATGGGGACAGCTCGGTTGAAATTCAAGAAGTGTAAGTAGCTGTTTTATAACAATGGCATGAAAGATAGAAAAATAGGCGTTGCGATAGCTGCTTTGTTTGTTTTTTTCTTGTTCGGTTCTGTTGCTACGGCTGCAGAAGAACTGGATTTGAAGAGGGCTATGAATGAAGCCTTAGAGGCGAATCCTGAAATTTTGTCCGCCAAAAGGTCGTATGAGGCTGCGAACGCGCGCATTTGGCAGGCAGCAAGCCTTGCTGACCCCATGGTCGAGTTTGAATACGATAAAATCAATGCCGACAGGATGCTGACAGGCGAGCCCATGAAGACATATGCCGTTTCGCAAGACATACCTTTTCCTACCAAGCTTTTCCTGCGCGCCAAAGTCGCCTCAAAACTCGCCAAGATGGCCTACGAGAACTATCAGGCAAAAGAGAAGGAAATAATTTCCAAGGTTAAGAGTGCCTATGCAGAACTTTTTGTGATTTATCGAGAGATTGAAGTTAACAAAGAAAACAAAAGTATTTTAGAACAACTCTCACAATCAGCCACCTCGCGGTATAAAACAGGAGGGGGCACCCAGGCGGATGTATTAAAAGCACAAGTAGAACTTGCGACGGTTGATACAGAACTTGTTATGCTTGAGCAAAGACGCCTGACAGCCCAGGCCAGATTAAATGTTCTCTTAAACAAAGATCCCAAGGATGAGCTTGGCGTTCCTGCCGCAGAGGATACGATAAAATTCAGTCAGACGCTGGAAGACTGTTATGCGGCTGCCAGGCAAAACAACCCCGAACTTAAAGCCTACCGTTATGCCATAGAAAAGGGGCAGGCGGCTTATCGGCTTTCTCAAAACGAATTTTTTCCAGATTTCAAGGTGACATATAAACAAATGATGAATGACGAAAAGTCTTGGGCAGGGATGGTGGGCGTGACAGTTCCATTGTGGTTTTTTCAAAAACAGGCTTTTGGCGTCAAAGAGATGAAGTCAGAGCTTGAGATGATAAAGGCGGAATATGCCTCAAAGGAAAAAGCAGTGCTTTTTGATATCAGGGATGCCTATGCGCGCGTAGAGTCGAATAAAAAATTGGTTGAATTATACGAGACGTCGTTTTTGCCCCAAGCAGAAGAAACGATGGAAGCATCGCTTAAAGGTTACGAATCCAATCAGACCGATTTTCTCACTTTATTGGATAGCCAGAGGATGCTTATTGATTTTAAACTTAAACATTATAGTGCGATTCTTGAGCTTAAGGTTGCCTTGGCAGATCTGGAACGCGCGGTTGGGGCAGATATTGATGGTTCCCAAATAAAAGAGGTTGTCCATGAAAAGAAATAATTTAGTATCGATTATCGTCTTGCTGGTTGTTCCGGGTGTAGTTTTATTGGTGTATTATTCTATGGTCGGCGGACGCATGCCCCACAAAGTAATGGCTGCTATGAGCGAAGTTTCTTCCGTGCAAGGCAAGACTCCGCAAGAAATTTGCCTTGAACATAATTGTCCGATGCATCAGTGCGGCATGCGGGTGAGAGCGCATTTAAAGCCCGGAGAAAAAATAAAATGTCCTATCTGCGGTGAATATATCGCTGCCCAAAACAGCAAAATCATCCCTGTTGGTCCGCTTGCCAAGAAAGAACGTAAAATCATCGCTTATCGTAATCCTATGAATTCTGAAGTTACATCTCCTGTGCCCATGAAGGATGCCATGGGCATGGAGTATGTTCCTGTTTATGAAGAGTCTGGCGCGGCAGCGCCTTCCGCAGGGATTTCTATTAGTCCCGAGAAGCAGAAATTGATGGGGATCGGTATTTCGCCTGTGGTTAAAAGAGACCTTGTGAAGATCGTTCATGCCTCAGGCAAGATCGCCTATGACCCTGAGCTTGTCGTGACCCAGGAAGAATTCATCCAGGCGCTTAAAGTGCAGGATGAGACAAAAGATTCTCCTCTGCAGGATGTTATCGACAGGGCCGAATCCGTCACGGATGCCGCCCGGCAGAAACTGAAATTGAAAGGCATGAGCGATGAGCAGATAGCCGAGCTTGAAAAAACACGAAAGGCACAGACGAATCTCTATCTACCCGCTAAAGGAGAAGATGTGTGGGCGTATGTTTCAGTCTATGAATATGAGATAGGTCTGGTCAAGGTCGGAATGCCTGCGGATATTGAATCTGTAGCCTATCCGGGTGAGATTTTTCAAGGTCAGGTTGTCTCTATTAATCCTGTTTTGGATGCCGCTACCCGCACAAATCAGGTGCGCGTAGAAATAAAAAACCCCGATGATAAATTAAAACCCGAGATGTTCGTTTCCGCGACAATCAAGATAGACATTGGAGAAAAAGTGGCTGTGTCTGAAGACGCGGTGATGGATACCGGAGAGCGCAAGATTGTCTTTGTGGCAACTCCCGAAGGATATTTTGATTCACGTGAAGTCACGCTGGGAACAAGAGCTCAAGGATATTATGAAGTGCTTTCCGGCCTGGCAGAAGGCGAAAATGTCGTCTCGTCCGGCAATTTCTTTGTTGATTCAGAGAGCCGTTTGAAAGCGCCCGCAGCCACGCAAACTCACCAGCATCAGCAATAAGGCCATTCTTTAAAGGAAGCGGTGTTTAATGGCTAGTCTGATAGATAGAATTATTGAGTTTTGCGCCAAAAATAAGCTCATTGTTTTTATCATAGTTGGCGTGGCTGTCGTCGCAGGCCTTATCGCCATAAGAAATATCCCCCTTGATGCCATCCCAGACCCGTCTGATACGCAGGTCATCATCTACGCCAAATGGGATAGGCCTCCCCAGGTTATCGAGGATCAGGTTACATACCCCATCGTCTCATCGCTTCTCGGCGCGCCAAAAATAAAAGACATTCGCGGTTTTTCAGACTACGGGTTTTCTTACGTCTATTGTATCTTTGACGAAGGGACAGATATTTACTGGGCGCGTTCAAGGGTCCTGGAATATCTCTCCAAAGTCACCCCTCAGCTCCCTAAGGATGTGCAGGTCGAACTCGGACCAGATGCTACAGGCATAGGCTGGGTCTTTGAATATGCCCTTGTTGACGAATCAGGCAGACATTCACTTCAGGAGCTGACGACCTTCCAGAATTGGCATCTTAAATACGCGCTCCAATCCGTCAAGGGTGTCGCTGAAGTCGCCAGTGTCGGTGGATTTGTTAAACAGTATCAGGTCATTATTAACCCTGATGCCCTCGTATCCACAGGCATTTCTATCAACGATGTGATGACGGCGCTTAAAAAATCCAATCAAGAAGTAGGCGCCAGGCTTTTGGAGTTTTCAGGCAAAGAATATATGGTGACAGTGCGGGGGTATATTTCGTCTCTTGAGGATATCGAAGAGGTTGTTTTGAAGGTCGGCAAAGACGGGGTGCCGGTCACAATAAAAGACGTCGCTCAAGTACAATTTGGACCTGATATCCGCCGGGGCGTGGCCGAGTTGAACGGTCAAGGAGAAGCGGTCGGCGGCATCATCGTTATGCGCTATAAAGAGAACGCGCTCGGCGTCATTGAGGGGGTTAAAAAGAAGCTTCGCGAGATCAAGCTTCCCGACGGCGTCAAGCTGGTTACGACCTACGATAGGTCTGATTTGATTTTAAGGTCGGTAGATACGCTGAAACGAAAACTCATTGAAGAAATGTTCGTTGTTAGTATCGTCATTCTTGTTTTTCTTCTTCATATTCCTTCGGCCATCATACCTATTGTGACGCTTCCCATAGCGGTTATTATTGCGTTCATCCCCATGTATCTATTGGGATTGACTTCAAACATTATGAGTCTGGGTGGTATTGCTATTGCCATAGGTGCGATGGTGGACGGCGCCATCGTTGTTGTTGAAAATGCCCACAAGAAACTTTCGCATTGGATAGAAGAGGGACGGAAGGGAGATTACAGACAAATCATCATCAATTCCGTCAAAGAAGTGGGGCGGCCGTCTTTTTTCTCGCTCCTTGTCATTGCGGTTTCTTTTATTCCTATATTCACGCTTGAAGGGTTCGAAGGCAGGCTGTTTAAGCCGCTCGCCTTTACCAAGACATTCGCCATATTTTTTGCGGCGCTTCTTGCCATAACGCTGGATCCGGCCGTTCGGTTACTTTTCACGCGTCTTGATTTCTATAATTTTAAGCCAAAATGGCTTTGTCATATTGTTAATCATGTTTTTGTCGGGAATATCCATCCGGAAGAAAAACACCCTATCAGCAAAAGGCTGTTCAAATTCTATGAACCCGTTGTTCAATTCGTCTTGAAAAAGCCCCGGGTTGTTATTGGTGCTGCCATCCTGGTTTTTCTCGTGACTGTGCCGTTCTTTTTTAGCCTCGGCAAAGAATTTATGCCGCCGTTGAACGAAGGCACTATTCTTTATATGCCCACAACGCCTCCGGGAATTTCAGTTGCCGAGTCGACGAAACTTCTTACCATCCAGGATAAGATTTTAAAAAGTTTTCCGGAGGTTGTGACTGTTTTCGGAAAAGCTGGCCGCGCCGCTACGTCGACGGATCCTGCACCGTATTCCATGATGGAAACAGTCGTTGTTTTGAAACCCCAGAATGAGTGGCGTCTTAAACACCGGTGGTATTCAAGCATCCTGCCTGAATTCTTGAAACCGCCTTTAAGGCTTATATGGTCCGACAGGATTTCCTGGGATGATCTTATAAAAGAGATGAATGAAAAACTCGAATTGCCGGGGCAGGTTAATGCATGGACTATGCCTATCAAGGCAAGAGTTGATATGTTGACCACCGGTGTGCGCACACCTGTAGGAATAAAGATATACGGGGACGACTTAAAGAAAATCGAAACAATCGGGACTGAAATCGAAGGTCATTTGCGTCAGGTCAAAGGTACGCGAAGTATTTATGCGGAGAGGACCTCCGGAGGATATTTCGTCAATTTCAATTTAAGAAGAGATGATATCGCCCGGTACGGATTGACTGTGGAGGATGTAGAGGCGGCTTTGATGACCGCTGTCGGCGGCGAGAATATCACGCAAACCATAGAGGGAAGGGAAAGGTTTCCTGTCAATGTGCGTTATCCCAGGGAATTGCGGGATGATATCGAGAAGCTTAAAAATGTTTATATCCCAACCTCCTCGGGTACCAACATTCCCGTTGCGCAGCTTGCGGATATAGAAATAACCACAGGACCGGCGATGATCAGAGATGAAAACGGGTCGTTGGCCGGTTATGTTTATGTTGATGTGGCTGACAGGGACATAGGCAGTTATGTAGATGAGGCGAAGGAAGTTTTAAGGAAAAATTTAACATTGCCTGCCGGCTATGCGCTTGTCTTTAGCGGCCAATATGAATTTATGGAGCGGGTCAAGGAAAGAATGAAGGTTGTCGTGCCGCTGACGCTCCTTATCATTTTCTTTTTACTGCACCTGAATACAGGCAGCCTTGCCAAGACTTTTATCATATTGCTGGCTGTTCCTTTTTCATTGATAGGCGTTGTCTGGATCTTGATTCTCCTGCATTATAATTTGAGTATAGGCGTATGGGCAGGGATTATCGCGCTTCTGGGTGTTGATGCAGAGACCGGGATATTCATGCTTCTTTATCTTGATTTGGCCTATGATGACATGAAAAAAAGAGGTACGATGAAAACGGTCAGTCAGCTTAAGGAAGCGATCCTCCATGGTGCCGTGAAAAGGGTGAGGCCCAAGATGATGACAGCTTGTGTTTTGTTCATCGGTCTTTTGCCCATTATGTGGGCGCAGACCTACGAGGCCGGGGCTGATGTTATGAAGCGCATTGCCGCACCCATGGTAGGCGGAATATTTACGTCATTCATCATGGAGCTTGTTGTCTATCCCGCCATTTATTTATTGTGGAAGAAGAGAGACTTAGAGGTTTAAATGTCCGCCTCTTGGCAGTGGATATATCTCTAGTATTTGCGGCACAATAGATTAGAGATAATCAAGCTACGGATTGCCGGACAAAACGGACATAAAATCTATCTCTCATAACGCCAAATTTCCGGATTTTCGGCCTATTTGCTGTATAATTAGGACAGCGGCATACGAAGAGAATTTCATTACGGCAACAGAAATCCGCCTGTCGGTTCGCGAGAACCAGTCAAATTTATCGCGCTAAACTATCTCTTTATCTCGGAATTGCCGATTAGTTTTTCAGCGACAGTGCCGTGGTTATCTGCCGATATTTCGCGTATTTTGATCGAATCATCGGCGGGAAACCGGTTTTTCCAGGCAGGGTTTGATTAGCAGCTAGCGCAGACGACTCAAAAAATGATTTGCGGCCGGCTTCTTTAAAAACGATCTTCCTGTATTTTTTCCCGCTGGGTATGTTTTTCCCTTGGTATTCCGTATCAAAGTGGTATAATAACATCAGACACAGGATATAAAGATTAGCAAATCTAAAGCCGAAAAGGGCAGGTCTACTAACCTTTACGGCTTTTTTTATTTGCGGAACGTTAACCCTCCCCCGCGCGTGCGGGAAAATTGCGCGGGAGTTTCGCCACCTGTGAAAGGAGATACAATAATGCATACCGGCAAGATCAAGAAAGTCGTGCGCGAAAGAGGATTCGGTTTTATCAGCGATACCGACGGCAGAGAGGTATTTTTTCATCAGAGCGGATTGGTCGACGTTCAGTTTGATTCTTTAAAAGAAGAGCAAAAGGTAGAATTCGATATTGAGGATTCCCCCAAAGGGCCCCGCGCCATCAATGTGCATATCGCAAAAGAATAAGCAGGCACTAGTATGAAGATAGTCCTTATAGAGCCAGGCTCGACGATCGCCAATGTCTATAGCAAGATTTCCATGCCGTTATTGGGTCCGGTGTATTTGGGGACCATCCTCAAGAAGCAGGGGCATGAGGTCGAGATCTACAAGGAAGACATTTATACCCCTGACTATGCCGACATCAAAGCCGATGTCGTCGGGATCTCTATTTTGACCGCCACCGCTAACCGCGGCTATGAGATTGCCGGAAAATTCCCCAAAGAGAAGGTCATCATGGGCGGGGTGCACGCAAGTCTTGTGCCGGAGGAAGCCAGAAAATTTGCCCGGCAGGTTGTCGTCGGTGAAGCCGAGGGAGTCATCGGAGACATCGTCAACGGCAAAATCCGGGATGAAGTCGTATACGGCAAACCCGTCGAAGATCTAGATCTATTGCCTTACCCGGATTTTTCTTTGATTAAAGGTTACCGTCTTCCCGCCTTTATCACCCCTGTTTTGACATCGCGCGGTTGCCCATTTGACTGCAGTTTCTGTTCCGTGACCAAGATGTTCGGAAGGAAGTATCGTTTCCGCAGCGCCGAAAATATTAGAAAGGAACTGCTGGCCGTACGGTCCAAGAATATTTTTTTCTGCGACGACAACTTTACCGCGAACCCGAAGCGCACGCGTCAGCTGCTGGAGTTTCTTGTCCGGATGAAGAAACGCCATTGGACTTGTCAGGTGCGCTGTGATGCCGCAAAAGACGAGGGCTTGCTTGCGCTCATGGCCCGCGCCGGATGTAATACCGCATGCATAGGTTTTGAGTCCGTCAATCATAAAACCCTCGAGGCCTATGATAAGAAACAGACGATCGAAGAGATCATCCATGCCATCGGGTCTTTCCACAAAAAAAAGATTAAAATCCACGGGATGTTTGTTTTAGGCGGCGATGACGATGACAAGAAAACAGTGTGGGACACGCTGCGCTTCGCGATCAGGCACAAGATCGATACCATCCAAATGATGATCCTGACGCCTTTGCCCGGGACAAAGGTGTACGAGGAGCTTGAGAAGCAGAAACGTATTTTCAGCAGAGATTGGTCGCTTTACGACGGGCAGCATATTGTTTTTACCCCCAAATTATTGTCTGCCCGCGAGCTTCAGATAAGCGTGCTCAAGGCTTATGCCAGGTTTTATTCCGTTTATAATACTTTTGTTCTGTTTGTCAGATTGCATTTCAGGAATGCATTCCTTCGCCTTATGGGCCATAAGATTGTCAAAGACTGGGTGCGGCATAACCGTAGCATGCGTTGGCTGACGCAAGAGGGTATCTTTAGCTGATGAAAAAAATAATGACTTCACATAAGGGCAGGAGATGCAAGTTCCCTGGTTGCAAGAATATTTTAAGCATTTATAATCACGAAGCCTATTGCCATGTTCATCTCAAGTTGGTAGATAGGGCGTATAAGCAGAAAGTTACTAAGTAAGGAGAGTATCGTGAGTAGAGATAATTATTCGTATAAGAAGTATCAGAAAGAATTGGCCAGGAAAAAGAAGGCAGAGGAAAAGAAACAAAGAAAACTGGAGAGAAAAGCGGCAGAGGGTACGCCTGAGATCGAGCAGGCCCCTTTAAGCTCGGATCTTCGGAGTGAACTATAGGAGGGAATAATGGGGTATCAAGATGGTGGGTTCAGCCGTCCGCGGGAGATGCACAAGGCGATTTGTTCGGATTGTAAAAAAGAGTGCGAAGTCCCTTTTAAGCCAAGGGATGGTCGACCGATATACTGCAAAGATTGTTATTCGAAGCATAAAAACGAAGGACGTTAGCTTCCGAAGAGGCGAAATGTCCGTCTCCTGAGAGCGGATATATTTCTGATTATTGCGGCGCAAGAAGCCGGAGATAATCCAGCTTAAAAATAGCGGACAAATCGGACATGGTTCGGTTTTGCTCACCATGGTCTTAAGCAAGCGAAGCGCGACGAAGGACATTCCTTAAAAGGACCGCCTTGAAAGAGGCGGTCTTTTTTTAAGACCGTCCTTTTGCGTGTATGCTGTCGTTCCTCAAGATTCATTGACATGAAAAAGTTCCGTGGTAAAATAATTATGAACATTGGTTCATAAATACGAGGATGTCTATGAGGCCGAAAAAGACAAGATGGGTCAAGTGTGTTCCTGGCGAGCGCTGTTTTAAGCCGCAGTGCAAGCCGGTCAGTAAGTGCGAAGGGGTTTATTTGTCCCTGGATGAGTTTGAGGCAGTCAGGCTTTCTTGCTTGGTGGGTTTAAAACAGGCCGATGCCGCCAAACTGATGAAGATATCCAGGCCGACTTTTTCAAGGATTGAAACATCCGCACATAGGAAAATCGCCGATGCCTTGGTTAATATTAAGGCCATCAGGATCGAAGGCGGCTGCTGCAGGATTACACAGAGAGGCAAAAGATGAAGGATTGGAGGAAATTTCTCTATATCGTCGCGATTTTCTTAGGCTGTTTCTATCTGCCGGTCGAAGATCTTCGCTTTACCAACGCGATCTTCGAGGCATTGGCGTTGGTTAAGTGGTACGCCAGGGAGCACGTTTTGTTGTGTCTTGTGCCGGCATTCTTTATTGCTGGGGCGATATCGGTCTTTATCAGTCAGGCGTCGGTGATGAAGTATTTCGGCGCCAAGGCGAATAAGTTCTTGTCTTATAGTGTGGCGTCGGTTTCGGGCACAATCCTGGCCGTATGCTCCTGTACGGTCTTACCGCTTTTCTCCGGCATCTATAAACGGGGCGCCGGGCTTGGGCCAGCGATCGCTTTTCTTTATTCGGGGCCGGCCATCAACGTACTTGCGATCATTCTGACGGCCCGCATCCTCGGATGGCAACTGGGCTTGGCAAGAGGCATAGGCGCTGTGGTATTTAGTGTCGTTATCGGCCTGTCGATGCATCTTATTTTTCTAAAAGAAGAAAAAGAGCGCCACGCCAACGGCGATTTCAATGTCGGCGAGATCAAAGAAGTCCGCTCCTTAGGCAAGACTGTTCTCTATTTCGCGTCCATGGTGGCTTTCCTTGTGTTTGCCAATTGGGCCAAGCCGCTTGAGGGAGATCAGGGGATATGGTCTTTGATTTATCAATACAAATGGTGGATCGCTATATTTTCGCTTGTTAGTTTAGCGATCATGCTTTTTAAGTGGTTCAAGAAAGATGAGCTTAAAGAATGGACGTCTGCGACGTGGGGTTTTACGCTTCAGATCCTGCCGCTTCTTTTGGGCGGGGTGCTGGTCTCGGGGTTCTTGCTGGGCAGGGTAGGGCATGAAGGCGTTATCCCTGCAAGGTTTGTGACCGCGCTTGTCGGAGGCAATTCACTCTGGGCCAACTTTTTTTCTTCGGTTGTGGCGGCCTTCATGTATTTTGCGACATTGACCGAGGTACCGATATTGCAGGGCCTCATGAATTCAGGGATGGGTAAAGGGCCTGCCTTGGCGCTTCTTTTGGCCGGACCGGCCTTGAGTCTGCCGAGTATGCTCGTGTTGCGGAGCATCATGGGGACCAAGAAGACGATCGTCTATGCGTTACTTGTGATCATTATGGCAACCATCAGCGGTATGATCTTCGGTTACATTGTTCAATAAACGCGAGGGGAACGTGAAAAAAGATGCCAAGGAAATAAAGAAGATCGTCAAGACCGGTTATGCCAAAGTTGCTAAGCAAGGAACATCGTGTTGTTCATCGGGTTCCTGCTGTTCGCTTTCGAGTTCTGCCAAGGACGTCAGTAAGACCATTGGCTACAGCGATGAGGAGATGAATGCGGTGCCGGAAGGCGCGAATCTGGGACTGGGGTGCGGTAATCCGGTGGCGATTGCTTCGCTTAAAGAAGGTGAGGTCGTTTTGGACTTGGGCAGCGGCGCCGGCTTTGACGCCTTTTTGGCTTCACCCCGCGTAGGGAAAGCCGGCCGTGTGATCGGTATCGATGTGACGCAGGAGATGCTCGATGAAGCCATGGCCAATGCCAAGAAGGGCGGATACACAAATGTGGAATTCAGGCTCGGCGAGATAGAAAAGCTGTCTGTCGAGGATAATACGGTCGATGTGATTATCTCGAACTGTGTTATCAATCTTTCGCCGGACAAAAAGTCTGTCTTTGAGGAAGCCTTCAGGGTCTTGAAACCGGGCGGCAGGATGATGGTTTCGGATCTAGTGCTTGTCAAAGATCTTCCGGAGGCTATTAAAGAATCGGTTGAGGCGTACGTGGGTTGTCTTGCCGGAGCCATTAAGAAAGACGAGTATTTGAAATTCATCAAGATGGCCGGATTCCAAAACATCAAAGTTGTCAGTCAGTCAAGTTACCCTGTTGACGCCATGTTTGACGATTTTAAAAGCGCAGAAGATGCAATCGCCAGCATCAAGGTATCGGCAAAGAAATAACGTCAGGAGGATCAAGCGATGAAAATAGAGATTTTAGGGGTCGGTTGTCCCAAGTGTAAGCAGCTAACCGCCAATGCGGAGGCGGCGGTCAAAGAATTGAATATCCAGGCTGAAGTCGGCAAGGTGACGGATATTGCTAAGATCACCGAATACGGCGTAATGATGACGCCGGCCTTGGCCGTAGACGGCAAAGTCGTCTCATCGGGCAAGGTATTGAGCAAAGACGAGATCAAAAAGATCCTTACGAAATAACAGGAGACAACGTGAAGAAGCTCTTATTTGTATTTCTTGCTGTTTTTGCGCTTATCGGCGCGAGTTCCGCGGTCCTGTCTGCCGAAGATGCGCCGCCGACCAAGGTGATCGCGTATTACTTTCACGGGACGTTTCGGTGCATCACCTGCACCAATATGGAAAAATTCATGAGGGAAGCTCTGGAGACGAATTTCAGAGACGCGCTTCAATCCGGGAAGCTTGAGTTCAAGGTCTTAAACGTCGAAGAGAAGGGCAATGAACACTTCGTCAAAGACTATCAGCTCTACACTAAGACTCTTATCCTTTCGTTGGTTAAGGACGGCAAGGAGATCAAGTCGAAGAATCTCGATAAGATCTGGGACTATGCCCGCAACAAGCAAAAGTTTGTTAAGTATGTCGCTGACGAGGTGAGGGAATTTATGAAGGATGCGCCATGACGGAGTTTTTGATCGCTTTCGGCTCGGCGCTATGGCTAGGGATATTGACATCTATCAGTCCCTGTCCTTTAGCGACGAATATCGCGGCCGTTTCATTCTTATCCAAGAAGGTTGCCCATCCGGCCATGGTCTTTCTGGCCGGTCTTGCCTATACGATAGGCAGGATGGCCGCTTACTCGCTTCTCGGATGGCTCCTCATCCATTCACTATTGGGTATCCCTCAGGTCGCGCAGTTTTTGCAGAAGTGTATGGCTATAGCCTTGGGGCCTTTTTTGATCGTCACGGGTCTTGTCTTATTGGAAGTCATTTCTTTACGATTCTCGGGAATAGCGTTATCCCAGAAGCATCAAAACAGACTCGTTGAATCCGGCGCAGCCGGAGCCTTTCTTTTGGGATTCATATTCGCTTTGGCGTTTTGTCCTGTTTCGGCGGCATTGTTCTTCGGGAGCCTGATCTCTTTGGCGCTTAACAGCAAAGTCGGAACGCCCCTGGCTTTTGTCTACGGTATCGGCACAGGGCTTCCGGTCTTAGTGTTTGCTTTGGCAATCGCTTTGGGAATCACATCAATCAGCCTTTGGTTTCATAAGATCACGAAGCTTGAATATTACATGCGTAGGATCACCGGCGTCCTTTTTCTCGCGGCCGGGCTTTGCTATGCAGGAATCTATCTATCGAGGTCCTTTTAAGGTGTCGTCTTGGAAATAGAAAAGAACAAGAAATACGAGATTATCGTCTTTCCTAATCAGGACGAAGGGCTGAAGGCTCAGCGTCTCTTGATTTCAAGTGGGGAAGACTTTAAGCATATTTCCACTTTGGCGGTCGTCGTGCCCGAAGATCGCAGGGAGGATGTATGCCGGAGCATTATCAAAGACAGCACGCTCGTTAGCGGTTATTACCCTTTTTGCTACCGGGATTATGAGAAGGACTTTTTTCAGAAGGCTCAAGATTACAAGGCAAGCGGTACAAACGGCGCGTTCCTTAAATCGATAACCTTGTGTTATGTGGCGCCCTGCATGGCCGATGAGAAGAAGATCCGGCTCATCGCTTATTTTGATCGGGATATATCGGAAATCTTGCCATATTTGAACGCCGTCCTCAAAGGCGCATCGCACAACAAGAACGCTTCGACGCTTACCTTTGTCAAAGAGAGGCGCCTGATTAATCTCTACAACATCAAGATCACCATTGCCAAGGCAGACGACATCATTGACGCTTGGCATATCTTGGATGAAGTCAAGCTGCTCATCAATAGGACGTTTGAGGATAGGACCAATATTAAGCCGAATTACGACGAGAAGGTCAAGGTGACGGCACTTCAGATATACGGCTGGCTTCCGAAATCAAACTGTAGGGCTTGCGGGGAGGCGACTTGTCTTGCGTTCGCCATGAAGCTTTTACAGGGAGAGCAAAAATTTTCAAAGTGCGCGTCTCTGTCAAATGAGAAAAAATTCTCCGAAAATAGAATAATCATGCAGGAGATGACAGAGGCTTTGGGTATTATTTGATGCGACAGGAGGATTGAAATGGCAGAGAGTATTACGAAAAGGTTATCGTTTTTGGATAGGTTTTTGACCTTGTGGATATTCCTTGCAATGGCATTGGGCGTGGGGTCAGGATATCTGTATCCCGAAATCGTGAATTTCTGGAATAGGTTTCAGGTGGGGACGACGAATATCCCGATCGCCATAGGCCTCATCCTTATGATGTATCCGCCATTGGCCAAGGTGAAGTATGAGGAGATGGGGAAGGTATTCAAGAACGGTAAGATTTTAGCTCTGTCGCTTGTCCAAAACTGGATCATCGGCCCTGTGCTTATGTTTTTCCTGGCCATATTATTCCTGAGACATTATCCGGAATATATGGTTGGGCTCATCATGATCGGCCTTGCCCGGTGTATTGCCATGGTCATCGTGTGGAACGAGCTGGCCAAAGGAGATACCGAATACTGCGCGGGGCTGGTGGCTTTTAATTCGTTGTTTCAGGTGATATTTTTCTCGGCCTATGCTTGGTTTTTTATCACCATCCTCCCGCCGTATTTCGGATTAAAAGGGGTCGCCGTCAATATCAGTATCGCTCAGATTGCAAATAGCGTATTTATTTATCTTGGGATTCCATTTTTAGCGGGAATCATTACCAGGGTGACCTTGCTTAAACTCAAAGGTAAGAAATGGTACGAAGAGAAATTCATCCCCAAGATCAGCCCGGTCACTTTGATATCTTTGCTCTTTACGATCATCGTTATGTTTTCGCTCAAAGGCGAATATATCGTCAAGATCCCCCTGGATGTCGTGCGCATAGCCATCCCGCTTCTTATATATTTCGTTGTGATGTTTTTGGTATCCTTCTATTGGGGTGGGAGAATTCACGCCGGTTACGCCAGAACATCGACGCTTGCCTTTACCGCTGCCAGCAACAATTTTGAGCTGGCCATCGCGGTGGCCGTGGCCGTCTTCGGGATCAATTCGGGCGAGGCGTTTGCGGCTGTGATCGGGCCCCTTGTGGAGGTCCCCGTGCTCATCAGTCTTGTCAATGTCGCCTTGAAATTCAAAAACAGGTATTTTCATGACTAAGCAGAAGGTCTTGTTCGTCTGCGTCCACAACTCCGCCAGGTCCCAGATGGCCGAGGCTTTCCTCAAACAGATGGCGCCGGATAGGTTTGATGTTGAGAGCGCAGGCCTTGAACCCGGCAAGCTGGATCCCATTGTTGTTGAGGTCATGAAGGAAGTCGGCATCGACATTTCGCAAAACAAGACCAAGAGCGTGTTTGGTTTCTACAAGCAGGGCAAGCAATATGATTATGTGATCACGGTTTGCGATGAATCGCAGTCAGGCAGATGTCCGGTATTTCCGGGAAGCGGCAGGAGACTTCATTGGGGCTTTGATGACCCGGCGGCTTTTGAGGGCGCCTACGATGAAAAGCTGGCAAAGACAAGAATGGTCAGGGACCAAATTAAGCAAAAAATAAAAGACTGGCTGAAATAATTCTCATCGGATTTGGAGAAGCGGGTCAAAGAGAGGAGTTCCCGAGGCAGTCTCATCGAAGTTTGGGGCCGAAAGGTCCTGCGCGAAGGGGGACGACCAAGGCTTAAACACCCGACAGATATATGTTAAACTTGCTTTATGCATAAACGCTATAAAATCCTGATCATCTTGATGGTTGCCGTCATTTTTCTGGGCAGCATCCCCGTTGCTTTCTCTGCCCCTGATCATGCGTGTTGCTGCGCGTCGTGCAATTGCAAGATCCTTGCCTGTCTTCATGCGTGTGTCAGCCCGGCAAAGATAGAAAGGGATGTCTTTTCCCCGCGCCTCGTTTCGGCCGGCGCACTCCCGCCGGCGCCGGAGTCTGCGTATCAACACAAAGCCGTCCGCACCGTCTTTCATCCCCCGAATCCGGCCCTCGCTGATCCGTCATAAGTTGTTCTTCAAACATTCATAACAAGGGAGTATTTATGAATAAGTCACTTTTGTTTGTGTTGTTCATGGCCCTGTTTCTGTTGACGGGACAGGTCTATGCTGGAGGGAAGTGTTGCGGGACTAAAGGCAGCGGCTGTGCCATCGAAGCATGCTGTCAGAAGGGCGTCTGCGCCTGTGCATGCGCTTGCTGTAAGGATGGCGCGTGCGCTTGCGCTGCGTCCAAGTGCTGTCAGGGCGGCGCTTGCTGCAAGAAATAAGCAGCCGGCGGCGAGCCTGGACAAACGGGGCGGGAAAATCCCGCCCCGTTTTTTATGCCTTCCGCCGATGTCCGGCTACGCTTATCCGGCGTCCTTTTGGCGGGACAAAATGCGGTGCCGGCCCGAAAGGCTTAAATCCTGGCTTTTTATTTTTTATCGGCATATAATAAAACGAAATGCGAGGAAGGGCAGAAAAGCGGCCGCAAATAAAAAGGAACGCTATGGGCAGGGTGGAACATTCCAGACAAAAGGCGGTCATGCTGGCCGTATTATTTTTTATGGCGGCTTGGCCGTCGCGCGTTTGCGCGCAAACGCGCGACATCGACAAGAATCCCCTCATTGTCTCGGATAAGCAGGCCGTTGTCATCGATCGCCGATTACTGGCAGCGGCCAAGAAAGCCAATAACCCCCAGGCGGTCAAGCTTGCCGAAGAGAGACTGAGCCAGGATATCGCCCGGTTGAAGAGAGACCTGGCGTCCATCAAAAGGGAATATCGCGCCATCCGGACCAAAAAGACCGAAACGAAGAAGGAGAATGCGAGCGGCGAAGCGACGCAGGAGGATGAGGATATTGAGGATTCTTCGGAAAAGTAGGCGTGGCGAGCAGGTCTTTTAAGAGCCGCCAAAGGGAACGGCCTTGGCCGAAATTATGGTATTGCAAAAGGAGACGGCATGAAAATGAAAATAGCGATAGGTATGGTTTTTTTGGGGTTTCTTCTGGCGTTGTCTCTCCAGGATCTGATGGCGGCCGCAGGCGAAGGGAAGCCGGCGCAGGATTTTACGTTGGCATCGACAGCAGGACGGACAGTGTCGCTCTCCGATTATAAGGACAAAAAGAACGTCATCATCATGTTTTGGAAGACGAACGGCCTTTATTGTCCGTTTGAGCTCAATAATCTCAAGGAGAGATATCAGAAATTGGAGAAGGAGGGGTTTGAGGTTCTGGCCGTGAACAAGAAGGAAGCAGCCGTCAAGGTCGCAAGCTTTGCCGGCAAGCAAGGCCTTCCTTTCCCTGTCCTCTTGGATGAAGATGGAAAAGTCTGCGACATTTACGATGTCGGCGGCGTCCCCGTCTTTTTGATCATCAACAAAGAGGGCATGATCACGTGGCGCGGTTACAGGTTTCCCGAAAGATATGCGGAGCTGACGGGTTTATGAGGAGGGTTTTTAGAGAGGCTTTTCGACAAAAAATAAGACGGTTGTCTTTCTAAAACCCCAGTTCAATAACGAAGTGCAACACTTGAGGGAGTTGGCGGGCCGCTGCGCTAAAATGAGCGGACTATGCCAAAACCCTACAAACACCTAACGGAACATGATCGAGACCTTTTATCAGTCC
>Ga0172367_10000400_pt1 | contig 66889 bp, 56 predicted proteins | sample Lak10m_FD_114542 | JGI IMG/M metagenome (GOLD analysis project Ga0172367, IMG submission 114542) | Freshwater microbial communities from Kabuno Bay, South-Kivu, Congo - kab_022012_10m | ecosystem: Environmental > Aquatic > Freshwater > Lake | place: Democratic Republic of the Congo: South-Kivu... | reverse complement strand
GTACGGTTCGGGCAGCCTCACCTTTCAGTTGAACCCGCTCAACCCGAATGACGACTACGATTTTGCCCTTTACAACCTATCGGGCGACTCGTGCGAAAGCATTGTGAACGGCAGTTTGCAACCTGTAAGCTGCAACTATTCGAGCAATGTGGGCTCCACGGGTTTGAGCAATGGTGGAAATGGAAACTCCAATGGTAGTAGCGGACCCAACCAGAATGCGGCTCTGAATGTTACTATCGGTCAATCGTATGCGCTGCTGGTAAGCAATTTCACAGCTTCGCAGAACGGATATACGCTCAGTTTCGGTGGTTCTGCTTCGGTTATCGACAATGCATTTGCCACACCAGACTCGGTCAGTCTGGGTGGCGTTTGCAACCCGCGGCAGATAACGCTCTTCTTCTCCGAGGAATTCGACTGTACCAGCATTTCTGGAACAAGCGAGATCACGGTCACGGGGCCATCGGCAGTTAACGTTACCCAAGTGACCGGGCTGGGCTGCAACGATGGCGTTACGGATGCACTGCGAATCCGTTTTCAGAACAAGATCTCTGTTGTGGGAACGTACACTATCACCATTAACTCTGGCTCAGACGGGAATACATTCACAGACGGATGTGGCAATGAGACTGCGTCCGGCACGGTGTACACGTTCACGGTAGATTTTATCGGGCCGAATGTTAACGTGGTGAACATCATTCACACCAATTGCGGTCTGGATGAAGGCTCTGCCGAAGCCGTGGTGACGAACGGAACACCACCTTACACTTACAATTGGAACAGTTCTCCATCTCAGAATACGCCCATTGCCACTGGACTTGGCCCGGGAACGTACCGCATCCGGGTGACGGATGCCAACGGTTGTCAGGAACGTGTGAATGTGACCATTCAGAATGACAGTCCATTCAATCTGACCAATTCATCGGTAACACCTGCTTCGTGCTACGGTGCAAGCGATGGTTCTGCGCAGCTGATCCCCACTGGGGGTCAAGGGCCCTACGTTATCACTTGGTCGTCCTCACCGCCCCAGGTCGGGCAGAACGCCACGGGGCTTCCAGCCGGACAGATAACTGCCACCGTGGTTGATGCCACCGGTTGCTTGGAGGATGTAACGTTGAATGTGACTCAACCACCGGCCATTGACATTGATGTGACCTCTGTAGCACCATCCTGTGGGTTTGCCGATGGTGAACTGAATGCTGTGGTCAGTGGAGGAAATGGGGCGCTGAATTACGCTTGGGACACGAACCCTGTTCAATTTACTGCCAGCGCGGTTGCGTTGCCAGCTGGCATTTACACACTGACCGTAACGGATCAATCTGGGTGCAGCAACAGTAGTACCACCATTCTCAACAACGGCATCTCACTCAATTTGAATGTAACCGACCGCGTCCCGGATTGCGGGCAAGGAGTAGGTTCCATAACCGTAGAACCCACCGCAGGAACACCTCCATACACCTATTCATGGAATTCGGTTCCTCCGCAGTACAGCGCCACGGCAACAGGCTTATTGAATGGCGAGTACTTCGTTACGGTTGAAGATCTGAATAATTGTATCCAGATAGTGAACGTGAAGGTTGACAGCGTTCCGCCACCAACATTAACCTACACGCTGACCCAACCTTCGTGTGGCGGTTCCGATGGTGAGGCGCTTGCAACTGTTTCGAACGGAACCACGCCATTCGTTTTTACATGGAGCTCATCTGCCAATACCACCGACACCGAAACCGGCCTTGCCGAGGGAATTTATACAGTAACGGTTACCGACAGCATCGGCTGCAGCGATACGGAAACATTCACGCTCAATCAACTTCCGCCCACTTCTTCCTTCACTTGGAATGATGCGTGCATTGGCTATGAGACCTTCTTCGATGTAGAGACGAATTCGGGCGCAACCGTTTTCCATTGGATCTTCGGAGATGGTGCCGCATCCGACCAAGAAAACCCAACTTATCTGTACGGTGCTGTCGGAACTTATGAAGTGACCATCATTCTGGAGGGCGGCTGCATGAACGACACCGTGACCAATACCGTGAATGTTTACAGTCCACCAACGGTCGATTTTGCCATCGATCCGCAGATACTTACCACACGGACAAATGCGGATTTCGTTTACACTGGTTCCTCAGCTTCGGTATTCGAATGGGATTTCGGAGATGGCACAACATCAACGGGTTCGGTTACCGAGCATCGGTACGGTGAAGACGGGTTCTACACAGTGCAACTGGTGGCCACGGACGAGAACGGTTGCATTGACAGTACATCGCAGATCGTTGAAGTGCTCATTCAGCCCGTCTTTTACATGCCCAACGCCTTTGCCCCTAACGGAACGCCCGACAATTCGCGCTTCATAGGTTACGGAATTGGGCTTGTGAGTGCGGAGCTCAGCATTTTCGACCGTTGGGGCACGATGCTTTTCTACACGAATGACCTGAACGAAATTCTTACTACAGGTTGGGACGGAAACTACAAGGGCGAGTCTGCACCGCAAGGGGTTTATCCCTACAAGTTGAAGGCTTCATTTTATACCGACACCGATTTTGAGAAGCTCGGTACGGTAACATTGATCCGCTGAACGGAAACATTTTCCGATATTCGACTTCGTGACACACACCGAAGTAACCGAAATGGCGGCACTGGCCGCGCAGTTCATCAACAGCACCAACCGCCATGTCTTCCTTACGGGCAAGGCCGGCACCGGAAAGACGACCTTTCTCCGTCAGTTGGCGGCATCCACGCACAAACGGCACGTAATTCTTGCTCCTACCGGAATTGCCGCGTTGAATGCAAATGGCGTAACCATCCACTCGCAATTCCTTTTGCCTTTGGGCACTTTCCTACCCGATAGGAATTTGCCGATGGAACTGCCCGGAGGCGCCAATTTCTACACACAGCAGACACTGGTGCGAAAGCATCCGCTGAACGCTAAACGCAGGGATGTGCTGCGCAACATCGACCTGCTGATCATTGATGAAGTGAGCATGCTGCGGGCCGACCTGTTGGACGCCATTGATGCGCGAATGCGGTTCGTGAAACGGAATTACAGCGAACCGTTCGGTGGCGTACAACTGCTCATGATCGGTGACATGTATCAATTGCCGCCCATCGTGAAGGACTATGAGTGGGGCAAGTTGCGCGAGTATTATGCCAGTGCCCATTTCTTCGAATCGAGGGCGTTGAAGGAAAGCGGTTTCGTGTACGTGGAACTCGACAAGATATTCCGCCAGCAGGACGATGCGTTCATTTCTGTACTGAACAACCTGCGGAACAACGTTGTAACGGCCACCGACATCGAAACGTTGAACAAGCACTACCGCGAGGACAAGGACGTGCCCAAAGATGTGATCACACTGACCACGCACAACCACAAGGCCGACAGCCTCAACCGTCAGGCGTTGGATAGCCTGTTGGGAAAGACATACTATTTCGAAGCACAGATAAAAGATGATTTCCCCGAGAGCATCTACCCCGTTCTTCCAAGTCTGGAACTGAAAAAAGGTGCCCGCATCATGTTCGTTAAGAACGATTCGGAAGGTGGAGCATACTTCAATGGCAAATTGGCCACCGTATCAACCATCGATGATGAAAGCATTGAGGTGACGATGGATGGCGACACGATTCCATACACGCTGAAGCGCGAAACCTGGGAGAACAAGCGCTACACCGTCAATGAAAAGGTGAAGGATCTGGAAGAGGAAGTGATCGGAGAATTCCGCCAATACCCGATAAAACTGGCGTGGGCCATCACGGTACATAAAAGCCAAGGACTGACCTTCGAAAAAGCAGTGATCGATGTGGGACAGGCCTTTGCGCCCGGACAGGTGTATGTGGCCCTTTCCCGACTCACTTCGCTTGATGGCCTGATCCTTCGAACCAAGATCGACCCAAGCGTGGTGAGCACGGACGATCAGGTGGTGGAATTCTCGCGCACCAAAGACCGCCAACAACCGCTCGATACGGTGCTGCAGCACGACCGCTCGGCCTACTTGGAACGCATGCTCATGGCCACTTTCGACTTTACCGATGTGGTGCGGGCCATCGAAGCCATCCTCAAAAAAGATGAAAGCGTTGGGCAGTTTGAAGACGAGGAAATGCGATCGGCATTGGATGTAATTGCAACCAACATGCGCTCCGAAGCCGACAACACGCAGAAATTCGTGCAACAGCTACGGCACTTACTGCAGGTGAATGACAGCGTCCGCCTGCTGGAACGCATTGAAAAGGGAAGTGCTTACTACATCGGTTTCGTGGAGAAAAACCTGCGACTGTTGCTGAAACACATTCAGGAAGTGAAACAGTTTTCGCGCACTAAAACCTATTTGGATGCACTGGCCGAGATCGACCTTATTCTGATGAAGAATTGGGAACAGATGGACAAGGCCCGCGATGTGGCCGAGGCCATCATTCAGGGTAAGGAGATCAAGAAAAACCTAGAACGCGATACCGAAAGGAGCCTTCTTCGCAGGAAACTGGCAACTGATGCGGAAAAGGAAGCCGAGAAGAATCCGAAGAACACCTCACGGAAATCGGGAAAAACGAGAAAAGGGAAAAAAGAAAAAGGTGCCGTACCTCAAAAGGGTGCTACTTACGAAGCAACCTACGCGTTGGTGAAAGATGGTTTGAGTGTTGCGGAAATTGCCGAGAAGCGCGGAATGGCGCAAAGCACCATAGAAGGCCACATTGCCAAAGGAATTGAAGCTGGCGATGTTGACATTAACAAGTTCATGAGTGAAGATGACCGTGAAACCATCGAGATGGTCATCAAAGCCAACCCGAAGGAGAATTCAGGGTTTGTTTACGGCAAACTAAACGGTCAGTATTCATACGGACAGATCAGGATGGTGCAGGCGCATATCAGTCGAAAGTAGAAAGCCGCAAGTAGCAAGGCCTCAGATTTCGATTCTAGCTTACGCCCAAACCTTTGTGCCTTCCGTGCAATTGGCACAGATATCAATTTCGCTTCTGCTTTTCAGAAGAGACGCTCGGAATTGCTGATACTGTTCGCCCTGCCAAATCTCATCGAACGAGTTCTTTTTCAGGTCGCCCAGTTGGTGTGTGGCGTCCTTATCGAAGCAGCAAGGAACAACGAGGCCGTCCCAAGTAAGTACGCACGAATGCCAAAGTTTCCAGCAATGGTTCAGGAGTGGATTTTTGATGGTGGTGTGACCGTCTTTCGTCTTCTTGTAGCGACTGTATTTCTGGTTGTCGGGAATGAGATTGTTCGGGTCGTTCTCGTAATCGTACACCTGTGCGGTCTTGAAACGCACCTCATCCACGCCAACCTCCGCGCCCAGCTTTTTCACATCCTCGATCTGATGCTCGTTCGGTTTCACCACTAAGAATTGGAAGATGACATGAGGTGTTTTTGAACCCAATTCCTTCTTCCATTTGATGACATTCTTTGTGCCCTCGATCACTTTTTCCAAGTTGCCGCCCACACGGTAATTCTGATACGTTTCCTGCGTGGTGCCATCAATGGATACGATCAGTCGGTCGAGGCCGCTTTCAACCGTTCGTTTGGCGTTTTCGTCTTTCAGGTAATGGGCATTGGTGCTCGTAGCCGTGTAAATCCCACGGTCTGATGCATACTTCACCATATCCAAGAACTCAGGATTGAGATACGGCTCGCCTTGGAAATAGAAGATGAGGTACAGCAGGTCGTCCTTCAGTTGCTCAACTGTATCCCGAAAGAAGTTGTTGCTCAACATGCCCGTTGGTCGGGTAAACTGCCGCAAACCGCTCGGGCATTCAGGGCACCGCAAGTTGCAACTCGTGGTCGGTTCGAACGAAATGCTGATCGGTACGCCCCATTGCGTGGGTTTGCCCGTCCATTTGGTGTAGTAGAAACTGAACAGCACTTTCAGCGCATTTCCCGCCCTGCGAAAAGTGACCTTCCGCATGAAGTTGAGCCCGTCTTTGATGCTGCCGTTGAGTTCCAAGTGCGCAAAGGTACGGTTCAGGAACGGCCCTGAAGCACCAACACAAACTCCCCTTTGATGGGATTGTTCTCGAAATGCTTAATAACCTCTGGAATGGTTCCGCGGACTGTCTCTTCGTGAAGCTTGCTTATTTCTCTCGAAACGGAAACCTGTCGTTCTTCGCCAGCGGCTTCCAGCAATTGTTGCAAGGTCTTCAACAGTCGATGTGGACTTTCGTACAGAACACACGTAACGTCTTTTGCAACCAAGTCGGCAATCCGTGTCTGTCGTCCTTTTTTGTGAGGTAGAAATCCTTCGTAATGGAACTTCTCGCAAGGCAAACCGCTATTGACCAAAGCTGGAACAAAGGCAGTTGCACCAGGCAAAGTGATCACCTCAATACCCGCTTTTACCGCTTCGCGAACCAGCAGAAAACCCGGGTCTGAAATGGCAGGTGTTCCTGCATCGCTTATCAGCGCAATGTTCTTTCCTGCTTCCAGCTCATTCACCCAACGGGAAACAACTTTATGCTCATTATTCAAATGAAACGAACTCATCGGAGTTCCGATCTCGAAATGCTTCATCAGCTTGGCTGAAGTGCGGGTATCCTCGGCCAATATGTAATCCACTTCCTTCAAAACCTTGATGGCTCGGAAGGTCATGTCCTCCAAGTTGCCGATCGGGGTTGGAACGATGTACAGCGTACCCATCAGAATTTGGCTGTGAACTTGGTTAAAAGCCTGAAAATGTCTTCGAATTCTGTCAATGGCATAGTTTCAGGCACGTCATAAACATCGTGATAGGCCTGAATGCCGCCCATCGTGTAGATGTAAAAGCAAGGCACCCCGACCTCTGAGAATGGATAATGGTCCGAAATGGCGGCTTTGCCCCGCTTTTTGACCTGCGGCAAATAGCTGTGCTCAACGTTGATGGCGGTCAACCAGTTGAACTCCTGCTCATGAACTGCCCCGTTCACCACCGTAATACCGTCATCTCCCGTTCCCAAAATATCAAGGTTGACGAGAAACCGAATACTCTGAAGCGGGAACACTGGATGCTGAACATAATGGAATGAACCTTCGAGCCCCGGCTCTTCGCCAGCAAATGCAATGAATGCAATGGAGAACTTGGGCCGATTTTCGGGCATCGAGTAATACTTGGCCAAATTGAGCAGCATGGTAACGCCACTTGCATTGTCGTTGGCGCCTTTGAAAATGACCTCGGAACCCATTTTCCCGAGGTGATCGAAATGCGCGGTGAAAACAAGGAAACTGTCGGGAAACTCGGTTCCTTCCACATAAGCGATCACATTCTGTGTACGGTGAATCTTCTCGAAATCAGCAAGGATGTTCAACGAGATCTGTTTGGCATTCGCAGGCCACTGAGAACGCAAAACCGTGACTTGCGCTAACGGTGCCTGCTGCTTGGCCACACTCCAGGTCAGTTTCTCATCTGCAAGCCGGACAATGGCTTTGGCCCCCGACTTCTTCATGCCTTTCAGCACTGCCAGCCGGATGGGTGGTGGTAACATGCTCAGCAAACTGTCCTCAAGCACCACCACACCTTCGTACCGGGCAGTACTATCAACCACTCGGCCTGATGGCGCCAAACTTGGAAGCTCGCTCACATACATAAGGTCGTAGGTTCCCTTAATGGAAGGTGCGTCCGCTTCTACTATGAATGCCTTGCCGGCCTCCAAAGCTTTGCCATCGACCTGCACCTCCACCTTACCCGAAAACGCGTTTACAGGAAATGAGAACTGCTGGTAGTAATTGAAATCCCAAGCCGGTAATTCCCAACGCTTGAATTCCTGCTCGATGAAGTAAGCAGCGGCATTGTCGCCATCGTCCACGTAACCTCGTCCGGCAAGTTCGTCAGAACACAGGCGGTTCAAAACCTCGTGGGCATATTCCATGTCCTGTGCCCGAACTGCAATGGAGACGAAAAGAAAAAGTACTAAGCTGATGCGCTTCATTTCAGGCGGCTAATTTAGTTCGATCAACGACTGCAAACGGATCCATGACCATGGTCAGTTTCCATCCGAGAGCGTTATACGTAATTTTGAGAGCTTCAAAGCACTGATCATGCCGATCTATCATTCATTGGGTAAGATACCGCACAAGCGGCACACCGTTTTTCAGAACGGAAAAGGCGAGCATTATTACGAGCAGCTGTTCGGCACCATCGGGTTCGATGGCATGTCGAGTTTGCTCTACCATGTGCATCGACCAACGCAAGTGAAGAGTTTGAAAGAGCCCGTTTCGGTGAAGCCGAAAATCGCTGTGGAGAATAACATGCGTTCGTTGCGGTTGCATGGTTTCAAAACCACGCCCGAAGACGATTACCTGAAAAGTCGCAAAACCATTCTGACGAATTCAGATTGCAGTATTGTGCTGGCCGCGCCACGCAAAAGCATGACCGATTACTTCTACAAGAATGCCGATGCCGATGAGATGATCTTCATCCACAAAGGCACAGGAGTACTGCGAACGTTGGTCGGAAATCTCAAATTCAGTTATGGCGATTACCTGCTTGTTCCGCGCGGGATGATCTACCAAATTGAGTTCGACTCGGAAGACAATCGTCTTTTTATTGTAGAAAGTCATCATCCGATGTACACTCCCAAGCGCTACCGCAATTGGTTTGGGCAGTTGTTAGAGCATTCACCATTCTGCGAGCGCGACATCCGCAGACCCGAAAACTTGGAGACACATGACGAGAAAGGCGATTTCGTGATGAAGATCAAGAAGCAGGGAATGATGCACGAGTTGGTCTATGCCACACATCCGTTCGATGTGGTGGGTTGGGATGGCTACAATTACCCGTATGCCTTCAGCATCCACGATTTTGAGCCTATCACAGGCCGCGTGCATCAGCCACCCCCCGTTCATCAGACATTCGAGTCAACGGCTTTCGTAGTGTGCTCGTTCGTACCAAGACTGTACGACTATCATCCACAGGCCATTCCTGCGCCTTACAACCACAGCAACATCGATAGCGATGAGGTGTTGTACTACGTGGATGGCGATTTCATGAGCCGCAATGACATTGGTCCGGGTCACATCTCATTGCATCCGGCCGGCATTCCCCACGGACCCCACCCAGGTGCTATGGAACGTTCCATCGGACAGGTAAAAACGGATGAACTGGCTGTCATGGTAGACACGTTCAAGCCTTTGATGGTAACAGAAGATGCTTTGAAAATTGATGATGGGAAGTATTATCAGAGTTGGTTGGAGTGAAATGACAATTAGCAAATGAGTGAATTAGCTAATTAGCAAATGGTTTGACTGATGGAGGAAAAGTGGTTAACTGAAAGAAATGAAATGTTGAGGCAATGGTCGGAAGTGATGGTTTCCGAACCCACTGTCCCATACACCCAAAGTTCTCATTATCAGGACAATCCCATTCTGAAGAAATCATTCGAATTCGCTCTTTCAATTATTGACTTTACCGAAGATCTTTTTGACAAGAAGAAGTTCGTCATAGGTCAGCAATTGCTGAAAAGTGGAACTTCCGTTGGGGCCAACATCCGCGAAGCGCAGAATGCTGAAAGCAAAGCCGATTTCATTCACAAGATGAAAATCGCACTGAAGGAAGCCGATGAAACGGATTATTGGTTGTTGCTCTGTCAAGCGTCAAAACATTATCCGGATACCACCGAACTGTTGAATGAACTGAATGTCATTTTGAGAATATTGAACAAGATCGTTGCGACATCAAAACATAATTTGAATGGCAGGTGACCCCGTCATTTGCTAATTTGCTAATCATCAAATTCGCTAATTGTCATGGCTGAAGTAAAAAATGTTGAATACGGACTGGAGAAGATCTTCGAAGGAGCACAGGATTTCCTTCCACTTCTTGGAACAGATTACGTTGAATTTTACGTGGGTAATGCCAAGCAGGCCGCCCATTTCTATAAAACCGCCTTCGGATTTCAGAGCCTTGCATATGCAGGTTTGGAAACAGGCGTGAGAGACCGTGCTTCGTATGTCTTGAAACAGGACAAGATCCGATTGGTGCTGACCACAGCTTTGAACAGCGAGTCTCCCATTGGCGAACACGTTAAGAAGCATGGCGATGGCGTGAAGGTCGTTGCGCTTTGGGTGGAAGATGCGCGCGCTGCCTTTGAAGAGACAACTAGGCGCGGTGCCAAGCCATACATGCAACCGACCGTGGAAAAAGACGAGACCGGGGAAGTTGTCCGTGCAGGAATCTACACGTATGGCGAAACAATTCACATGTTCGTGGAGCGCAGGAACTACAACGGCACATTCCTGCCTGGTTACAAGGAATGGAAATCGGATTATAACCCTGCTCCAACTGGACTGAAGTACATCGATCACATGGTCGGCAATGTGGGTTGGGGCGAAATGAACACATGGGTGAAATGGTACGAAGACGTGATGGGTTTTGTGAACTTCCTCTCATTCGATGACAAACAGATCCATACCGAGTATTCGGCTCTGATGAGTAAGGTGATGAGCAACGGGAATGGCCGAATCAAATTCCCCATAAACGAGCCGGCCAAAGGCAAAAAGAAATCGCAGATCGAGGAATATTTGGACTTCTACGAAGGACCAGGCTGTCAGCACATTGCCGTTGCAACCGATGACATTCTGAAAACCGTTGCCGACCTCAGAAGCCGTGGCGTAGAGTTCCTTTCAACACCTCCACAGTCGTACTACGATGAAATTCCGAAGCGCTTGGGCAAGCACATGGAAATGATGAAGGAGGACATCAATGAGTTGGCCAAACTCGGCATCATGATCGATGCGGATGAGGAAGGCTATCTGCTTCAGATCTTCACAAAACCGGTTGAAGACCGTCCGACACTTTTCTATGAGATCATTCAGCGAATGGGCGCACGTGGTTTCGGTGCAGGAAACTTCAAAGCGTTGTTCGAAAGCATTGAGCGCGAACAGGAATTGCGCGGAACGCTGTAAATTGAACCTATGAATCGGATTTAGAAGGGCGCGGAATTCCGCGCCCTTTTCTTTTAGTGCGATATTCGCCACCATGCTGAACTGGTTCAAAAACATACCCAAACCCATTTGGATCTTCACGGCCATTTGGTTTGTGCTTGGCTTGTTGCAAGCAGCCTTGATGGACCTTCATCCTGACGAAGCCTACTACTGGCAAATGAGCCGGTTCATGGATTGGGGCTATTTCCACCAACCACCCATGATCGCGGTTTTCATCAAGATCGGATATGCGCTTTTTCAGAACGAATTGGGTGTTCGTTTGATGACAGTACTTGCCAGTTCTTTGGGCATTCTGATGCTTTTCGAACTCAGCGAAACGAAAAACTCGAAAACATTTCTTCTCATTGTTCTGGGGCTTATACTGATGCATGCTGGTGTGTTCATGGCCGTGCCCGATTCGCCACTGATCTTCTTCACACTTGTTTTCTTGACCCTCCTTCGGCAATATCTGAAGGAAGACGGACTTCTTACAGCCATCGGTTTGGGAATCGTTGCCGCTACGCTGATGTATAGCAAATACCACGCGATCGTACTGTTCATTTCCGTGATCGCTGCCATGCCGAAACTGCTTGTCAGAAAGTCATTTTGGCTGACCGCTCTGATCGGTGTTTCGCTGTTCATCCCGCACGTATTGTGGCAATTTGAACACGACCTCATTTCATTCAAATTCCATTGGGTAATTCGCGAAAAACGCGAATGGACCTGGCTGATAACAGCAGATTACATCGGTGGGCAATTGGCGTTGCTTGGGCCAGTTGGATTCCTGCTCCTTTATGCTGTTTTCCGGTCGCGAAGCACCGATGATTTCGAGCGCGTTCTACGCTCCATTACCATCGGTTTCTTTTCATTCTTCTTCCTGATCAGTTTGCGCGGAACCGTAGAAGCGAATTGGACCGCAACGGCCTTTCTTCCTCTCATAATCCTCGGTTCGCGCAGCATTTCGCCAGACGAACGACTGTATCGCATCCTTAAACCGACCGCCATCTTAGTGCTTTCCATTCTGATATTGGCCCGGATCTATGTGGCAAGCCCATTGGCTGGCAAAGGACTTGATCTGAACTTTGCCATGCGCGGTTGGAAAGATTGGGCAAGTGCCATTCGCGAAAAAGCCGATGGCGATCCTGTTTTCTTCAGCGGCACGTATCAACTGGCATCCGAATACTCGTTTTACAGCGGTGAGCAAGGGTATCATTTCAGTCCGATCAACTACAACGGCAATCAGTTCGACCTGTGGGATATTGACCGTGCCGTTGAAGGCAAACCATTCGTTTTGGTTGTAGGTTACGGAAACGATCCTGACCTCGAGGTACGATCGGAAGGATTCAGCCCAACGTATGTTTATCCTCTGCAGAACTACCATTCGTACAGGAATTTGCGCTTTGAGTTCGCAGAAAAGAAATTGACTGTTCCTGTTGGTTCAACCATGAACCTAACCGGAATATTGACCAACTACACCGATGAAGCGATTGAACTTGACAGTCTGTTGAATGCTAGGCGCGTTAACATTTTCCGCTACAGGAACAGGGTTCATTTTCCCTCCGAACCGATCCGTTGCAATGGCTGTTCGGGGCGTTTGGAAATGGGCGAATCCAAACCTGTATCTTTCACCGTTCAAGTTCCTTCCGACCCAGGCAAGTATTTCATCCGATTCGGATTGGACTTTGCGCTTGGAATGCCCGAACAGAACTCAGACTTCATTCAATTGAACGTAACCGAAAATTGAATCTTCCTGAAATCATAAAGCTGTGCCGCGTTCATCAATGGGTGAAGAATGGGTTTATTTTTCTGCCCGCATTTTTCGGTCAGGCGCTGAATGCGAATAGTGCCGTTCCGATGCTGTTGGGGTTTTTGTGTTTTTCGTTCCTCGCATCGGCCGTTTACATTTTCAACGACATCATTGACGCGCCAGTCGACCGATTGCACAACGAGAAGAAAAGTAGGCCGATTGCTGCTGGCAAGGTAAGCGTTGGAACCGCTTACGGCCTTGCGGCAGTTTTGCTTACCAGCTCGTTGATAGGAGCATTTTTCATCGACCAGTTGTTCCTTGCGGCTTGTATTGTTTATCTGATTCAGAATATTCTGTATTCCGCTTGGCTGAAGAAATTCGCACTCATTGACATAACTATCATCTCTCTCGGTTTCCTCATCCGTCTTTTTGTGGGAGGTGTAATTGCTGATGTTCCAATTTCAAATTGGATGTACATCATGGCGTTTCTGTTGGCCATGCTGTTGGCACTTGGCAAGCGCAGAGATGACCTCCTCATCCTCAAAAACGAAGGAACAGAGGTCCGTAAAGCGGTTCGTGGTTACAGTCTGGAATTCGTGAACATCATTTCTGTGATGCTGAGCGCGATAACCGTGGTTGCTTATATCATGTACACACTTTCGCCAGAAGTGATTGCGCGTGTTGGCAATTCACATGTGTTTGTCACCTCGCTGTTCGTGTTCCTCGGTGTGTTGCGTTATTTACAATTGGCGCTTGTTTATGAGAATACTGGTAGCCCAACACTCATTCTGCTGAAAGACAATCCAACACGTCTCATCGTTTTGGCTTGGCTTCTAACATTCGGTTATCTGCTGTATTTCTAATGTCGAAAACGGAAATAGCGGGTTGGGGAAACTACCCGAGGATTGAGGCTGACGTAGCTAATCCAAGTTCGGAAACCGAGGTTTTAGCGATTCAAGCCAAACTCCAGAACTTCATTCCTCAAGGAGCCAAGAAAAGCTATGGCGATGCCTCGCTTTCGGAGAATGTCATTTCATCCCTCAGACTGAATCAGACTATTGGTTTTGATAATGAAAACGGCATTTACACTTGCCGATCGGGCAAAATGCTGAATGACGTTCTGGATGAAATCGTGCCACACGGATTCTTTCTGCCCGTCACACCAGGCACAAAGTTCATAACCGTTGGTGGCGCCATCGGTACGGACATTCACGGCAAGAACCATCACAAGGATGGCTGTTTTTCGGAGCATTTGATCTCGTTAAAAATTGTGTTGGCGAATGGTTCAATAAAAACTTGTAGCCGAACGGAAAACCCAGATTTGTTTTGGGCAACCTGTGGCGGAATGGGTCTAACTGGTTTTATTACTGAAGCATCCTTCAAGCTGAAACCGATTGCCACCTCCAAGATTGTCAATCGCACCATCAAATGCGGCAATTTGAATGAGTTGGTCGATGCACTTTTCGCCCATCAGGATTACACGTATTCTGTTTCGTGGATCGATTACGTCACTTCAGGGAAAAACATGGGGCGTTCGTTGCTTTATCTGGGCGAGCATGCTTCTGAAAATGAGGTTCCTGAACCGAAACTGAAAGGGTTCAAAACCCCGAAACCGATAATCGTCCTGCCATTCAACTTCCCAAGTTGGAGCATCAATCCATTCACCGTAAAAGCTTTTGATGAACTCTATTACCACAAGGTTTTGAAGCGGGACAGCACGGCCATTGTGGACATTGAACCTTACTTCTACCCGTTGGATGCCGTCAATAATTGGAACCGCATTTATGGTCGGAAAGGCTTCACGCAGTACCAATTTGTGATCGGTGAAGAACATGCGCGCGAAGGACTCTCTGAACTGATGAGGGAGATCGTGAAAAGTCGGACAGGTTCTTTTATTGCTGTACTGAAACTGTTCGGAGAGCAGAATGAAGGTTGGCTCTCATTCCCTAGGAAAGGTGTGACATTGACAGTCGATTTCGGCATCAAACCCGAAGTGCTGAAACTACTTGACCGGTTGGATGACATGATTGCGGAGATGGACGGGCGGCTTTATTTGGCGAAAGATGCTCGGATGAAACCCGACATGTTTGCCAAAGGCTATCCGAAATTGGGTCAGTTCAAAAAGCTGCTTTCGGAAATTGACCCCGAAGGCAAATTCCGTTCTTTGCAATCAGACCGATTGGGAATTACGGGCCACGTTTGATTTGAGTACCTTCGTAACGATGAAACAACTGGTTTCCATAGATGACTCCACCAAAAAAGGGCAGCTCCTCATCGAACTTCTGAAAGAGTTTAAAGGATCGAAGGTGGTTCAATTTCTATCATCCGATGATCTGGAGGCGTTGGAGGACGAGATTCTTCTGAGCTCCATGCAAACAGGCCGAGAAAGCGGAGTTGCTGACACCGAATCGGTTTACAAAAAACTCGACCTCAAGTGAAAATCCGCTTCAGTAAGCAATTTGATAAGCAAATTGACAAACTGAAGAACCCCAAACAGAAAGGGGCAATTGCCAATGCAATCGCACAGATAGGATCGGCCAATTCGATAGCCGACATTCCGAATGTCAAAAAAATGAAAGGTCACGATTCGGCTTACCGAATTCGAGTAGGTGATTTCCGCATTGGGTTCTTTTTGGAAGAAGATGAGGTTTTCGTTTCCACGGTCCTACATCGAAAAGACATCTACAACCATTTTCCTTGATGAAAACAGTTTTGATCTTAGGCTCGAACAGCGACATGGCAAAAGCCATTTCGAAAGAGTTCTCGGCTGCTGGATTCGACCCGTTGCTAGCCGTTCGCAATCCTCAAACGGAGAAGGAATTTGCTTTTGACGCGGTTGATTTTGATTCGCATGAAGCGTTTGTAAAAAACCTTCCCACTGTTCCAGATGTGGTGGTCGTTGCATTCGGGGTTCTGATCGAGGGAGACGAATCATTCAATAAACCAAAGGAATCGCTGAAAAGCACATTGGTCAATTACTCTGGCGTGGTTTCCATTCTCGGTCATTTGGCCATACCAATGGCTGAAAGAGGTTCGGGCACCGTCATCGGAATTTCATCAGTTGCCGGAGAACGCGGCCGTGGTTCCAACTACGTTTACGGAAGCGCCAAAGCTGGCATGACCGCCTATTTGGACGGATTGCGCAATTATCTTTTCAAAAAAGGTGTGCATGTGGTGACCGTAAAACCGGGCTACGTGGACACCAAAATGAAGGCGCACAAGCCAACCCCCAAGATTGTTACTGCCACTCCTGAAGATGTGGCAAAAGCCGTGATTCGTGCTTATCGTTCCAAAAAGAATACGGTTTACGTGCTTTCGGTCTGGCGTTGGGTGATGCTGATCATCCGCAACATTCCTGAGTTCATTTTCAAGCGAATGAGCCTATGAGCGAACATAAAACGCTGGCTCTTTTCGATTTTGACGGCACCATTTCCAACAAGGACAGTTTTGTGGAGTTCATGAAGTTCACACATGGAAAACCCGTATTCTTGATGCGAATGGCCATGGGATTTCTAACATTCGCGGGCTGGAAACTGGGGCTGGTGAAAAGCCATTTCACGAAAGTGAAAGCCCTACGTTCGTTTTACAGAGGTTGGACGGAAGAACAAATGGCCAATACTCGGAAGCTTTTTACGGAAGAGGTGATTCCAAACATCTTATTCCCAAAAGCGATTGAGAAGATCAATTGGCACAAGGAAAATGGGCATCGAGTGATCGTAGTAACCGCCAGTTGCGATGCTTGGCTGGGCGATTGGGCACAGCAAATGGGACTGGAAATTCTCTGCACAGAAATGGAATTGAAAAACGGTGTTTACACAGGCGAACTATCCAAGCCGAACTGCCGCGGGAAGGAAAAAGTGAACCGTATCAGGCAGCATTTGGAATTGGAAGATTACTCAGAGATATATGCGTATGGCAACGATCATGGCGACAACCAAATGCTGTCAATTGCCACGCATCCGCATTTTAGGGAGTTTGAGGATTAGAACATTTTCTTCGGCTTCCCAGCCACAAAGTCCTTCAGGTAATGCGGCTCGAAATAGGCTACATCTTCGAACTGCTTTTCAGCAAATTTGACTTCGGCCAAGGCGATCATTCCTCTTGCACTCGGATTGAAATCATCCAAAAAAACGGCATTCGGATGATTGATGACTTGTTTGCATTTGGCCGCGCCATCGCCAAAGAATGCGACTCTGCCTTTTTCCAGTTCTGAACCGAAGCTGTTTTCATCAATGATCAATGCGGAAATTGGTTCAATTTCTGTCAGCGAAGCATCGAACATTTGAGTATAAACCTCCATTCTTCGCGCATCGATCATCGGGCAGAAAAAGGAAACATCGGTCAGTTCATTCTCGAATTCTGCTTTCGCCCAATGCGTCATCGATTCTAACGGGCCAACCGAAAGCATCGGAATTCCCAAACCGTAGCACATACCTTTTGCTGAGGAAACGCCAATCCTCAATCCAGTATAAGAGCCCGGCCCCTTCGACACGCATACCGCATCCAGTTCGGAAGGCTTGATACCATCCGCATCCAACGATTCTTTGATGTAAACGGCCAGATTTTCAGCATGTGTGTAGGAGGCATCATGGCTTTCGCGCAAAGCAACCAAATTCCCGTTTTTGGCAATGGCCACTGAACACGTAAGCGTGGCTGATTCGATATGGAGTATGGTAGGCAAGCTACCTGGGTTATTCCTCGGCTTCGGAACCGTACAATTCATCCTGCGAAACGACATTCACGTCATCGCCAACGGCCAAATTCTTTGAGATGGCTCGGTAAGGAGCGGTCACCACCGTTTGGCCCAATTCCAATCCCGAACGGATTTCGATGTACTCGCTGTCCTGAATACCCGTTTCAACCTTTCGGGCCTCCACTTTTCCGTCAACCACCACAAATACAACTTCAATGGCATCAGCCGATACAACAGGTTTGTCCACCGTTTCTTCGTCCATACCCGGTTCAGATTCCTCGTCTTCTTCATCTTCCGAACGCTCACGCTTTCTTGGCGACTCCTCTTCGGTCTTTCCGGCCAATTCGTCTTCGGTCCGCGTTGTAACCGATTGGATCGGAACGGTGAGGACATCGCGAACGCTGCGTGTGTGAATGTCAACGGTGGCGCTCATTCCTGGGCGGAATGGCGATTGATCGGGCTGTTTCTCATTCACCAGGTCGGCATAGGAAGAACGCAGGATGCGAACCTTCACCTCAAAGTTGGTCACTTGGTCGGTTCCCAATCCTTCCGACATGGCGGAATTGGCAATATTGGTCACAATGCCTTTGAACTTCTTGCCCAAATAGGCATCCACTTCAATGTCGCAGGTATCATTGTAGCCCACGCGGATGATATCGTTCTCGTTCACCTCAACCACCACTTCCATTTCGTTCAGATCGGCAATTTTCATGATCTCCGATCCCTGCATCTGCGATGTGCCTACCACGCGTTCGCCCTTTTCGAAGTTGAGTTTACTGATGGTTCCGCTTACAGGTGAATAGATGGCCGTACGCGTCAAGTTCTTTTCGGCCTCTTTCAGCGCTGCTTCAGCACTTTTCACGCTGAAACGGCTTGCTTCAACGCTTTGGCGCGAGGCTTCCACATCGCTTTTGGCCACGTTGAATTCGCTCAAAGCCGCATCGTATTCCTGCTGCGACACAACCTTGTCGTCAAACAACTTTTTCACACGGTCGTAGCTGGCCTTAGAATTGGTGAGCCGTGCTTCCGACTGCGCCTGACGTGATTGTGCATTGGCCAAATTGGCCTTGCTAGTGTTCAAACCAGCTTCCAAACGTTCAACGTTCGATTGCTGAATGTCCGGATCGATCTTCACCAACAGTTCGCCTGCTTTCACCCGATCGCCCTCTTTCACAGGTAACTCCATGATCTCACCGGCCACGTCAGGGCTTATGATCACCTCCGATTCTGATTGGATCTTTCCACTTGCAGAAACCGTTTCTATGATGCTGCGCTTGGCCACTTCCTCAACGGCAACTTTGGTGGCTGTAGATGCCCCGACAAGACCTTTCTTTTTGGCGATCACCACCCCGATAATGACCACCAGCACAAGCACGGCCAGCAGAATAACTATGTTGTTCTTTTTCATTGTGCGGTTTCAAATGTAAGGGGTTTCCCTTGGTAGAAATCGAGCACTTTCATCTTGAAGATGTAATCGTACTTGGAACGCAGAAGTTCGGAACGCACCCGCGTCAGATTGTTGGAGGCCGTATTGAACTCCAACGTATTCATCATGCCTACCTGATAGCGTTGTTGTGCGTACTCAAAGGCCTTTTCGGTTGCGTTGACGCTCTTGTCGCTGGCATCGAATTGGCGTTTGGCCGCAGTGGCATCATTGTACGCCTGCTGAACAGATGCATACAGTTGATTCTTCTGATCCTGAAGTTGTAACTCGGCATTCATTCTTCCCAAACGGGCCTTGCCGACAGATGTTCTGCTTTGCAACCCGTTGAAAACAGGAATGCTCAGACTGAGACCGATGCTCTCACCCAAGTTCTGATCCAGTTGCTTTCCGTAAGGATCAGGCTCGATCCCGAAATAGGAAGCGTCTGACCATCTGGTAAAAACGGACGCATTGGCGTTCAGCGATGGCGTGTAAGTGGCAAACGCGATCTTCTCGCTTTTACGTGCACTTTCAAGTCTGGCCTCACGAGCTCTTACCTGTGGCCAATTATTCAACGCCTGTTCATACACGGAACCTACTGTCAGATTCGTCAGCGGTTCTACCGGAAAATCCACATCAGGGCGCTTGATGCGGAAGCTTTCAGCAGCAGGCAGATTCAGCATTTGTTTCAGCGTGAGCAGCGCAGCGCTCAAGGCGTTCTCAGCATTCACTACCTGCAACTCGTTGCTGGCCAACTGCGCTTCCACATCGAACAGATTTCCAGTGGGCAAAGAACCTGCCTCCACCAGTTTGCGGGTACGGTCCAACTGCTCCACTGTCACCTCCAGTTGTTCCTGTGCTACCATAAGCAGTTCTTCGTTGAACATGATCTGCATGAATGCTGTGGCAATGTTCATGCTGATGTCGTTGCCCAAACCTTTCAGGTCGTATTCGGCTGCAAGCAGATCGATCTGCGATTGTTTGAACGAATTCAGCTGACGGAACCCATTGAAAAGTGTGACGTTGCTCTGCAATCCGTAACTGTTGGTGTTCACCTGCTCATTCACAAAAGAGTTCGTCACTGGGTCAATGTTCCTACCGAAATTGGTGCCGAAACTGGTGCTTGCATTCACACTCGGAAAAAGCTGGGCCAGCGACTGCGTCTTATCCAATCGTGCCGATTCCTGCTGCAACGTTGACTGCTTTACCTGAATATTATTCTCAAGCGCGTAGGAAATGCACCTTTCCAACGTCCATTCGTCCTGCGCCATCGCACTGGCCGATATTACTGTGAGCAGCATGGCAGTGGCCGCTATTCTAATTCTCCGCATAAGAAAGCCCATTTAAAGGGGGCAAAATTAACCAAATGCGTTGGGCACCTCCCGAAGGCCGACAACGCCCTGTCATAATATTTGTTAAGCAACAAACATGATCCAACTCGGATTGTTCTTCTCGCTCATGAGGCCTACACCGCACCCTGCTTAACATTTGCAGAATTGAAATTTGCTTATGTTTGCAGCGATTTTTAAACCCACTTAAAGAGGATAATCATGTCTGATATAGCTTCAAGAGTTAAAGCAATAATTGTAGATAAATTAGGTGTTGACGAGAACGAAGTGACACCGGAAGCAAGCTTCACCAATGACCTTGGAGCTGATTCATTGGATACCGTTGAACTGATCATGGAATTCGAGAAAGAGTTCAACATTGCCATTCCAGACGATCAGGCCGAGAACATCGGAACAGTTGGCGAGGCCATCAAATACATCGAAGAGAACGCAAAATAAGTCCACCTGAAATGGGTGACAGAATAAGACCCGCTTCCTGTCGTTACCAAACGCTGGGCAGCGGGTTTTGATTTTAAGATGGAACTGAAAAGGGCGGTCATAACGGGAATGGGGGCACTAACGCCCATCGGCAATACGCTTGATGCGTATTGGTACAACCTTGTGGCCGGAAAGAGCGGTGCAGCACCGATAGCCCATTTTGACGCTTCCAAGTTCAAAACACGGTTTGCCTGTGAGGTCAAGAATTTTGACCCTGAGGCATTCTTCGACCGCAAGGAAGCCCGCAAACTCGATCCATATGCTCAATATGCGTTGGTTACAGCAATGGAAGCTTGGGCCGATGCCGGTTTGGACGAGAACTTGATCAATCACGATAGGGCCGGAGTAATTTGGGGTTCTGGCATCGGAGGTTTGAAAACCTTTTATGACGAATGCACCGAATTTGCCGCTGGCGATGGTACGCCACGGTTCAATCCGTTCTTCATTCCGAAGATGATCGCTGACATTGCAGCTGGCCACATTTCGATGCGTTGGAACCTGCGTGGGCCGAATTTCACCACCGTTTCTGCCTGCGCGTCTTCTACCAACGCACTCATCGATTCATTCAATTACATCCGATTGGGCAAGGCCGACATATTCGTTACCGGAGGTTCGGAAGCGGCAGTGACCCAGGCTGGTGTTGGCGGTTTCAACGCCATGAAGGCATTGTCTGAACGCAACGACTCGCCCGAAACAGCCTCACGCCCGTTCGATCTGGACCGTGATGGATTCGTGCTGGGAGAAGGAGCCGGTTGTCTTATCGTAGAGGAATTGGAACACGCAATGGCACGTGGAGCCAAGATCTATGCTGAGATAGTTGGTGGCGGAATGAGTGCAGACGCACACCATATTACCGCACCGCATCCTGAAGGATTGGGTGCCATAAACGTAATGCGCAGCGCCTTGGCAGATGCAGGTCTTGGGTCTGATTCCATTGATTACATCAACGTTCACGGAACCAGCACACCACTTGGCGACATTGCCGAATCCAAAGCCATTGCCGAGGTGTTCGGTGTGAACGCTTACCGCTTGAACATCAGTTCTACCAAATCGATGACCGGACATTTGCTTGGTGCGGCCGGTGCCATTGAGGCCATTGCTTGTGTAATGGCTGTGAAAAATGATGTTGTTCCGCCTACCATCAACCATTTTACGGATGACCCTTCGTTTGATCAGCGGCTCAACTTCACCTTCAATAAGGCCCAGAAAAGAACTGTGAATGCTGCCTTGAGCAATACGTTCGGCTTCGGTGGACACAACGCATCGGTCATCGTCAAAAAGTTCGTCCGCTAAATCGTTTACCGTTGATCAATACGCTCCGCAGCTTCTTCAGTAAGGACAAACAGCTGAGCAGTGCATTGCGGAATCTACTGGGTTTTCACCCGAAGAACATCTCGCTTTACAAGTTGGCGCTCATCCATCGTTCGGCCGGTGAACGAATGCCTGATGGCACGCTCATCAGCAATGAACGGCTTGAGTTTTTGGGCGATGCCGTCCTGAGTGCCGTGGTTGCCAAATATCTTTTCAAACGATATCCGTTCGAGAATGAAGGGTTTCTGACCGAAACACGCTCCAAAGTGGTAAGCCGCAAAAACCTGAATGGACTGGCCCGTAAACTCGGATTGCCGGAAATGGTGGAGAAAAACAGTGAACCATCGCGTTCAGGTTCGTCATTAGGTGGAGATGCCTTGGAGGCATTGGTTGGCGCCATCTTCCTTGACCGAGGCTATCCGGCAGCTGAGAAATTTGTGCTTGACAGGCTCATTGATAGCTACATCGACCTTGAGAAGTTGCTGAAGGAAGATGCCAATTTTAAGAGCCGATTGATCGAGTGGTGCCAGAAGGACAAGCACGCCTTCGTGTTCGAGCTGCTAGAGGAAACGAAAGGCGGAAACCGCCCGATGTTCACTGTTCAGGCAAAGATAGACGGTGAAGTAATGGGCTCTGGAACCGACCGCACCAAGAAATTGGCCGAACAGGCTGCCGCCAAGGAAGCATGTCAGAAACTTGACATCCTGTCATAACGAATCTAAATTTTACCCATTCGAAACATGGTGGAATCGCAAAGAGAATACCTTTGAGAACCATCAGCATGAAGCTCACACTTTCAGAATGGATACCGGAAAGCCCTGATTTCGATCTGATCCATATTTATTGTCATCAGAAAGATTACAGATTGTGTTGGGCATTGAATGAGCATCTCGGTTTCGGGTTTCAACGCATTGAAGACTTCCCGAATGGAGACGAGAATTGCAAGACGCCAACGTATGCACAGTTCTTTTGGGAAGATGGAATCGATCACCACGAGTATTTCCTCATTGCCAATCAGGCACTTTCGAAACCCGAAGTAGTTCCGGCCAGCGGACTGTTCGCAACGGAAACTGTCACACCGTTGATACCCGAATTGGCACGTGTGGATTATTTCCTTCAGCTTTATGGCCAATTTGAAGAAAAAGAACTGCGCGAATTGGAGGAACTACTGAACTCAATACCAATGATAAACGTTGCACAGGTGGCCGATACTTCCGCCTTGCGCTCGTATCTGCTCTTAATGCACTGAACATGACCAACCTGAACAAAACCAAGATCATTGCCACCATCGGCCCAGCTTCGTCCAGCAAGGAAGCGCTGAAAGGCATGGTCGAAAGTGGGATGAATATTGCCCGATTGAACTTCTCCCATGCCAAGTATGACGACCTTAAGTCGGTGATTCAAAGCATACGGGAACTGAATCAGGAAATGGGGCTGCATATCGGTCTGTTGGCCGACCTTCAAGGTCCGAAGATCCGGTTGGGCGAAGTAGCCGAAGGTGGCGTTGAGATCCGTTCTGGCCACCAATTGGTGATAACCACCGATGAGTGCATTGGAACTTCGGAACGCGTCTACATAACCTACCCCAACTTTCCGAAGGATGTGGCCGAAGGCGACACGATCCTTATCAATGACGGCAAGTTGGTTCTACAGGTCACTGGTACGAACAGGCAAAATGAGGTTACTGCTACGGTTGAACATGGCGGATTGATGGAATCGCGGAAAGGCGTCAACCTTCCGAACACGAAGATCTCGATGCCGTGCTTGACCAAAAAAGACAGAGCCGACCTCGAATTCGCGTTGGAGCAGAAGATCGAGTGGATCGGACTTTCGTTCGTGCGACAGGCTGATGATGTGATCGAATTGAAACGGATCATCAAAGAAGCGGGGTCGAAATCGCACGTGGTGGCCAAGATCGAAAAGCCAGAAGCGATCCGCGACCTGGGCAACATCATTCGGGAAACCGATGCCGTGATGGTTGCACGTGGCGACCTTGGCGTGGAAATTCCCATGCAGGAAGTGCCGATCATACAGAAACGCATCGTAAAAATGTGTCTCAATGAAGCGAAACCGGTGATCATTGCCACACAGATGATGGAAAGCATGATAACCAATCCTGCACCGACCCGCGCTGAGGTGAATGACGTGGCAAATTCGGTGCTTGATGGTGCCGATGCACTGATGCTGAGTGGCGAAACAAGCGTAGGAAAACACCCCGCTTTGGTCATTAAGGCCATGTATAGCATCATTCGGAATCTGGAAACCAAGGGTGACATCTACTATCGGAAACTGAATCCGATTACCAGCATTGACCGCACCATAACCGACAGCATCTGTCAAACTTCCGTGAGTCTGGCCGCGCAGTCCGATGCCAAGGGAATCATCACAATGACCAACTCGGGTTACACCGCCTTCAAAATATCGAGTTACAGGCCGAAAGCGAACATTTTCGTATTCACCGACAACATTTCCATTTTGAACATGCTCAGTTTGGTTTGGGCCGTGCGCGGCTTCTTCTACGACAAATATGTAAGCACCGATCACACCATTGCCGACCTCAAACTAAGGCTGAAGCGTGAAGGTTTGGTGAAAGAAGGCGACCTTGTGATCAACATTGCCAGCATGCCGATAACCGAACGCGGCCAATCGAACATGATGAAATTGAGCATGGTAAACTGACCAGCATTGAACATTTGAACCTAACAGACACACAATGGCTTTGAACATAAAACTGCTTGCCGAAATATGCGAGGCACCCGGTGCCCCAGGATACGAAAAGAAGATCCGAGATATTGTACTACGTGAAGTTACTCCTTTGGCAGATGAGGTGAAAGTGGACAATCTTGGCAATGTAACGGCCATTAAAAAAGGCCGGAAAGACAAGAAAGTGATGATCGGTGCGCACATGGACGAGATCAGTTTCATGGTAACGCATATTGACGAAGGCGGATTCCTGCGCTTCCACACGCTAGGTGGTTTCGACCCGAAAACGCTTACCGCACAGCGCGTTATCGTTCATGGAAAGAAAGACCTCATGGGCGTAATGGGCTCAAAACCCATTCATGTGATGACGCCTGATGAACGCAATAAAGTGCCTAAAACAACTGATTACTTCATCGACCTAGGCATGCCGAAAGAAGAGGTTGAGAAATACGTCAGCATTGGAAACGTGGTAACGCGCGAACGCACGTTGATCGAAATGGGCAATTGCGTGAACTGCAAGAGCATCGACAACCGTATTTCGGTCTTCATTCTTATCGAAGCGCTGAGAACTTTGGGCAATGTACCGTATGATGTTTTTGGTGTATTCACGGTTCAGGAAGAGATCGGTATTCGTGGTGCGCAAGTTTCGGCTTTGCAGCATCAGCCCGATTTCGGTTTCGGATTGGATACCACCATTGCTTACGATGTACCCGGAGCACAGGCACACGAGAAGATCACCGAACTCGGCAAAGGCACGGCCATCAAGATCATGGATGCGTCAACCGTATGTGATTATCGCATGGTTGAATTCATGAAACAGACGGCCGACAAGCACAAGATACAATGGCAACCAGAAGTGTTGACTGCTGGCGGTACGGACACGGCAGCCATTCAACGTTACAGTGCAGGCGGTGCCATTTCAGGTGCCATTTCCATTCCAACGCGCCACATCCATCAGGTAATTGAAATGGCCGACAAAGGTGATATTGAAAAGAGCATTCTTCTCCTTCAGCGTTGCTTGGAAGAGTTGGATACGTTTGATTGGGAGCATCGCTGATCAGCGGCCTCCGATCGTCAAATAGATGATGTAACCAACGTAGGCCAGCAAGAGCAGCGCTCCTTGCCAACGTTCCAGTTGGTGGCGTTTTCCTACGAACAGCATCATGAACAGAACGGCACTGCTGCCAATGTTCATCCAAATGCTGAAGTTGTCATCGGGGTTGAAATCCATTGGGCTGATAACGGCCGAAAGCCCCAGCACCCAAAACGTGTTGAAGATGTTGGAACCGATCACGTTTCCAATGGCCAGATCGGTATTTCCTTTCCGCACAGCTACAATGGAAGTGGCAAGTTCGGGCAGCGAAGTGCCAACCGCCACAATGGTGAACCCTATGAATGATTCCGAATAACCGAAAAGCCGAGCCAACGAAACAGCACCATCCACGATCCATTGGCCACCTAACACCAAAGCTGCCAAACCTACCAGAATGAGTCCTGTTGATTTCCACAGTGGTCGCTCCATGTCCGTTTCTGGAATTTCGTCCGTTGTTAGGTTGTCCATTCCTAAACGGAACGTGTAGAACAAAAACAATCCGAACAGCGCAACGAGGACAAGTCCGTCTGCCCGCGTGATAATATCCATGTTGGCGTTGCCCGCCATCTGGTCATTCACCTGATAGCCGAGTATCAGCGCTGCAAACAGGCTGAACGGGATCTCTCGCCAAACCGTGTTGGATTGAACAGTGAGGTTTCTGACAAGCGCGCACAAGCCAAGAATGAGCAGAATATTGGCAATGTTGCTGCCCACCACATTGCCAATGGCGAGACCGTTGTTGTCACTGATAGAGGCAATGATGTTCACCGCCAATTCCGGGGCAGAAGTTCCGAACGCCACAATGGTCAATCCGATAACGATCTCTGGAATTCTGAATTTACGGGCCAACCCCGAAGCGCCATCGATCAACCAATCAGCACCTTTTATCAAAAGCAAAAATCCAACGGCAAACAGGATATAGACCAGCATGCCGCAAAGATGTGCCATTTTCTCCGTTTTAGTTTTTCCTTTACAGCCATGGGAATCCGCTCCATATTGGCCAAACCGCTTGCTTGGTGGACGCACCGCCAAACATTGGCATGGAGCAGCAAACCCATAGAAACGCAACAGAGGGTTTTCAAACAGCTCATCTCAAAAGCCAAGAATACCTCCTTCGGGAAAGACCACGATTTTCTCCGTATCCGAACTCACGAGGATTTTGTAAAACGTGTTCCGATTCGGGATTATGAGGAATTGAAACCGTATTTCGAACGCACGGCAGCGGGTGAGGAAAATGTGCTTTGGCCTGGCAAACCGCTTTACTTGGCCAAAACGAGCGGAACGACATCGGGCGCCAAGTACATTCCAATCACGAGAGATAGCATTCCGAACCATTTGAATGGTGCCAAGAATGCGCTGCTCAGTTACATCTACGAAACAGGAAATTCGCGGTTTTTGGATGGAAAACTGATCTTCCTTTCGGGTTCGCCAGCGTTGGAAAAAAAGAACGGCATTCACGTGGGGCGGCTTTCGGGCATCAGCAACCATTTTGTGCCCAGTTACTTGCGCACCAACCAAATGCCGAGTTACCAGACCAACTGCATTGATGATTGGGAAACGAAGGTCGATGCCATTGTGGATGAAACCCTGAAGGAACGCATGACGCTCATTTCGGGCATTCCGAGTTGGGTGCAGATGTATTTCGATAAGATCCAAGGACGGACAGGCCGCCCCGTGAAAGAGGTGTTCCCCGACTTCTCACTCTTCGTTTATGGAGGCGTGAATTTTGAACCGTACCGCGCCAAAATGGAAGCCAGCATCGGCAAGAAGATCGACAGCGTTGAGCTGTTCCCTGCTTCGGAAGGTTTCTTCGCGTATCAAGACAAGCAGAACCAAAAAGGTATGCTGCTCATCCTGAATGCTGGTATTTTCTACGAGTTCGTTCCTGCGGATGAGATTGACAGTGAAAATCCAACGCGCCTCACCATTGGCGAAGTGGAACTCGGTAAGAACTACGCGCTTATTGTAAGCAACAACGCAGGTCTGTGGGGCTACAACATTGGCGATATGGTGCAATTTGTAAGCAAAGACCCGTACCGCGTGATCGTTTCAGGTCGGGTAAAGCATTTCACCTCCGCGTTTGGCGAACACGTCATTGCCAAAGAGGTAGAGTACGCATTGAATGCGTCTCTCGCAGAACATGGAGGCGAAGTCATCGATTTCCATGTGGCGCCACAGGTCAATCCGAAAGAAGGGTTGCCTTACCACGAATGGTTTATCAGCTTTGCGAAGCGACCACAGAACATGGAGCAATTCGCTGCCACCATCGATAAGGAACTGCAGGGACAGAACATCTATTACAAGGATCTGATCACAGGAAACATTCTTCGCCCAGCGGTGATCACCGAAGTGGCCGAAGACGCGTTCATCAACTACGCGCGTTCACAGGGAAAATTGGGTGGGCAGTTCAAACTACCGAGGTTGGGGAATGATAGGAAGGTGGCGGATCAGCTCTGTTAGGGATTGATGCAACAAGCCCTAACGAATGACCAACTTCTTGGTAAAACTTCCTTGCTCAGCTACAATGGAAACTGAATAAAGACCAACCGTCAATCCGTTTCGGAAATCTGAAATAGCTATTCGATTTGAAGCATTCTTCAGATGCCTATTCCAAACCATTTTTCCGCTTGCATCAAAAACCGAAATACTTACATCCCCTTCCAATCCTGTCAGGGTCAATTCCTGACCGTCATTCAACGGATTCGGAAACATAGAAACCGTGTTTCCATTATATTCTGAAACTCCAACATTCGGTGTATTCGCATCAATGAAGTTGATGCACTCCAACATTTCCTGCGTAAAGGCAGGATATTCCATGGTGTGATCAACTCCCGGAATCTGATTGTACAGAAAAGGGAAGCCTGCGTTGCTCATGCTCCCGTTCAGAATGTTGGCCTGTAGAATGGAAACGAAGTCGACCGTGCCACTACAAAGACAGACCGGTGGAATATCTTGCGGGTTACTGAGATCGGGCGAAGAAAAGAACCCGGGCGAATGCCAAATGAATCCTTTCATGCGGTGCGATGGCTCTCCAAAAACGTACTGTGCCGCCACATCGCTACCGGCTGAATAGCCTGTGATGTAAACTTGGTTCGTGTCAATATTGAACCACGTCATGACGCTATCGTAAGCCAAATTGAGCACAATTTCGCTACGTGGTTGGTCCTGTAAGTATGGATCGGGACAAACAACAACCGCATTCAAACTATCACCCAACGGAGAAAGATAATCTCTTATCTGCGCACTATTATCGGGATTTCCCAAACCATGAAAACCAAGGATCACCTTGGCTGGAACAGATGGATTGTAGGTGTTCGGAACATGGAAATAAATGTCCAGACTATCGCCATTCAATGACGGGTCAGACGTTGCGATCGTGATGGTGTAATCGTCTGTTTGCTGCGCCAAGGCAGAAAACGAAATGAGAACCGAAAAAAGGACTGCGGAAAGATGCTTCATGTTCAAGTGAAGGGTTGGTTGGCCGAATTTAATCCTTCTTCCACAGTTAGTGCATGATGCGTTAACTTCGGTTCCATGAAAATAACCGTCCGCATCCTTGCCGTTCTAGCCGCGCTTTACCTCATTCCGACCATCTACCTTAACATCATCGAGCCCGTGGAGCATTGGGATTGGGATGAGATCGACCTGAACGACATTTCGTTCCCTGACAACTTCATTTGGGGCGTTTCATCGGCCGCGCATCAGGTGGAAGGAAACCACACCGCCAACAATTGGGCTGATTGGGAAAATACCACCTTTCCTGACGGGAGACCGCACATTGCGCGAGGCGAGAAATGCGGCCTTGCCTGCGACCACTGGAACCGCTATCCCGAGGACATCAAACTGATGCAGGAACTGGGAGTTTCGAGTTACCGTTTCTCCGTTTCGTGGAGCAAGATCATGCCAGAGGAAGGCAAGGTCGATACGGCCGCGCTTCAGCATTACGTGGATGTGTGCGACAGCCTTTTGGCCGCTGGCATCGAGCCGATGGTCACGCTTCACCACTTCTGCCACCCGATGTGGTTCGAGAACAAAGGCGCGTTCGAAAAAGAGGAGAACATCACTGATTTCGTGGAGTTTTCCGCTTTGGTTTTCGTGGCGCTTCGCGATAGGGTTAAATACTGGTGCACGCTGAATGAGCCCGCGGTTTTCGTCATTGCGGCTTACTTCGATGGAAACTTCCCTCCTGGAAAACAGGACCCGAAGCTTGCCGCCTTGGTTCTGAAGAACATGTATCTGGCACACGTTAAAGTTTACGAGCGGATCAAGAACATCCGAATGGGCGACCGCGCCATGATCGGCATTGTGAAGAACATGCATCAGATCGACCCGATGAACGATTGGAATCTATTTGACCGACTGCTATCGCGAACGGTGAATAAGGGTTTCAACGGCTCGTTCATCAGCACTTTCACCACAGGCATTTACAAATTCAGCTTCCCGACCTTGGTCGATCTGGAGGCGGAAGTTCCCAACGCGCCCTACTCGCTCGATTTCGTTGGATTGAATTATTACAGCCACAACGCCATGGATTTCTCTCTGAATTTGGACGAGGCGTTGAAAACCAGAATGTACCCTGACGAAACCCCAACCGACATGGATTACACCATGTATCCCGAAGGGTTCTACCGCGCCATCAAGGAGATTTCCGTGCTCAATGTGCCCATCATAATTACCGAAAATGGTGTGGCCGATGCGGATGATGACATGCGTGGCGAGTTCACCAAAAAGTACCTCTATGCGGTTTCAAAAGCGATAAAAGACGGCTATGATGTGCGTGGCTACCACTACTGGTCCCTGATGGACAACTTCGAATGGGACCTCGGCTATGACGAGCGTTTCGGGCTGTATGAGGTTGATTTTGCAACACAGAAACGCACGTTGCGCGAAGGTTCGAAGGAGTATCAGCGGATTGTGAAAGCGAACTAACCGTTAGGGCTTGATGCATCAAGCCCTAAATTTGAGTAATGCGAAACCCATATTTCGTTTTTCCTTTCCTCCTTTTTATTACCCAAATTTCATTGGGTCAGTCGCAGCATTGCCTTGCCGACCGCTACTCTCAGGACGCGCTGTTCGATAGCACCGATATTCAGATAAGCACGGGCGTGCACTACGCCACCTCCATGCGCTGGCCCGGAACACAGATGGACAGTTTGCGGATGGACATTTATCAACCAGATCCGAACATAGACCCGCTGGAAAAACGCCCACTGATCGTGATGACGCACGGTGGCTCATTTGCGGGTGGTACACGGGACGCGATGGCCTACTACTGCATGGAAATGGCGCGTAGAGGTTATGTGGCAGCCACTATTTCATACCGTTTGGGCTGGAATTGCTCGTTGGCAACTGATCCGTGCATCATCTGTCAGGGCGAAGCGCCCAAACTCCGCGTGGCAACCTATCGTGCGGTTCAGGATCATCGTGCTGCGCTACGGCATTTGGTTCACAACGCCACCGATTTCGGCATCGACACGGCTTTCATTTTCGTGTTGGGAGAAAGCGCTGGTTCCATTGCTTCTTTGAGTTCGGTTTTTTGGGATCAATCCGAAGCCGATGCTTGGTGCCCGACCTGCGTTTCCAATGTCGGATTGCTCGATACGACTGGCAACAGTCTCACAGATACATATTCCATCAAAGGCGTGGTAAACCATTGCGGTTCGGTAACGCATGTTGATGTCATGGACGGACATCAAGTGCCAGTTATCAGCTTCCATAATGACCCCGATTGTGTGGTGAATTACGGTACGGCTCCTGTGATCAACTGCTTGGGTTGCGCTGCTTTCTATTGGGCTGCGGGTTCCAATTCTATTCAGGCACGACTGAACCAAAATGGCGTCTGCACCCAACGGCACACACGTCAGGAATTGAACCATTGCACCTATTACGTTCAGCCGTTACTGAAAAAGACCACGTGCTTTTTGAAGGATGTGATGTGCGATAACTGCTCGGCTCTGAACACGGTTGAGGACTTCAGCATCCCCGATTGTTCGGCAGGTGGAACTATTTCCATCGATGAAACTGAGCCAGAAAATTGGGTGAAACTGAACGGAAACCGACTGCTCTTCGGCCCGAAAACCGAGGTCACTTCCGTTCAGGTATATGACCTTTCCATGCGTTTGTTGCTTGATGTTCCTCAAAGAAGTTCAACCATAGAACTTCCTTCTTCGCTGCGTGGTTGCATGCTGGTGAAAGTCGATGCGGAAAACCACCGAACGGAAATGGTGAAGTGGTGCAATTTCTAAACGTTTTCTTGTGTCTCATCCATGAGACATTTTCTCATTTGCGTCCCATTGTTTGTTAATTTTGAGACACAAAGACATTAGCGTTTCATCTGTGGGACATAAATCATGACACCCTTTAAACCCGAAAAATTACCCATCACTGACCTTGACTGGTCTGCATTCATCGATTTGATGGGCAAAGCGAACAGGTATGTGGCGAGGTATGACGGACTATTGCAGTCCGTTCCGAACCCAGATGTTCTCTTGTCCCCATTGCGTACACAGGAGGCTGTTCTCTCATCAAAAATTGAAGGAACACAGGCCACTTTGGAAGAGGTGATGGAGTTTGAGGCAGACCACCACACGGATGAACGAAAAAAGGGAGACATTTTTGAGATCATCAACTACAGACTGGCCCTGAATGCTGGACGTGGTAAAATGAAAGAGCGTCCGCTTTCGCTGAACATGATAAAGCAAATTCATCAAATACTCATGGAAGGGGTAAGGGGTGAAAATAAAGATCCAGGGAATTTCAGACGAATTCAGAACTACATCGGAACTCCAGGAAGTCAGATTGAAAACGCAAGATTTATCCCTCCTGCTGTTCCCGATATGATGGAAGCACTTTACAACTGGGAGGAGTACATGCATTACGATGACAAGGACATTCTGGTGCAGTTGGCCATTGTTCATGGACAGTTCGAGATCATTCATCCGTTCTTAGACGGTAATGGAAGGATCGGGAGAATTCTGATTCCGTTATTTCTCTATCACAAAGAGATAATACAACAGCCCGTTTTCTACATGAGCAATTATTTGGAGAACAATCGGTCTGAGTACTACGATGCGCTAAAGGAAATCTCTGACAAAGGAGACTGGACAAACTGGATACGGTTTTTCCTTTCAGGGATAATATCGCAAGCAGAGAAAAATGTTACCCAGACCCGAGAGATCCTTGCTTTATATGATGAGATGAAAGGAAAAATGAAAGACGCCCACACACAGTTCGGAATTCAATGCCTCGACTTCATTTTTACACGCCCCATTTTTAACACAAGCGAATTCAATAAGAATTCAGACGTTCCTCGATCGAGCGCTGCAAGATTATTGAAAGCAATGGAGGAAAGAGGAATGATCAACTGCATTGAGCGCGGAAAAGGCAGGAGGCCGTCTTTCTATGCTTTCAGGCCACTGCTCAACATCATCAACAAATCCTAGGTTGCCCATCCTATCAATTGAGGTACTTTTGCGGCTTCGCGAATGAGTGAAAAGCAAAAGGATAAGAGACACATCGCCATTCTTGGCTCCACGGGTTCTATCGGAACACAGGCCTTGGAGGTTTTGGAGGCCAATCCTGAGGTTTTTGAGTTGGAGGTACTGACCGCAAACGGTCGTGCTGACCTGTTGATCGAACAGGCGCTCAAATTCAAGCCGAACTGTGTGGTCATCGGAGACCAACTACAGTATGCAAAAGTGAAAGACGCCTTGTTTGACGAAGGCATCAAGGTTTACGCTGGCGCGGACAGTTTGGCGCAGGTGGTGCAGATGGAAGACATCGATATTGTGCTTACTGCGTTGGTCGGTTATGCAGGATTGCGCCCGACTTTGGCAGCCATCGAAGCAGGCAAGCACATTGCGTTGGCAAATAAGGAAACCCTTGTTGTGGCTGGTGAGATTGTGACCGACCTCGCTCAGAAAAAAGGTGTGAATATCTATCCTGTGGACAGCGAGCATTCGGCCATTTTCCAATGCTTGGTGGGCGAATTCCACAATCCGATCGAGAAGATCTATCTCACTGCTTCTGGCGGTCCGTTCCGCGGACAGAAACGAGAACAATTGGCGGCTGTGACCAAAGCACAGGCACTCAAACACCCGAATTGGGAAATGGGCGCGAAGATCACCATCGACAGCGCTTCGATGATGAACAAGGGTTTGGAAGTGATCGAGGCGAAATGGCTGTTCGGGTTGAAGAATGAGCAGATCGATGTGATCGTGCATCCGCAGAGCATCATCCACAGCATTGTTCAGTTTGAAGATGGCAGCATGAAGGCACAGATGGGTTTGCCCGACATGAAATTGCCTATTCAATTCGCGCTGGGCTATCCGAACCGTTTGAAATCGGATTTTCCGCGTTTCAACTTCTTCAATTACCCGCAGCTTACGTTTGAGCAACCAGACAAAGACACTTTCCGCAACTTAGCCTTAGCTTTCGAAGCTTTGGAAAAAGGTGGAAATCAGCCGTGCATCCTCAACGCGGCCAACGAAATTGCCGTTGATGCTTTTTTGAAAGACAAAATCGGCTTCCTCGAAATGTCAGACATCATCGAACAATCGATGGCGAAGGTGTCATTCATAAAAAAACCTAACTATGACGACTATGTGGCAACAGATGCGGAAACGCGCTCTGTTGCTGCGCAACTAATTAACAATTATGAATGAGAAATTAAGAATGCCTGAATCACCGAACCCAATTTCTAATTGTTAATTCATAATTATTAATTGAAAAAATGGAAATACTCATCAAAGCAGGACAGCTTCTGCTCAGCCTCACGCTCCTTGTCACCCTGCACGAACTTGGCCATTTTGTGCCAGCAAGGCTTTTCGGCACCCGTGTCAAGAAATTCTACCTGTTCTTCGACTTCCTGTTTCCGCTTCCGAACGTGCTCAACTTCTCGCTTTTCAAAATAAAGCGGGGCGAAACCGAGTACGGTATCGGCTGGTTTCCGATGGGCGGCTATGTGCAAATTGATGGCATGGTGGACGAAAGCATGGACACCGAAGCGCTGAAGGAAGAGCCGAAACCATGGGAATTCCGCAGCAAACCGGCTTGGCAACGTCTCATTATCATGGTTGGTGGTGTGGCAGTAAACCTCGTGCTCGGATTCATGATCTACAGCATGGTGCTGTTTGTTTGGGGAAAAGAAAAATTGCCACTGGCCAATATGGAATACGGTGTTTATGTCGATTCAACCTTGGCGAAATACGGTTTGCAGGATGGCGACAGAATTCTTGGCATGGCCGATCAGCCTGTAAGTTACTTCGATGAACTTGGCAAGGCCGTTCTCATACATGGTGGACGACAGATCCAGATAGAGCGCAATGGCTCTACAGAAACGGTAACGCTGCCTGCCGAAATACAGAAAGAACTGCTTGGAAATGGTGCTAAAGGTCTGTTCACACCGCGTGCTCCGTTCGAGGTTGACAGCGTTCTGCCTGACGGTTTGGCCGCGCAGGCCGGGTTCTTGAAAGACGACCGCATCATCAAGGTGGGCGATGTCGATTCGCCCGGATACCTGGAAGGCATGAAAGCAATTCGCGCCAGTGCCGACAAGGAAATTGATGTGGTTGTTATTCGCAGCGGAGAGCAACTGACACTTCATACGAAGGTTGATTCGGATGGACGAATCGGGTTTCTGGTGCGCTCGCCAGAAGCGTTCATCAAAACGGAAACCTACCATTATTCGTTCCTCGAATCCATTCCGGCCGGGTTTGTTGAAACAGGCAATGTGCTCGGAAACTACATCTCAAGCATGAAGCTGCTGTTCTCTCGCGAGGGTGCTTCGCAGATCGGTGGCTTCGGTTCCATTGGCAGCCTTTTCTCACCCACTTGGAACTGGCATTCGTTCTGGTCTATGACCGCGTTCCTTTCGTTGGTTTTGGCCTTTATGAACATCCTGCCGATACCAGCCTTGGATGGCGGCCACGTGGTTTTCCTGCTGTATGAAATGGTGGTTGGCAAGAAGCCGAGCGACAAGTTCATGGAGTACACGCAAATGGTTGGCATGGCGCTTTTGCTGACGCTGCTTGTGCTTGCCAACGGAAACGATATTTATAAGTTCCTCATCAAGTAATATGCTGAGGATTCTGATTCTGCCATTGCTTCTGCTGTCGAACCTGACGTTCGCACAAACAGATTCGGCAGCAACGGAAAGTGCGTTACCTGACAGTTCGGAAAAGCTCAAAGCGCTTGTCATTCCTTTTGAGGAAAAACTGTTCTACTGCGACATCATGCGCGACCTGACGGCTGCGAACGGACTGACGAAACAGGAGGTTTTCCATCGGTTCAGAAATGGCATACAACTGAGCCTGAAAACGGCTTTGAGCGACACGATGCAAACCGCCACTTTTCTGGCCACAGACAGCATCAACAACGAAGACCTTGTGCTCATTTACCAACAGTTGGGTTACAACTACACGCCTATCCCGGTGAGGGCCGAAGAAGGGAAAACGAAAAAGGAGAAAGGGCAACCCGAACAGAAACAAGAAGCAGGCATACGCGGAGGTCAGGTAATAGCCGAGCGCGATAACACACCACGCTACATGAATGCCACGCTGCAAGACGCATCTGTACTGAAGAAACTGCATGACACGTACGGCATCAATCGGTTTCTCTTCATCAATCAGCTGGATGTGAAAATGGATCTTACCGACCCCGAAATGGCTTTCATTGACCCAAAGCGTTTGGTGGGTGCCCACTACACCATTCTGGATGCGAATGGCGCGCAGATAATCGGTGGCTATGCAAGTCAGGCGTTTGCAGGCACCGAAAGCAACATAGACCGCATCATGGCCGAAACCCTTCCATCCGTAGCTTCAGCCATTCTGCATGAATTGAAGGTAAAGAAAAAGGAGGCGGAAACACAGAAAAAGCCCCGTTCCAAGACAAAGTGATCAGGCAAGAAGAACGGTTCCCGTTAGGATGGCCGTACCCAACAGAAAGCCTACATATACTTGCAGAGGTGTGTGGGCATTGAGCACCAAACGCGCATAACCGACAAAGCCACTGAGCACCACCAACGCCATTACCAAAGACACGGCATCAATCTGGTAGCGGAGTATGAGGCCAGTGATGGTGCCCACAATGCCGCCCATGCCCAGCATGTGAATACTCACCTTCCATTTGAGGTTGATGACGAAAGCTGCCGTGACCGAGAATGCCGCGCCCAACACCAGATCGGAAAACAGGCCGGGCATTGGTACCTGCGTGAACAGGTAAAATGTGCTGAGATGGAATACGAGCGTGGTGAGAAAAGGAAGCGACCGTTCTTGGGCCGTATGCATGTGAAACGAACGGATAAGGCCGCTGCGCAGGAAATAATAGAACACTGCCATGGGAAGCAGCACCGTATTGAGCAATGTGATCAGGTAAATGAATTGACGGATCTGTGGTGCAACGGCATACGTGATGTATGTGTTGGCGTTGAACAGGATAAGAAGCGAGTAAAGCGGAACGAAAATGGGCTGGAAGATAATGGACAGCGCCATCGCAAACTTTTTCTCCATCAGAGTTTCAGTTCAAATTCGTCTGCATCATCCAACGGGCGGAACTTGGTGCGGAAATCGTCCAATTCGGTCTTCGAGAGAGAGACGGTGGTTATTCCCACCTCCATCGGATTGAAAGAGCACAGAATTTCACCCTTCGGGCTTACCACCAACGAGCTTCCATCATACTCAATTCCTTTACCGTCTGCGCCTACTCGATTTACACCTACCACGTAGCATTGATTCTCGTGGGCACGTGCCACAAGCAGACTTCGCCAAGCAGATGAACGCGCAGCAGGCCAATTGGCCACGTAAACCAACACATCGTATCTATCTGATTTCAGATTCCTACTAAAGACAGGAAAACGAAGGTCGTAGCACACTTGCGGCATCAATTTCCAATCATTCAAATCAACCAAAACGCGCTGTTTCCCTGCCGTGAAGAACTTATCCTCATCGGCAAAGCTGAACCGATGCCGTTTGTCGTACCACGTAAAACTGCGGTCTGCATTTGCCCAAAGCATGCGGTTGTAGAACTTTCCGCCCGAACCTCCTGTGGTGCATTCTTCACGGATGATGGCGCTGCCAGTAATTGTTGCTCCGAGTTCCGTTGATAGATCTCGAAGCCACGCCACCGTTGGTCCGTCCATCTGCTCGGCCAATTGGCGCACATTCATGGTAAACCCGGTGGTAAACATTTCGGGCAACACGATCAGGTCGGTCTGTCCCTTTAGCGAACGTAGTTTTTCTTCCCAGAATTGGAGATTGGCCGCTTTGTCTTCCCAAAAGAGCGGTTGCTGACAAACGGAAACACGCAGATAGCTCATAGCTTCATGAGTTTCTCGGCCGCCTTTTCTAACGTTTCATCCTCTTTCGCGAAGCAGAAACGCAGAAACTTGTCGTTGTTCTTTTCGTGGTAAAAGACCGAAACCGGAATAGCGGCCACGCCCACTTCCTTGGTCAATCGCACGGCATAATCGGTGTCCCGTTCTTCGGAAACCTTGCTGTAATCGAGCAACTGAAAGTAGGTGCCTTCACTGGGACGTATCTTGAACTTGGAACCCGAAAGCAGCGAATTGAAATGGTCGCGTTTCTGCTGATAGAAGGCCCCAAGTTGCAGGTAATGGTCGCGGTCGCTCAGAAAATCGGCCAAGGCGTGCTGCACGGGCGTGTTCACAGAGAAAACGTTGAACTGATGCACCTTTCTGAATTCGGCCATCAGTTCCTTTGGTGCCAATACGTGTCCCACTTTCCAACCGGTGGCATGGTACGTTTTACCGAACGATGAAACGATGATGGACCGTTCAGCCAATTTCGGGTAGCGCGCCACACTCTGATGTTCAAGCCCATCGAAAATGATGTGCTCGTAAACCTCATCGCTCAGAATGATGATGTCGGTGTTGTCGGTCAGTTTCTGCAGTTTCAGCATGTCCGCAGCCGTCATCACGCGTCCTGAAGGATTGTGAGGCGTGTTGATGATGATCATCCGGGTGCGTTGGTTGATGAGGCGTTTCACCTTTTCCCAATCGACCAGATCGCCCGAGAGGTTCATTTGAATGAACATGGCTTTGCCTCCATGCACTTCAATGGCGGGCAGGTAGCAATCGTAAGCCGGTTCGAAGATGATGACCTCATCGCCATCGTTGATGAAGGCCGAAATGGCCGTGTAAATGGCCTGCGTGGCACCCGCAGTAATGTTGATCTCGGTTTCGGGGTCGTATTCGGCAGAATAGAGATCCTTCACCTTTTCGGCCAACTTTTCGCGAAGCGCAAGAACGCCCTGCATGGGCGAATACTGATTCATGCCGCGCTTCATGTACGAGTGGGTCAGTTCCACCAACCGTTCGGGAATGACGAAATCAGGGAATCCCTGCGACAGATTGACCGCGCCATGTACGCGTGCCAACGCACTCATCACCGTAAAAATGGTGGTTCCCTGCTTGGGCAATTTGGAGCGTACAACACCCGGGAAATGCATGAGGGCGAATTTAAACACAACAGCATAGTTTTGGGTTGGTTATTGAAACGAGATGTTCATGCGAAAAAAACTGGAGAAATGGATCGGCACGGGGCGGCTGTTCAAGTTTCTGTTCAACGTTTCGCCCATGTACTGGAGCACGGGCGGTAGGGTGATGAGCTGGTCGGACGACCACCAGAACGTGAAGATCAAACTACCGTTGAATTACCGCACAACCAACTACGTGGGGACACTCTATGGCGGTTCGCTGTACAGTTGCGTTGACGGTATTTACATGGTGCAACTCATCAACATTCTCGGAAAGGAATATGTGGTGTGGGACAAGTCGGCTACGATACGTTTCAGACGTCCGGGCAATCAAACGCTGTATGCGGAATTCGACATAAGTGATGCATTTCTGAACCAACTGAAATTGGATGTGGCCGAGGCTGGCGAGCTTGACAGAACCGTGCAAGTGAACTTGGTGGACAAGGAAGGGAAAGTGTATGCCGAGGTTGAGAAGGTGCTCTACTTTGCCACAAAGGAGTTTTACCGCCAGAAAATGGAGAAGCGCGGCCGAACGGCAAATGCGTAAGGCATTCTGTTCATAAAAGACCGCTCTGAGACAATAAAGCCGATGAACAAACCCGCGCATTGGTTTGTTTGTGCGCGGGCTTGTACCTTTGCAGCACTTTTAGCGCATGAGGATCATAATTGCCGGAGCCGGTGACGTGGGTTTCCACCTTTCAAAGCTTCTAACTCAGGAAAATCAGGACATAACCCTGATAGACACAGACCCTGAAAAACTGAAATACGCTTCGGACCACTTGGATATTGCAACCATCCGAGGTAATTCCATCTCGTACACGGTGCTGGAGGAGGCCAACGTTTTCAAGGCCGACCTTGTGATAGCAGCCACCAACTCCGAGGAAACGAACATCAGCACCTGCATCATTGCCAAGCACTTGGGGGCCAAAAAGACCATTGCGCGGGTTCGGAATACAGAGTTCCTGCTGAAAAGGGAAAAGCTTGACCTGGAGAAATTGGGCATTGATGAGATCATCAGTACCGAAACGCTTGCCGCACGAGAGATCAAACGTCTGTTGAAGGAGGTTGCCTTCACCGATTCGTTCGAGTTTGACCGCGGGTTGCTGAACCTTGCCGGTATTTCCATTGAACCCGAAAGTCCGCTCGCGGGGAAAACGGTATCGGAAGCAGCATACCTCAACCCGAACAACAACTTCCTGACCGTTGCCATTCTTCGTAGGAACGAGACCATCATTCCGCGTGGCGATGTGACCTTTCACATTGGCGATCACGTGTATTTCATCGCGCAGCCCGAGGCCATGGATCAGATCCTTGCCCTATCGGGGAAAGAGCGCAAGCGCATTAAAAACGTGATGATACTCGGTGGCAATGAAGTAGGAATGCACACGGCCAATAAGCTGAGCCTTAAATACAACGTGAAGCTGATCGATGGCGACCGCCAACGCTGCTTTGAACTTGCCGACCGCCTACAAGGCACGTTGGTGATACACGGTGACGGTCGTGATGTGGAACTGTTGGAAGAGGAAGGCATCGGTGAAATGGACGCGTTCATTGCCGTGACCGACAACTCGGAAACGAACATCATTTCGTGTCTGGTTGCCAAGAACAGAGGGGTTAGAAAAACAATTGCACTGGTGGAAAACATGGATTACATCCACCTATCGCAGAACATCGGTGTTGATACGATGATCAACAAGAAGCTGATTGCGGCCAACTTCATTTTCCGCTACATACGTAAAGGAGAAGTGCTTTCGCTTACCAGTTTACATGGCGTGGATGCAGAGATCGTTGAGTTCGAGGTCAGCGATTCATCGCGCGTGATGGGCAAGGTGCTTCGCGGCATCAATTTCCCCAAATCGGCAATTGTGGGCGGTGTGATCCGAAACGGAAAGAGTTTTACCGTGAATGGTGACTTCATTTTCGAGCCGAAAGATCACGTGGTTATCGTATCTCGTCCAGAATGCATCCACAAAGTGGAAAGCTATTTCTAAATGAGCATCAATTACAAGGTAGTACTGAACGTTCTGGGCCTGTTGCTCATTTTCAATGGGCTGTTCATGCTGCTTTGCATTCCTGCATCGCTCTATTTCAACCCCGAGGATCTGGTGCCCATCGGTTTCTCCAGCTTAGGAACCATCTGCGTTGGACTCATGACGTGGTTCCTGACCCGTTCATCCGAAAAACCCAACATTCGCAAGCGCGATGGATTCGTGATCGTGACTTTCGGTTGGGTGGTGATGTCGCTGAGCGGAACCTTGCCCTACATTCTGAGCGGCAGCGTGGTGAGCTTTGCCGATGCGTTCTTCGAAACGATGTCGGGCTACACGACAACCGGTGCTTCTGTGATAAGCGACCTGACGCTGATACCCAACGACATTCTGCTTTGGCGCAGCCTTACACAATGGATCGGTGGAATGGGGATCATTGTGCTTGCCGTGGCCATTCTTCCCGTTCTGGGCATTGGCGGCATGCAGCTGTTTGTTGCCGAAGCGCCCGGTATAAAACCCGACAAACTCGCACCACGCATTACCGATACCGCCAAACGCCTTTGGTTGGTGTATGCCGGATTGACGCTGGCCGAGGTAATCGCACTTAAGATCGCGGGCATGACATGGTTCGATGCCATCAACCATTCCATGACCACCATGGCCACAGCCGGCTTCGGAACACACAATGATAGCGTTGCCGGGTTTTCGCCCGCTACGCAGTATGTGCTTACGTTCTTCATGTTCTTGGCAGGTATGAACTTCACTCTCACCTACTTCGGGCTGCGGGGCAATTTCCAAAAGGTGTTCAAGGATGAGGAGTTCCGTTTCTATTCGGGAATTATTGTGGTGCTTACCATAGCGGTTTCGTTGGTGGTTGCCAGTGTTGACGATGGCGGCTTTGAGAAAGCCTTCCGCGATTCCATCTTCCAGATCGTTTCCATCATCACCTCCACTGGATTCGTATCGGCCGACTACACAAGTTGGACCCCTTTCATCACGATGGTGTTCTTTGTTCTGATGTTCATTGGTGGTTCGGCTGGATCAACGGCTGGCGGTATAAAGGTGGTGCGCCACGTCATGCTCATCAAGAACAGTATGCTTGAGCTGAAACGCCAACTGCACCCATCCGCGGTGATACCCGTTCGGTTGAACAAGCGCGCTGTAGATCCGTCCATCACTCACAATGTGGTCGCCTTCATCATGATGTACATCAGCATCTTTGCGCTCGGATCCATAGTGATGACCATGTTGGGTGTTGATCTTCTGACGGCCCTTGGTTCCGTTGCCTCCTCGTTGGGCAACATCGGTCCAGGGATCGGTGATGTGGGCCCCGTTGACAACTTTGCGTGGCTTTCTCCAGCGGCAAAGTACTTTCTCTCCATTCTTATGCTCATTGGCCGCTTGGAGCTTTTCACTGTGCTGATCCTCTTTACCCCCTATTTTTGGCGGAGGTACTGATGAAATTCACCACACAACTCGCCAAAGACGACAATTCTGATCTGTATCACTGGTACTTCTCGGTTCCGAACGAGGTGGCGGAATCATTCATTGAGGGGAACGACCGCAGGGTGATAACGAAAGTGAACGGAGTGGTGAAGTACCATTGCGCCATCTATGGCGATGGGCTGGGAGGTTTCCGTATTCTGCTGAACCGCGAGCGGGTAAAAAAACTGAAGTTGGTGCGTGGCGAAACCATTAGCGTTGTACTGGAAAAGGACCGCACCGAATACGGTGTGCCCATGAGCGAAGAACTGCGCGAAGTGCTGGACCAGAACCCCGAGGCCGACCGCCTTTTCCATGAAATGACCAAAGGCACGCAACGCACGCTGATCTACTGGAGCGACAACGTGAAGAACTCGGAAATAAAGATAAGACGCGCCATTGTGATGACGGAACACATCGTTGCGCAAGGTGGTAAGGTGGATTACAAGCTGCTGAACGAAGAAATGAAGCAGGCCAATCAGGCGGCCAAACGCGGCTAATGCATCAGTTGCGCTTCATAACTTGCTTGATGCTTGTTCTGCCGTTCTGCATAAGATGCAGGTAATACCTACCTGCTGGCAGAAACGACCCTTCAAACTTCAGTTCGTGGTTGCCGGCATTGAGCGGGCCATCGAATACGGTTGCCACCTGCTGACCCAATATATCGAAGAGGCTTACGATGGTGGCACCGGCCACAGGCAATGAAAGCCGAACCATGGTTTCGCGAACGAACGGATTGGGCGCACACACCATATCGAAGGTGGTGGGTTTGAGGCGTTGCTGGCCAGTGGAAATGGAAACGGTAAAGGTGGTGGACTGTGTGGTCATCTGTTGGCCGTACGAAAGACCGTTGACGGTGGCATCATAGTTTCCTGCGGAGAGATAACCGAGGCTGACCACCGTATCGAACGGAATGACAACCGGCAGGCCGATTCCCACCCCCTGAAAGTCGATATCGACCGTAAAGCTGTTGCCTGTTTGGTTCACCGAAATGGATGCAATATTCATATCGCTCGACCAACGTTCGCCATTGATGTGCAGCATGACCTCATCGGCAACAGTAGGATTCTGCGGTGAAACAGACAGTGAATTGATGCCCTGTGCGAACAAATCGCTGAGGCTGAGCGTAAGAAGCGCGACCAGTAACAGTTTCTTTTCCATGACATTCTACTTTCCGAAGCATAAAGTTAACACATCAACGCATTGAAAGTCAATGCCTAAATTGGCTGTCCTTTTGTTTTTCTGTTGCGAATACTATCGATCATAGCGCTTCTGACGGTGTTTACCACCCGCGAGACCGTGGGGCAGATAACCTGCCCTGCCATGGCCATTACGCAGGTGAACAAGAACAAGGGGCGCACGCTTAGCGGTTTCAGTAAGAAGGACAGGCGCAACGCCAGCAAGGCGAAAATGGGCGACTATTTTGTGGCGAAAACGGGCGGGCGGTCCAAGTTTTCGAGCAAAGACCCGTTCAGCACCCGCACCAGGCAGTCGGGCAGCGTGAAGGAACATTCGGAGTTCAGTTATCGAAGTTCGCGCAAGCGCCTGTTTAAGGAATACGATGAATTTGCGATGCGGGCCAATAGTAAGGGCCGCTATTTTGAGAAGGATGAGTTTGCCATGCGCAGTAACCGTAAAGGCCGATTCCGTAGTTACGATGAGTTTGCCACACGCACCCAGCGGGCCAAGCGCTTCCGCGATTTTGACGAGTTCGCCTTCCGCAGCGGCAACCGCAGGGGCTACCACGACAAGGATGAGTTTGCCACGCGGAATAGAAGGACGCAGAAGGTAAACACCGATTCGCAATTCCATGTGCGTACCACGGTGAAACGATTCCGCAAAGGCAAGCAGCAGCACGATGAGTTTGCCATGAAACGCAAGCGCAACCGTCAGAGCCGCAACGAATACACTCCGTTTGCCACCACCACATCGCCCAACGGCAGTGCAAAGACGCACCGCAGCCCGCAGATGGGGCTTTGGGGCGGCACGGTGGGTAGCCGTTCGGGCAAGGATAGCCGACCCCAGATACCGCTACCCGATGTGAGCGCCAAGAAGGAGGACTGATGCTGTAAGGGCCTTTCGGACCGCTGTCAGCACGATTTAGGCGAGTGTAAGAACGGTTTTGGCGACTGTCAGCAGCGCGTTTGGGGTCTGTTCAACGAACTGTGCAATTGTCCTCATACAGAGAAATGGAGGTACAGAGGGATTCGCTACTCTCATCTGTTTTGCATTTCTCGCTAAGGCGCAATCGTGCACCATTAGGGATAGAGCGATCAATATGTGCAGATCAGGGCAAGAATACCGACACGAACGTATTTCTATCGGTAGTGGAACCATCGCCTAATTGTCCATCATTGTTATAGCCACAGGCCCATAGCGAATTGTCGGTCTTTAAGATCAAGGAATGATAGCCACCGGCACTGATGGCCTTCACTCCGTCAGCAGTTTTAACAAGCGTGTTTCTCCCGGTATTGGTGCCATCTCCCAAACCTCCTTCACCATTGTATCCGCTGGCCCAGAGCGAATTGTCGGACTTCAATACCAGAGAATGGAAGCGTCCTGCACTTATTGACTGAACTGCATCTGCAATTTTCACCAGCGTATTCCTATCGGTATTGGTGCCATCGCCTAATTGCCCATCAAAGTTATCTCCACAGGCCCAAAGCGAATTGTCGGATTTCACTACCAAGGAAAAACCGCCACCGGCACTTATGGCCTTCACCCCATCGGCAATTTTCACCAACATATTTCTATTCGTATTGGTTCCATCGCCCAATTGGCCATACGTGTTATCACCGCAGGCCCAAAGCGAATTGTCGGTCTTCAGTATCAGGGAATGTTCGCCACCGGCACTTATTGCCATAACCCCATCGGCAATTTTCACCAGCATATTTCTATCGGTGTTGGTGCCATCTCCTAGTTGCCCTTCATCATTGAATCCGCTGGCCCAAAGCGAATTGTCGGTTTTCAATACCAGAGAATGATAGCGGCCGGCACTGATGGCCTTAACTCCATCCGCAGTTTTTACCAGGGTGTTCCTATCGGTATTGGTGCCATCGCCCAATTGTCCACCATCATTGCGGCCGCTAGCCCAAAGCGAATTGTCGGTCTTCAGTATCAGGGAATGATCGCCACCGGCACTTATGGCCATAACCCCATCGGCAATGTTCAACAAGGCATTTCTATCGATAGTGGTACCATCTCCCAATTGTCCATCATTGTTGCGTCCGCAAACCCAAAATGAGTAATCCGATCTTGACACTAGCGTATGATAGTACCCGCCACTTATCTGAATCTGTGGTTCTGCTGTAGGGTCGTCCTCTTTTTTGCAGGATGTAGCGACAGTGCATAGAAGCAGGCATGTTAGAATAATGGGTCTTAAGTGTTCCATGGTCAGGGTTACTCTACGTGGAATTATGTGAATCGGTTTACCGTCAAGTGTACCAAACATTTCGGAATACTGTGCCTTTGTTGATAGAATAATCTCCGCGCTTTTGAGACATGGAAACGGACAGCAACGATATGGGAACAGACGCTTAACGGCCTATCTTTAGCGGGCAACATTGGCAAACATTAACACACTTCTTGATGAAAAACGACATCTACCAATTTCTGTATAAGCGCGATAAGCCGATGGCCATGAAGGTAATGGGTGTGCTGGTGGCGCTTTTCAGCATTGGCGGGTTGGCCACCACGCCTGTTTTCGGTGTGGTAATGGCGCTGGCTGCGGGTGGTCTGCTTGCCTATCAGCCAGGTATTGAAGTGAACTTTGCCGAACGCACCTACCGGATGATCACGGCCTTCGGTCCGCGGGGGTTTGGCAATTGGGAACCGTTGCCTGCACTGAAATGTGTTTCGGTCTTTAAAACGCAGTTGGTGAGTTCGACCTATGGCCGCACCAATGCGTCTGTGACAACACGCGAAGAAGTGATACAGGTGAATTTGGCCACGGAACAGAACCAGCGCATACGACTATTGGAGACGGACAACGCTGAACAAGCGTTTGCCTTTGCCAAGGAGGTATCGCAGAAATTGAACCTGCAGGTCTGGGACGCCACCGGCAAGGAGGGGAAATGGTTGGCCTCATAGACCAACTCAACCGAATGCCATAGCTGGCCAAGGAGGAAATAGTTGTAAGAAAACAAGCGACCGTACTCAGGAATTGGCCTGAATGTAGTCGGCCATGGTGCGCAGTGAGTGGAAGACGTGCTTGCCTTGCTCGGGATCTGCTATCTGGATGTTGTATTCCTTGTTCATGAGCACAATGAGCTCGAGGGCATCGATGGAATCGAGCCCGATGCCATCGTCACCGAAAAGCGGTGCGTTCTCGTCCATGTCCTCGGGTGTGAGGTCTTCGAGGTTGAGGGTTGCGATGATCTGTCTTTTCAGTTGCTCGATGAGTTCTTGTGCCATGCTGCGTTTGTTGAAAGCCTAATTAAGGTTGCTGTCGCGAATTTGTTCAAATATTTTAAATCATGCTGACCTCCCCCAACCTCTCCTTTCAAGGAGTGGAGTTCACGTTTCTTGCTGACTGAGGAATATCTTCATTTCGCAAGAGGCAATGACGTGTTTGCCGCATTGGACAGACGCCTCAACCACCTGCATGCCCATTACCTCGTGCATAACCGAAACGGTGGTGCGTATAATGGAGCCGACCGAGGGCAGATCGGTGATGATGAAGTTCTTGAGCCCGCCAATGAACCCGATGGGAGGTGATGCCGCTTCTGAAGCATCGGTAATGTTTGCGGCAAAACGGTAACCCGAGCTGAGGGCGCAACTTTGGGCAATGTTCTCCATGATGCCGGCTTCGAGCAATTTGCCATTGCGAACGAAGAGATGACCTTCTTCCACATGAAAAACGGTGATGGCTGTATTGTCTGAAATGGTTTCGAGCCCGTGTACTACCACAATGGGATCCCGCTGAGGGATGAACTTGAGCACATCCTGACGACCGGCCAGCATGGATCAGCAGACGGTAAGCAGTGCGTAAGCGTAGGAGAATCTGGCGCTCTCGGGCACCATCAGCAGCAACTTCTGCCCTTTTTGGAGTTTGCCGCTATGGAATAGCTCTTCGAGCATGATGTAGATGGACGCGGAGCCCACATTGCCCACTTCGACAAGATTGGTGAACCACTTATCTTCGGTGATCTCCATGCCATCCGCCTTCAACTGGTCGTAAACCTGTTGGCGGAAGAAGTTTGAAGAAAGGTGTGGAAGGAAGTAATCGACCGATGAAACGTTGAGGTTTCTGCGCTTGGCTATCTCTGTAAGGTATTTGCCACCCAATGGCACAATGGTGCTGCTGAGCAGTTTCACGTCCTGCTTCATGGCAAACACGCTGTGATCGAGCCACTCGGAAGGTTCGAAGCGTTTCCAGCTTTTGAGTGTGCCATCAGCCTCTTTGTCGGAAGAGGAGTACATGCATGTTTCGTACTCGTGGGCGTAAGAGCGGCTTTCGATCCAATCGATGCGCAATGAAAGTCCGTTGGCATTCGGAGCATCCTGTAGCAGGGCTGCACCAGCGCCATCGGAAAGCATCCAACGGAGGAAATCCTTTTCGAACCCGATGAACGGGTTGCTTTCAAGTTCTGATTCGGAACGTGATTCGGCTTCGAAGTTGCGTGCCATCATCATGGGCGAAATAAGCTCCGACCCGGTGGCAACGGCCTTTTTAGCCTCTCCGGCCTTGATGCTGAGGTAACCGAACTTCATGGCATGGATGCCGGAGCAGCATGCGCCCGATGGGGAAATGATCTCCATCTGCGCGTTGAGCAACCCGTGCACCATGGCGGTGTGCGATGGTAGGGTCTGGTCGGGGGCTGAGGTGCCGCAAGAGAGCACATCGACCTCGGCAGGGTTCACGCCCAAACGATCAATGGCCTCTTTGACCAATTCTGCGTTGGAGTGGGTAAGGTTACCATCTTTCTGGAGCGAATAATAGCGTGTTTGAATGCCATTGTTGCGCAGAACGATACGTCTGGCGCGGGAAGGTTTACCGCCTATCATGCCCAGAATTCCTTCCATCTCATCGTTGGAGACGGGTGCATTGGGCAAGAATTTAGCAAGAGCTGTAATATAAACTTCCTTCAACTGCTAACCGATAGGGGGTTCCAAAAGCCGCGCAAAGGTAGCTTTGCAACCCGATAATTTCAAGTAAGTAATTTCCCGTAAAATTGTTCAGTTGCGCAGGTTATTGGTCTGATAATAATCAATTTCCTTTTGCAATTCTTTCCGTTTGAGCACCGACACGATGGCTGTGGAAAGTGTGGTGACTGGCGAAAGAACGAAGGCGCCTAAAGGCAACAGGTACGAAAGCAGACTGACCCTGCCCAAGCGTTCTTTGGAGGCGAAGCCGCCCTTTTTGATAAGGAACCTGCCATACATGCCGAACAATTTGGTGGCGCGCATTTCGAGAATGAGCAATGACGGGTTGATGAACACGGCCCCCTCGGCATTCAACTCAGCTTGCATATCTGTGAGGTCGTTGCGACCGATGCGCTGTGCGACCACCTTTCCAAAACGCTCGCTTGAATCGATATCCTGCTGTAGAATGCCTGCCCGCGGAAAGCCCCAGAACGGATCCTTCTTGCCATAGAACATCCAGCGGATGATGGTGATGATGCTGACGAGGTTCTTGTTGCGGTCTATGAGCACCACATTACCTATAAGGCTGGCGCCCAGTTGCTTGAGCATGCGTTTGACCTTTTCCTGTGCCAGCACCCACATGTTGCGCGACCCGATGATGGTAATGACCTTACGGCCGTTGAACAGCGGCTTGGCCTGATGGCTCTGAAGCAGACTTGAAATGGGTATGCTGGGATTGAGGTACCAGATAGTGTATGCCAATATGACCAGATCGTACTGTTTGGTTGGGTCCACGTTGAGTGGTTTCAGTTCGAAAGGGATGTTGAACACCGATTCGGGGAAGGCGTTGAAGAACGTGAGGCGCGACCAAGGAAATGGAAACTGATGCACGGTTTCGACCTTTACCATGTCAACCTCCACATTTTCGGTGTCGCGGATCGGGCCGATGCAACGGTCAACGATCTCTTTCAACTGACCGGTCTGAGAGTAATAGAGTACGAGTACTTTCATGATGGGACGACAATGATATACACTTTTTCAAGCTGGCGACCACTGGCGGGTGTCGATTGACGGGTAAAAACGGTTGTTCATCGATGTTCGGAAACTGAGAAAGCAACCGCAGCGTTAAGCCCATCAGAATCAGAAACTCCAACATATTCATCACGATCATGAAAAGTATTACTACACATCAGACACGACTGACAGCATCGGAAAGAAGGTTTGCAGCAGAAATGGAAATCATCAAGCGCATGACGCTCAGTCAGTTGCTGAGTCTGGAAAAGAACCGAATACCCGTTGGTGTTTGAGTGCTCATGAGAAGGAATTGAAACCACTGGAACTGAAAAAGGTGAGCGACTTTATCGCTCACCTTTTTTATTTCGATTGACCTCAATCATGTACATATGAACATTGGTTCATTATATTTGGCACAACTTATTTAACCTCAAAGCATTAAAATGAAACAAACTTTACTTTCTACAATTGCTCTTTTCGGACTTACTGTTGCCTCTCAGGCACAGATGTTCAACCCAGGTGCATCTGCACTACCTGGTGGCACGCTGAACCAAGCGTACTCTGGCCAGGTGATCAATTTCACGGTTCCTGCAACTTCTACGGTTGATGGCTCAACTGTTGCCAGTGCGGTGGTTGCAGCATTTCCACAGGCTGCGCTTCTAACAGGTCTATTGAGTGGACAATCGTTTCCGCTGAATGTTCAGTCAACAACAATCACCGTTACTGGACTTCCTGCTGGAATGACCGCTACTTGCGATGCTTCTCCATGTACTTATGTAGCGGGAGCATCAGGCACGATCACCTTGGGTGGCACGCCAACAGCTGCTGGTCAGTTCACTATTGACCTGAACACCACTACTGCTGGTGAGGCAGACCTTTCTGCTTTTGCCGGTCAGCTGTCAGGCTTTGGTATCCCATCAACTTTTGCTATTCCACAGCCAGTACCAGGAGCTTTGGATGAAGATGGTTACACACTTTTCGTGACAAACCCGAACGGTATTGCTGAGCAGAACAAGATCTTCTCACTTGGTTTCTACCCGAACCCGACTGAAGGACAGTCTGTGCTTGACCTGAACACTTCGCTTTCAGGCATGGCAACTGTTGAAGTGTATGCCATCACTGGTTCGTTGGTGAAGACCAGCACCCATGCTGTTCGCACTGGAGCCAATCGTCTTGCACTTGATCTTAGCGGACTTCGTGCCGGTATCTACATGGTGAAAGCTGACATCAACGGTCATCAGGCGTTGATCCGTATTCAGAAGAAATAATTCTGAGTGATCAGAAAACGGGAAAGGGCGGTGGTTTCACCGCCCTTTCTTATTTACGCTTGCTCGGAGTCAAGTTTTAATTTTACGGCATGATGGTTCGACCTCTCCTACTCATTTCGCTTATGTGCTTTGCATTCGGCTCAGTGAATGCGCAGATCAATTGCCCGCCCAACCTACCGCTTACACTTTTAGGGAACACATCTTACTGCATCGGGTCTGATGGTTCTGAGTTGAGTGTTCAGCAAAGCTATGCCGGCTATGAGTGGCTGCCCACGGCTGAGACCGGCCAAGATGTGCTGCTGACAGCTGGCGATTATCATTTGGTGGTGACCCATTACACGGGTTGCACGGATACATTGGCTTTTACGGTGGAACAGGTTTCGAACCCGCCACAACCTGTGATAGATGTGCAGGGACCTACGGAATTCTGCGAGGGCGGTAGCGTTTTACTTTCGGCTCCGGCAGGCTATCCGTATTACGAATGGAACACGGGTTCCGTAGGTCAGAATCTGACCATTTTTGAAACTGGAACCTACGTGGTTTCGGTAACTGATTGGATCGGGTGTACGAGTGCTTCGAACTCGGTGCTGGTGGTTGTGAATCCGCTTCCGGTTGCCGCATTCTCTCCCAACTTGAGTGGTTACGATATCTCGTTCTTGAACCTTTCGGAAAATGCCACCAGCTACGAATGGCATTTTGGAGATGGCACCACGAGCACCGAATTTGAGCCAAGCTACACCTACACGCTGGGCGGCAACATGCCGATGTATCTGGTGGCTACGAACAACTGCACTTCTGACACCGCATTTCTTGACCTTGAGAATGTGAGCGTTTCAGATCCATCAACGGAAATGGTGTTTGACGTTTACCCTAATCCGTGTGCTTCCGATCTGACGGTGACGTTGCCAACAGACGCCATCTTGGGCGGCACTGGAACTGTTTCCATCATTTCGGTCGATGGCAGGGTCATGCTTGGCCGTTCGTTCGTGTCAACTGCAAGCGGAATTAAGACGGTTCTGGATGTTTCGGACCTGACCAATGGCATTTACCTGTTGCAGCTGAATGATGGGACTTCGGTTTCATCGAAAACCGTTGTTGTACAACGCTGACCGTTTTTCATTGTGACGGTAGGCTCTACAGAAACCGAGCTCATTATTGAGCTGTTGCGCGATGTGCACGGCTCAAACTTCTCCGAATATTCGCGACCATCATTCACCCGAAGGCTTCAACGCATAGTTGACACCGATTGTAAGGGTGATCTTGGCCTATTGGTGCGCGAGCTGACCAACAACAAAGGCTACTATCTGCGGTTTTTGGATGAACTTACCGTAAACGTGACCGAACTATTCAGGGAGCCCGATTTTTTTGTGGCGTTCCGAAAAAAGGTTATTCCGCGTTTGAGAAACGCCAGCGAGATAAGGATATGGCATGCCGCCTGCTCGACAGGTGAGGAAGTCCACTCTATGGCAATCCTCTTGAAGAAGGAAGGCTTGCTGGAAAAGTCGAAACTGATCGGCACCGACCTGAACCCAAAGGCGATAGAAATTGCACGTAACGGTGCCTACCCGGAGGAGCTTCTCGTACAATACGGTCGTAATTATCACCTTGCATGTGGCTCTGGCCGACTGTCGGATCATTATGACATGTCCAAAGGTCAGTTTCGCCTACGAGAGGATCTGAAAGCGCACGTTGAATTCAGCGTTCATGACCTTGTATTGGATGCTCGGTTCGGAACTTTCGATGTGGTCGTTTGCCGGAACGCGCTTATCTATTTTCAGAAAACACTTCAATCGAAAGTGATCCGGGTATTCAAGAATAGCCTGACGGATGATGGTCATCTGTGTTTAGGAGCCTCTGAGAATCTGCTTTTTGCGGAAGACAGATTTTCCTTCGACATGATTGACATTGAACATAAGATCTACCGCAAACGAGTTGTATGAGGACCGATCATCGACCGGAGATCATTATTATTGGCGGGTCGGCAGGAGGTCTTGCTGTAGTTTCCGCCATTCTTTCAAAGCTGAGTGCCAACTTCCCTATACCCATCGTTATTGTTTTGCATCGGCCAGATGTGGATGACAGCAAGTTGGTAGATGTGCTGCAAAGACACTGTAAACTGGCTGTGCGAGAAGCAAAGCACGAGGAAACCTTGGCTCCACGTTGTGCGTACATCGCGCCAGCGGATCACCATCTGATAATTTCTGAAGGTGTGATGCGCCTGAATAAAGAGCGAAAAGTGAGGTACACCAGGCCAAGCATTGATGTTACGTTCGAATCTGTTGCCAACAGCTTTGGTAGCAAAGCGTTGGGCGTACTACTTACGGGCGGAAACAGAGATGGTGCCGATGGCCTTTTGTTTCTGAAGAAGGGCGGCTCACAACGCATCATCCAAGACCCGAAAACAGCAGAAGCGCCCTTGATGCCAAGTTGGGCCATCAAGGCTGGAGCAGCCGGATCAACCATGTCGCCAGAGGAACTGACGGCCTACCTGAAGAGCTATGAAATTTAATCCGATCTTCATTTGCGCGCACAATCCGCTTCCGACAATTTGGGTCACCTTTGAGGCACCTGTGAAGTAACACTAAAAATTGTACTTTCAACCCTTGAACAAACTAGGAACTGCTCAACCAGAAACATCGCATTTTCTGCTTTAACGTATGCACATGAAGCACGCTTTACGCCTACTTTTCATACTCGGCATCTCTGCAACTTCACTTCTCACAAGTGAAACATATGCCCAATGTCCTGTAACCATAACCGATGTTGACGTTACGGATGTCAGCTGTAGCGGTGCCAATGATGGTGAGATCTGTATAACGGTTTCGGGCGGTTTCCCGAACTACACGTATCAGGTATTCAATGGCCCACTATTCATTTCATCAGGCCAGCAGGTGGGTACTACTTACTGTTTCACCGGTCTTGGTTCAGGTGTTCAAGACTATCAGATCATTGTAGTGGGCGAGAATGGCAGCGGTGGTAGCTGCCCAGCTGCCATTGCATTTGCTACGATCAACGACCCCGATCCTTTTGATATACAGGTGACTGTTACACCCGAAACATGCCCAGACAGCAACGATGGAACGGCAAGTGTGGCGGTTTCTGGAGGTAGTGCCCCTTATACTTATTCTTGGCCTCCGTTCCCGAACACAGGAACATCCATTTCAGGACTGGATGGTGGCAATTATTCAGTTATCGTAACTGACAACAACGGATGTAGCCAAGCAGAACCGTTCACCATTGCCACCACTCCGGATTGGGCGGGTACGTTCACACCAGATAACCCCGATTGCTTCGGAGGCTCTGATGGTTCTATCACTTCAAGCGGTGTTACAGGTGGGGTGCCGCCATACACATTCTCTTGGACGAACACGGCCCAAACAACGGAAACCATTACTGGCCTTACCGCAGGTTCTTACACCCTGACAGCTACCGATGCGACCGGTTGTACGCATATATTCCCTACCGTAACCCTTACCCAGCCTGCACAGATCGTGCTCACGGAAACGCACGTAAACGTTAGCTGCACCGGTCAGACCAATGGTTCGATAAACGTGTCGGTAAGCGGTGGCACTTCGCCATACACATACCTATGGTCTAATGGAGCGACCACGCAAGACCTGACAGGTCTTGTTTCAGGCAATTACGTTTTGAACGTAACAGATGCCAACGGTTGTAATCAAAGCATCTCTGTAACCATATTAGACGGCTCTCAGGTCGTTCTATCGTCCATTGCGGTGAATTCGGAATGCAATGAATCTACCGGTTCCATCGACCTAACTGTGACAGGAGGTTCGGGCAACTACGCATATTCTTGGGCTCCCGGTGGTCAGACATCTCAAGACCTTTCCGGGCTTTCAGCAGGAATTTATGATGTGACCGTAACTGACAACACCTTGGGCTGCACCGCAACCACAACCGTCATCGTCAATGACTTTCCTGCACATGACATCGCTGGTGTGGTGACCGATGGTAGCAATTGCGTTTCGAACGATGGTTCGATCGATATTACGGTGACCGGTGGTTCGGGTGATTTCTCTTACCTATGGTCGAACGGTCCTACAACACAAGATGTTTCTGGTCTTGCGACAGGAACCTACTTCGTTACTGTGACGGACAACGTTGAAGGATGTGTTGCGATCACTTCGTTCACAGTGCAATCTGGCAATCCGGTGCTTGCTTCAACCACAACCACCGATCCTTCTTGCGGACTGATCAACGGTGCCATCGACCTAACGCCAAGCGGTGGTACAGCACCTTACGCTTATAGCTGGTCAACTGGAGCCAGTACACAGGACATCAGCGGTCTTGGTGCTGGAATTTACACGGTAACGGTGACCGATGTGAACGGATGTACGTTCGATGGCACCTTCACGTTGAGCAACCAAGGCGCTCCGGTGATCAGTGCTACCACATCAGACCCAAGTTGTCCGGGAGGAAACGATGGAAGCATTGCGCTTTCGTTGAGCGGTGGCACCGGTCCTTTCAGTTACTCTTGGTCCAATGGTGGAACCACGGCCACTCAGAATTCACTTTATGCAGCCACTTACACGGTAACAGTGACCGATCAGGCCACTGGTTGCACGGCCAATGCATCTTATACACTCACCAACCCTCCAAGCTTCAGTGGTTCTGTCAACCTTGGAAACGTAAGTTGCGGTGGTGCCAATGACGGCTTTATCGACCTTTCCATTTCCGGAGGCACCTTACCGTATTCATTCCTGTGGACACCCGGAAACATTACAACAGAGGATCTGACGAACCTTGGCCCTGGAAACTACAACCTGACGTTTACCGATGGTAACGGATGCAGCTTCCCAAGTGCGTTCACTATTACATCTCCTCCTACATTGGTGGTAACCGAAACGCATCAGAACGTATCATGCAACGGAGCAAACGATGGTTCCATAAACGTTTCCGTATCTGGTGGTACACCTCCGTTCAACTACGCTTGGTTGCCTGGCGGACAGACCACACAGGATCTTAGCGGCCTTGCTCCCGGAACCTACGATCTGACTGTAACAGATGCTGCGGGTTGCACAGGTTCTGTTTCAGTTACTATAATTGAGCCATTGGTTCTTTCTCTTACATCAAGCAGTTCGGATGCCACATGTAATGGTACTTGTGATGGTTCGGCCACAGTTACACCCGTAGGCGGAACCGGTCCATTCACGTTTGCTTGGACACCGAATGTTGGGTCTACTGGCACGGTTTCGAACCTTTGTGCTGGTTCGTACAGTGTGGTGGTTACGGATGCCAACGGATGTCAGCAATCAGCATCATTTACGATTGATGATAACCAGATTCAAGCTTCGGTTTCTTCTACCAACGTAACGTGTAACGGCACCTGTGATGGAACTGCTTCAGCGACCGTTACTGGAAACAATCCTCCTTTCACATACAGCTGGTCACCTTCGGGTGGTAGCGGACCAAATGCCATTGGTCTTTGTGCTGGTACGTACACATTGACTGTAACGGATAACACGGGTTGTTCTGTTCAGCAGTCTGTAACCATCACCGAGCCCACACCGATCACCATTTCGATGGCTGTTACGGATGTATCTTGTGAAGGCGCTTCTGACGGAGCCATTGACCTTACAGTTTCAGGCGGCACGGCCCCATATACGTACCAATGGTTCCCTGGAGGGCAAACAACCGAAGACCTGAGCAACATTCCTGCGGGAACGTATTCCGTGGTTGTTACTGATGCTAATGGATGTACATCTAGCACGGTTTCGCTAGGCGGTTCTTTCTCTGGAGGAACGCTTGCCCTTCCTGATGGTACAGGTGCGTCTTATAGTACTTCTATCAGCATCACTGGATTCCCAACGAATGCTGCACTGACAGACGTACAGGATTTTGACGGTGTGTGCGTGAACATGGAACATTCGTACTTGGGTGACCTGGACATTCAGCTTACTTGTCCGAACGGAACCGTGATCGATCTTTATCAATCGATCGGTATCGGAATTGCCGGTAACACTTTCTTGGGAGATGCTGCAGACGATGAGGCAAACGGCATTCCTGGAATCGGTTGGGATTACTGTTGGACACCAACACCAACCTTCGGCACCATGGGCGCTGAGGCGATAGCTGGAAACACTGTTCCAGTGAGTGATGGCAATGCCCTTCCTCCTGGTGATTATACATCTCAGGAAACGCTTAGCAACCTGATAGGCTGTCCGCTGAACGGAACTTGGACCATCACCGTAACAGACAACTTTGCCATTGATGATGGATTCATTTTCGATTGGAACATAAGCCTGAGCGGTTCTGGTGCCAACGATTCTTTGGCCGTAGTGAACGAACCGGGCCCTATAACTATTAGTTCTAACGTAACGGATGCTACCTGTGGAGTTTGTGATGGTTCAGTAACGATCACTCCTGCTGGAGGATCGGCACCATACACTTACCTGTGGAATACGGGCGCTACCACTGCCACTATTACAAGTGCCTGTGCTGGTGTTTACAACGTCATCGTTACCGATGCCAACGGTTGTAGCAATAACTTCTTCGTACCAGTTGACAACACAACCGGACCCACAGGAGCCAACGTGAGCATTGTGGATGAATCTTGTCCTGGTGCCTGTGATGGCGAAGCCACAGTGACGGGAATTGGTGGCAATCCGCCCTATAATTACCAGTGGGTTCCAGGAGGTTTCAACACAAGCAACGTCATTGGGCTTTGCGATGGCACATACAACGTGCAGATCCAGGATGCTGACGGATGTATTTACACCGAACCAGTGACCATTGGTCAACCAACTCCGATCACTTTCGGACAGACCATTACCAACTCAACTTGCGGACTGTGCACCGGCCAAGTGACGTTGACCCCGATTACGGGTGTTGCTCCATTTACGTATAGCTGGTCGCCTTCCGTAAGTTCGACCAACTCGGCAACCGGATTGTGTGCCGGGGTTTACGCTATCACCGTAACGGACGCCACTGGCTGTTCGCAGGTGGTAACTGCATTGGTGAACGACATTCCATCGGCAACGTTGGTAATGAGCAGCACGGACGCCAGCTGCAACACCATTTGTGATGGAACTGCCAACGTGATTCCTCTTGGTGGTGCTTCGCCATTCACATACCTATGGGATGACCCAGCGGCCCAAACCACGCAACAAGCAACCGGCCTTTGCGAGGGCTTGTATACTGTGACCGTGACTGACGTGAACGGTTGTATTGCCGTGAATCAGATCTCGCTTGATGAACCAGACCCTATCGGACTTTCGTTGCTGATCATTGATAATGGCACATGTGCCGGCAACTGCGATGGGTCTATTACTGTGATTCCTTCTGGTGGAACCATTCCATTCTCTTATGTGTGGGATGACCCTGCCACACAGACAACGGCCACGGCTTCAAACCTTTGTGCTGGAACATACACGGTTCAAGTGACAGATGCGAACGGTTGTAGCGATGTCGTTTCTGGCACCGTCAACAATCCGGTCGGTCTTACAGCCACAACCACGCAAGTGGATGTAACGTGCAACGGTCTTTGTGACGGCAGCGCCACCGTGACGCCTGTTGGAGGAACTGCACCTTACACTTATCTGTGGGACGATCCGGCAGGACAGACGACCCCAACTGCCAGCAACCTTTGTGCAGGCAACTACACCGTGACCGTAACAGATGCAAACCTATGCGACTTCATTGCTCCTGTAACGATTGCTGAACCATCAGCCATTGTAGTGACCATAAGCAATGTGGTGAATCTGCAGTGTAGCGGAACATGCATCGGTGAAGCCACGGCAACAGCATCTGGTGGCGTAGGTCCTTACACTTACCTGTGGAGCGATCCTGCTGGTCAAACCACACAAACGGCCACTGGTCTGTGTGCAAGCACATACACCGTGACCGTTACTGATGCCAACGGATGTACACAGCAGCAATCCGTAACCATTACAGGTCCAAACGGACTTACCTCTTCCGTCACAAGTTCTACGAACGTATTGTGCTTCGGTCAATGTAATGGTACCGCCACCGTTACTGCAACAGGTGGAACTGCCCCTTACACCTATCAGTGGAACGACCCAAGCAACCAAACCACGCAAACGGCAACAGGCCTTTGTGCAGGTACTTACGGTGTGACCGTTACCGATGCCAACGGGTGTGTTTCAGTTTCATCGGTAGTGATAACCCAACCGGCATTGTTGGTTGCAACCACAACTGCCAATGACGTTACCTGCTTTGGATCGTGCGATGCAACAGCAAGTGTGTTCGTTACAGGTGGAACGGCACCATACACCTATCAGTGGAACGACCCGGCCAACCAGACTACGGTTACAGCCATCGGTCTTTGCGCTGGCACCTACACGGTTACCGTTACCGGAACCAATGGTTGTGTGGCAACTGCTACGGAAACCATCTTCCAACCCCCAACAGGAATATCTATTGACACGTTGATCGTGAATGCAACCTGCGGACAATGCAACGGTGAGATAACTGTAACGCCACAAGGCGGGGTTGCTCCTTACACATATCTGTGGGGAGATGGGCAGACAACCGATGCGGTAACGGGTCTTTGCCCTGGAATTCATACGGTTGACGTGACAGATAACAATGGTTGTACTGTCAACTTTGATATTGCTGTGAGCAACGATGGAGGTCCAACAAATGCAACGGTCAGTACGGTTGATGCTTCGTGCTACGGCACATGCGATGGCGAAGGAAGTGTGACCCCAGTTGGTGGCATTCCTCCTTATACCTACCTGTGGGTGCCCGGTGGTCAAACCACGGCAGCCGTTACCGGTTTGTGCGCTGGAACTTACAACGTTCAGATCAGCGATTCTCTGAACTGTATTTACACAGCAGTAGTGACCATCAACGAACCAGCGCAGATCATTGCCAATACGGTTTCCAACCAGTCAACATGTGGCCAATGTGATGGACAGATCACCATGAACCCAACTGGCGGTGATGGAGGTCCGTACACCTATTCTTGGGTACCGAATGTTTCGAACGGTTCGTCTGCAACCGGTCTGTGTGCTGGCATCTATACGATTACCATTACTGACGCGAGCGGCTGTCAGCAGGTTGAGATCATTCCGATCGGAAATATCGATGGCCCATCTGTAACCGCCACTTCTACGGATGCCACTTGTAATGGCACTTGCGATGGAACAGGAACTGTGGCCATTAACGGTGGAACGGCACCATTCACCATTCTTTGGGATGACCCAAGTGCACAGACAACAGCTACTGCAACTGGGCTATGCGCTGGCATCTATAACGCTACGGTTACCGATGCGAACGGCTGCGTATTCATTGCGCAGGTGGAAATTGAGGAGCCAGACGCCATCTCATTAAGCCTGCAATTGGTGACCGATGCTTCGTGCCCTGGTGCCTGCGATGGTAGTGCCACTGTGCTTGCATCAGGTGGTTCTCTGCCTTATGCATATAGCTGGGCCCCTGGCGGGTTTACAGGTTCTACCGTCAACGGATTGTGCGCAGGAACTTACACGGTTACTGTGACCGATGCCAACGGATGTACGCAACAGCAGACCGTTACGGTTGATGAACCAGCAGCCATCCTCATCAATACATCGACCTTGGATGCTTCGTGCAACGGAATCTGTGATGGTGAAGCCTATGCCGCTGCAACCGGTGGATCAGGTGGTTTCACATACCTGTGGAATGACCAAGCCTCAACGGCAAACGACACGGTTGTGGGGCTTTGCGCAGGCACCTATCAAGTTGTTGTGACTGACGTGGCCGGATGTACGGATTCAACCACAGTTACCATCAACGAACCTGCACCGATCACCATTGCCATTACCCCAACACCTGTTAGCTGTAACGGAGATTGCGATGGAAGCGCGCTTGCGGTTGCTTCCGGTGGAAACGGTCCATACACCTATCAGTGGAACGATCCTGCATCTACAAATAACGACCTCGTAAGCAACCTATGTCCTGGCATTTACGGAGTTGTGGTTACCGATGCGAACGGTTGTACCGAGACTGCCTCCACCGTGATCACGGAACCTCTGCCACTAACGTTGCAGGATTCTGTTCAGAACATTACCTGCGGTGGAAGTTGTGATGGAATCGCTGGAGTTCTTGCCCTTGGCGGAACAGCTCCGTACACCTATCAGTGGAACGACCCATTGGGTCAGACACTACCGATAGCCACCGGTCTTTGCGCTGGAACTTACACTGTGACCGTGACCGATGCCAATGGTTGTGTGGCCACCATTTCCATGACCATTACTGAACCACCTGTTTTGGATGCTCCGGTTACGGTTCAAAATCCAAGTTGCGGTGGCGTTTGCGATGGTTCAGCAACGGTTTCTCCTTCTGGTGGGACACCGCCTTACACCATTCTTTGGTTGCCTGGCTTGCAAACATCGAATACGGTGAACGACCTGTGTGCTGGCAATTATACCGTATTGGTTGTGGATGCCAACGGTTGTGCTGATTCCACTTCGTTCCTGCTTACCGAGCCTCCAGTGTTGACCGCTCAGATCACTTCAACTGTACAGGTGTTGTGCTCTGGTTCATGCTCAGGTCAGGCAACGGTTACTGCTACTGGCGGAACGCCTCCTTACACGTATCAGTGGAACGACCCAGCCAGCCAAACCACGCAAACGGCTACCGGCCTGTGTGTTGGAACTTATTCCGTGACTATAACGGATGGAATCGGCTGTACAGCTTTGGCTACAGTGGTCATTGATGACAGCAATGCGCTGAGCGCTTCAGTACCTGTGTTCACTTCTGTAAGCTGTAATGGCGATTGCGATGGAACAGCCACCGTATTTGCCAATGGCGGAACAGGCCCGTACTCGTACTTCTGGAACGACCAGTTCAACCAGACCACACAAACGGCTGCTAACCTTTGTGCAGGAGTTTACACCGTAACGGTGATCGATGCACAATCGCCAGCCTGCACCACGCAAGCGCAGGTGATCATTACTGAGCCGCTTCCGCTGTCAACGACAGCCGTTGGTTCTGACCTAACATGCGGTAACGTCTGCGATGGAACGGCCACTGCGGTTCCTGTTGGTGGTACGGCCCCATACATCTTCTCATGGAACAATGGTCAAGTGGGCAACCCTGCCACCAACCTGTGTGTTGGTACGTACACCGTGCTGGTAACTGATGCCAACGGTTGTACTGCTCAGGCGAGCGTGACTGTGAGCGGACCTCCACCGATCATCTCCAACGCTACCAGCACGGCTTCGAGCTGTAGCAACGTTGCGGATGGTACACTCAACCTGACTGTTGTTGGCGGTGTACCTGGGTACAGCTACAACTGGGTTCCGGGCAACTTCCAAACAGAAGACCTGAACGGAGTTGAAACAGGCACTTACACCGTAACCATAACGGATGTAACCGGATGTCAGATCACGGCTACATACAGTGTAGGAACATTTGTGAACATTGATGCGGATGCCGGACAAGCAGATACTGTCTGTATCGGTGCTCCTATCACCCTGAACGGTACGGGCGGTGGAACTTATCTGTGGAGCCCAGCGGCCACGTTGAGCGACCCTGCGGTTCAGAACCCAACGGCCAATCCGACAGATACCACTACCTACTACCTGACGGTGACCATTGGTGGTTGCGTGGATGTTGATTCGGTTACCATCTACACGTATCAGAATCCTCCGGTTGATGCAGGATCAGACCTCATCATTCCTTCCGGTGGAAGCATTGGCCTGAACGCCTTGGGCATTGTAACAGGATGGGAATACACATGGGAACCTACCGATCTGCTCGACAACCCAACGGTAACCAACCCGCTGGCGAGCCCAGATGAGACGACCATGTTCTACGTGACGGTTACTGACCTGAACGGCTGTACATCTACAGATTCTGTACTGGTGGAAGTAACTCCGGGTATTGTCTTCCCTGATGGTATAACACCAAACGGTGACGGTATCAACGATACATGGATCATTGACAACATTCAACTGTTCCCAGATGCGATCGTGGAAGTTTACAACCGTTGGGGACAACAGTTGTTCGTGTCGGCCCCTGGCTATCCGGTGCCATGGGATGGCAAGTACAAAGGCAAGGATCTACCTGTAGGCACTTACTACTACGTCATTCACTCAGACCTGCTCGAAGAGCCATACACTGGTCCACTTACTATTGTTAGATGATCATGAAGAGATTTCTATACCTATCTACGTTCGTACTGGGTCTTGGGCTCAGCGCATCTGCACAGCAGATTCCGCAGTACAGCCAGTACATGATCAACGATTACATCCTGAATCCTGCCATAACGGGGCAACATGACTACTGGGAAGTGAAGTCGAACAACCGTTTGCAGTGGATCGGCATCAACGATGCGCCCCGAACCTTCATCCTGTCGGCTCACGGCCCGTTCCGTAAGTACAACATGGGCATGGGCGGTAGCGTATTTGCCGACATTACGGGACCTACAAGCCGCATCGGGTTCTACCTTTCGTATGCGTACCACTTGAAGCTTTCCGCCAAGTTGAAGCTGAACATGGGTCTCAGCCTCGGGCTGCTTCAGTACCGCATTGATGGAACCAAGATCACGCTTTACGAGAACGGTGACCCAGTGCTTCCACCACAGATGATGACCGTGTATGCGGCCGATGCGACCTTCGGTTTCAACTTGGTTCACAAGAACTTCAACTTCGGTATGTCGTTCCCACAGATCATTGGGAATCAGCTCAAGTTCTTGGAAAATCAGGAAGAGACACGGAGCACGTTGGCGCGCCACTACATGGCCATGGGCGGCTACACCTTCCACATCAAGGATTTCGGCATTCAGCCCAACCTTTTGGTGAAGTATGTGTACCCAACGATGCCGCAGTTCGATGCGGGTTTGAAACTTGACTGGCGCGACCAGTTCTGGATCGGGGCTGCTTACAGACATGACGATGCTGTTTCGTTCATGGGTGGATTGGCTTACAAGGATTTCCTGATCATTGCGTACAGTTACGACATGACCACTTCTAACCTGCGCAACTATTCGAGCGGCACGCACGAAATGATGGTGGGTGTCCGTTTCCGTCCATGGAAGAAGGCGGCTACTGAAAGCCCTGAGGCTGCACCTGCGGGCGATGGGGAGAAGAAGTGATCCATTCCACTATTTAAAAAGACAAAGGCGGCCAATTGGCCGCCTTTGTTGTTCTTACACTTACCGCGTTTAAGGTGCCAATGGTGTGAGCAGAAAGTCGACCACGTAGCTCTTGTTGGGTTGAACCACGATGGTGGCAAGTGCGTCTTCGAAACCAGTTATAGAGGCTACGAGATTGACCGTTGCACCCGTTCCAACGGATTTGGAGCTCAGACCTACCTTGAACAGGCCGTCAGGGCCCGTAGTGTAGGTGTAATTCTTGGTATCGCCTACGACCGTTGCCTTTACAAACACGCCCTCCAACGCCAACTTGCCCACACTCTCCTTGCAGGTGCCCGCAATGGTAACGGACGGTTTTGAACTGCCTGTTTCGATGATGATGCGTGCGTTGAAATAATCTACGTAGAAATCGGGGGCGGAGAGCTTGAATTGAGGCATGATCCTGTCCATCTGATCTTTAAGAATGCCGTCCGTATCGCTCATGACGGTTTTCAGTGCCTTGGTGGCCCCTTTCTTTGTGACGATGGCCATGCGTGGTGCCACAAGCAGCGTTTCGAAGGCGATGATGAGTTGCTCGTAATCGAGGAGTTGCTGGGCGGAGATGCCAAAGTTGATAAGGTTTGCGGCTACATCATTGGCCTCATCGAGGATGACACGGCAGCGCTCTGCGGCCAGTGTATCGCGCACCTTACTGAGGTCGGTGGCGGTGTAATTGACCGCGTCCTTGAGGGTCTGATTGTTGATGGATGTGGCGTAGGCATATACGGCCCCACCGATGACAAGTGCTTCATCGCGCATGGTGTCCCACGCTATGACCTTGTCTTTCCGGATACCAGTATTCTTCTTTTCCTGAACCTCTGTGAGGAGCTTGATGTCTTTGAGTTTGCCCTTGTAACTGGTGACCGCATCTGAAAATCCTTGATTTCCGCTCCAAACGGCCTGATACTTATCGATCACCTTTTCGACTGCCAAGTACATGTTGTACTTTGATTCCTGTCTGTCGTTCATGACTCGATGTATTGTCCGGGTAGCGCGGTCGGTTTGCCAGACCCGGGGGTTATCATTCGCCCGACCGCACTTCTTTAACGCGGGGTATTTTGAGTTATTGTTTGGGTCGGTGAAATTTTTTTGTTTCAGGGGATGGGGAAAGTTGCACTGCCCCATCGCCATGTCCCGATAGTTATCGGGACGGTACACCGCGCCCGAAAGCGCGGCACTCACCTCCTTGAAGTGCCTGTGCTGATGGTTTTTTTCACGCAGAGCAAATGAGAACACGGAGAAATGAAGATGCTGCCAGAATGAAACCTAACAGGTGTCTAAAACCTGTTAGGTTTCCAAGTTGCGAATGCGGGGTGTTTTCTTTATCTATCAGCTACGGGCATCTACCTGCTGCGCTAAGGACGCGCGCCATATGGGCGCCAGAGGGGGTTCGTTCGTTATTTCAATCGTTCCAAAACCCCTTTTCGTTTCACAATGTTCTTATAGTCCCACTGAATTTGCTTTGACTTTTCGAGCCAACGCTTCACATCACTTTTGTCAATATCAGCTGGTGTGTTGAAAAAAACAGATGCGTCTTTGAATTTTTCGCCCCTTACATTCAGTTGTTCCTCATCAAAGCCTGCACCACTCCAGAACATCAGTCTGATACCCGCTTTTTGTTTGCTATATCCTACTATCGGGTTACCGTCTAAAAACCAAACCGGGTGTGAATGCCAGATCCTATTCTCTGCTTCGGGCAGTTCATTGGCAATGATTGACACGAGCTGGTCGCAAATTTCTTTGTCCTCCAACGTTTGGTTGTCATTGTATATTCCAATGTCTTTGTTCATTTCCATCCTTATTTGGTGCTTGCCCTATATGGCAGGTAACGTTTCGGGCTTTGCATTAGGGTGGGCGCAGCAGGTAGATAAGTATGCGTTATAGATGCTCGACAGCGGGGTGGCGGGCTGCGCCCATACCATGCAGGGCAGCAGCAGCAGAAAAAGCAAGTGGCGTATGCGCATGGCGCACTTACGCGGTTTCAGGCATTAGGTTATGGTGGGCAGTGGCAAGCGGTTGGTGGGGGCACGTGGCATAGACGCGCCATCTGGTGTTGTTTAAAGATCGGTTAGAAACTGATCGTGCTTTATTCCACACAAGTCATCCTGCGGAAGACTTGAGCGGGCGGGGGCATCATCGATAAAAAAGACCATAGGCTACTTCTTTTTTCATGCCATCTTTTAAAAAGCCTGAATTGTAAATACGAACCCAAGCACCCGTACTGAACCAGTTGACCCCAACCTTGTTCGTTAATGTGGCAATATCGGAATGTGTAATGATGAGTAGTTTTTCAAGAAGCCTTATGTTTTTCAGTGCCCACGGAACATCCACTCCGTTCTGCGTATGGTATACGTAGGTGCCAAGACAATATTGCAGACGCCATCCTTTATTGGCTTCGCGCATTTGTTGCTGTTTTGTTAAATGATCTTTTTGAGAGAGCCGCTTTTCAATAGCCTGCTTCTCGCTCATCCCAATGTAGAGTAGCTTATGATTGTCTCCTCTCGTGGCAATTATCTTGTAGAGAAAGATATGACTTTGGTCTATTTTAGAAAGTACTGACCAGTCATCATTCAAAGGAAATGGCTTGGACCATTTAATACGAACGTGGGCTATGCCCTCGTCAAATAGGCGTTTGTAATTCTCTCTCATCAATGTGTTGCTATCTATGTGTTTGCCACCGACCAATAGATCATGTCCATCACTTTCATATTGGTCAATTGGGTTGGTTCAATCTTAATTCCCATCCGTGCATCTGAATTGAAGGCTACGGCCAAACCCTCTTTTATCG
>Ga0172367_10000399_pt1 | contig 66932 bp, 40 predicted proteins | sample Lak10m_FD_114542 | JGI IMG/M metagenome (GOLD analysis project Ga0172367, IMG submission 114542) | Freshwater microbial communities from Kabuno Bay, South-Kivu, Congo - kab_022012_10m | ecosystem: Environmental > Aquatic > Freshwater > Lake | place: Democratic Republic of the Congo: South-Kivu... | reverse complement strand
TCTGAACAGGTACCATCCACCGTAAACTTATCTTGATTTCCAGAATAAATCGGACTGATCTCAGCACCGTCCACTACAGAATCCGGTGCAGTAATGGCAATAGTCGGAGGCGTCAGGTCAACAAAATAATCCAGAGCTGCATCGTAACATTTTTGATTTCCGATAGAATCCATCATTTTGATGTAAAAATCATATGAACCTTCTGCGAGTGCAGAAGTCGTCAACTCTACTGAAGCCATGTCATTCTCAATTTTCGTTTCGACCTTCTTCTGCTCAATTGTACAGTCTTTGTCTGTGTGTAACGAAACGATGTCGCCGGCCTCAAGAACACCATTCACACGAAGCGTAGGTGTCGCATTTTTATCCCGCGCGGTCAGAGGCATGACACGATCTAACTTAGAAAATACTGGGGCCGTCATATCCAGAGTAATACTTGCACTCAGAGGACTGACACACGAAGACTCATTGCCAGCAAAATCTCTAAATTTAGCATAAACTTGACGCAATCCATCGGCACCATCCTTCAATAACCATGACTTCTCAGCAACATAATCTTCCCAACTACCGCCTGTAGAACATCCCTCCTCGTTGGTAATATACATTTGATCATCAACATTCTCGAGCAGCGGAATCTGCAGAGTAACTGTCTTTGATGTCGTATAAACAGCATGAGGTTTGAACGCGATATCCACAGGAACTGGAGAGAGCGTATCTAAGAAGTAATCAACCGTTGCATTTGCACAGGTAAAATTACCTGCTTGATCAGTCGATTTAGCATAGAACGTATGCTGACCATCAGCGAGAGCTAGACTCACATTACTATCAAATTTCAAATCAATCACCTCATTCATACCCGCTTGAACTACGCCAGATGCTTTCTGGGTGATCGAGGTGCAATATTTATCATCCGCATGAATCGAAATCGTATCGTCTTTTTCTACACTCGTCACACGAACCGTTGGAGTCCGATTATTTGCCCGAGACTCCAAATCAACGAGAGTCAATAAACTCTTAGTCAGATCAGGTGCAATATTATCATGCTTAATATCGTCACTCGTACATTCGGATTCATTCTGGAATGAATCGCGGAACTTAGCATAGAGGGTATTTTTATCATTTTCAATACCCAGATCCCAAGCGTACACCATGGCTAATCCATCATCTGAATTAGTAACATAGTCGATCCATGTACCCGATTCACAACCAGACGTAGTTGTAATCATCACCTCAGTAGGCGTATCTGTAGCGGACAAACGCAAAGAAACTCGAGTCAAATTAGTCCACTCTGCACCTCCATTAATCACAATTGACGGAGAACTTGGCTTAACACTATCCTTCATCATTGTGACATCAGGCGACTGACGATGATTACCCGCAGCATCATAATGAACAGCTGCTACCACAATAGCAGGATTATCTTTCTTCGAGAAATCGAAGAACTCACCTTCCCCACCACCAAACTTTTTATCCCCTCTACATTCAAGTCGACTACCCGTCTCAACTCCATCTACCAAAATCTGCACTCTCCCTACGCCGGGCTCAGCACAACTTCCAGTGATAGCGATATGCCCCATATTATTAAATGCGACCTTAGTTTGTGCAACAGAGGCATCAATAGAGACATATTCAGGCGCAACTGTATCCTTAGAAATAGTTCGATTCGTCGCCAAAGACCGATTACCAGCAAAATCTGTGTGATCTACTGTAATCACTACTGTTGAATCTCCATCAAGAGCATTCATAAGATTCAGAGTATCCGTCCATACTTTTTTACCTTCACTATCAGCAGTACATCGCGTCTCTTTAGCAGGAGTGTTGGTTGCCGAAATCGTTACAATTCCGTTAGAATCTTCACAGGTACCACTGACAGGGAAACTTTCGTAATTAGCGCTGATGACCCACTTCGTTGGATCTAGATTATCTGCAAGGGTAGGACTCTGAATTGCCACTACCGGAGGGGTTAAATCCACCTCATACGCAAGTGGTTCAATAACATCTTCGCCTGCATTAGGATAACAGCGCGCATTTCCGAGCGGATCCTCAAGCTTGACATAGAAGCCATATTTACCCTCGTCTAAGCGAACCGTAAACGGAAGTTCAATCTCGTCCTTTGTAGCCTTCCCAATCGCTAGTTCACTCTTACACGTGCTCTCCTTGTGAATAGAAATCGCATCATCGGCGTGCACACCACTTACCCGAATCGTTGGCAACAGATTACGGCTTGGGGTGGTTATAGGATTGAATAATTCGACCAAGCTAGGCGCATCAGGAGGCAGGGTATCTGCTGTGATACTATTTTTAGCAGCCACACACGCTGAAGTATTCCCTAAAGCGTCTCGATATTTGGAATAAATAGTCGTCACTTCATTTGCAACAGCCAAAGTCCAATTTTTGCTTGATTGATAAGACTCCCATTCTCCTGTTGGCTTACCATCAGCATCCTGCTCTTTACACTCCGGATCATTAGTAATGAACATCTCATCCGTGGTAGATTCCAATTGAGAAATCTTCAATAAGACATCCGTTGATCCTGCAATAGTATCTCCATCGTTGATCGTCACCGTCGAAACAGGAGGAGGGGTAAAATCTAACCAATAACTGGCGTTAACTACCGAACAAGGAGACACATTTCCTGCAGAATCTGTTGTTTTTGCATAGAATTTATAGAGTTTATTACTATCAATCAGTTCACCACTCTGAATATCAATCGTTTCGCCGCTAGAGATACTCGTCGCCTTTAAGTTTAAATCTTTACAACCCGGATTTAAATAAAGCTTTACTTGATCATAGTTATGAACCCCACTCACACGAATCGTGGGAGTCTTCACATTTCCGGGAGATGATGGATGAACTAAAGCCAAAGCTGTAGGTGCATCTGGAGCTTGATCGTCATGATTAATAGATGCACTCAAGCAAGCAGATTCATTTCCATCGCCATTTTTAAATTTAGCATAAACTGTAGCAAGGGCATTTCTCTGCTTTAGAGTCCATTTTTTAGATGCCGAAAAATCAGCCCAGTTCCCATCCGTAGAACAACCCTCTTCGTTCGTGATATATACTTTTGTAACATCTACGGGAGCTCTAAATGACAGATCAACCTCAGTTTTATTAGTTGCAATAGCCCCATTATTAATCATAAAGCTAGGAGCACTTGAAGTATCAGGATGAAACGCACAGCGAAAGCCTGTTAAGGAGGAATATGACGTATTAGTAATGTCATAAAATTTTACTCCAAAAACTCCGGCATCTAAACCATCAGTACGATCTCCTCCACGAACTAAAACAGAGGTTGTGCTATTCACAGATCGCTCTCTGTCCGTATAGTCCTTATTGGTAACCTTAAAACCACCTAAGCCAGCAAATTGATTTTGATCATTCAATAAATGACTTAACGACAAGCTTGGCGTGCTTCCTGAGAAATAACCAAAAACCTCGCTAATAGGCCCACGCAATGCGCCAATTTCGCAACTTCCGACAAAAGAATCCCCAGATGCTTGGTATACACCCGACGGAACATTCGTACAGCTAAAGCTTTCAGATTCCAGGACGTATTCACCCACGTTTCCAGCAAAGTCCCAAATCACTTCTCCGTTAGACAAAGTATGTGTACGATTCGTACGAGGACCTTCAGCGTAGTTATCTGAACTCGTACAATTCAATCCAGTACCAGAACATCCATCAGTGTCATCACTACCTGCTTTGATTGCATCTACAAGTCGACCACCTAAGAAACCTCTCCTTAAACCATTTGGAATAGCTGATAAAGTCGGGTCAATCCAATTCTCTTTTTTACTGACGATATTTCTGGCAATCGTCTGCCATTCAGCATTACTAATGAGTTGATACTCAGTTCCTAAATTCTGACACTTATCTTTAGCTTCACTTGCCGTGATCTTAGACAAGGGATTTCCATCTGTGTCTTTAGCTTCGTATTTAGAAACACAGAATTCTTCGTTCGTGTAACCCGGAAGAGGCGGAACTGGAACATAACCATCTGGACAAGAGACTCTTGCTATCCAGCCATCTCCAACAGTACCTTCAGATTTATTACCAGCATTATCAACGACTCTCACACTTGTGTAATATTTTGAACCTAAGGTGATGAGTTTTAGCTCAGAGATATCGGCAAAAGCAACTTTACCTACATCTTGCCAGGTAGAGACATCGGTAGCGCCAGCAGTCGTTCCGATAGCTACTTCATAGGAGCCAACTCCGCTACCTGAGTCCAATGCTTTTGAATCTGCTGGATCTGTCCAACTTGCTCGCGCACTGGCGGTTATTGTTCCTAATCTTCCATCATCAACAGATGTCAAAGCGGTTGGATCAACCGTGTCATGAATGATAGTATCATTCACGCAGGTGGACTCATTTAAATATGAGTCACGGTATTTGACGTAAACTGTTCCTACGGCATTATCTAGATCTGCTAGTAAATTCCATTTTTTCTTTACCTTATCTCCTTCCATTGTAGGTGCCGTATAGGTTTCCCAAGTGCCCCCACTGTTACATTCCGCAGTATTCGTAATATACATCTCTGTAGGCTCGCCAGATGCTAACAAAGACAGCTCGACCTCATGGACTTTCGTCCCAATCCCGCCATCGTTAATTGAGATTGTCGGATCCGCGGGTGAAATCACATCCATATTCACATTGAGCTCTGCTGAATCTTTTACATTTGCTGCCAAGTCATTATGCTTTGCCGTAAACGTGAGAGCACCTGTTGCTAACGTATAGTGCTCTAAATTCAAGTTGGTCTGAAATGTTTCTGCCTCCGGACAATCAAGAGACTCACCTATCTGACTCGGTTCAAGGTCCACATTTTTATCTTGAACATAAATCGCGACATTTTTAGTTCCTTTCTCTGAACAAGCGACAGAAATCGGAAAGCTCTTCCAATTGGATTGACTAATTTTTGAATTCCCATCTACTGTACTCAACGTGATGGAGTCTGGTGGTAGGGTATCTTTTGTCACATTCACAGACACTTCTGCTGAAGAGTTCTCCGCTAAGTCTTTATAATTCACACTGATTTTCACAGCCGAAGGTCCATTGAGAGCAGCATTCAAATCTAATTCAGCACTCCATTCTCCTTGAGAACTTTCTTGGACTACATTACAAACTACTTCACTCCTTGCGCCACCACTCCCAGTAACAACCACTGTTCCACCTGTCTCATTGCAAGTGCCCTTGACAGCATAGTGCGCCATTTGCTCCTCAGTCCCCCTCACCCATTGCGTCACATCCATTGGATCTACTGGGTTTGGGATAGTAATCGTAACGACTGGCGCTGTAAAATCTACTTGATAGCTCTTTTTTGAATCAACACAAGTTGTGTTTCCGTAGGGATCAATTAGCTTTAAATAAGGATGGTAAGTCCCCTCTCCCAGAGCGTTGGTTAGCTTGAGAGAAAGTGATGAACTACCTGTTGCAGTTACTTGTGCTACTTTATTTGTATCCTTACAAAACTGACTAGCATCGGTACCATCCGCCAAAACTGGAAAGTGCATCGAAATCTGATCATCTTTAATATAACTACCGTCAATTTCAAATTCCGGTTTCGTGACGTTACTTAACCAAGCACCGGACTCGCTCTCATATCCACGAGTAGTGAGCTTAATCTCTGTAGGTTCCGAAGGAGGCGTATTGTCGTGTTCAATGACTATACTGATACATTTTTCAGATACATTTTTCAATGCATCCCTGACTTTAATTGAAATCGTATTTAGTTCATTGAGCTTATTGAGCTTCACATTTTTATTCGCTGAATATGGCTCCCACATGTCTTCGTCTGTCCATGCTTCACATCCTTCTGAAGTTTCTTGCAAAATAAGCATTTCATCAGTTGGCGACTCTAGCGATGAAATCGCCAAAGTTACCAAATCCGAAGTCGTGAGCTTGCCATCATTTTTAATCGTGGTCCCAGGTTTAAACGAGAGCGTAGGAAGATTTGGAGCTGTTGTATCCAAAACATATGTATAATTTTCAGTAGAACACGTCTCGTTTCCTGCCTCATCTACCACATTGGCATAAAAGGTATATGAACCATCTGGCGAGAGATCAGAATCTAACTTCAAATCGATGCTCGTATCAGTATCTTTCGAAACAGTCCCCTCCGCTTTTATATCTAGCTTTGAAGTACAGCCAGCCAAAGTATGGAGCGATACAGTATCGTGATTTCTGACACCACTGACGCGAATCGTAGGCTGCTTTTCTTTATCTGGACTTCCTATCGGATTAACCTTTGTCAGATTAGTCGGTTGAGAAGGCGGAGTCGTGTCGTAATTAATAGAAGCTGAAATACACTCCGACTTATTTCCAGATTCGTCTCTAAATATGGCAGAAACCACTGTCGTCGTATCTGCAACACGAAGAGGCCAATCCTTCTTAGGAGAATTGTATCGCTCCCAAGTCCCACCTGTTTCACAACCTGGAGTATTGGTAATATACATTTCATACGGTTCTTCGGTAGCAGAAAACTCCAAATTGACAGTCGGATATTTGGTGGCAACAGAACTTCCATTTTTAGTCACAATCGTGATAGTTCCTGCAGTAGGTGGATCAGTATCCTTACTCACCATGACTGCTTCTGATACAACTTCGTTATCAAGCTCATCATAATGAGTTGCTGTGATATTAATCTCTTCGTTGCCATTATTGACATCAACAAAGCTATATTCCCCTGTAAAACGATTATTATCAGAACATCTAAGATCTTTTTTATCATTTGGAATCATGTCAAGCTTCTCAGTACCCCATGCAACCGAAATAAGAACTTTGCCTTCTTTTTCAGAGCAATCACCAGAAATGAAGATTGCTCTCACATTGGAGCTATTGATGTAAAAACCATTCATAGAATCATCAATAGTGATGAGTTCCGGAGGCGTCTGATCAATCGTGACATTTTTACTCACCGGCGACGCCGCATTACCCGCAATATCTGTATAATTTGCCGCAAGAACAATATCTGAAACACTCTTGACTGCCACTTTAACGTCGATCGAAGTGCTCCATTTTCCATCGGTACAAGTTGTAGTCTCCTGACTGGCGGCACCAGTTGAGGAAGTAGCCGACAAGGTCAAGCTTCCACCATCTTCATTACATGTACCCGCCACTAAGTACTGAGTCTGATTTGACAAGAGAACCCAATCGACTGCACCCGGATCACTTGATCCTTGAACCGGACGGGCTTTTGTCATCGTAATCAGAGGTGAGGTAAGATCCACTGTGTATGAAATCGCACTTGGGTAACATAGGTAATTACCCAATGGGTCAGCCAACTTGACATAGAGATCATACTTACCCTCAGCAAGTTCACTTGAAGTCAGGTCGACTGAGGTACCTTGAGCCACGGCTGATGCCTTAGGTGCTTCATTGAGGCACTTATCATTGGTATAAAGCGAAATCGTATCCCCTTCAGTCACTCCTTCTACGTGAATTTTAGGGGTTAACTTACGACTTGGGCTTTTTTCAGGATCCAAAAGCTGAGCTACACTAGGCGCACTCGGTGGAGTGATATCGTAACCAATCTTTGAATTGATACAGGTTGACTCATTACCGTATTTATCTTGAAATTTAGCATAAACCTTTGCCTCATCGCCCACAGGCTTGAGCTCCCAAATCTTATCTGCTTTGTAATTTTCCCAAACTCCACCTGAAGCACATCCATCTACATCAGTAATGTACATCATATCATCGTCGGATTCGAACGAACCCACTGACAAAGTAGCACCCGTCACATTCGTTTTTGCGTCACCATGATTAATGACAAAGGTAGGATGTTTTGGAGGTGTATGATCAAAAAGATAAGTTGCACTTGCCGTTGAACAAGTCACATTCCCTGCAAGGTCGGTTGCCTTAGCATAGAAGGTGTAAGTATCATCTTCAGTAAGAGCAGCGCTTGTTAAAGTAATACTTGAAGCTTTAGCAGTGAGACTTGCTTTCTCACTATCGGTACAACCGGCTACTGTATGAAGCGAGATCTGATCTCCTTTGGTGACTCCATCAACTAAGAATTTCGGACTCGCTTCTTTACCTGCTGCAACAGCAGGGAAAGTGCGCGTCACGTTAGATGGGGCTGCAGGCGCTTGATCATCATGATCAATCGTATCAGCAATACACTCAGATTCACTTCGTGCTAGGTCTCTGAACTTTACCCAAACTGCGATATTACTTTTATTAACCGAAGCAGAATCTAGATCCCACTCTTTAGAAGTTCCGTATTGCTCCCAACTCCCACCGCTAGCACAATTGGGTGTATTGGTAATATACATCTGATCAGCATCAAATGCCGACAGAGTCAATTCGACATGCAGACTCTTGGTTGCAGATTTTCCTTCATTGATTGCAAGTGAAAGATTTTTAGGAGGATCGGTATCTTTTTTCATCACAAAGGCGTCGGCTGTTTTTACATTAAGTGCTCGATCAGTATGCTTAACATACAAATTCACATCACCGTCATCCACGCCATCAAAATTCAAATGCTCAATCGTAAACCGATGATTTTTACAATTTACATTTACATCAAAGAGCTCCGAAGCCGGCGTACCCACATGAACCGAAACATTTCCGTTACCGTCCTCAGCGCAATCTCCGGTCAGAGTAAAATCATCATAAATCCATTTATCAATCGGAATTTCTGCAAATTTAGCATCAAGATTAGCAAAGGCAGGCTCAATGACATCCATAGATTCTGTAACTTGAACAGACTGAGCAGCATTTCCAGCTAAATCCGCGTAATTCGCTGTAATCGTAGCTTCTGTGACTTCGCTAGAAATCTCACTTAAGTCAATTTCAGCACTCCAACTTTTGTTTTCACAAACTTTGGATTGAGTTGCTCCTGCTGGAGCAGTGAGAATAACTGTACCGCCGTTCTCGTCACAAGTTCCACTCACAGGATAATTATGAACATTTGCCTGAGTGATCCAAAGAGCAATATCCGGTGAGTTACTGATTTTAGGTCCCGTAATCGTAATCTTGGGAGCGGTCAGATCTAAGTGATAAACTAAGGTCTTAGTAGTAGAACATCTTGAATTTCCGAGATGATCCGTTAATTTAAGATAGAATGTATGATCGCCTTCATTGAGTTCTGAACTCGTTAACAAAAGACTTGATTCACTAGCCAAACTTGAGGCTTTTTTAGCGGTACTAAGACAAGACTGATCCGTATACAAATCGATAGTTGAATCTAATTCAACTCCCTCTAAGCGAACAGTTGGAGTCGTATCATTACCTAGATCTTTACTTGGACTTTCCATTGCAAAAACAGAAGGATCGAGCGGAGGTGTTGTATCATAAAAGATCGACGAAAAATTGCAGGCTGATTCGTTTCCAAGTTTATCACGGAACTTAGAATAAACTTTAGATTCAAGATAGACTGGAGCAGGAGTTCCCTTCTCTGCCAATTCCCACGTCTTAGTCGCACTATATTTTTCCCACTTACCTCCGCCAGTGCAAGCAGCTGTATTCGTAATATACATTTCATCAGAATCAGATTCGAACGACGCAATTTTGAGTGTCACTTGGGTAGAGGCCGTATCTTTAGCACCGTCATTGATGGTCACACTTGGCGTGACAGGAGCCGTAGTGTCTAATGTGTATTCAAGAGCTACTGCAGTAGAGGAGCAATCTGACCAATTTCCAGCACTGTCACGTGTCTTTGCGTAATAATGGAAAGAACCATCTGGAGAAAGTGCTGAACTGGTCAAATAAATCATTGACCCACCCGCATTTCCAGAAGCTCTATAACTGACCTCACTGCAGGTTTCATCTGTGTGCAATGACACCAAGTCTCCAAAGCTCACCCCATCAATCCGAACTTTAGGTGTGACATTATTAGCCAGGTTAATAATCGGCGTAACCATAGCGAAACCACTTGGTGCAGCTGGCTTAATGTCATCATGAATAATTTTGCCTTTGAGACAAGCCGTCTCATTGCCTTCTGCCGTTTTAAACTTTCCAAATACAGTAGCAACCATGTTTCGTTGATCTGGATGCAGCTTCCAACTCTTAGTTGCTGAATAGGCCTCCCAATCTCCGCCAGTGCCACAACCTTCTACATTGGTAATGAGCATGTCCTTGACAGATGGCGGTGCAATCAATGTAAGTACTACATCTTCCTGATTAGTATATTCATCGCCTTGATTGATCACGATCGAAGTCGAACCCATTTTAGGAGGATGATAAACGCAACGAAATCCAACATTGTTTCCTGCTACCTCTGTTGAGTTATTTCTAAGATCTGTATAAAAAATACCGCTCGGATTTTGCCTATTCCATGAACCACCTCGAACAATGCTCTTTAACCCACTCTTTGAGGTATAGAGATAACCAAAACCGGCGTACTCATCTGAATTTAAATGAGAGTAATTATAGGCAGGACCAAAGAGACTCTTCATGTCCGCATTCAACGATCCCACCGAACATTGTCCAGGATGTGTCGTAATTCCAATTTGAGATAAGAATTGATCGTCTCCCAGGAAACTACAATTTTCAGTGTCTTTCACGTATTCTGCAACGTTACCTGCGAAGTCCCAGATCACTCCTTCATTAGAGAAATGATGAACACGACGTTGAGTTGCCCATGATGTTTCGTTATTGGCATTAACAGAGCAAATCTGCCCTGTATTGATACATCCATTAGAATCAGTCGGACTTGCAATCAGCGAATTATTTGGTAAACCGTCACTATGACCTCGATTAATCGACCCACTCCCGACACTTCCACCCGACCAGTTCTTTGCCACTAACTCGATATTTCGAGCAATCGTCTGCCATTCAGCATTATTAATCAGATCATAACCAGAGCCGTTTTCTTGACAAGCTGTCTGTGCAGCTTGAAGTGTGAGATTGACCCAAGGTGCCTGGGAAGAACGAGTGACTGCCTTTGTTCCTAATACAGCTGTTGTTGAAACATTTTTTGCCTCATATTTACCAACACAAAATTCTTCACCTGAGTAACCTGGTAATTGCGGAACTAATACAAAATTTTCTGGACAGACTATTCTCACTATCCATCCATCGCCTCTCGAATCAACAGAAACATTACCCGCATTGTCAACAGCCCGTACACTCGAAAAATACTGTTGACCCAAAGACAACAAGGTCATTCCGGTGAACTCTGCCGTCAAAACCTTCGATACTTTTGTCCAATTAACAACATTAGTAGCCCCCGGAGTCGTTCCGACGGCGACTTCATAACCTAGAAGACCACTACCTGAGTCAAAACTTGCTACCCACTTGGCTCGAGGAGTAGCTGCCAACGTGCCCGTTGTTCCATCATCAAATGATCTAGGTGCTGCTGGTGGGATCGTGTCATGAATAATCGTATCTTTAACACAAGCAGTGCGATTTCCTGCACGATCCATAAACATCACAAAAACTGGCTCAGTCGCATTTTCTCGTCTCAAAACCCAATTACGATCTGGATGATCTGGAGAAAAATCTTCCCAATTCCCTCCGAGCGCGCAACCCACCGTATTAGTCACATAGATACTGGTAGGATTACCGCCTGCTGCAAGAGTTAAAGTCACATTTTTATCATTGGTACCAATGTCTCCATGATTAATGACGATAGTTGGATTCGTAGGTGCAATAGTATCTTTAAATACATCGACTGGATCAGAACTCTTAGTAATTCCATAAACATCAGAGATCTGAGCAACCAAGGTCAACACATCTGCATTATCAATTTTTGAAAAATTCAACGAACCACTAAACTTACCATCTTTTCGGCAATCCAAAGGCTTATCAACCACCACTCCGGCTGCTAGAATCTTAACATTACGCGTTCCTTCGTTAGAGCAAGTACCCGAGATTGGAAAAGCAATTTCATTCTTCTTATTGATACCCAAGTTTTCTAAAGTCAAAGCGATTGGCCCCGGACCTGTAGTATCTTTAGAAACCAATACACTCACCTGAGCACCGTCGTTCCCAGCTAAATCCACAGAGTCCGCAGTAATTAAAACCTGTCCATCATCGAGACTTTCGACATTGAGCTCAACTGACCAAATCCTTGCAGATGAACAGTTGGTCGTTTTAGAAATATTACCTGGGGCTCGAACAGTAATTACACTCCCCGTCTCAGTACAGTCACCTGACACTACGAAAACATTCTTATTTGAGCTAACAATGGAATTGCCGTGCACTGCAGGCAGGTTCGGATTAGGAACCGTAATCACCAGCGCTGGAGGAGTCAAATCAACTTCATAGCCCGTAACTGACTTGTAACAAGCCGAGTTGCCACTAGGATCTTCGAGACGGGTGTAGAGATCATGCTTTCCTTCGGCAATAGCTGATGTCAATGTGAGATCTAACGACTCAGCGTTTGCGAGTCCAGAACCCATTAAAGATGCTAAGTCACAGCGAGAATCATCTGCATGAATCGAAATCTTGTCATCGACATGGAGGCCAGACAAACGAATCGTTGGTCTTTGGACTTTTGTAGGAGTTGAGGTCGGCTGAGTCACCTGAACAAGAGAAGGCGCAATGGGTGCCTCATTATCATGCTCGACCTCTGCAAAAACGCAGTCCGACTCATTCTCCGCCAAATCTCTAAATTTAGCGTAAATTTTTGTTAGTTGATTACTTTGACCTAAGAGCCAACCTTTGAAAGTAGTAGGCTTGCCGGTGTAATTAATCCACTCACCACTTCCCTGACAACCTGCTGTATTCGTAATGAAAACCTGATTGACATCGTCACCATTGGCAGAAAAACTTAAATCGACACTCATCGTCTTTGTATAAGTGACACCTTTTAATAAGGTACCACTCGTCACCACGATTGTAGGGGATGTAGGACTCACGGTATCTAATTTGTATGAAACAGTTGCCCCATCTCCTGAACAAGTAGCATTTCCTACTGGATCAACTACCTTTGCATAAAACTGATAAATCTGATCATTAGGGAGATATCCGCTAACAAGATCCGTCGAGCCTCCTGACGAAACGACACTGGAATCAGGTGGACCTTCACACATCTTATTTCTGTACAAGGAAACTTGATCATACTGGTGTATATTACTCACAGTGATCAAGGGGGTACGACTCTTACCAGGTGACTTCATTGAAGAGGCCAAAGCTAAAACAGGATTCTCTGGAGCAAGACCATCATGAGTGACCTGAGTACTCACACAAGCAGACTCATTTTTGACTCGATCTCTAAAAAGAACTGACACAGTGTTTTTTACATCTTTTTCGGCCAACGTCCAATCTACAACTTTTTCTGAATACGCTATCCATGCCGTATCTGTAGCTCCTGAACAATCAGATGTATTTGAAATATACATCTCTTTTGCTTCTGCGGCTGAAAGACTTAAATTAACTTTCATCGTTCCCGTATAAAGCTCTCCATCTAAACTGACTCCACTGGTAATCGAAATTTTAGGAGATAATGGAGGAGTCGTATCGAGCTCATAATCAGCATGACTCGATGAGCAAATAGAATTACCCACAGGATCGGTAGCTTTCGCATAAAAATGATAAATTTGATCCTTACTTAGCGATGAAGTCACCAGTACTAACGTCGCTCCGGTGGCTACACCTGAAGCTAAAGAATCACCCAGACAACCCTCTACTGAATAAAGAGAAATCGCATCATTACTCGTCAGGTTAGAAATAACAATGGTTGGAGTCCGGTTTGAGTTTGGACTTGGATTAGCATCTGCAACAGAAAGAGTAGGAAGAGAAGGGGCAAGATTATCATGTGTAATAGAGTCCTCAACGCACTCTGATTCATTCAATGCTTCATCCCTAAATTTCACATAAACTTTTGTAGTCGTATTACTCTGACCTAAAACCCAACCTTCAATTACATCTGATGAATAACTCACCCACCTCGCCGCCGGATCACTTACGGGACATCCTGCTTGATTAGTGATGTACATCTCATTTGCGCCGACAGCCGAAAGAGTCAGATTGACCTGAGAATCTCTAGTATAAAGATCTCCATGATTAATTGTGATTGAAGGAGATGTGGGTGCCAAAGTGTCACGAATCACCCTTAATGTGGCCTCAGTAGCAGCATTTCCACCAAAACTCGAATGATTCGCTGTAATTGTAACGTCTCCATCAGTTACTGACGACGAAAATGCCAAATTAGCTGAATAAGAATGGCCTGATGAACAAGTTGTCACAGCAGAAATATCGCTATATCCCTTAAACGATAATTGAACAGGTCGCCCGGAAACCGAGCAATCTCCAGTCACATGAATTAAGCTAGCAAATGACTTGCCCTCAAGAGGTGATGAAATAGTGACAGTTGGAGTGGTCGCATCATTCATCAACTCGACGAGAGCCTCTACTGCCTGCACACCATAAGTATTCGAATGACTTGCTTTGACCTGAAGCATTCCTTCAGCTAATGAGCTTAGATTCAGACCAGGCGAAGCAATTGCCCAAGTCTTCGGGCTGGTAATGGATGCGCCATCTGGACACAATGCCGCCCCACTCACCTGCTTCGCATTTTTATCATTAACAACAACATTGACAAATTTTCTTGCTTCGGAACAAGTTCCACTGACTGCAAAATCATTAACATTACCTTTATTCACAAAATCAGCACTATTAGGAGAACTAATTGAAACAAGAAGTGCGGGAATCGTTACTGTTGCATCAGCATTATTCCCCAACGAGTCTGTTGCTCTTACGACTGCGGCCCCACCTGATGAAATATTTGGACCAGTATAAGTTCCGCCATCAAAGCTACCTCCACCTGAAATCACTGAAAATGTAATCGGAGGAACACCGCCTGTTGTATTAAATACTTGAGTACCTCCCGCTTGCAACTCAGCAGTCAAAGGAGTCACAGCAATCTGATCAACAATCGTTACTGAACCCAAAGACTGAATTGCATTTAAATCCTTCATGGTCACAACATAAGGACCACCTGCTACTTTTGGGGCAGTATAGGTCGATCCGGTAAACATTCCCTGTGAAGGATTCGCCAAGGGCACGGTAAATGTATAAGGAGGAACGCCATTTTCCCCACTCCAGACAAACTTATTATTCACTGCTAGAGTCTTACTGATTGGGATAATTTCAGGCTTTAAAAAAACAGTAACATTAGCTGTAATCGTCTCTAGAGTGACTGTATCAGTCGCAATCACATCAGTCGTTCCAACTTTTAACGCTGTAAGCACACCCTTAGCCGAATCTATAGTTCCGACATCTGAATTTGTGACAGAAAATCTAATGGGGTTAGCAGTACCAGAAACACCGAAGGTATACTGCTCACCCACACTCATTGACTTAATAACTGCAGTCAAAAAGGTCATCTGTCCATAAGTATAAACTGTAATCGATTTCGACTGACCGACGGTATCGGTCACAGTAATTATTGCTTTCTTACCTGCTACCGAAGGGGCTGTATATTCGCCAGAAACTTTTGTTCCTGTAGTCGTCGTTGTAGTTAATATTGCAAGAGTGCCATCACCCACCATACTATATTGATAAATTCCTGAACCATTGATGCCATCAAATTTAATTTTAGAACCTAAAGTCAAAGGAGTGCTCTTATTAGGACTTATTGAAAGAGGGGCAAAAACCTGCAGACTAGCATAAGGACTTTTATTTCCAGCAGCATCGATGATTTGAACATTTGCTGTTCCAGCTCTACCAGCCAGATAAATTCCCGTACTTGAATGAATAGTGCCATCGCCAGAGACAAGGACATATTTATAAGGAGGAACTCCCCCACTTCCAGAAAATTGTGTTGAGCTTCCGGTAATCACTGTGAGTGTCGAAGGACTAATAGCGAGAGACTCAGCTATCGTCACGATGGCGGTAGCACTATTTCCATAAGAATCTTTTACACGAACATTGGCACTCCCCGCTGTTGCAGGGGCGGTATAAATCGCAGCTGGAGTTGAACTTCCAGAAACCGGCGCAATAGTTCCTATACCTGAAGCTATTTCATAACTATAAGGAGGAACTCCCCCCGCCGGAGCAATATACGCTGTGCCACCATTCATCACTGTGATGGCCTCGGGCAAAAACGTCAGTGCTGCATTAACAGTAACATTTGCGGTTGCAGAATTAGGAATAGGCGATTGTGAATCTTTCACTGTGACCGTATAAACCCCTGAAGCACTAGGAGCTGTATAAACGGAACCATCAAAAACACCCTGCGACAGGGCAGCAGTGAAAGTATAAGGCGGAACACCTCCCACCGCTTTTGACGCAAAATCCTGTGTATTCTTGATCGCTAAGATCACTGGACTCAAACTCAATGCTGTTGTCTTTCCACTCACAGCTCGATCAAGCGACTTTATTTTATTTTCAAACGATTCTAAAAGTTTTGAGACATTTGATGCACTAGGGCTCTCAATAGTTAAAAACTCAAAATCACTATTCCCTTCAGAATCCATGACTCTCACAACAACAGGACCATTTTCCTCAGGTGCGGTATAAATACCGGTCTCAGCGTTGATTTCACCTCCACCTGCCACTACTGAGTAAGAATAGGGAGGTATGCCATGAACTGTAGAAAAAGTAACAGAACCACCATAGGACACTTTGCTGACACTAGCGGATAACGACAATGAATCTTGAATGGTGACTTCTGCGTCCGAAATGGAACCAATATTATCACTTACTCGAACAATAGCTGAACCACCACTAGAAGGCGCAGTGAGATAACCTGTAGAAGGATCAATCGTAGCATTACCGGAGACAATTGAGAACTGATATGGACCTTTTCCACCGATCGTCGAAAATGGAAATTTATTTCCAGCCGCAATACTCTTCATGGATGGACTAATCATGGGCAGTGCAGAAATATCGACACCAAGACTCCTTACAGCGCCGCTTGAGTCTGTTACTTGAATCTCTGCCAATCCAGGGATCGAAGGAGCCAAATAGCTAGCCGAAACACCATCTCGCGAAGAAACTAAATCCCCCTTACCTTCGCGCAGCTTAAAAACATAAGGAGAATGTCCGCCCGAGGCAACAAATCGAATTGTCTTATTTACCGCCACAGCCGTATTTTCCGGTAAAACTGCGAAAGGCGCATCGACTAGTGGAGTCCCAGGGTCATTTGATCCCGAAGAGCAGCCCGCAAAAATTGCAAGAGCCGCTGTAAAGGCAAAAAAAATCGATAAGTTGTTTTTAAGCATTTTATGATCACCTTGAAAATTTTTATTCAAAATAAAAACAATTACTTACCTTTATTTATAATTCTTATTCTTGATACTCATTTTTAAAATCAATTTAAAATAACCTAACAACGTCAACGTATTACTTAATAATCATTCCTTAATCGTAATATTCCAATAGAAACTTTAATTTATATTAAATAATAAATCTTTTATTAACAATTAAATGTCCACTTCTGCCTAAATTGACCATGGACATGGACCTGATTGCAGTCTTCACTAAGTCTATCAAGTGCTCGAGTTTGATCGCGTCACTTTACAAAGATCTCTACTTTGACAAAAATCGAGGCAATATGGATCTTAGATTTCCGCTAAGAATGATGACAACTTTGCTCATTGACAAGGGTCAACAGCACCTTGATAATATTGAAGTCATGAAGACCTCTTTAAAACACATCACTTATTTACTAACAGTTTACTCACTGACATCATTATGCTCTGCAGCAACAGCATTAAGCACAGAACCAGAAGAATCAAACTCGCTCTTGGGACAGCAGCCATCCTCTCTCGTTACCTCGAATCGACGATCAACGACTCGAAATTGCCCTTCGATCTCAGAAAAAGTTGACCCAAGAAAATCCGAACAGATCGCAGACAGTTCTAAAGATACCGAAAAAGATTCTCAATCGAAATCGGGCGAATAAAAAAGGGCAGCGTTCACTTGCTGCCCCTTTATAATTTAATCTCCGGATTGTGTACTACTTTCATTTGATGAAGAGCCCATGCTTTTCAGGACTTCAACATCTTTAGTAATTCTCCGTGAAATTCCGCCACATCCTGAAATACTTTGACCATCGAATTGAGAACTCATTTCTTTACGTACATCCACTAAATCCGATCTGAGCTTTCGGTCGCATGAAGTAAACGTATATGCCTCACCACAAAATTCTTTCGCCTTTTTGAGTTGATCCTCAGCTGACTGAGCATTCCCCATCTCAGTTAAATAGGAGTTGATATTGTCCTGCTGTGTTTGTAAACTGAGCGCATCCACATTCCCACCCGTATTACACAAATTCATCCCGTGCGACAAAGAGCTCGAAAGATCCAGATCTTCTGACTGATCAGAACCATGCAATGATGTATCAATCCCTGCTTCTTCAAGGGATTCAACTAAGTTTTGCAATTCATTGTAATCAATCGCATCACAAGCTACTTTGGCCATAGCACAATCATTTGCCTTACCAACATCTTCTTCTAATTTTTTCATGAATGCATCGCGGTTTTTTTTCTTACACTCTATCGGCGTCGCATTCAGCTTTTGCGCATATTCTTGAGCTTTACTCACATCTTTATCGATTTTTTTGAACTTCTCAGAAACGTCTTGGAGAGCCTCTGAGATTCCGGCTTCACTCAAATCGACCATCGGCGGATTCATCTGCGCTCCAATGAGACTGTAGATGTCACCGGGAACCTGATAAAGCTCCTCACCGCCTCCTTCAAGTCCCTTACCTTGAATGGCCTTTGGACTTAAACCACGTACCCCCAACGCCCCCAATCGCGAGCCAAGACTCTGTAGACCATTTTGAATTTCTGCACTCTGTGGGCTAAATTGATTGGCCATAGATCGAACAAAACCTTCGATCTGTTGATTGGCAGTTAAAATATAATCTTTCTTAAAAGTTTCGAGTCTCTTTTTCTCAAGTTCTAAACTGGTTTTAACATTCGTTAAAACACGAACACATCCGTTTAAACCCATGCATTGAATCGGAATATAATTTGACGTATTGATCCCTTTGATAAAAATATTCATCCGAGATTGAGGCACTCGACCTGTCAGAAGTCCCTCGATATTTTTTTTGAGATCATCCATGCATTTTAAGCCGGTTTCTGGATTGGCGTTTTTGCAAACATCCACTCCAGGCAAAGGCATCGAATTACCCGTGAGCGCTCGAATCCCCTCGTCATAAAGTTGAGCATATTTTTCAATAAAGGTGCCCATCGATGTTTTTAACTTTAAAGTACTTTTCTGGTACCCAGTGATCATTGCTCCCACATCGGTCGTGGGCTTAGTCCGTTTTGCCTCAACCACCTGATCTGCTGTTTGATAACATTTTTTTATTGTACCCATCACAAAACTACGAATATCTAGCCCCTGGCCATTGTATTTTTGAAGAGCAGAGCCATAATATCGATCAAAATCCCCTATAGATTGAACACGGTAACTTCGAGACATTTCACTACTCACAGCTTGCTCATTTCCGGCAGGTACACCCTTAGGCACATCATTGAAAATGGTATTCAACAAACTTTCAAGTGCTTGAGCATCAGCTCGAGATTGCTTAGCCAGTAAAGCATCTTGTTCAATCACTCCCTCTTGCCCAATTTGATGATTTTGCTCATAACGACAAAGCACATACTCTCGAGGCGAAACAGGAGGGCCATTAGGAATACATCGATAGACTCGTCCTGCAGTCACATTCGACGCATTTTGATTGAAGCAATCCGACACCAAGCTCATTTTCTGCCCTAAAATATATTGATCAACGCCTTTTTTCTGTATTTGCAAATCTTTGATGCTGTTTTGAGTGCTCTCCATTTCGCTTGGGAGATCCTTATTGACCGTGTTCGTCATTTTTTCTTGAATGTACACCATCCCATCTCTAGCTTCTCGTCCACCGCCGTCACCTAATTTCATTTTTACATCGTCGATCTGAGCTATACGATCTGCTTCAGCATTAAACAGACTTTGAATATCTTTTTTCATGCGCTGAATATTTTTAACAAAAGCATCTTGAAGTGTACCGACCTGCTTAATGAGCATCGACTGCTTTTCTTGAACACAACTGAGTTGCGACTGAAGAGCGCCAAGCTGCGCTTTTTGACACATTCCGCCTGTCACCGCGGATTGAACTCTCATCATTTCTTGCTGCCAAAGAGCCTGATTAAACCCATCGGGTCCCGTAAACTTCAAACAAAGATCTGTAGAACCCGATGGAAATTGAATTGACTCAGAACTTGCACAAGATTGACCTAAAATCCCAGCGCCCATCTGCGCGCTAAAACAAGCATTCATCGTGGCCATCTGTTGACCCGCAAGAACCATCGCTTGATTAAGAGAATTCATATCCGGAACCGCGGGTTGCGACGCCATCATCCCTGGCAGAACAAAAGGAGTTGTAGCCGAAGTCGTTGCCGCTGCATGGCAGCTTCGAATCATCTTAAAATCCAAGCAAAAGACTAAACTAAAAATTAAAAGAGATCCCCGCACCAAAAAGCACCCAATCAGGCTTTTTGCCATCCCTTTTCCCCTTTCAAAACAGATGTTCGAATACCCCGAAAATGAACGTGTTTTTTATAGTTTACCGGTTAAATTTTACTTTTAAAAGAGCAATAAGAGTGACTTTTCAGAGACTTAATGCATGGCGTTGTCTTTACAGGGAAATATCAAAATAGATTTTTATCTAAGCTAATGAAATACCATAATGATTGACATTAAATTTCTAATGCCTGAGATCTTTCACCGTATAATGAATTACCGCGCAGAAGCACAGGTCACTGTCCAGATCTATGACCCTGAGAAGCCCACAACACGTTGCCCTGATTGCGGTCTAGTATTTCTATCAGCATAAGTTCTGTGATCGGTCCCTTAATAAGTCCCTTAATAAGTCCAAAGATGAATCTGATCCCCCGCATGCACTCCAATTTCCATACGGCCATCATTCTCTAAATCAGTAACCAACGGAGGACCTACCATCGACACAAACGGAATCATCTGCGTCCACCATTTAATAAGCCCCCCTGTCGGCGAGAAAACATCCAACTGTGCATGCATCTCATCCAGAGAATTGCTCGAAGTAATGATTTCTTTCCTACCATCGTGATTCAAATCTTCGACAACAAAGTCTACAAATTTCTGCCGTTCAAATCGGATCGGTTTTTTAAAAGCTTCTTTTCCTGAAAGATTCAACACCATCAATTGCCTACTCGGATACACAAACTTAGGACCCAAGATAGGAGCCCATACTTTTGTACCAAAAAGAATTTCTGGCCTTCCGTCATTATTTAAATCCGCTACTTCAATTCTACCACTCCCAGTAGTCTGACTTTCAAACTCATGACCGCGATCATCGACCTTGAACTTAATGACCGGCAAACGATAAGGCCATCCTGGTAAGAGCTGTCCCTGTGAGTTATAAACAAACACCCCTGGAAGGGCTCCATCCAATCTAGACTGAAAGTCAATCAAGATGATCTCAGGATCTCGATCGCCATTGAGGTCTCGAACCATAAAAAGTTCGGACAAACATGACGCAATCCCCACAGGGAACTCACGAATCAATGTTCCATTCGCCTGGTTAATTCTGAGAAAATACTGTGAATTCTTCGCGTAAAGCCCATAACTATTTCTGATGGTATTGCCAGGAGTGGCATCTACACGCAATCCACAATCTGCTCTCTCTGAGTAAGTGCTTTGTTCAAGAACCTGCCCTCGAAGATCACTCAATAAAAATCGCTCTGAATTTGCAAAAACTAAATTAGGATCACGCTGCCCAGGCTCGATCGATGGGATCATAGAAGAGAAACTAAAATCTACTTGATCTGAAAACGGTTGAATATTGCCATCGAGATCATGGGCTGCCACATAATACTTAAACTCAACGCTACGGTCATCATGCCTGAAAGTTTTTCGACGTTGAGTTAAGATCTCAAGTCGAGAATCTCCATTCACATTTAAAAAAACTTTATCATCAATTTGACCTGCTCCAGCATCCGACTGATCCAAAATCCCCGATTCAACCCTGGTCCAATGGCTACTCTCCTCCGGAGAAAAATGGGGTAAAAATTTCCCGAGAGAATCGAGGATAAATAAGCCATCCCCCTCCCATCCGCCCCCCTTAAAAGATCTCAAAAATATTTCTTTCTTTCCATCCAAGTTAAAGTCAACGCCATAGAGCCGACTCGCCAGAATAGGAACATCATCTTCGTAAAGCGCTACTGGCCAGCCCGGCTTTTCACTCGCCGGCAAAAGATAGTCATAGTAAGCAACACTCTCAGCCCCGCTTTGATCACGAACCACGAGTTTCAAGCACCACTTGCGACTAGCTCGAGTCACGCCAGCATTCCAAGTGGCCAATAAACCTTCTTTCTCGACTTTACCATCTGATACCAATCGAACCCCAGTCCGGGACCACTCAGTCGCATCTCGCGTTTTTGCATAAAAAATTTCGTAATTTGAAAACGCCTTAGCAGTAGCAATGCCATAAATCTGAACAAGCTGTGATCGATCTGCCCGAATCGGCATATAGAGGCGTCCCACGGGCTTAGGTTGCTCATCTCGAATCGAGCGATCTAAATCGACTCCACCAAATCCAAAAAAGCGATCTGTATCTGGAAGTCCAAAATCCTGTGCATAAGAAAACATGAGTCGCTTCAACTGAAGAATCGACAGTGAAGGGAATCGTGAAATCAAAACAGCAGCCACCCCTGCAACATGAGGAGTCGCCATAGATGTTCCCGCTAATCGACTATACCGATCCTGGTCCCCAAAAATAAAAGGTTTTTTAAAAGAATCTTTATTCAAATAATCAATATTCGATTCATGCTTTTGCGCTAATAAAGATAAAATATTGCTACTCAAATTTGTAGTATAAGTCGATGGGAGTATGTTCGGGTCCACATCGCCTCCACCTGGAGCCGATACATCAATAAAATCTCCGTAATTGCTAAAGGAAGCTAACTGAGACGTGGGTGTATGTGCAGAAACCACGATCGGACGATCCTCGACCATCATTCCTAAAGGGCAACTCATCGCCACATCATCTGAGGAATTTCCTGCTGCAATCACTACAATGACTCCATTTTTAGCTGCATAACGGAGCGCATCTTCTTTAACTGGGTCAACCAAACAACGTCCACCGGGGCCTAAACTCAGATTAATGACATCAGCCCCCATATCTACTGCGTATTTAATGCCCTGAGAAACAGCAGAAGACTCACCCCCTCCTTTGTCATTCAGAACTTTGACAGGCATGATCTTCGCTTTTGGAGCCACACCGATAATCCCTATAGAATTATTCCCAACAGCTGCAATCGTTCCTGAAACATGAGTACCATGCCCATTGTCATCTGTGGGGTCGTTCGTATTGCTAACAAAATTCCATCCGTTCACATCATCAATAAAACCATTTTGATCATCATCAATACCATTGGTCGCAAGATCAACACCATTGACCACACCTGTTTCGCCTGGGTTTTTCCAGATGTTTTCTGCGATATCCGGATGCTGCATATCTACACCGCTATCCACCACTGCAACCACGGTGTTTTCACCCTGAGCAATATCCCACGCTTTTTCTGCATGGATCGAATCAAGTCCCCATAGATCTCGATATTCCTGCTGCCAAGTTCCAGAACTACTGTAAAAAGGGTCGTTAGGGACCAGGGTTGTCACCTGCTCATGATCAGGCGCAATCGAAAGAACTCTTTTATCTTTTTTGAGTTGATGATAAGCAGCCGCACATTTTTTGTGTCCTTGAGCTCGAATTACAAAAGTGTTGCTCAGCCTTTCAATCAAGGAATCCATTCCTTGAGAATTTACTGGAACTTTCTTTCGACTTCGTTTCTTCTTTCCTGGATTTTCGACTTGATGAATCGCATTAAAAACAGGTTCAGTCTCTAAACTCGTTCCTAACAACGCTGCTGTTTGATCTTGAATATATTTTCTGCTAACTTTTCTGCGTTTTTTTACTGCTACACCACCCGGAACCTGAATATCCGAGATCTTTGCAGCCACCTCTCGATCCAACTGAACAACAAAGCGACATTCATCGGGTAATTTGGGAGTCGCTCGAAAAGAAACAGCCTGGGCAGCAGATGTTTCTGGTTCATCGGTTTCAAAATCACTATAAGATTGAAATACTGTGAGTTTAGAACGTTGGCAGTTTTGAAAACTACCAAATAGTACGACCAAAACAGAAACAACCGCTACAACCGCGTATTTTCGTCTCATAAATATCTATCTTATTTAAATTTTGTGAATTAATATAGAACTATGTTGAATGAATAAAATTAAGGCCGAAAACTTTCTCTCATAAGAGAACGTTTTCGGCCTTAATTTTTAGAATTCAGCTCTTAAAAAGAACTTAAAATCAGGCTTTTTCAGCCACGATTTCTCGAATTCCATCAATGATATGATTGAGCTGAGGTGTACTCACCATTTCAAGCGTATCGGCAAGCCCCACTCCAGGAACAAATGCTCCTGCAATCAGTTTTGGACGTGCCTCTAACTCATAGAAATGTTCTTCGATCGTTCGGCGAAGAAGATGCTCACCAAAATTGGTCACTTCGGTATCTTCGTTCACAAAGATCGCGCGGCCAGTCTTACGAATCGACTCAGAGATCATTGCCCAGTCATAAGGCCAGAGAGTTCTGAGATCGATCACTTCAGCAGAAATTCCTTCTGCGCGCAGTTGATCTGCAGCTTGTGCACAGAGCGGAAGAGTACGACCATAGCTCACGACTGTGACCTGTTCACCTTCGCGAACTACTTTGCCTTTACCAATCTCCACTGTGTAGTTCGTTAAGCCTTCTGGCCAACGCGCTTTCCACTGAGAACGATCACCCAAAGGAGCATCGATCATTTCACGAAGCTGCTTTTCGCCTTCAGCAGTGAGTTCAGGCTCACCCGGAATTCTCTCACTACCACGAACACGCAAGAGAGCTTTTGGCTTCAGGTACATCGTCGGATTTTCGTCTTGAATGCACGAAAGCATCAATCCATACGCATCCAAAGGATTCGATGGCATGACGATTTTCCAACCTGGAATATGAGTCATCGTCGCATCAAAAGAATGCGAGTGATAAATCGAGCCGCGAATTCCACTCCCTACTGGAGTCATCACCGTCATCGGCAATTTCCAGTCTCCTGCAGAAGCCCAGGTCTGCATTCCAGCAAGCTTTAAAAGATCGATCGTATTGTAGATATAATCGCAGAATTGAACTTCAGCGACGGCACGATCACCAGCCAAAGCCAAACCAATGGCTGCGCCGATAATTCCACGCTCATCGAGTGGGGAATTCCACGAAGTTTTCAATCCTTGAGTGACAGTAAAAACGCCGCCGAGCGGTGGTCCCACGTCTTCACCAAAAACATCAGTTAAACCCAAATTTTGTTCCGCGTAATGAAGGGCCATGCGGATGGCCTGTGCCATATTCGCCATAATTACCAGCACCTCCCCTTCTGTCCGTAATAGACGTGATCGTAAATAGTGGACGGATCAGGCAGAGGCTCCTGCTTGACCTGTTGAGACATCTCTAACATCTGCTGCGTGTAGTTTTCGCGAATTTGATCCATTTCTTTGCGAGAAATGACACCTGCTGCCTCAAGCTTTTGTTCAAAAAGCACTAAAGGATCATCTTCTCCGCCTGCTATATTTGCACCGCTTGCAGAGCTGTGACCGTAGAGACGAGAAACCTTTGCTTCGAGCAGAACGGGCTTGCGCTCCTTACGGATATAAGCCATCGCTTCTTTGAGTGCGAAGTAAGATTCTTCGACATCATTGCCATTGATCTGCATTGTCTTCATTCCGAAGGCCTGACCACGATCAGCAATATTCTTATCGCCATGCTGAGTGCATGCAGCTGTTGAAATTCCCCAGCCATTGTTGGTCACAATGATCAACATCGGAAGTTCGTTCTGAGGACGCGTTGACCAAACCAAACAAGAAGCAAAATCGCCTTCAGCTGTTCCAGCATCACCGCCATTGACGATGGTGATTGCATCACCTCCATGGCGTTTCTGGGCAATTGCAGTTCCAATTGCAGTCAAATATTGAGTCTCGATCGTGGAGCTGACTGGCACCACATTCCATTCAGACTTGGAATAGTGGTTCGAGAAGTTGCGACCTCCAGAAAATGGATCGGTTGCAACATTCTTCATCTGACGAAGCGAATCGATCGGATCCATACCCAGAGCCAGCATGATCGCGCTCGAACGGTAGTGAAGATGCATGTAATCGTAGTCTTTGCCTGACCCTTTTTTAATCATCAGGCCAAGTGGGATATTAAATGCTTCTTCTCCTGGACCACCGATCCAGAAATAACCGTCCGATTGTTTGTACATTCGGATGAGTCGCTCTTCTAGAACGCGAGATTTCACCATCAGGTTATGGATCTGGCGCAAAAGCTTTGCGTCATCAAACCCAGGACGAAATTTCTTAGTGGGGGATACTGATGAACTAGAACTCTTTTCAGAGACTCTAGACGGCGTTTTATTCATACCAGCGCCATTTTTTTCCATGTCTTTCAAGTGGATTGACCTCCAAATTTAGTGGCAAATTTAAGTGGCAATATTCCCTGGCAAAGGATGTTATTTTCCGATCAACCATAGCCGATCGCAAGGCATTCCTCAAGCTCACAAACCAAGGAGGGAGGGAACTTGCGCTCGGCTAACAAAGAAGTTAAGCATAGAAGATGCGTATGAGTGTCATGCAACAACCGATGCAATGGTTCCGAAATGCGATTCAAGGCAAAACACGAATTGCTTTAGCCTGGATTTTCGCAGCAATTTTAGGTGTCTCCGCCCGCGAGTTCCCCGGCATCCCTGGAATTTTAGTCTGTTTTTTAGGAGCTTCTCTCCGATACTGGGCCAGCGGTTATCTCCGCAAAGACTCCCGACCTGCAGTGGGTGGTCCCTACTCCTTTGTTAGAAACCCCTTGTACTTGGGCACCTACCTGATGGCGATCGGAACTTCATTGGCGATCCACCACATAGGATTACTCACTACGATTACCATTGTATTTGCTGTCATTTACCACTTCATCATTATTGACGAAGAAGTCAAACTCCGCCGAATTTTTGGAGCTCCTTACGTTCGTTACTGCGAACTGGTACCCCGATTTTTTCCAAAGCCTTGGCCAGCCCAACGCTCTCATTTACTCGAGGTCAATCCCGAAGTGACTCATCACCGCTTTTCTTCAGAGCTCGCACAAAAAAATAAAGCTTACGAAGCCTACGTCTCTTTTATCGGCTTGATAGGCTTTGTGGCAACGATGGTCTTCATTTGGAAGCAACTCGGGGTTTAATTTTTTATGAATTTTAGGACAATTCGGTCGTTCTTTTTTACGCTCAGCTTGGCGATGTTTCTTTGCGTCTTTTTGGCCTGCACTTCTTCAAAATCGCCCTCAACCTCGACTAAAACCGCTCAGTTCATCAAAGGCCAACTCCCCTTTCAATTTGAGACCCAAAAAATCACGACTTTTGAAATCGCCAAAGCCGATCCAAAAACGGGAGATGCCTGGACGGCAAGATTTGAACGTAACCGAGAAGGAATATGGGAAATCGCAGCAGGACCGGGTGGTCCCAATCTTCTTGACCGAAAAGCCCATAGCTCTTTCATCGACCACCTTCTGGACACACTTAAAACGCTTCAAGTCACCCGTCCTGCTCTTCAAGGCCCCCCAGAATCTTTTGATCTTTCGCCACCTCGCTTTGCTTTACGCTGGGGTCAAAATGAACTCTTTTTAGGTTCAGGCAAGTTTGCCTCGATCGGTGGAACCGTCTACGAGCTCGAAGGAGCAGCCTTAAAACTCCTCGAATACATCCCTCAATTTCAGTCCCTTCGAGAACAAACTTGGCTGAGCCCTCTCACTTCGGATGACATTGACGAAGTAGAACTCTCTCGCGCAGGTAAAAAATATTTTTACGCTCAACGAGAAGGATCCGTCTGGACTGACCAACAACATAAACCCGTCAAACCCGACATGAACCATTTCTTAGATCAAATTACCCACGCTCGAATTCAAGAATTCATCGATGATCCTGAAGTTTCTCAACGCTTAGCTCAAGACCTTCGCAAAAATCCGATGCAAGAACTCACTCTCAAGGATCGCAACGGCACTGCAACACAAGCCTTTTTTAAGTGGGAAGCAAGCGGAGGATTTAAAAAGCTCTATTGCCTGAGCACTTCTCGCCCCACATCCGTATTTAGAATTTTTGATGAATCCACTCGATTTTTTGAACCATTAAGAAACTACCATTAAGAAACTAGATGATAAACTCAAACCTTATGCAAATCGATACGATCATTTTTGATTTGGACGGCACCCTCATTGATACTGAACATTCGGCTACTCAGGCACTAGCCACCTGCTTTGGGGAATGGGGAATTTCGATTGAACCCGTCGATGCACAACACATCACAGGTAGAACGTGGGGAAGTGCTTTTTCATACCTTTTCAATAAGTATATGCTCCCTCTAGGACGCGAAGAAGCCGCTCATCAGATCATGCAAAAATACCGTGAAACGATCGAAAAAGAATTACATCAAGTTCCAGGAAGCGTTTCAGCTGTTCGATCTTTAGCCAACCAATATCGCATTGGATTAGTCTCAGGATCGGGACGAAGAGAAATCCTCTGGGCATTGGATCAGCTACAAATTCGACAACACTTCGAGGTGATTCTCGGAGCCGAAGATTACCCTCGTAGCAAACCCGAACCCGATGGCTATCTCAAAGCACTTCAAATCTTTCAAAGTCAGGCTTCTCGCACTTTAATTTTTGAAGATTCTCTCGCAGGAATCCAATCAGCACGTTCAGCAGGCGCTTGGGTCGTAGCCATCACATCAACGAATCATTTTAACCAGGATAACTCTCAAGCGCATTACCAAATCCCTGATCTCACGCTAGTGACTTCAGAATGGGTTCGAAATCTTCCGAATATTTGAATTCATCATATTTTGGCTCGCGAATCCTAAAAAGCTATGCGATCTTAACTTCTGGATCCATCATTTTTGTTTTTTTTAAGGAGAGAAAAATACATGTCAAAGAATAGATCCGTATTCGCTTTAATCACATTGGCTACCGCACTTGTTCTTGGAACAGCATTGACTGCTTGCACCAAGAAAGAAGGAACTCAGACTGCAACAGATTCTCAGTCGACCTCCACTACTGGAACGACTACCGAAAACAAACCTGCTGCAACTGAAGCTAAGCTCGAAATCAACGACATGAAAGTCGGCGATGGCGATGTTGCTGAAACCGGCAAAAAAGTTTTCGTTCACTATACTGGCTGGCTGAGCGATGGGAAAAAGTTTGACTCCTCGATTGATCGCGGGCAACCTCTTCCCTTCCAACTCGGTGCAGGTCAAGTGATCAAAGGCTGGGACCAAGGCGTTGTTGGAATGAAAGTGGGCGGAAAACGTAAATTAACGATTCCTCCACAGCTTGCTTATGGCGAAGCTGGAGCTGGAGCGATTATTCCTCCGAACTCCACCCTCGTTTTCGAAGTTGAATTGACCAAAGTCGAGTAATCGACTCGTATTAAAGAGGAAACTATGGAACACGAAAGCATGAACACCGAAGAAGCAGCAGAAGTCCTTGTGGTTGCTTCAAAGTTGAAAAATTACATCCGAGCCAAGGCAGGGATGAACACTTCCGCAGCGGTCATGGAAGCTCTGTCAAAAAGGGTACGTGAACTCTGCGATAACGCAATCGAGAGTGCAAAACGCGATGGCCGTAAAACGGTCATGGACCGTGATTTTGCGTAATGCATCGATAGTTTCCTTTCTATCGTATTGATCCAAAGGGCCAGGTTTTCGAATCTGGCCCTCCTATTTTATGAACTCAATCCCCCCTCCTCAATCTCCTCCTAGTGCTCGAAAACCATCTAAAGCAGGGCTTGAAGCCCTCTACCAAAAAATTGGTCTAGAAAAAGGCCTAGAAGTCATCCTTCGTGATTTTTACCAAGCTCTCACCCGCGACATTCTGGTGGGCTATTTTTTTGAAGGAAAAGACCTAGAACACATCATCGCTCAACAAAAATCTTTCTTGATGAGAGCCATGGGAGCGACACGCTCTTACAGCGGCAAACCCCCTGCTCGTGCGCACGAAAACCTACCGCCCATTTGGAAGGGACATTTTGACCGCCGACTCCGTATTCTTGAAGAAACTCTTCAAAAACACGGACTCAGCGCTGAGGATATACGAATCTGGGTCGACTTTGAAGAAACCTTTCGGGACTCCATCGTCAGCCCAGATTCTCACTCTTAAACGTAATCGCCGCGTCGAATCTTTTCGACGATGATTTTCTCAGGCATCGTCACGTCGCGAGGATCAACCGTGAAGTAAGCTTGCTGCTCACAACGTCGCTTATTCTCCAGCAACCACCTGAGGATCTGCGCCAATCCCTTATTTTTCTTATCTTGAAAGAAAGGATCGTTTTTGAGCGCATCGGTCGCTTTTTTTAGTGCTCGCACTTCTTGAGCGTCGTTTTCTTTGACCGGATAATCATTAAGGTCATACTTTTTAATGTCCTCAGGCAAAACTCCTAAAAACCTCACATCCGGCGCCGAGTAATCTGAATTTCGAATGAGACTCGCTGCCGAGCCCGCCTTGAGTGTACGGTAAATATTCTGCATGGTATACGCGTCAAGGTCTCCAAAGAAATACAAAGGCACTCGGAGCTGATCCTGAATGAGCTTACACCATCCACGAACCGCATTCGATGGTACGCCTTGAGCACCCATCAAAATACAATTGTGACGTTTCGTAAATCCATTCGCCACCAGAGTATTTGCGGTACCTTCAGATTCGACAATCAAACAGAAGTCGATTTTTTTACGTGCCGAGAGACTTAAATTTTGCGGACGATTCTTTGGCTGAAAAGGCGTCGTCCCCAGCTTAGAAAGATCGACCACCGCTTGATCTCCGTCAGGCAGGGTTTCGGTCACTACTAATTGTTGCGAATAAGTTTGACCGCCTCGATCGTTCGCATAACAGTTCACTTCTTCACGGTAACACTCGAGCATTTCGCAAATAAAATCGATGATCTCATCCGATTCATTTTGATCCGCAAAATCTAGCGGCTTCATAGTTGAATCGTGTTTGATATAACCTTTTGAAATATAATAAAGCTCACGCTTCGTATTGACTGCGCCGGTATCAATGTTTCTAAGCAAAATCTCGAGCATAAAAATCGCTCGCGACATTTTTTTCACAGAACTCACATTGAGCTCGGTGGCTACTTTTTTAGAGCCTGGTGTCAGATAACCGACCTTGTGATTGTAGATCGAATTATCCAGTGAACATTTGGTAGCGTAAAGAACCGGACGTTTTGCTCTCTCCAGATCTTGAAGGAGTCGGTTACATAATTCTTTACTGATTTTTGGAATATTTTGTTCGGTAGTCGGCATTAGATATTCGCCTCCGTGAGGTCTGTCGTTTTCAGATGGGCTTCGAGCTTCGCATGTGCGTCCTCAAGTTCTTGCTGAGTGACGTGCGCGTCGCGACCTAGAAGTTTCAAAAGACCTTCTTCGGCTCTTTTTTTACGAGCTTCAGGAGCCTCCGTGATTCGACACAATCCTTGGACTAAAATAGGTCCAAATTGCTCGATATGACGGATTTTCTCCTCAAGCTCATTTGCCTTCACTTCACGACGAATGTGCTTAGATAATTTTTGTCCGGCTTGAATCAAAGCACGACGAATTTCTTCGACCAACTCATCCGATCCATCAATGGTTTCTTTGGATGCATTCTTAAATTTAATGAATGGCGAAACCACGCTCACTGCAATGATGTAGGGGCCTTGCGGCAAGGAGTTCTTAGGCTGCGTGATCCCATAAGATCGCCAATTGACTGATTCAATCGCATGCACGATGGCACAAGCAGATTTATCAAACTGAAGAGGCACTCGATTAGCAAAGCGAAGGACTTGGACCGAGGACTCAGACTCGATATGTTTGTCTTCAAGTCGTGCTACTGCCACTTCGATTTGTACCGGTTTAAAATCGCAGATCGTGGGCTTACGAGAAACCACTGCAAAGAAGTCCACGGCACCCAAGCGCTTAATGCTCTTGGCCATCGACTCTTCGCCAATCGAGAGAACTGACTTAGTCGAAGGAGCCATGAGCTTTTCGTTTTGAATTGCCACAAAAAGCTGTTTGAACTCAGCTTCTTTAAGAGAATCGACCTGCTTATCTAAAAGCGAACGTGGCAAGCCTGATTTCACTAGGTCCGTCAAAACGCCTTCGTGAATTCGAGAAAATCCTTTTTTTAACCAGCCTTCGACTTTGACTCGGCCAAAAAGATGCGAATGAGCAATGAACTCACCCAGCTTCATCGTGTGAGGATGAGGCTCCACTGCTTCTGGAACGGCGGGAATATCCTGACTCACTCGATCGATGGTCTGTTTTTCCATCTCTGGCACTTGATAATGCAACTTGAGATGCGGGTTCACTAGCGTCGTGCCATTTAAATAATTCAGCAGGCCAGCTTCGCCATTGAGTTGAATACGGCCATCGACCAAGAACTCCACTGAAGTTCCATGAGGACGATCCCAATCGATCATTTCTTTTTCTTTGAGAATCCCCTTGTTGTTCTTAATATCGACTTCAACCGTGCACGAAAGCGCCTTACGCATACTCTGGGTGCGGGAGATCACCTTAGCGCCCACAGCACTCGTCAACTGTGCCCAAGTCGTTGCTGCTGAAATCCCAATCCCTTGCTGACCGCGAGAACAACGCCCACGACCAAACTTTGAAGACGCGAGGTATTCTCCAAAAACTTTAGGTACATCTTCTGTTGCGATTCCAGGTCCATTATCTTCTACTCGAATTCGAACTTGATCCGAATTTTTGAGTGACCCTGAACCTACCTTTTGAATCACCACACTCACTTCTGGAAGGATTCCATGCTCCTCACAAGCATCCAACGCATTGTCGACTGCTTCTTTCAAAGTGGTCAAAACCGCTTTGGTCTGGGAAGAGAAACCTACTTGCTGGAGGTTTTTGGAAAAGTATTCCGCCGTACTACTGGTGGTGATCTTATTGTTGCTTGCCTGTTTTGCCATGTGAGGAATTCAACCAAAGAATTTGACGCTCTGTCAATCCTTGATTTTAAAGCCGTCCTTCTCTACGATGCCCAAGGGTGCAATAAAAATGAAACGGAAGTCAAAATCGCTTAAAAAAAAGCAGGGATTAAAGGGGAAATCCAAAATGCACGAAAATGTTCAAAATGGATTAGGGCAAAATGAAATTGGACTCAATGGAATCGAATTCATCGAGTTTACTTCGCCGAACCCTGATGCGCTTCACCAACTCTTCTTAGAATTTGGTTTTTCACGAACTCAGAGTCACCAAAAAAATTCGGCTGATCTCTACGTTCAAAACGATATCCACTTTATCGTTAATAGCGGAAGTCATTCGTTTGCTCACGATTTTAGCCGACTCCATGGCCCCAGCATTTGCTCAATGGGCTGGAGAGTCAAAAATGCAGCTCACGCGCTTGGTGTTGCGGTGAAGCGAGGAGCAAATATTTGTGAAAAAGGAGACTGGGTCACCACCACCGGAAAACGCATTCCTGCCATTTACGGAATTGGGGAAAGCCTCATCTATTTTATCGAGGAAGATCAAGTCCCCCATCTCTACAACACTCTCGGATTTCAAAACTTAACTAAACCTGATTTTGTTCCTAACAAAGGCTTTATAGCGATCGACCACCTCACCAATAATGTCTACAAAGGCACGATGGAGAAGTGGTCCAATTTCTATAAAAACATCTTTGGCTTCACAGAAGTTCGCTACTTCGATATCCGCGGTGTGAAGACCGGCCTGACCTCTTTTGCTTTACGCTCACCTTGTGGCAAATTCTGTATTCCGATCAATGAGGCCGACGAAGCTAAATCTCAAATCAACGAATACCTCGACGAATACAAAGGACCAGGCGTTCAACACCTCGCCTTCTTAACTCACGACATCCTAAAATCTTTGGATGGCCTGCAAGGCACGTCAGTTCAGACGCTCGACATTGATGACGACTACTACGCAAGCATTTACGACCGCGTCCCTCAGGTGATCGAAGATCGTGAAAAAATCCGTAAGTACAATGTGTTGATCGACGGTGATGAACAAGGTTACTTATTGCAGCTTTTTACAAAAAATCTGATCGGACCTATTTTTATTGAAATCATTCAACGCAAAAATCACCTCTCCTTTGGAGAAGGCAATTTTGGGGCACTTTTTCGCTCCATTGAACGTGATCAAATGAAACGTGGAGTTCTGTAAGCTTAAAAAAAGCAAATCACTCGTCAGGTCTCTCACCTTGCGTACAGGTACCTGACGAGTGATTTAATTCCCTTCTTTCCTAGCTTGCACAACGATCTGAAGAGTCACTACAAAAAATCCCGCTAAAATCGGCCCTAGAAAAACCCCAGAAAACCCTAAAGTTTGAAGCCCACCAAACGCTGCCACAAAAGCCAAAAGCGGATGCAAATTAACTGAACCTTGTAGAAACAAAGGTCGAATCAAATTATCCATCAAAGCTACGATGACTGCCGAAATCAATAAAGTAATTGAGGCTCCAGTATTCCCAACGAGATATTGTTGAAGTGCTAAGCCAAAGGTCACCGGTGCTGTCCCAACCACCGGAATAAAAGAACTGATAAAAACAACGACTCCAATGAGCGCGTACGAAGAAACACCCGTAAAAAAAGCTACCAAGGTTTCAAAAATTCCCTGAACAGCTCCTGAAACAATCGACGCCAATAAAACCGAGCGACAAGTGGCCTCTAAACTATGAATCAGCTGATTAGTTTGTTCAGGGTTAAAAACGGAATTGCGTCGAAAAAACATCACTAATTTTCGACCATCCACCAAAAAAAAATACATACTCACGCAAAGAATACAGACTGCCATAGCCGTTCCTGGCAAATGAGCTACCAGACCACCTAGCACATCCGCAGCGCGAGCACTCACTCCTGCACTTAAATCTTCTAACGTCAAAGTGAACTCGCGTTTACTCATCGGATAGAACTGCCCCATTTTCTCTGTCAGCTGATGAACGCCGGGTGTAGCTAAGATCCCTTTGACCCAATCCCCATGAGCAAAAGGAGTGGTTTTCAAGAGTTGAAGCTGTTGAAAGGCTAATTTAGCTGCAAGATAAAGCGAAGCCGAAACAGGAACAATGAGGATCAACGTCACACCTAAAGTTAAAATCAGTGCCACCAGGGCTTGCGGACCTTGAGATCTCTCCATGCGCTCTTGAAGTGGGAGCAAAAGAACGGCAAAAAGCGCTCCCATGAGCACAGGCATTATCAGAGGCGATGCAATATAGAAAAAAAAGGCCCCTACTAAGAAAGTAAATACTTTCCGCCCCATTTTTTTTCCTCAAGCAATCTGCTGTTTTTTCTCAGCGTCCTTCGTTGTTCCGAAAACGATATCCCATAAAGGAGAACTCACGCCCCAGCACAAATGAGGAGTCGCATAGTGGTGAAACATGTGATGCTGTTTGACCATTTTACCGAAACGAGTTCTCGGCGTAAAATGATGAACCGCGTAATGAGTGTAATCGTAGCAGAGGTAGCCCACAAGAAAGAACGCAAAAAATGATTCGACCCAAACTCGCCCGATAATCATCCTAAAAATACCAAAAAGCATCGAAGCTAAAATCACCGCTGGAACCGGTGGCATCACCAACCGAGTCGGATCGACGGGATCATCATGATGAAGGCCATGAAATAAAAAAACCAAACGCTTTTGAATTTTTCCCCGTGCAGGGAAATGAAAAAGATATCGATGTAGAAAATATTCTGAAAGAGTCCAAACCAAAATACCCAAAAATGCCATCCACAAAAGACTCAGACCATTGACCTGATGAATCATCACCGATCGGTAGATCAAATAACTAATCACCGGAGTCCACATGACTAATGGAGTAATGGGATGAACATGTGTCAGCCGTTCAAGAATAGGATTCTTGAAAATCCGAATACTTTGATATGTGTTTGCCATAGCTCGTACTCTACAATGACTAAGATTGTCAGGCAATCGTTCTTATGCTACCAAAAAAGAATGGGGGCTACATTTCTACTTTTTCTTGGATGCATCATCGTAATCGCTGTAATCGCTTTACTTGGAATTCTCCAACAAAGACTCGAATCCAAACTCCCTGAATTATTACACAAACCGTTCATGGACCTCCATGAACGCCTGGGTCGCCATTTTATGGAAACTCAAGAGAGGCTGGACCGAACATTAGGCCAAAATCGTCAAGAACTACAAGGTGGGCTCGCCTTAAGCACCCAAGCTTTAGAAATTAAGTTTCAATCCCTGGAACGGCAAGTGGGAACTCGCCTCGAGACGATCGGTAAGAATGTTGAAACCCAACTCAATCAAAACTTAAAAGATGGCTTTCAACATTTTGAGAAAGTTCAACAACACCTACAAGCCGCAGAACTCAAACTGGCTGGCCTACAAACCGTGGGTCAATCGATTCAAGATTTAAATAGTCTTTTAAAACTCCCTCATCTTAGAGGAGGTTTTGGCGAAGCCAGCCTCGAACGACTCCTCGCTGACTTCTTGCCTGTCGGAGCCTTTGAACTTCAATACGCGATCACGCCTCATTCGACAGAACGAGTCGATGCGATTGTGAAACTCGCACAACTTGTTCTTCCGATTGATAGTAAATTTCCTCGCGAACAAGTTCTTCCTCTTTTTGAGTCAGAAGATCCAATACTACTTGAACAAGCTCGCAAACAACTCTCAGATTTTATCCGGACACAGGCCAAGAGCATCTCCGAGAAATACATTCGTCCAGAACATGGAACCACCGACATGGCATTGCTCTTTTTGCCAAGCGAAACTCTTTATTTTGAAGTCATTCGAAATGGAAAACTTTTTGAAAATTTAACTCAACTTCGGGTTTTCCCAGTCTCTCCCAACACGCTTTCGATCTCACTCAAATCAGTCGCTATGGCTCAAGAGTATTACCAAATGGCTCAAGGCGTAGAAAAAACGATCGAAGACATCAATAAAGCCCGACGTCACTTTGAGCACTTCGAACGAAAATTTGAAGAACTCGGCAAAGGACTCAAAAAAGCCCAAGAAGCATTTGAGACCGCAAGTACCCACCTTGGCCGATACGAAAACTCAGTCCTCCGCCTAACAGGAGAACTCGCAAATTCGCCTATCGATCCGGATTCACTCCTCGATTCAGTGCAACGGCAAGAGCCATCCACTGGAGCTTAACCAGAGAAGGAATCCAAGAAAGAGGGCTGACCCCAGAAACCTCGACTCGATGCAGACGTTGAGGCGCCACCCATTCAGCAATGTCTGAATGACGCAAATCTTGAGGGATCGAAAAATGCCAAATCGAGTCTTGAGAAGTAAAACTCAATCGCGGCCCATGAAAAAACTCTTCACTTCCATAGGCTCGAACTGGATGTGCTGCCATCTCCATCAATTTGAGAGCGGCTTCTCGCGCTAACCACTCCCCTTCCCATTCTCCCAGAAGAATCGAAGGCCCTTCTCCTACCCAAGATCTCAACTGATCAAGATCAGGATCTCCCACACTCTGAAGCGCATCCCATTCCTCTACCCCTTTGGCACCTAAAAGCAGCGAAGTCACCGCACAAATCGCTCCGGTCACTGCAACGGTATGAGGCTCGACTTTTTCAATAAAACTCGTGTTAAGAACCAACTTTGACAGAGAAGATTCAAAAGCACCTTGAGCCGAAACTTGAATCGTAAAAGCTCCGGAAAGTGCTGCTATTTCGAGCGCTTTTTGAGTCCATGTCGTTGTACCCCGATGAGTGAATGCAATCGCCCAATCTCCTTGAGCGGGAATTACTTCTAATCCCACCTCATGGCTCGCACACGAAACCACAGGAACACGTGCTCGATACTGATCTCTCAATAAAGAAAAAGCCGTCAGTTTAGCCGCAAAATAACTACTTCCCACCCCAAAAAGCAGGATCCGTTTAGGCACCTCAGGTGGAAAATCACGATAAGTCAAACGAGACACACGCCCAACAATCTCACGCCAGGATTCGCGTTGCTGCCTGAGTGTATCCTCGACTAAACTCATGTTAAGCGCTCTGCAATTTCAGAGAAAAGATAAACCTGACTCACCAGAGCTTTTTCAAAATCACTGATCAGTAAACTTTCATTCTCACCATGGGCGTCGGTATAAGGATCTTCAACGCCAATTAAAAGAGCAGGTGCTCCGCCTAAGGCTTCTGCAAAAGGTTTCACAAATGGAATGCTTCCTCCACAACCTACTTTATAGGGCGATTTTCCGTAACCACGAGTTAGGGCTACATGAGCTGCATCAAAAACAGGACCGGTGGGGTTCTCTGCCCAAGCCGTATTGCAGGTTTCGTTCTTGAGAGTCAGCTCTAATCCCCACGGAACCTGGCTTTTTAAATAATCTGCGAGCTGTTGAGCAACTTTGTGCGGATCCATATCTTGAACTACTCGAATAGTCACTTTGGCCCATGCCGCGTCAGTGATGATATTGCCTGCCTGCTTTCGAGAAGAAGCCTGAATCGCGTTGACCGTTAGACTCGGCAATCTCCAAACCTGCACCACAGGAGAAGGACCTTGTTTTAAAAGTTGAGCGCTAGGAATCATTCCAACTTGTTTGCGAAAATCTTCTTCGTTGTAAGGGATTTTACTGAGCTCGGCCTCTTCAGTTTTTGAAATTGGCCGGACTTGCTCCATTACACCTGGAATAGCAATCCGCCCTTGGTCATCGACTAAACCCGAGAGCATTTTTGTCAGCGCCATTGCAGGATCGGGCACAGGTCCACCCCACATGCCTGAATGGACGGTCTTCGTGAGTGCTCGAACTTCCACTTCCATCTCCACCAGACCTCGCAAAGCAATGGTCAATGCGGGGATGCCACAATCAAAATTTCCACTATCGGTCAGTACCAAAACATCGGCATCCAAAAGATGACGATAATTTTTTAAGAAAAGCGGAAGATGACTGCTTCCAATTTCCTCTTCGCCTTCAATCACGAGCTTCACATTGACCGGGAGGCTACCTAACGTTTTTAAGTAAGCATCAATGGCTGAGGTATGAACCACAATGCCTGCTTTATCGTCTGCAGAGCCGCGTGCATACAGGCGCTCCCCCCCTGGACCTGGGCGATGAGTAGGTTCAAAGGGTGGGGATTTCCAAATTTCTTCACGCCCCGGAGGCTGAACATCATAGTGGGCATAAAGAATCAGCGTCGGTTTGCCTGGGGCATGAAGCCAATCCGCATAAACATAGGGAAAAGCCTTGCCCGAGGGAATCGTCACTTCGAGGAGCTGCACATTTTCAAGTCCCCTCTTTTTCATCAACTCCGCTACTGCTTGGGCAGCTCGGTTAACCTCGGAGGCTGGAAACCCTGCAAAACTTACACTAGGGATTCGTACCAAAGTCTTTAAATCATCGAGATATTGAGAAAAATTTTCTTGAATCTTTGCAGCAGCTTTGTTCATAGCCGCCTTAGTTTCACCTAATTTCATCCTGACGACAAGCGCTTCTTGACAAGTCTCATGGTTCCCGCCATTTTTATCGCATGGCATTAGACTCCAAACCCACGACTCGAATCAAACTGAATCCTTCTTTTTGGAGACATACGAGCTGCGTCCCCCTTTCCGAGGATGTAATCCCCTCGAGTCTTTTTCTCAAACACCGTCACTTTCTGATTATCGACGTCGAAACTCAGAAACTCGTTCAGGATGTCGGGGGCTGGGAAAATATCGATCAACTCGGGATTTCGGTGGCTTGTGCCTATGACAGTAAAACCGATCGGATGCTAGCATTTCGAGAAAATGAACTCAAAAATCTCATTGAGCTTTGTGAGGAACGCCTCGTGGTCGGCTACAATATCCGAGGCTTTGACTTGCCGGTGATGGTTCCTTATGGACTCAACCCTCAACGACTTGATGTTTTTGACATCATGTATGACTTAGAAACTTTAACACGCCAGCGTTTCCTTAAACTGGAAGCCGTTGCTCGAGGGACACTCAATGCGGGCAAATCGGCAGACGGCTTGATGGCAGTGGAGTGGTGGAAAACAGGACAGGTCCAAAAAATTATCGACTACTGTCTACAGGACGTCAAAGTCACGCGCGATATTTTCCAATTCGGTCGGCAAAATGGATTTGTCCGTATTCAGCGCTCCGAAGAAAAAATCGTCGAAGTTCCCGTTCAATGGAATTAGTCCTACCCTGGCCCCATGCTTGCTTCATGACAAAAACTTAGCCAAGCACTCGGGGGATTTCGGATTGACTCATGACACAGCTACTCAAAAACTCCTCCAACTCGTTGAACAGCTGGTCCACGAACTTCATCCCGAACTTAAAATCTCTTCTGTTCAACTAAACCACTCCCTTCAAAATACGCTCGGAATCGATAGTTTAGGACGCAGTGAACTCCTCTCCCGAATCGAAACAGAATTTTATATCGAGATCAACGAAACACTTTTTTTTGAGGCAGAAACAATTTCTGATCTCATCAAGCTCATCAAAAAACCCGAACCTCTTTTAGCCAAAATTCAAGCGCGACCGGTGATCGCCTCTCTCGAATTAACTCCTGCGCCAGAACAAGCAAAGACTCTCATCGAAGTCATGGACTGGCATCTAGCAAGGCGTCCAGAATCCATCTACCTCCACTTTTATCCTACTGATCGCCCCCCTGAAACTTTGACTTACCGCGAACTCAACGCTCGATCTCAACGGGTCGCCTCACAATTGATGAAAAGAGGCCTCAAATCAGGTCAAACTGTTGCGCTGATGCTTCCTTCGAGTCTCTCATTTTTTGAGTGTTTTTTTGGAATTCTTCGAGCAGGTGGAATCGCCGTTCCCCTTTACCCTCCTGATCGGATGAGTCAAATCGAAGAACATATCTTGCGTCAATCACGCATCCTTGCCAATTCGCAAGCACGTTTTCTTATCGCTACACATGAAATAAAAAAGTTTCAGCCTTACCTCAAATCTTTTGTGCCCCAACTCGAAGATTTTTATGTAACGAATCATGAAGCAAATGAGCTCACTCCTTCATCGATTTCGGATTTAGACTCAGAGTTAATTTCAGAGACCGACATTGCACTTCTTCAATACACTTCCGGCTCCACAGGTCATCCCAAAGGAGTCACTCTCACTCACGCCAATCTTCTTGCCAACATTCGCGCGATGGGCGAAGTGATCGAAGCGAGCTCATCGGATATCTTTGTCAGCTGGCTTCCGCTTTACCATGACATGGGTCTCATTGGTGCCTGCTTAGGAACTCTCTACTACGGTGGACAATTAATTCACATGCCTCCTCAAGCATTTCTCGCACGACCCATTCGTTGGCTTCGGGCTATTGATCATCATCGCGGAACTCTTTCGGCAGCTCCCAATTTTGGTTACGAGCTTTGTACACGCAAAATTTTGGAAGCCGAAATGCAAGACCTCAATTTAAGTTCCTGGCGCGCAGCTTTTAATGGCGCAGAACCTGTGAGTTGGAGCACGATTCAACGTTTCACTCAAAAATTTGTAAACCAGGGATTCCACCCACAAGCCATGATGCCAGTCTATGGCTTAGCAGAAAACTCCGTCGGATTAGCGTTTCCACCGCTGGATCGTGGGCCTCGTATAGATTACATCGATCGAGATGAATTTTTTAAAACAGGACATGCCAAAGCCATTTCTCTCGAAACATCCACAACACCTCCTCTGTCCTATGTGAGTAACGGATTTGCACTCCCTCATCATCGCATCCGTATCGTCAATGATGTGGATCAGGAAATCCCAGAAAGAGAAAATGGCCATCTTCAATTTCTCGGCCCCTCATCGACCTCAGGGTATTTTCATAACACTACGGAGAACCGTAAACTTTTCCACGAAAAATGGCTCGATTCCGGTGACACGGCTTACATCGCAGATGGAGAAGTTTTTATTACGGGTCGAGCCAAAGATGTGATCATTCGAGCTGGCCGACATCTCTTTCCGTATGAGATCGAAGAAATAGTAGGAGATCTTCCACATATTCGAAAAGGCTGTGTTGCTGTTTTTGGAAGTAGCGATGCGGAGACCGGAACAGAGCGATTGATTGTTGCAGCAGAACAACTCACTCGCGAATCACCCAATCAAGATATCAATAATAACCTTAATAACCTTAGGACTAACCTTAGGGCAGAAATCAATCGCATCGTGATGAATGAGATTGGAAGCCCCCCCGATGAAATCATTCTCCTTAATCCTCGAAGTATTCCAAAAACACCTAATAGTAAAATTCGTCGTTCTACTTGTCGAGAACTTTATGAACAAGGACAACTCGGTCAAAGACGTTCGACCTTTCAACAATTTTTTAGACTCAGTTGGACAGGAGTTCGTTTACGATTGACTCGCTTTTTTTACGAAACGCTCTTGATTCTTTATGGAATCTACTCCGGGTTAATTGCAGGCCTGATGGGGCTTTGTGCCCTACCGGGTCTTGTCCTATTCTCAAGCTTTCAAGCTCGCTACCGTTATGTACGCTTTTGGGCTCGCCTTGCATTTCGACTCGCAGGAATCTCGATCTCAGTGCAAGGCTTAGAAAATGTCGCTCAAAAGCGACATTTCATTCTTGTCGCCAATCATGCCAGTTACCTCGATGGGATTGTGCTCTCTGCAATCATTGAAACTCCTCTTCGATTTGTAGCTAAACGCGAATTAAGTCGAAACTTTTTGGTAGGCCCTATCTTAAATCGTCTCGGCTCTTTGTTTGTTGAAAGACTTGAAACAGAAAAAGCACTTTCAGACACTCAAAAAATTATCCAAGCACTCAAGCAGGGAGACACTGTCGCATTCTTTCCCGAAGGGAGATTAACGCGCCTCGCTGGACTTCAGAGCTTTTATCTCGGCGCTTTTATTGCTTCGTGCCAAAGCCAGGTATCGGTACTCCCAGTTTCAATTCAAGGCACGCGAACGATTCTTCCTGATGGAAATTGGCGTGCACGCCCTGGAAAAATCAAGATCACGATTTCTGCTCCTCTGATACCAAAAGAAAACACGTGGGCAGAAGCACTGCGTCTAAGAAAATCCGCACGCGAAAAAATTTTATATGACTGCGGGGAGATAGATTTGCGTGACAGAACGGTTTAAATCTGTACAATAAAAAATAGGTAGTCCAAGGAAGGAAAAATGAAGCCCATGGAAGGGTTTTTCCCTGTTTCCACTTAATTCTTCAATTTTTCCTGTATCAATTGACTCGATAATTCACTCGCTTTTTTAGGCCAGCCATCAACTCCTCGACAACCTTCTTTTTCAAAGACCTTTCCATCTACTCGAGTCATCCGCACTTTCAAAGGACTTAAACAAGCTTCAAACGAAACATCTTCTTCTTGCATAGCAAGAGCCAATTCATTTAAGCGTTTTTGTGCTATTTTTTGGTTTATTTTCTCAGAAGTTTTCGATGCTAAAACACGATTGAGAATCGCTGGATTTTTTTCTTTCTTTCTCTGAGTGGGCTCAATCACAGAAGGTTTTTCAAATTCAAGAAGCTCAGGAGAAATCTCGATCTGAACCAAATCATCTCGACTCTCATTAGCATTCACATGTAGTAAATAGGTCGAAGGGCCTGCCCACTTTTCGTTCGGGCCTAAAAATTCAATATAGGCTTCGACAAAAGGTATTTTTTCGCCTGCTTCGACCTTTTCTGCTTTTTTTTCTGCAGTCACACAGCCGACCACACTGGCCAAAGTCAGAGCAAAAATAATATCAACGGTCTTTGCTTTTTTCATCGACGTACCTCCATACAACGAGCGAGTTCTGGATTTTTAAAAACCGGCAACATACATCCTGGAGGTGAAACAACTGCAGCAACAGTTGACGAAATCGCCCATCCTGACTCTGAGTAAGAGCCATTGCCACATCCCTGCGAATCACTCACCTGAAGACACTTTAAAAGAGGAGCCCAAACTTGAGCCGTATGCTCATCAACCCCTACTCCACTCGTTGCCTCACCCATTGCTCGGTGAATCTCACACGGCAAAAAAGATTGAATCATTAAACGCGTCAGTTCAAATTTGGCACGCTCCGGTTGAACTGCCGCTAAATACGCAAAACCTGAACCCAAGCGGATCATCGGAGATTTTCCATCGTAAGCAAAAACTCCGATTCCTCTCCACGTCAAATCTGGATTATTTGTGATCGGAGCACGCTCGAGTTTGATCGTTAAAATCTGGGATTCAATAAATGCACTGACTTTTTCTGAAAAATTACTTCGATTTTTTTCGAGCCACGCAAGCAACCCTCGTTTGACTTCAGCGTACAGAACAAGAATTTTCTCCCAGTCTTCGGCGGGAGTTAATACGCCCGGCCCATCTCCCCGAAATTCAACCGAAGTACACGTCGGCATCTCTGCTGCTTGAACAACACCACTCAAAAGCACTAATCCATGGCACACCGCCAAAAATCGAAACCCGCGCATCATGAGTCTCCTTAAGACGTTCAAGAACCTGTTGAGAAAAGTTTAAGAAAGATCGGGTCGAATTCCAACGACAATTTCACAGCCAACACTTTGACAATTTTCTTTACTGAGAGTTATGGTGTGCTCATGCTAAAATTTACTGTGCGGTCCCGGATTTCGATCCTCATCTGTTTGCCTTTTCTTGCAGCCTCACTCAATTCATGCAGTACTCTTTTCAAGAAAACGCCTTCAGAAACTCTACCCTGGATCCCAAAAGAAGGAATCGAGACCATCGCAATTCTCGGGACTAATGATATTCACGGTGCCTTAGCCATTGAAACTGAAAAGACTCGTCCTGCAGAAAACTCACGAGAACAATCTGGCGAAAACAATGATTCTTCACCCATTGAATATCAAAGAGGTGGCGCTGCAACTCTTGCTTCTTACGTGAAGATCCTACAAAAAGAATTTGGCCCTCGTCTTTTATGGTTAGACGGCGGCGATGAATTTCAAGGTTCAGTCGAAAGCAATATGCAAAAAGGCAAAGGCATGGTGAGCTTCTTTAATCTTGCCGGCCTGAGTGGCGCTGCCATCGGAAATCATGAGTTTGATTTTGGCTCTGAAGAATCCAGTGGTCCGAGCGCAATAGATCGACTCGGCGCCCTCAAAGCTCGAATGACCGAAGCCCACTACCCTTACCTTGCGGCCAACATCATCGAAAAAACAACCGGTAAATTACCGAATTTTCCAAATACTTACCCTTCAAAAATTTATTCTACTGGCAAGGTTCAAGTCGGCGTAATCGGACTGAGCACTTTAGACACGCCTAAAACTACCTTGCCCATCAATATTGAGTCTCTCCATTTCGAAGATTTGAAAGAAACCACACTTCGCGAAGCAAAAAAACTCCGCGAGCAAGGTGCTGACATCGTTGTCATCACCTCTCACGTGGGCCTGAAATGTGAGCCCGGTAAAATGCCTACCAGCTTAATAATTCGTCGACAAACCGATCCTCAAGGTCCTTGTCAATCGGACAGCGAACTCGTTAAACTCCTTCAAAGTCTCCCTCAGGGAACCGTCGATGCAGTAGTTGCTGCACACACACATCAAATCGTTCATCACTGGGTCGAAGGCGTGCCTGTCATTGAAGGCGGAGCTTATGGACGCTACTTCAATCTCATCTATTTGAACTACGATTTAAAAAACAGAAAACTCCTTACCGAACAGACTCAGATTGAAGGGCCAGTTCCAGTCTGCCCTCGCATTTTCGCCAACCAGAATGACTGCAACGGTGATCGTCCCGCGCCCAAAGAAGGCCGAGGTTCGCTGGTTCGCCCCGTATTTCATGGGCATAAGATCAAGCCCGATTCTCAAGTCAAAGCTTTGATTAAACCCATTCTCGATCAAGCTGCAAAATTTAAAAATCAAATCATTGCTGAGTCCGACCAACCCATCGATCATGAACGCTACAAAGAATCCCCTCTCGGCAACCTGGTCGCTGACGCCATTCGGAGCAAAAGTGGTGCAGATGTCGCTTTGATCAACGCCGGCGGAATTCGCGCTCCACTTGAAGGAGGAAAAATCAACTACGGCCAAGTTTTTCGCTCCTTGCCATTTGATAATTCTATCACGGTTGTGAAAGTGACCGGCAAAGAACTCCGTCAAATTCTTGAAATCGCTGAAAGCGGATCGCGCGGTTTCTGCCCCGTCTCTGGAGTTGAACTCAAACTCATTGATTTAAAATACGACGCACCTTCATCCGATCTCAACTCAGATGGCAGCATTGAACCCTGGGAGATCAATCGTATTTTGAATATGCGGCTGACGAATGGAGAACCCATCCACGATCAGAAAGTGTATCGTCTAGCCACGATCGACTTCTTGGTCAGCGGCGGAGATGATGTGGGTTGGATTCTTAAAAAAATCCCACATGATCGCGTCATTTCTTCAGGCACACTGATTCGAGATGCAACGCTTCATTATATCCAAACTCTTGCCTCAAGCGAAGGAGGTGTCATTACTACGGCGACACATCCATTGGTTGACCCACAGCACCCTCGCTTTATTTTTGAAAAGCCAAAGGCATCTCATTCTCAAGGGCACCATCGCCGAAAAAAACGACGCGGCGTACACCTTTAAGAATCCTATAGTCAGGACATCGGAGGATCGTGCTAGAATAAAGGTCTATGGCAAACGGACCCACCCTTTCTTCTACGACCGAAATCCTCTCCTCAATTGACTTATCTATTCGCAAAGAGTTCGACTCAAATCGACGAGTGCTCTCTTTTGACGAATATATCGCTCTTTTGGGAGAAAATCCAGAACAGCAAACTCGCGGCTCTGCTCGTTACGCAGCAGACATGATGGATTTTTTCGGGAAGACCACGATCCCATCCTCAGAGAACTCTTCTGGACTCACCCGCTTTAAACTCTTTGATCTGCCTGTGGATGGGCAAGCCCAAAAGGTCGTGGGTCACGAACAAGTTCAAAATCATATTTATCGTGCGTTTAGAAATTTTTCGCGTCAGAGCTTCAATAACCGTTTGATTCTGCTTCACGGACCAAACGGCAGCGCTAAAAGTTCTCTCATCCATGCACTGATGAACGGACTTGAGCACTACTCTCATGAAGCTGGCGGCGCGATCTATAGTTTTAACTGGGTTTTTCCGGTCGAACGCTACACTAAGAGTGGAATTGGGATCAATACTCGTCAAGGTCCACCTAGAGAGCCGCTTCAATCCTATGCAAAAATTCCGGACGAAGAAGTAGCTGCTCGCCTTCCCTGTGATTTAAAAGATCATCCTCTACTAGTGATCCCGCAAGAACATCGATTTGAATTCTTGCAGGGACTTTTGGGTCCAGAAAAAGCCCATCAACTCTGGGACTCCATGCCGATTTATCTCACCCAAGGAGACCTCTGTCACCGTTGTCGGCAGATTTTTGATAATTTACTCGTGGCTCATAATGGCGATTTCCGCAAAATACTCATGCACATTCAAGTCGAGAGAATTTACTTTGCTCGTCGCTATCGCCAAGGACTCGTCACCATTGAGCCCCAACTTCACGTCGATGCTCAATACCATCAACTGAGTTACAATCGAAGTTTAGGCTCTCTGCCTGTCTCGCTACAAAGTCTCAATCTCTTTACGCTCACAGGCGATCTCGTTGATGGCAACCGCGGGATGATTGAATACAGCGACATTCTTAAACGTCCTGTAGATACTTTCAAATACTTACTCAGTGCTTGCGAAACCGGTTCGATCAATGTGGGTTCAAGCATTGCTTACCTCGACACTGTTCTCATTGGTTCGACCAACGAGCTCCAACTCGATGCCTTTAAAGAATTTCCGGATTTCATCAGCTTTAAAGCACGCATCGAACTCATCCGTGTGCCTTACCTCCTTTCTGTCTCGCAAGAACAAGAAATCTACGACGGTGAAACTGTAAGAACCGCACGCGAAAAACACGTAGCGCCTCACAGCGCCTGGAGCACAGCACTCTGGGCAGTACTCACCCGCTTAAAGAAATCCAACAACATTAATTATCCACCGAATATCAGCGGCATGATCTCCAATCTCACGCCGATTGAGAAATCACGCCTCTATGACACAGGCGAAGTCCCAGCTTCCCTCTCGCCCGAAGATCGTAAAATCCTGCGCTCGTCGATTAAACGCATTCGTGAAGAGTACGCCAATGTCCCTTATTACGAAGGCAGGACTGGTGCCTCTGCTCGAGAAATGAAATCCATCCTTCACGACGCTGCTCACAACTCCGACTTCCCCTGCTTATCGCCTCTTGCGATCCTCAGAGAAATGGAAGAATTCGTCAAACGCGTCAGTGAATATGAATTCCTCAAACAAGAAGTCAAAGACGGCTACCATGATGCAGTCGAATTCATTCACGTCGTTCGCAACGAGTACCTCACTCGAATCGATCGCGAAGTGCGCGATTCAATTGGCCTCTACAATTCGAATCAGTGGGAAGAGTTCCTCAAAAAATACGTTCAACAAATTTCGCTCGTTTTAAAACGCGAAAAAACCAAAAATCCCATCACCGGGAAAATGGAAGATCCAGACTACGCTCTGATCAATGAACTCGAAAAAATCATCGAGGTCCCAGAAGATTCAACTGCAAAAGAAGCGTTCCGGCAAAATATCATTTCGCAAATTGGCGCGTGGTCACTCGATCACCCTAAAGAGACGGTGGTTTACGCCAAAGTTTTCCCCGATTTTTGGCGAAAACTGGAAAAGCATTATTACGAGTCTCAAAAGACTCTTTTAACTAAAATGCATGATGCATTGCTGGTTTATGGCTCTGAAACCTCTCCTTTAGACACCCCTACTGAAAACTCCCCTTTCGGTCAGGACCCGGATTCTGAAGGTGCCGTCCTCGCCCGCCAGACAGTCAATAACATGGTTGCCCGGCAGGGATATTGTTTACGCTGTGCAAAAGAAGTGATTTCTTTCCTTCTCAAGCAGAGGTATTAGTAGACGAAATGAGGTCCGTTTCGGAGTTTAAGTCAGAGGATCACTACCTGGTCACCCATAGTGTTGACCGAGGTCAAACAGGGATCCGCCTCGACGCATTTCTTAAAGAACGGTATCGCAAACGCTCGCGTGAAACCCTCAAGCGAGCCATTGATTCGGGAGCGATTTCGATCGTCCGACAACAAAGCCCCCACCTCACCTTGGGTAAGCTCAAACCGAGCCTTCAACTCATCGAAGGCGATGAGGTTTTAGTCCTCACTGAGCGTAAGCCTGAGCCTGAGGTCAACTTTGATTACCGAGTCATTTACGAAGATGATGTTCTTTTTGTCATCGATAAGCCCCCCAACCTTCCGGTGCATCCGGCGGGACGGTATTTCTTTAATACGTTGCTCGTGCATCTCCGTACACAGGGCCATAAAAACCCTCTCCAAGCTGACCGAGAGTATTTTCTAGTCCACCGAATCGATAAAGAAACAAGCGGAATTCTCGTCCTCACCAAAGACAAAGAAGTCTGCACACACCTGACTCGCCAATTTGCCGAACGTAAAACCGAAAAGCGTTATTTAGCCATTGTGAAAGGCATCCCGCCTGAGAAATTCACCATTGATTTTCCGATGCGAAGAAGCACGACTTCAATCGTTGACCTCAAGATGGAAGCCGTTCGCAACGCTCAGGATGCCTGGGGATTTCCAACTGCAGAGGCTGCAGAAGGCGGCGTGCTTCAGCCCGCACATACGGGTTTCCAAAGAATCAGTGTGTATGAGACACCGCAGGGAATTTTTTCACTCGTGGATTGTTTTCCAAAAACAGGAAGACAGCATCAAATCCGGGTCCATCTCGAAGCAGCAGGCCATCCCATTATTGGCGATAAACTTTACGGACGCCCTGAATCTGAGGCCGTTCGATTTTACGAACGTAAACATTTAAGCCCTGAAGCCGAGGCTCAACTCATCCTCTCTCGCCACGCACTTCATGCAGCAGGGATTCGCTTTGTTCATCCAAGCACACTTCAGATGATGGATTTTTCGAGCCCACTCCCCCCGGATTTAGCTCAATTTCTGGCTGCCGGTCGATTAATCGACGCGCCATCTCAGTAAACCCCGCGCCACTTTCACTCTCAGTGATCCAAAGCGGTTGCGAGTGAATGCGATCTAAGTATTTTCTGAGATTAGCTACACCCACACTATACTTAAAACTCGCAAACATGGGCTCATCATTGGGTGAATCTCCAATATAAATCAACTCATCCCACTGAGGTATCTTTGCGAATGCCATAGAACCAGATGCAACCCCTGGAGCCCCTTGAGCTAACCAATGCTGCAAACCACTTTTTTTATCGTAATCCCCAAACCAAGTATTCACATGAATACTGGAGAGCTTAGCGTGAGCCCCTTCTTTGCGGCAAAGCGCCAAAAGCTCATCCACATCCTGAGTTTTCCACGTGGGCACATCCTCACAGATATCGATCGCTAAATCATACTCTCGATAAGATTGATCCGAGGCCCAACGCGCATGAGGAAAACGCGCTTGAATCTTTTGACCCAAAACTTCTAATTTTTTACGCAAAATCTCGGGTTTTTCTCCAGCCGGAGTATCGATCCGACGGCGCACCCCCTCTTGCATAAAAAAAGTAAACGCACCGTTTTCGCCCACCACTGCATCCACCGGCCAAAAACGCGCAATCAGATCACACCACCCTGCTGGACGCCCTGTGATCGGAATCACGAGAAAACCTGCTTTTTTTAAATCCCAAAGAGCCTCGTACGCCTCTGAAGTGAGCTTGCCGTGAGTCGAGAGCGTGTCATCAATATCTAAACACACTCCGCGAATCGACTGAAGCTCTAGAGAGGACACTTCATTCCAAAAACGTACTTGTTTCATTCTAATTTACCTTCAGCACTTGCATCACCGTGTTTTGAGTAGTGAACACACCCCGCACAGTGATCGCGACTTTTCTCGCAGGGCTCGACATGAATATTGACCGAGGCATTCGGATAAACTGTCATAATCTTGGATTCCATCTCATCACAAAGAGCATGAGATCCATCGACCGGCATCTTACCACACACCGACATATGATAATCAATGTGACGAAACGCGCCGCTTTTACGAGTTCTTAAATCGTGGACATCAATCACTTGTCCCGCAAAATGAGCTAGCACCTCTCGAATGACTTCAATTTCCTCGTCAGGAAGCTGAATATCCGAAAGTTCCAAAACAGCCTGCCTCACCTGCTTGACTGAAACCCATAAAATATAAGCAGCCACTGCAAATGCAATCACTGGATCGAGCCAAAGCCACCCAGTCCATTGAAGAATCACAAGCCCCGCAAGAACACCCCCACTGGCGACCACATCTGCCAAAAAATGGAGAGCATTCACATGCAGAGCTGAGCTTTCGGTTTTCACAGCTGCATCTCGATTATGAAGGTAAGTGAGGTAACTCACCGCCATTGAAAACGCGATCACGCCAATAGCAAGCCCTGTGTAGCCGATTTTGTGAGGATGAAGAACATGATCAATGCCTTCATAAATAATGAGGATTGCTGCTACGAGCAAAAGCAAAGATTCAAAGAGACTCGAAAGCGTCTCAATCTTGCCATGTCCAAACGGATGATCATCATCCGCAGGTTTGATCGAATGTTGAACGGTGTAAAAAGACACCGTCGCCGAAACCAGATCTAAAAACGAATGAACCGCTTCAGAAAGAACACCAACGGAGCCCGAAAGAACTCCAACGATCACTTTCAAAACGGTCAATGCGACTGTTGTAATCAGGGCAAGTGAAGCGGCCCGGCGCCTTTTATTAAGGGTAATAAACAACTCCACCGGAGATGTAACTTTGCGTGTGATTTAAAGCGACACCAACTTCGACAACATAACGAAGGTGGTCTGAGTTTTTAAACAAAGATCCAAAACTCACCGAAGAAATTGGCTCGTAACGCCCATTCGAAAGAGCCACCCCAAATGGAAACGCCATAAAAGGCTCGATCTCATCACTGCCACCGGTGTGAAAGGTTTTATGAATATAAGGAATCACCGTCACATCCATCTGGCCATTGTCGACAAAACGCCGATAAAGCGCTGAAGTTGTAATCCCTAAGCCCGGCTGACCTTCAATATCCGGAAAAAAATCAAAAGTGAGCTGCCCACCCACACGAAACTTTTGATTGCCGCTAGAAGTCCCCAAGACCCCAGCAAAATTCATAAATTCATTAATGCCCTGGGTGTATTTCAAATTAGCACCCAGTTGAGTCGTCCCCGTTAAGCCCAATTGAGGCTCTAAACCCAGAGAAAACTGCCCTGGATTGAGGAAATGAACCACATCAAAGACCCCCGCAAACGAAGGACTCCCGGCAAATAAAAACATGGCACCCACCACCCCAGCAGGCACTACTTTTCGAAATGAACTCCAAACGAGCGACATCGGCTAATCTCCCAAACTCATGATTTTTTGTAAAATTCCGTCTCATCCGGCCTGATGTCAAGGATAACCTGCACCCACCCCCTCGGAAAACCACATCTGCCCCCTTTTTTGATTTTCTGAAACGCAAGATTCCATTCCAAGAGTTGACAGTCGTCTCAAGACCGCGTAAAAGATGGGAACTCAAACGATGACGTTTGACTTTTCTATGGTGGCCATAGCTCAGCCGGTAGAGCACTGGATTGTGATTCCAGGTGTCGCGGGTTCGATCCCCGTTGGTCACCCCAAAATTTTGGCCCCTGCATTTCGCTCACAAGGCGGGATCAGGGGCCAACTCATATAAACCACTCAAAAACCAATAACCGTCGTTTCAATCACTTGCCCAGGCTCCGCGCGTTTGAACATTACCCAGCGTTACCGGGTGTCACCGGGGTGTGTGAAAAATTGTGATTAGGGTGTGAATGGCGATCACGGTCTTCTTGTCTCGCCCCATTATTTTTAAGTTCGGTGACCTAAAAATAGCGCATCGAAATTTGACTTTGACCAATTCACTCCCATTCTATTTCGCATAAATAAATAGACGGGTCTGTCGCCCGTTTAATTGTTAATCCTTAGGGGGAAAAATGTCTAAGACACCGATTTATGTAAGCTTTGATTATGACAATGATGCAATTCTTAAACAGTTTGTGATCGGCCAATCCAAACTGCCAGAATCACCATTTGACGTTGTAGACCATTCCATTAAACAGGCGGTTTCTGGAAACTGGGAAGCAGAAGCTGAGACCAGAATCAAAAAATCTGACGTTGTTTTGGTCGTGGTCGGTCAACAAACCCACAGCGCACAAGGTGTAAAAAAAGAAATCGCCATTGCCAGAAAACATAACAAAAAGGTTGCCCAAGTGATCGGTTACAAGGACTCAAATCCTACACCGGTTCCGGACGCGGGAAGGCTGTATCGCTGGAGCTGGGACAATCTCAAAACCATTCTTGAATAAGGTGTATTTTGGCTATCAGTGATGATGCAAAGCTAGAGGCCCTGACAGACCACTACAAAGACACGTTTCACTACGTTCGGGAATACGTCGCCATACGCGATCGACTATTCCTGCTTGTGCTGGTGCTATTAGGGCTTCAGTTTTTTCAAATTTCCTCACCAGATACGTCTTCAACTGCCATTGTGGATTTTTTCAAGAATCATCTTGGCTTTCAAATATCAGCCGATAAGCACTCACTGAACGCCATCTTGTGGTTTGCTTTGCTATCGGTTGTTGTTCGGTACTTTCAAGCCAACGTATATATCAACCGCCAATACAAATACCTCCACGTTCTTGAGGACAAGTTTACCCGCCTGTTTGGTGAAAAGACTATCATCAGGGAAGGAAAACACTATTTGTCTGCATACCCACTCTTTTCAGATTGGACAAATTGCCTTTATACGTGGGTTTTTCCTGTTCTGTTGCTTCTAACTGGGGGATTCAAAATCTATAGCGACTGGCCAGGAAATAATGACGCTGGTATGGCATACGTCGTGAGTTGCATTTTTTATCTAATGATCGTGATTTCGACCGTTCTACACATGAACTTTCTTCATTTCGGGAAGAAAAAATCCTGAGCTTGGCTTTAAGAATCTTCACCCTTCCACGAAAACCTTCGTATTTTTCCGTCCATTAGCCATTCCGGAACGTCCACCTCTTCGCAGCCGGGATGGTTCGCAAGGATCAAACGTATTGCCCGAAGCCCCTTGTAGACCCGGAAAAGCAAGTCGTCATGCCGATCTGAAAAAGTACGACCGTGAGCATCTGGTTCGATCTTGTGAGCTGGAACTTGACGCTCCCGCCGAAGGTCATCCAGTGCCTTGAGGTCAGCAACAGCCTTCTCTCTTTCTGAGTCTCGGCGAAACTGAAACCGCGAAAGCAACCAACGATTTAGCAGCTTCAGTGTTCCCAGGTCGTGAATACTACTTTGCCCCGACTTGTGATGCGACCGCTCTTCAAATGTTTCTTCCGGGCGCAAAACCTCATCGAAAAACCGTTGATTGATATTTTGCGACACCATTTTGTCCATCTCATAGACGGACCGATAATATGCTTCCTTCGTATTCCGAAAAGGGAATCGAAAGTACTTGGGTCGGTCACTTTTGAATGTTTGGCGAAACAACTCTGGATAACCGGCGGCCACACACATTTCGTTAATCACCGCCATTTCTTCGATAAAAGCAAAATAGATCGAAACCGAGGTCGGCCACTTACCGCAGATTGATGAATCATGATAATCGAAGTCCATGATGCAAGGTTCATCGATCTCAAAGGTCTTCCATCTTTGCTGATGCTCTGGCGTCAACCGCGCCAAATAGCATAATGGGACCGATGCAACCCGCAGACCGTCCCGCTTTCGATAACCAAGTCCGAAGTGTTCAAGATAGGTCCGATCTCGCGCCCTCATCTCCTCGGATTCGTAATGTTCATCAGAAAGATGAATTGCCCCAGAAATATCGTCGAACCGAAATATGTACCTGGGATCGTCAGCATACCCTTCAAGAACATCGAGATCGAAGTACACTGGAGTAAGCTGTGGCTCAACTTGCCAAAGTCGACGTTTGTAGGGCGTACCATCGTAGTCAGAGAGCTGAATCTTGCTTTCGACCAGCTTCCCGTTTGGATACAGGCAAACCACGCCATGATCTCGTTCTAGTGCATCCAGTTGCTTTGCGATCGACCGATTGGGTAACCGCTTTATATGGGGGTTATCATCAAGAACAACAGTCACGTCACCAGCCCTGACCAATTCCGCAAGAATCTGTCGCAGCTCCAGTGATGCTTTTGATGTGCCGTTACATGGATTGACGAATTGAATCAACTGCTCAGTCGATAACCGATTAACGTCAGTGACACCTTCGTCTAATTCATCAAGGCAGTCCGTACAGTATTCCTCGCACAACGTGGTAAACGGTAATCCATTCCAGTCTCTTGATTGGCAAAAGAAAGTCAGAACTTTTTCTTGTATCTCCTCCTTCTTAATCGTCATGAACAAATACCTCTGCCAGCGTACTTTGAAAAAGAGTTCGCAGTTCTTCGGCGGATTGATTCATGTTTTGCTGCAAATCGACAATTTTTTTGCATTTCACTGCAAACTTCTGCTGCAGCTTCAGTTCTGGTGAAAGGACTGGAAAGGCCGAAAGCTGTGTCTTGTTAATCGTAGCCAGATTTGTTGTTTGCTTAGCTGCTTTCTGAAAATACGCTTTCGCATATGGCGTTTGAAGCAGAGCCTCCAGATAATCCGGGATAACTAATGCGCCATCACAGCGGACCCGAAATATATGATTCTGATGAATACAGGGATCAATCGATCCGTTCCATACAGCTCCTCGCCCGAGCTTATCCCAATCCCCCCCTTCAGTCATAAGCACGTCGCCCGTTTTGAGTCGATATCGCTCAACTTCGACGGGGGTGACTTCAATCGTCTTGATCTCCCTCAAATCCAAATATCCCGCTTGAACGTTCGCAACCCTCAAATACGGAGTCGCAACCACACTTTGGTCAGAGTACTTCTTTCCCTTTGTGACTCCGGACCCAATAGATGCGACCTCGTCGAGCCGTTTAATGGGCCACCCTTTCGGATTCGTAACCGGATCGCCAAACATTTCGATAAAGGTGGAGCGGAGATAGTTGTCAATATCTATAAGCGTTCGATAACGAGCGTCTTGCAACCGCCTTGCAAACCCTATGCGTTCGCAACGTCGCTCCTGTTCATCCAGTGGCGGCAAAAGAATATCAAGGTCTTCAACTTGAGATTTTGTGACGTGCTTAAGACCGACCCCACCGTGTGCGCCACCGATCAAAACATCTAGCTGCACATTGATGGCATACATTGCCCATTCTTTTGTGACTCTGTTCTCATCAAGATCGACACGGAATATGTGCTGATTCAAAACCCCGGCGGGACCACGCCAAATGTGCGCACCAAAGGACGTACCCGGAGTGCCAGACCAAGCCAACAACAAGTCGCCAGAGATAACTTTTACTTGCCCGTCGAATCCATTGCCCCAGTAATTAAAGACTTTTTCTGAATCTTTGAGGTTCTGTATTCTGATAATCGGAAGGCCTTCCGTTTTCCATTCGGATGCCTTAAAGGTCCTGCCGTTATACAACTTACAGATGCTGCCCAGTTTTACGGTGCCTGGCTTCATTGGTCTTCACCGAGTAACTTGAGAAGCCCACTCTGAATTTCAGCTTCCGTCGCGAGCAACCGTTGAATAATCGCAGAGGATGGTTCAAATGTTTTTGTCTTGGCTATAGTCTGTTTATATTTCCCGATGGATAGATCGTATTCGTTATTAGTAATCTCCTTCTTCTCCACCCAAAACCACTTGTCACCCTCGGTTGGCGATTTGAGTTTGGTGCGGTCGTTCCACTTGGCGACAATATCGGGAATGTCGTTATTCTTGATGCGGTCGCGCTTGTCATCGAGACTGAATCCATCGGCTTGCATGTCGTAAAACCAAACCTTGTCAGTTTCGCCGCCCTTGGTGAAAATCATGATCGCGGTCGAAACACCGGCATAAGGTTTGAAGACGCCACTCGGCATTGAGATCACGCCCTCAAGCTGACACTCTTCGACGATCTTCTTTCTGATCGCTACATGCGCATTACTGGAGCCGAATAGAACACCGTCCGGTAAAATGACGGCGCAACGACCACCATTCACAAGGAGCCGCTCCATCTGAAGCACAAAGAGCAACTCGGTCTTGGTTGTCTTGGCCGCACGACTCAAAGCCTCGTGTACATCGTCTTTATCGATCGCGCCTTTGAAGGGCGGATTTGCCAGGATCACGTCATAACGTTCGCTCTCTTGAAACCGCTTCGAGAGCGTATCCATGTACTGAATATTAGGATGCTCAATCCCGTGCAGCACCATATTCATCGTGCCGATACGGAGCATCGTCGAATCGAAATCAAAACCGTAAAAGGTTTTGTTGCGCAGATAATCCCATAGTTTTTGATCCGTGATCCGGTCGCCAACTAAGCCATGCTCGACGCCATCCTCATCAACCTTGATCTGATTGGGCGAGGTGTTGCTCTTAAGAATGTGCTGATACGCACCGATCAAAAAGCCGCCCGTGCCGCAAGACGGATCACACACAGTTTGCCCAAGTTTAGGATTCACGAGAGCGCACATCATCTTGATAATATGCCGAGGTGTACGGAATTGGCCGTTTTTGCCTGAGCTTTGCAGCTCCGAAAGCAAGTATTCAAAAATATCGCCCTGAGTATCCTGATTTTGTTCGGTGATCTTGAGGCTATCGATGATCTCAACCGCTTCGACCAAGAGGCTGGGCTTTGGGATGATGAAAACCGCGTCCCTCATCTGCTCGGCAAAGCTGTGATTGTCTTCACCGCCGAGCTTCTTGATAAACGGGAAAACCTTGTCCCGCACATGCACGAGCATCTCTTCGGCTTCCATGTGCTTCCACTGTGACCAGCGGAGTTTTTCATTGGGGAATAGCGTTTGATATTTCTTCTTCGTCCACTCGGCGTCGGACTTGCGCTTAAAGTCCTCCTCGTCGAGTCGCTTCATGAAGATTAGGTAAGAAATCTGCTCGATCGCCGTGAGCGGATTAGCAATCCCCCCCGACCAAAATAGATTCCATAGGCGGTCAATTTGCGATCTTAATTCTTGAGCCAACATAATGCCTTCTCTCTTTCCTGGTCACTTCTTTTTGATCCATTTCGCGTTTCGGCCTTTGCCGGTCGATGCGATTAAACCTTCGTCTTTGAGCTGGCGCAGAACGATCCGCACCATGTCACGGCTAATTCCTGGGCAGGATTCTTCGATCTCCGAGATCGAGAACGGTCCGATCTTGCGTTCAATCGTATTTTTGATCTGGTCGGTTTTTGATCCGCGTCCGCTCTTGATGGTGCCGACACGATCCTCGAACTCACGATAAGCGCGGGTCATCACGCCCCAATAGTAATCAAGCCACGGATGTACGTTGTGCTTAGCTTGGTGCCAGCCCTGCGAACTTTTTTCGAGCGTTTCGTAATAGCTTTCTTTGGTTTCTTCAAACACGCGCTCAAGGCTGATGTAACGCCCGACCTGATAATCAAAGTGATAGAGCAGCATGAGCGTCAGCAAACGCGACACGCGGCCATTGCCATCGTGAAACGGATGGATGCACAAAAAATCCAAGATCGCGAGCGGGACCACCACAAGCGGCTCCTGCCTCAATTCTTCGATGGCGATCTTGTAGTTGCCAGCGAGGTCCTTCATCGCCTGATCAGTCAAATGCGCGGGGGTTGGCTTGAATCGTATGCGTTTGGTGCCATCAGCGTGCTTCTCAATGATCTCGTTATCGGCTGGCTTCCACTTGCCGCCGGGATTGGGCATGTGCCGATTGATCAGCGAGTGAAGTTGCAAGACCACGTTGGTCGAAAAATCCATGTACTTGCCCGACTCGTGAATGAGCGAAAGGGCATCCCGGTAACCTGCGATTTCTTGCTCGGATCGGTCCTTGGGCGTTGAGTTCTTGAATACGAGTGCCTCGATGCGCTCTTTGGGTGCGGTGATTCCTTCGAGGCGGTTTGACGACTCGCTCGATTCGATTACGGCGGTCTGCTTCAAACGGTCGAGCATTTCGGGCGACTGCTTGTAAAACATCTCCTGGCGGCCACGAAATTCACCGAGCGCACGGAGAGCGGCCAGCTCATCAGCGGAAAAGCTCAATTGTTTTAGGTAGGTATCTGTCAGTGAGTGCATGATTGCCCCTTGTTCTAATAGGGGTAACCTAACATGTAAATAGGGTAATTACAATTTTATATTACCCTATTTAAGCGGCTTATTGCCCCAATTGCTCAAGAAACTGAAGCACCTGGCTAAGCTGGCTGGGCGGGAATACCCCTCGGATACCTTGGGGGTGGAGGTTGGTAAAGGGCGGATTGATCAGGTTCTCTTTCTCGACCTGGCCGCGATCCAGCACGAAGGTCTTGAGCATCATCAGGAATTGAATCTGATCCGCCTTGAGGTCGTTGTGCGCGGATATGAACTGATCAAACAAACGCTCGATCACCTCGGTCCGCGTCTCTAGCTTTTGAAGTCCGAGGATGTGCTTGATGAAGTCAATGAACCTGGCCGTGTGATTGTCGTACACGCGCTGAAGAAGCTCTTCGGTTACATACGGGTCTTGCACCCTGAGAAGATCGGCGATGGATTCAAGATCAACCTCGTCGATCTCCTCTCCACGGCGGAGCCGCTGCAACACTTCATTGTCGGCAAGTAACGCCTGAATTTTCTCTTCGACCTTGCGACGGTACTCGGCGGTCGTGGCGCGTTCCATTTCTGGCCCGAACTCGACCGTATCGCGCACGAGAATCGTATCCGCCAGATCGAGCTTTTCAATATCCTGTGGCTCGCGCGTCCGGTGTTTCATGATGCCACGAAGCTCGGTGCGCATCTCTTCCAATGCGCTCGGCTCGGCAGCAGTCCAGAATCGCGGACCCTTGACTTTCGAGATCATGGCTTCTTTTGCGCGGACCTGATTAAGCGTAAGAGGCAGCTCGTTGATTTTTTCAAGCACTTGCGCCTGATGCGTCTCAAACCGCTCCTGATCTTGTTTTAATAAATCCGTCTCAAGTTCCATCACATTGATGTCAAACCGGAGGGCATCAAAATCCTCAGCCGCACGAACACGCATCAAGGGTTGAATATTTTTTCTTAAAGCCTGAATCGCCTTTTCTCCGAAGCCTGACCAAAATGCGGGTTCCTCGGCTTGCATTACCGAAAGGATCGCTTCTTTTACGACGACGCTCTCACGCGGGAGCGCACCAATGTCCGCCTGGAGTTCGGCAACTGTTTGCTCAACCATCGCCGTATTTCCGGCCAGAATTGCAGCTTCAGCCCGCGCAAGTCGCGCCTCGAATAAGCGTTCCGGCACTGAGATCGTCGCCGCTGGCTCTTTGCCTTCCGGCGACATGCTGAAATAAGTGAAGTTGTTCCAGTGATCGATGATCAAGAAATATTGTTTGTCTTTACCGGGACCAAAGAGATTTTTGCAGAGCCGCGTTCCACGGCCAATCATCTGCCAAAACTTTGCTCGCGAAAAAACCGGCTTGGCAAAAACGAGATTCACAACCTCCGGCACATCAACGCCGGTATCGAGCATATCGACGGAGATCGCGACCTTCAGTGGATTTTTGGGGTCTTTGAATTGGTCGAGCAATCCACCTTCGGTATTGGCCCTTGGGTCATGCGAATCGATTACCCGCGCCAACAGTCCCTTGTGTTCGGGATAAAGCTGATTAAATGCTTCTTCCAGTCGCAAAGCATGTTTATGCGAAATCGCAAAAATGATCGATTTGCCCGGCAGGGTGCCGGACGTGTCTTTGATCGACTGCTCCATGAACTCGCGAACAATCACTTCATTGGTGCCGGAATTGGTGACTTTCTTTTCAAGATCGGTGCCTTCAAAGTCGATTTCTTCGAGGTCTTTACCTTCTTCGATAAGTTTCTTTTGGATAGAAACGGGCAATTTTCCCGCCTGAATCCCCTCGACCTGAAAGCGCGACTGAATGGAGAGCACCTTGAAATTCACAAGGTGCTTTTGTTCAATCGCCTCAGCATAGCTGTAGTTGAAGGTCGGCATCCCGTCTTCGGTTTCAAACAGCTTGAAGGTGTTGCGCTCGATGTAATCAACGGAGGTCGCGGTGAGGCCCACTTGATAGGCGTCGAAGTGATCGAAAATTTCTTTGTATCGCTTGTAAATGCTGCGATGAGATTCGTCCGCGAGGATGAGGTCAAAGAACCCCGTCGAGATCATGGGGTAAATGCCGTGCATCGCTGGATAGGTCGAAAGATAAACGCGCTTATCGGGCGGGCATTGTCCATCCAAAACACGAACACGCGGGGCGTTTGGTAAAAACTCTTTGAACGCGCCATCTGCTTGCCGGAGCAGTGCCTTGCGATCGGCCAAAAAGAGGACCCGCTTAATCCAGTTGGCTCGCGCGAGCACGTCGATCAATGCCATCGCTACGCGGGTTTTGCCGGTCCCGGTAGCCATGACCAGCAGGGCTTTGCGGCGATTCTTTTTTTCAAATGCCTCAAGGACGCGCCGGATCGCTTCAAGCTGGTAAGGACGCTCGACAGTACGACGGTCAATCAGCGCGGCAGAGAGTTCTTTGCGCTCGGCGTTTTGAAACCGCATCCGTTCCAAATCATCGAGGGTAAAGAAGCTGTAAACCTTGCGGGGTGGATACCGCTTATCGTCCCAGAAATAGATTTCATGACCGTTGGTGTAGAAGATGAACGGACGCGGATCACCGGCCTTCTCAAAACCATCGGCGTACTGCTTGGCTTGCTCGCGCCCGGCCTTGGCCTCCGCGGGACGTTCTCTTGGCCTCAACGACCGCCAGGGGCTTCCCATCGCGTCCAAGAAGCACGTAATCGGAGTACCCGATGCCATCTTTATGGCCGAACTGATGAAAAACGGGATGCTCGGCCACAACCTGAGACGGAATATTCACGTCCCATCCGGCCTTCTTCAAACGCTTATCGATGATCTCTTGGCGAGTTTGTTTCTCTGACATAGTAGTCTTCAAACGACCTATCGGCTAAGCACTGGGTAACTATAGCGTTTTCTTGGTTTTTGCGGTCTTTGTGCTGCCAAATTCCCGCCATCGCCGCCACGCGTTCCGTTCTCGGCGGTATAAATACAGAGATATGAGTGATTCTAACGAAAACCGACTGAACGCGAACCGGGCAAATGCCCAACTCAGCACCGGCCCTCGCACCCAGGAAGGAAAAGCCAGAGTGAAATACAACGCTTTGCGGCACGGGCTATTATCCCAGAAGGTTCTCTTTATCGACGAAGAAGCCGGGAAGTACCGCCGCTTTGCCGAACAGATCAGGCTTGAGATTGATCCCCTGGGAGCCATCGAGGAGCTGTTGACCGAGCGCATCATCACCTCGGCCTGGCGGCTCCGCCGTTGCCTCGACATTGAAAGCAAGGCATCTGACAATAATCGATTCGGCCCTGATGACTTAACTGGTCTCCGTACATTTTTGGACGTTGGCATGGGTTATATCCGCGACGGTCATGGTTCCGACGCCATCGCTCGCCTCAGCCGGTATGAAACGACCATCGAGAGGTCGCTGTTTAAGGCTATGCATGAGCTGGAAAGGGTTCAGGCGCGGAGACGCGGGGTTGATGTCCCGGTCCCAGCAGCACTCGACCTCGTACTGACCAGCGACGCAGAGCAGGACGCCCCTTAAATTGGCTTTGTTTGGTAATTTTGCCTTGGCTTGCCATCGGCGGCGCGATTCAAAAAGTCGTGTTACCATTGATGGTAAGCATGGAAAATTCCAATCAGGGAGAAAATAACAGCCCGGAGCTTTTGCGAATCCGGTACCGGATCGATCAAGCCGCAAAGCTTCTCGGCATGGACATCGAGGACCTCTTGGACTGGGCCGCCCAGGGCAAAATCAGCGTCGAAGCCAATGGATTCATCCTAGCGCAGGAAGACCCGGACTGGTTTATCGTCCCTGCCAAAGCAATCAGTCATGCCATTGCGTCACTCGTTCCAAATACTGACATTTGGAGCCATCAGTTCAACATCGAATACTACATAGACACCGAAGGAAAGACACATAAAGCCGGTTTTCGATACGATGGCTATGACGAGTATATTGGTGTCTATGACCGCATTTCAGACGTAGATCATCAGGCAATCGGAAAGCTATTTATCCCACGAACGGAAATTGAACGACTCGGACTGAAACGAAAGCCCCAAGAGCAGGAGCAAGAAACACCTACATTCCAAGCAAATGCTGACTGCACTCGCATCATCGTTGATGGCGTCGAAATCAAAATCACACCCCGCCAAGCGATTGCTATTCGATACCTCGATGAGCTACTTGATGAGCCTGACGATCGTTCTGTTCGCCTAAAACGGCCTCTTTTAATCTCGCGTTAATTCCTCTTCGGACCATTTCCGACCAAATTCCGACGCGTTCCGACCTAACTCGCATCGAATAATTTGCGACGTGATGCGATCTTCCGCCGCGCTGTGATTTTCACGGCACAACGTAAACGGAAGAACGGAAGAACGGAAGAAAGGAGTACCGGAGTGCATCGCCGCCAAACCGCGCAGTACCCCGGCAGCGAATTATATGCCCTATTATCCATGCGTCCCAGCGACGAACACCACGGAAGGCCCCGTGGACACCATTGACCTGCGATTTCAGGATCGCAATATTATCAAAACCGCCGTTCAGCGGCTTAAAAAGATCGGCACCCCCACGCGCCCGAGACTCATGCCTTGCGGTAAGATCGGCCAATACGGGAATCTGCTCCGACCTGATCGCCGATATATGCGATGGGCGTTTCTCGTCGATGATCAGTTCATCTTTCTGTCGTACGCCTTGAGTCCGATCGCCGCGACACCGGCTCGGCTACTTTGGCATTTCTCGCACTTCAGCAGTTTCACGGAGTGCATGACCTGGCTCTAAAAAATCCTCGGCGAGCATTTGCCCATTGTGTTTGAAGCCGAGATCAAACGCTTTGATCTTTGCATCGACGTGCTGATCCCGTTTGAAACGATGGACCTCTCAGTTTACCAGCCACGAGTCGCGACCGAGAGCAAATTCCGGCAAGGCGATTACAACCTGTACCTCGGCAAAAAACCGAACGTGACGACGGTGTACCGCAAGCAACTGGACCCATCACGTTTTGATTACGGCGACAACACATCGGCACCCGAGGAAGACAAAATTATTGAGGGCACCCGCATCGAAGTTCGCCTCTATGCCAAATCCGTCCCGATTAAATCGCTCGCCGAAATTTACAAGCTCCGGGACACCAACCCATTCGAGAAATTGAAGTGCAAAACACTCGACCTTGCTACGCTCACGCCCCTTGATGACGTGAAACTCAACCGCCTCCGAGCGTTCCTATTCCGCCGAGCTGAAGTCGGGATGCAAAGAGCGCGGCGCGAGTTCAGCAGGAACCGCAATTTCAACAGGGACATTGGGCGGCACTTGGAGCCGCTGCTTCCGATTGATTTCGGCGGTATCCACCAGATGCGGTTTGAGCGTTTTGGCGCTCCATCTCAAGTGGTTGACCTTACCAAGTTGCGCCGCTTGTCACAGAACGCACCGCGAGGTAGTGAGGGCATCACTCAGTTCTTTGACAATTTAAGAACGCAACAGTCGTCAACCTCCAGTCAGGCGGGTGCGCCATGAAAACCTTCATGACCCAACCAGCAAACGACAAATGGATGACCACAGGCGAGGCAGCCCAATTTCTCAGAACCACAACCGGCGCGATCCGGACCCTGGTTTACCGGAGAAGACTGCCCGTCCATCGACATCCCGGAGGCCGACGACTTTTGTTCAAACGCGCGGACCTGGATCGATTGATCGAGACGACTCGAAAAGGAGTCTAATATGGGAATCAAACCTTACACCGTAAACGGTACAACGCTCTATCGAGTTCACGCTTCGGCTTATCCCGAACAAGGAGGCCGAATCCAGCGACGCGCAGATGGCATCAAGACCATGAAAGAAGCCGATCGGGTTTACAAGGAGATGCTTCGCGATGCGACCGAAGAAGCAACCAAACGCAATCTTCAAGGAAGCTCTTGGAAGCGACTGATTTTGGAATACGCCGAAGCACTTCATGACGGTACGGCGGTCGATTACGAAATCCAGTGGACCACAGCGGCGGACACCATCCGAACGCTGGAAATCTACACGGCACCCTGGATGGATCGCCCAGCTTCGGAGGTCACACCGTCGGACGTAAAAGCCGCGTATCGATGGATGGAGGCTGATGGAAAATCCAGAAGCCGACAAAAAGCCCTGAAAAGTGCAATCAACGGCATCTTTACTTGGGCGATGGACAACCGGCGAGTCAAAGGCATTACCACAAGCCCCGCTCGTGATGTGCCGCTAACGGTATCTAAGGACGAAAAGCGTCCGGAAGTACTGACGCAAACCCAAATCGACACTCTTCTGCAAGAGGCGATGGACGCCAGTCATGACTGGTATCCAGTTTGGGCGATGGCACTCCTAACCGGGATGCGAAGCGGTGAGATGTACGCGCTCGAATGGTCGGACGTGTGCTTTGAAGAAAAACTCATTCACGTCACAAAATCCTATAACGGCCGCATCAAAGCGGTGAAGTGTACCAAGGGCGGCTACTGGCGGGACGTCCCTATTAGCGAGGAGCTGGAAGCATTCCTTCACGAGCTTCGGCCGCTCACCGGGACCTCGAAATACGTACTTCCACGCATCATGCATTGGCAGCGCGGAGAAGCGGCTAGGGTTTTGCGGTTCTTTTGTAAGAGATCGGAATCCCGTCCGTGAAATTCCATGCTCTTCGGGCTTGTTTCGCCACCCACCTCTTGCGGGGCGGCGCCAAGACCCCCGAGATCATGAAAATCTGCGGCTGGACCGACCTGAAAACAATGGATCACTATGTCCGCTTGGCGGGGGTAGAGATCAAGGACACCACCAAGAAACTTCCGATTACCCTACCAAAGAGATCGGAAGAAAAGGTGGTTCCGATCAAGCGACTGTGACCAAGGTGTGAAACCGAGGCACAACTAATCGAAGTTTGGGGAGTTCCTACGTTCACCCCAAAGTTTAAACCCTTCTACAGTGAAAACGGTAGAAGGGTTTTTTATTTCGGGCTGTTAGAATTCAAGCAGTTACGAGTTCAGCGCAGCTTCGACATTTCCCGATCAGTCGCAAAATTTCGGGAGTTTCCTACAACCTTCCTACATTTTTCCTACAGGGCGGCTTGCTCAACCCTCTCGCGCGATTTGGCGCGAAGAAAGGATGGCTTGCTTTGACCTACACCTGCTTTCACGTTTTCAAACCTCCATAAAATCAAAAAGCCCACAGCTTTTTAGGGCTCTGGGCTTCTCGAAAATTTGTCGTCGTCAGCTTTGCATCTTGGCGGATTCGACGCTGACGATTTTTTACTCAACCGGAGCTGCTCGCAAAGCAACTCCTGGACGGCACATCTCCATTCTTAAAGAGATGTGCCGCTGCTGTCAACTCGAATGGAGATGAAAATGAATTCAAATCTTTGTCCTGTCATTGCAGTTGCTAATCAAAAAGGTGGGGTTGGAAAAACAACGACTGCCATGAACTTAGCCTGTGCATTTGCTGCGCGCGGGCTCAAAACTCTCGCTATTGATTGTGACCCACACGGAAATCTAACTCAGGGTTTTGGAATTCCTATTCAAGATCTGCTGGTGACTGTTCGAGAATTAATCACCGATCGCTCAGTTACAACCGAGAGTGCCATCGTTCGCACACAATCTAAAGTAGATCTCATCGGAGCCAATCCCCTACTCGCCCAGGCAGTCCGTTGGATGGTCTCGCAGACCAATTCTGAATTAAGACTGAGGCAGCGAATGCAAAGGCTGCGCGAAAACTATCAAGTGATTGTGATGGATTCGTGTCCGGGGCTTGGCGCTTTGCTCAATTCTACTTTGAATACGGCCACGCATTTGATCATCCCTGTCGATACTGGATTTTACGGCTACATGGGGGTCAAAGAACTTCAGAACGAGATCGAAGAAATTCGACTTGGGACTAACCCCAAGCTTTCGATCTTGGGATTTTTATTGACGATGACGGATCGAACACTCCTCACGCGTGAAACTCTCGATGCGCTCATTGGCCAATACGGTGATTTGGTTTTTGAAACGCAGATTCGGAGATGCGTGAGTCTTCGTGA
>Ga0172367_10000398_pt1 | contig 67045 bp, 79 predicted proteins | sample Lak10m_FD_114542 | JGI IMG/M metagenome (GOLD analysis project Ga0172367, IMG submission 114542) | Freshwater microbial communities from Kabuno Bay, South-Kivu, Congo - kab_022012_10m | ecosystem: Environmental > Aquatic > Freshwater > Lake | place: Democratic Republic of the Congo: South-Kivu... | reverse complement strand
GCGAAATGCCTGCAATGCCGCCGAGGAAGATGGTGAGCACGCCGGTAATGGATTCAAAGATGCTGAGAAAGTCTTGCTGGGTGAAAACGCTGAAATCATCAAACCCGATCGGTGTGCGGTGTCTCTGGCGAATAATGCTGGAAATTTCTTCAACTGCCTGCGGCACCGATTCGGCTGTGGTCGCTTGAACAAAGATGACGTCCACTTCATCACGCGTGCTGCGTTTGATGAGACGGGCTTGCGCCGTGGTGAATGGAATGTATGCCGCGTTATCTTCGCTGCCAAATGCGCCGCCGCCGCGCGCCACCAAAACACCAATGACACGGAACGGCTGCCCTTCAATGCGGATGACCTCACCCACCACACCGTCGGTATGACCGAACAGGGCTTCGGCGGTTTCGGGACCAAGCACCACGACAGACATACGTCCCAGGATCTGTTCCTGGTTGATGAATTCGCCTTCTGCCATTTCAAGGTTGCGGACGGTGTAATATTCAGGTGTGACGCCGGAAATGGAAGTGCTTGTCTTTTCGCTGGTAAACGTCAGCGTGCCATTGCCTTGAATTGCCGGTGCGACCATTTCTACTGAGGGGGCAGCAAACTGATCCATGAGGGCGTTCGAATCGCTCAATGTGAGCGGGCGGTCATTATTGCCGCTGCGTCCGCCGGAGCCGGGGGGACCATCATTGCTTGGTGCGCCGCTAAACACAAAAAGCAGGTTGGTGCCGATGCTGGAGATGGAGCCGGTGATGGAGGCTTGTGCGCCGTTGCCCACCGCCAGCATGGCAATGACCGCAGCCACGCCGATAACAATACCAAGCACAGTAAGACCTGAGCGCAGTTTATTTCCGCTCAGGCTTTCGAGGGCTTCAAGGAGGGCTTGTAACATGCTCATTGTGCCGCTCCTGTATTTTCTTCAATGCGATCCAATTCACCGTCTCTTAAGTGGATGACACGCTGGGTTTGTTCGGCAATACGGGGGTCATGTGTAACGATAACCAGCGTGGTGCCGAGGTCTTTATTGAGGTTGAGCAGAAGGGTCATGATCTCTTTGCCGACTTTTGAATCAAGGTTGCCTGTCGGTTCATCTGCCATGATGATGGCGGGGTTATTGACGAGGGCACGGGCAACCGCTACACGCTGTTGCTGTCCGCCGGAAAGTTCATAGGGGCGATGTCCCATTCTATCCTTTAACCCAACGGCTTCGAGGGCTTGCTGGGCGCGTTGACGGCGTCCTTCGGTCAGACCGGCGTAACGCAAGGGCAGTTCCACATTGCCCAATGCGGTCAGACGGGATAACAGGTTGAAACTTTGGAAGACAAAGCCGATCTTGCGGTTGCGAACGCTTGCCAATTGGTCATCGTCCATTTGCGCAACCGATTCGCCATCCAAAATATATTCACCCGAGCTTGGGCGATCCAGACAGCCCAGCGTATTCATCATGGTAGATTTGCCCGAGCCGCTCGGTCCCATAATGGAAATAACTTCGCCACGATTCACGGTGAACGAGACGCCGCGCAGTGCGTTCACCTCAATCTCGCCCATGATGTAGTTTTTTTTCAGGTCGCGGGCTTCAATGACCCAATCCATATTAGCCTCCTCCGCCACCGAAGGGTCCTCCCTGGAAGGATGGCGGGTTGAGAATGATCAGGTCACCTTCATTAATATCGCCGCTCGTGAGAACGCTCATCGTGTCAGATGAAGTTCCGAGTGTGATCGTGATCGGTGTGGGGACATTGTCCTTCAAAACATAGACAACCCGATCACCATCCACAAGCCGGACGGCGCGATTCGGCACAAGCAGGACATTTTGCACTTCATCCACCACAATGCTGACGGCGGCGGTCATACCTGGTTTGACCTGCTCATCCGCATCGGTCAATTCTACGGTGACGGTGAAGCTCACCACTCCTTGCACGGTATCGCCAGCCTGCCCCACTTCCACCACGTTGCCGTTATAGGTTTTGCCGAGAATGGCATCGAAAGAAAGGGTTGCAGATTGTCCCACTGCAACATGATTGATATCCACTTCAGAAACTTGCACATCCACCAGCAGGCTGGAAAGATCGTCAACTCGGAAGCCGACTGTGCCCGGGGTAACCTGATCGCCAACAACAGGTTTTGCCTGGGTGATCGTGCCGTCAAAGGGAGCTATCAGTTTGGCTAAAGCCAGTGTCGCTTCAGCAGCCGCAACACGGGCACGAGCCGCTTTGACTTCATCCGATTCTTCGCCTTTTGAGAGACGCTCATATTCGCGGCGGGCATCTTCTAATTTAGATTCAGCAAGGGCGAGGTCTCGGTCGGCTTCGGCGATGGTTTCGGCGCTGGCATAACCGCGATACTCATGAAGTTTCAAAACACCGCGGTCATCGTAGGTGTAGTCTTTTATATCAATCTTGCCATTGAGTTTGACGCGCCAATTGTAGGCTTTGTCGTAGGCATCTTCAGCTTTTTCAACGGCTTTTTCTGCTTCCAGCAAAGCGGTACCTGAAAGCAAGAGGTTATCGAGAGCCTCTTTTGCATTCACATAATCTGCCTCGGCAAGGATGATGCTTTGGCTAAGTGTGGCATCATTAAGGCTGGCAAGAACCTCACCGATCTGAACGCTATCGCCGATGGCTGCGTTTACAGCGCCTACATTGCCGGAAGTCTGCCAGGTGAGCAGGGCGGTCTGCCGTGCGCGGACGCTGCCTGTAGCGCCCACAGAAGCGGATAAATTACCACGCTCGGCGGCAACGGTTTGAAAAATTGGCGCTTCTTCGCTGCGAGGCATAGCAATAATGGCAACCAAAACCACAAAGGCTACAACGCCTATGATGATCCATGTTCGCCGGGAAAATCTTGAAAAAAATTGACGCATTGTGTGTGTCCTCCAGTAAATACTGTAACTGTGCGGGGTGTTTTTCTTACATGTTTATATCAGGATTTCCGCAGAAATTCGTGGATAAATTGTGCAGATTTTAACAAATGGATTCTACCTTATCCTTTGTTCGGTTTTCAGATGATTAACCAGCTCTTAAAATTGTGACGATTGTCTTTCGGTTTTGTGACATTTTCGCATGTATATACCTAATTTCATTAATTATCATGCGGTAAAATTTATAGGTATTATTTCTATTATTGGAGGCACGATGCAGGCAGTCCCCAGCGAATTTTTAGCGATCGACCGCAAGGAACGGGCAAACCGTCCTTTTTTTGATTTAGACCTTCGTGCGGCTGAAGAACGCACTTGTGATTTCAACGCCGTTGTGATCGAATTTGACCCGGAACAAGCCATGGTACAGGCTGCGCGCTGCATCCACTGCCCTGATCCGGCTCCCTGCATGGTTGCCTGCCCGACTGCGAATGATATTCCCTCTGCCATGTGGTTGATCGAGCAGGGAAAATTTGTAGAAGCTGCCGCCATCTACCACAAGACCAGTTCCCTGCCTGAGGTGTGCGGGCGGGTTTGTCCGCATGAGGCGCTGTGCCAGGGTTCGTGTGTGTTGAACAAACACCATACGCCGGTTTTGTGCGGCGAACTCGAAGCCTTTTGTGTGGATTATGAACGCCGCACTCTGGGGTATTCGATCCCTACACCTAACGTTTCCAGCGGCAAAAAAGTTGCAGTGATCGGAGCAGGTCCCGCTGGGTTGGGGTGTGCAGATATCCTCGTCCAAAAAGGGCATGAGGTCACTATTTTTGAATCCAAGCCGGCACCGGGCGGTTTGCTCGTGTACGGCATTCCAAACTTTAAGTTGGATAAGGATGTGTGGCAGGAAAAATGGGAAGAGTTCGAAAAAGCGGGTGTTAAATTCGTACCGAATACCTACATTGGCAAAGACAAGACCATTGACCAGTTATTCGCTGAAGGTTTTGAGGCGGTGTTCATTGGCGTTGGTTCTGAGATCGATGCAAAGATGGAAGATACCCCCGGCACAGACCTCCCCGGTGTATACGAAGCAACCGATTTCCTCATCCGTGGCAATATTCCCTTGGAACAATTGCCCGAAAATATGAAAAAGCCTTTGGAACTTGGCAGGCGTGTGGTGGTGATCGGCGGCGGGGATACCGCATCCGATTGTCTGCGCACCGCCCTGCGCCTCGGGTCAGAAGAAGTGACCTGTCTCTACCGCCGCACCGAAAACGAAATGCCCGGCGGAAAGAAAGACCGCAAGATGGCACGTGACGAAGGGGCAAAATATCGCTTCCTTACCCAGCCGGTAAAGTTCATTGCCGGAGCCGATGGAAAACTCGCCGCCGTGGAGTGCATTGAAATGAAACTCGGCGAACCCGATGCAAAAGGACGCCGCAAACCCGTACCCGTAGAAGGGTCCAATTTCAGCATTGCAGCAGATACAGCGGTTCTTGCACTCGGTTACTGGCCAGACCCCATCATTGGCAAAACCACCCCAGACCTTGAAACCTACAATTGGGGCTTGATCAAAGTACAGAATAAAGCCACGGGCGCAACCAATCGTCCGGGCGTTTTCAGTGGTGGTGATTGCGCCACCGGACCCGACCTTGTGGTAACAGCCATGGTCGGCGGACGCAAAGCCGGACATGCGATCGATGAATATTTAAAAAGCAAATAACCTGTTGAGGGCAGCAGGTCGTTGACACGGCAGAGACGGTAACGCCTCTGCCGTGTGCCTTTTAACGCCTCACCTATTGATGTTACGCAGAACAAGATATTCCACGCCATGTCCTTCGGGAGGACAAAGTTCGCACTGGTATGCATTGTGTAAATAAAATGTTGTTAGATATAATTCCTTTGGCGTTTTACACATATTTTTATCATGAGGAAATTAAAAATGACTTTATTCAATAAATACGAACATGTAAAAAAAACCCTTTCAGCAAGCCCTGCATTTAGCATCATCAAGACAAATGAACAACGCTTGATCGCAATGCGCCATTCCAATGCCCCAAAACGCGGAATCCTTCGGCTGTTACTGCCACAGGCTCATATTGTCATCACAGACCAGCAAGGAGACGACCCCGCAATCTCCGTCCGCCCTGATCCGCTTGCTATTTTTATGGTGATCGCGCTTCTGGGAGGTGTGGCAGTCGAATTTTTGATGGATCGTTCCACATACCCACGCGAATACCCGCCTGAATTTATATATGGACTGGCTATCTTTTATATCGGGTTGTTAATTATCGAAATATTCAAAACTAAAAAACATATCCAAATGCTGCTCAATGGTTCAAAAGGATAAGGAGAAAAGCCGTGTTGGAAATTGGATCCATTGTCTGGGGAGTGCGCGACCTTGATCGAGCCATCCGATTTTGGAGTGAAACTCTACACTACAAACTAAAAAGAGAGCCAGATGTTGATTTCGCCATCCTCATCCCAAAAGAAGGCACGGGCATTCAATTATCCCTTAACTCCGCCGTCACCTCGGAAAAACCAAAACGCCACCACATAGACCTGTTCACCCCTGACCAGAAAAAAGAAGTGGAGCGGCTGCTGCAACTTGGCGCAAGCCGTGTCAACTGGAAGTACGACATGGAAGCAGACTATGTTGTTCTCGCCGACCCCGACGGCAACACCTTTTGCGTCGTTCAAATATGAACCATACACTTAATACAACCTAAACCCCGCCAAATACCCCACTTACAACTGGGTATAATCCAACGCATGATCTCACGCATACTACGAGGGTTGGAAATTTCCATCCTGCTCTTTATTCTTGCCGCGCTAACCGGTTACAGCAACCCCGCCCTGACAAACCCCATCGAAAAAGTCCGCGCCTACACCCGCAGCGTGGAATTTGATTACCTCGAATGGATGGCGAACGCCGCCTTCCTTAAACTTCAATCTGCCGCCGTAGACCTGCCCCACACGATCAAACCCGAAACGCAAAAACAGATCGTGCTCGAATATTTCGACAACACAAAATCGATCTTACAAAAAGAATACCAACTCTCGCAGATATACGCCGACCCAAACACAACCAACAAAGAAACCGCAACCCAACCCCTGCGTGATGAACTCGCCAAATTATATGACCGCCAAAACAAGATCGCGCCCATTGCCGAAGCCATTTTACAAGAACAGGTTGCACAGGTACTGGCTGAAAATGGATTAACCGCAAACGGGCAGCCGATCCCCAATGTTTGGTATCACTCCACCCCCCTGCCCATGGCGCTCATCGTCTCACCGCGCGACCGCATCGAACAAACCGCCAACATCTCCATAAACACAAATACCACCGTAGATCAACAAGTGGCGCTCGAAGAGCAGGTTGCAAACGAGTTGAATGTCTCCTCACTCGTTGTTGACATTGGCGGCGTGGGCGTGTACCCCACCATGGTAGGACGCAGCACCAACATGCAGTGGTTCATCAGCACCATCGCCCACGAATGGATCCACAACTACCTCACCCTCCGCCCGCTTGGCATGTTATACGGCGATACGCCCGAAATGCGCACCATGAACGAGACGACAGCATCCATTGCCGGAGACGAGATCGGATACCTCGTCATGAAAACGTATTACCCCGAAATGCTGCCGCCCGCCTCTCTCCCTACATTTGGGCTTGTCTCACTTCCCTCAGACCACCCCAACCCCGAAAGCTTAACCCGCCCGCCTTTTGATTTCCGCAAACAAATGCACGAAACCCGCATCAACGTAGACGCCATGCTGGCAGAAGGCAGGGTCGAAGAAGCCGAAGCCTATATGGAAGCACGACGGCAAGTCTTTTTGCAAAACGGTTACCTCATCCGCAAACTGAACCAAGCCTTCTTCGCCTTCAATGGCGCTTATGCCGATACTCCCGGCGGCGCGGCAGGCGAAGACCCAGTAGGACCCGCCGTGCGTGAACTGCGCGCCCAAAGCGACTCGCTGGCTGATTTCATTAAGACCATTGCATGGATGTGGTCTTTTGAGCAATTGCAAGATGCTGTGGCAAAATAGCCATTCGTTAAGCGTAGGTCAGGCTTTCAGCCTGATATCCTTGGCAAAAATTTATACGGCAGGTTTTCAACCTGCCCCACAAAAAATGGATTTCATGAAAAAACTTTTCTTTTTATCAGCCTTGCTTGGTCTTGCACTTTTTCTTGCCGCCTGTTCCGCAGAGGCTGAAAAACCATCCACCCCGATCACCGTGCTCAACCCAGTTATTCCGCCAACACCTACGCCAGAATACACCTGCGCAGCGGTCAACGCCATCCCCACCGCCATGCCAGAAGAATTGGCGATCCTGCCGCCCATCACCGAAGCAGACTATGCCATTGGTCCCGCCGACGCGAGGGTAACCTTGGTTGAGTATTGCGATTTTCAATCTGAAGGATGCCTCGCCATGGCGCAGATCAACAGCGCCTTAATGAGTGTGTACCAGGGGAATTTGCGCATTGTGTTTCGTCCACTGCCATTAAGTGAGGTACTCGATAAATCGGAAGATTCTGTGGCGGCTGCCTTTGCAGCGGGAGAGCAGGGTAAATTCTGGGAGATGTACGACCTGCTGTTCGTGCGTCACAGCGATTGGGCAACCCTCAGCCCGGGTCAGTTTAAAAGTTGGCTTATGAAAGAGGCTCCCTCGGCGGGGGTGGATGCGAATCAACTTTCAGAGGCGCTAAAGGCTGAAGAAACACAGAGCAGGCTACAGTCGGCGAAAGAGGCGATGACAGAATTAGCCATTCCGGCTGTGCCGGTCGTCTTCGTCAATGGTTCGCTGCAACAATCCTATGTGCTTGATTATCAAAGCCTGCACGATACCATTGGGTTGATCCTGCTTGGGCAGCGGCAGTTTACACAATGCCCGCCCTTCACAGTGGATACAGCAAAGGAATATACCGCCACGCTCGAAACCGAAAAAGGTGATATTGTGATTCGGCTTTTTCCGCGTGAAGCGCCCCTGGCGGTGAACTCGTTTATCTTTTTGGCAGGCGAAGGCTGGTACGATGGTGTCACCTTTCACCGTATGATCCCCGGGTTTGTAGCACAAGCAGGCGACCCCAGCGGGACGGGGATGGGAAACCCGGGCTACCTGTTCGATAACGAGATCAGTGAGTACACGTTCAACATTCCCGGCAGGGTGGGCATGGCAAACTCGGGACCAGATACGAACGGAAGTCAATTCTTTATTACGTTCGCACCCATTGCTTACCTTGACGGTGTTTATACTATTTTTGGTCAGGTCATTAGTGGGTTGGATGTGGCGGAACAACTTGCGCCGCGCGATCCATCGCAGGGCGGTTACCTGCCCGTGGGTGACAAGATATTACATGTAACCATTCAAGAGAAATAATGCAAACAAAAAACCATCTTCCATCCATTTTTATATTGATCGGCATTGGGCTGGGTGTGCTTTTGCTTATTGCCACAAGCGCCCTGCTGGCGTTGATCTCAGTCATAGACCTTTTTGACCCTGCTGGTGACCCCGCCACCAGTATGATCAGTTCCATGGCATTCGGGTTTATCGCCGTTCTACTTGGGGTGTGCTTTTGGTTTGTTCTTCAAAAGGCGCGCGGACTGGAAAGCGCCGAAACACCTTTCAACCTTCCATTTAAAAATTGGTTGTGGTTGATCGTTCCGGCTATTTCGTTTTTTGGTTTGCTCTTTGGCGGGGTGATAACTCTGGCAGAACAGCCCTGGTTAAATTGGCTGGCGCTGCCCATCCTTACCATTTTGGTGATCGTGCCGCCCATTGGGTTGTTTTTTGGAGCCGCATCTCATGGGATTGACGCCGGTGCGCGATGGCGCTTCTTTTCGGTGCTCGGTTTGAGTATGAGCGTATCGCCTTTTGTGATCGTAATATTTGAGCTTATTATTTTGGTGTTGGCGGTTGTGTTTCTGGCAGTATATGCAGCTATTTTTCAGCCTGACCTGGCAGCAAAGATCGATGTGCTCTCGCAAGCCATTAATTCTGCGCCCACAGAAGAAGCCATAATAAACCTGCTTGCGCCTTATCTTTCCAACCCGTACTTGATCGCAACCGTCCTTGGGTATATTGCACTCCTTGTTCCATTGGTTGAAGAGTTGTTTAAACCCCTTGCGGTATGGTTCTTTGCAAAACAAATTGATTCGCCCGCGCAGGGTTTTGTGCTTGGGGCATTAAGCGGTGTTGGTTTCACCCTGCTCGAAAGCCTGAACGCCGGAGCCGATGGGACGACCAATTGGGCGTTTGTTGCCGGAGCGCGGACCGGCACCAGCGTTTTACATGTGATGACATCTGCGCTGGTGGGTTGGGGTATTGTTTCTGCATTCAAAGAAAGAAAGATCGGACGTTTCTTTGCCGCATATTTTTCTGCGGCGCTCATCCATGGGTTGTGGAATGCCTCGGCAGCGGGAACGGGGTTCAGTTTCATTGGAGAAGCCATTGGCAAATCGGAATGGCTGTACACATTTGCGCCCGCGCTTTTATGCGGAATGCTTACATTGGGAATTGGTATCGTGGCGCTGCTATTGGCATCCAACCGCGCATTACGCAAACATACTATTGCGCCTCAACTCGAAGAAGAAGTGAAGGTAGAATCATCCATATGAAATATTTACTCAATGCACAAGCAGGCGACCTTGCCCAATTGGTAGGGTTGACCCATAAACATTTTATTTTCATCCTTCAACCCGGCGGTGAGTTTCAAAGCCATCGCGGCGTACTCAAGCACGATGACCTGATCGGCAAGCCTTGGGGTTCACAGGTTTTCAGCCATACCGGCGCACCATTTTATTTATTGCAGCCGTCCATGTCTGATGTGTTGAACGAACTTCCGCGCAGCACGCAAATTCTGTACCCAAAAGATATCGGGTACATCCTCATTCAAATGGGAATTTCGGAAGGGCAGACCGTTCTCGAAGCCGGAACAGGGTCTGGCTCGATGACAATTGCGATGGCAACCGCAGTGGGACCGCAAGGGCGGGTGATCTCCTACGAAAAAACGCCGGATACGCAAAACCTTGCCCGCAAAAATCTTGAGAGGGTAGGGCTCGCTTCGCGCGTGACCTTCAAACTGCGCGACATTCAAGAAGGCTTTGACGAAACCGAAGCTGACGCCTTCTTCCTCGACGTGCAAAACCCGTTCGATTACCTTGAACACGTCCGCGCCGCGCTCAAGCCGGGCGGGTTCTTCGGCTCGCTCATGCCAACCTTCAATCAGGTTGAAAAAGTTTTATATGCGCTCAAGAAAAACAACTTCGCCTTTGTGGAAGTGTGCGAATTGATACTGCGCTACTACAAAACCAACCCTGCCCGCCTGCGCCCCACCGACCGGATGGTGGCACACACGGGTTTCCTTGTGTTCGGACGAAGAATCGAATTCACCGATGACGATCCGCGCGGGGCGGCACTCTCCAAAGAAATCGTCGGTATTGAAGAGGAACGTGAATAATACATACCGCGCCGAAGCCTGATATGCCCATCCTCACCGAAGAATTCATAAAAAACAAATTACAGGAAGCAGACCGCAACCGAACCGAGACGGATGGCTATGCTGAAATTCCGCTGCACCCGGAAGTGCAATTGAAATGCGCGGCGGTGCTTATTCCGCTGGTTCACTTCAAAGACGAGTGGCACATTCTCTACACACGCCGCACTGACCGGGTTGAATCACACAAGGGGCAGGTATCCTTCCCGGGCGGCGCATGTGATGAGGGAGAGACCACACCGGAACAAACCGCACTGCGTGAAGCAGACGAAGAGATCGGTATTTCTCCCAGTGACGTGCGGGTATTGGGCAAACTTGGTACGATGGTGACGATCAGTCATTTTCGGGTAACGCCGGTGGCGGGCATCATTCAATTCCCTTACGCGTTCAAAACCTCCGGCGCAGAGGTGGCGCGGGTTTTCACCATTCCCTTGCTTTGGCTGGCAAACAGGAATAATTACTGGGAATTCTCAATGCCCGGTTCAAATCGTTCACTAATCGCGTATCACCCATACGACGGCGAATTACTATGGGGGGCAACGGCTCGTATGACGGTGACCTTTCTGCAAACGTTGGAATTGTTAAAGTAGTCGGTCGTAAGTCTTTAGAAAATAAAATATCGCTCAAGCCGCCCTACCCTTAACGGGCGCTTTCCTCGGCTGCGAGGACGCCGCCTTGAGCTAGGTGTACGGCAGCGAATCTTTTAATAAAAAATCCGCCATCCAAAGACGGCGGATTTTTTATTGAATTTGCAAAAAAGAGACTTACTCTTCGTCCTTCTTGCCGCGTTCCACACTGAGTTCGGGGGAAGAAGCTTCGCTGCCTTCACCTGCAGACTGAGCAGATGCCTCATCCTTGGTCATGGTCACAACTGCAATGGGTTCTTCCTCATCTGCCAAAATGGTTACCTTATCAGAGATGGTCAGATCCTTCACGCGGATGATATCGCCGATCTGCTTGAGCAGGGAGATATCCACAATAATGCGTTCGGGCAAGTCTGCTGGTAAACATTCCACTTCAAGGCGTTCCAGGTTGTGAACGAGCACACCGTTGTAATCCTTCACTGCGGCAGATACGCCGGAGAACAGCAAACCAACGCTTGTGCGAATGGTTTCGTTCATATCCACAGCCAGGAAATCTACGTGAGTCAGGTTGCCTTTGATATAGTCACGCTGGCGTTCACGAACCAGGGTAGGGTATTCAGTGCCGTTCAATTCAATGGTGACCAAGCTGGAGGCGGTCACTTTTGCCAATGCCAAACCTGCGCTATGGGCTTCCAAAGAAATCGAAATCGGTTCGAGGTGGCGACCATAGATCACAGCGGGGAGTTTTCCCTCGCGGCGCATGGCTCGCACCTGCTTGCCGATCACATCACGTTTTTCCGCCTTCAATACTACTTTATCCATCTTACTTTGCTCCTCGGGCGCCTCTCACGCTGCAACTCTGCCGCGTTACCTTCACCCTAAAAATGATTTTCTGCAAAGCGGGTCTTGCCCGCCAAACATTCTATTTTTTACCGAACAACATGCGCCCAAGCAGGAACATGATACCTGCAAACAACCCGCCTACCAGCCCGGCGATCAACGCGCCGCGCGAATCAATGACGGTGGTGACATTGCCTTCCACTTTTCGTGAAAGCAAAATGAGCGATTCGATGCGTTCGCCGCGAACTTCCTGCGCCGCCAAAACGCCTGCGTAAGCATTGCCCATTTCCACGCTTCCTGCTGAGACCAAACCTGCCGCTCCATTAAGAGAGAGACTCTCCGCTCGGGCAGCGCCAACCACGCTTTGTTGCACAGAAACTGTTTCCGCCTGTGCAAGTGCAACAGCCGATTCATGCGCATTAAATGTTTTTGCATGTACCTGGGCTGCCGCGCTCATGGTCAACTCAACATCCTCGGCAGTCACCGCTCCAGCCGAACTCTGATGCATCCGCACCATTTCAGCCTGAACGGATTCAACATCTACATTGGCGAGGTTCGTTACTTGGGGGTTGGTTTCTTCGAGTTCTTCGGTCATGGTATTTTGGCAGAAAATGCGCCTCCTTGCGGAGGCGCGAGGCTAACAACGGCTTGGATTTTATTCGTTTGAAGGGGTTTCGTCAAGGAAAAGCCAAAATTACGGTCGCCTTTTTTGCATTTCTTGGGCAATTTCGGCAGAGGCGGCATCGCCCCGTTCTTTTAAGTGGCGGATAATGCTTGAGTGAGATTCATCGTCACGGTTTTGACTCAACTTCGAGGCAGCATCGAGGCGGGTCACTTCCATCGAAAACCCAATGGCTCCGCGCATTTCCTTTTCCACAAAGTCGGTGGGCAGTCCATCCAAACTGTAACCGGTTTCTGCCTCATGCAAATGGACGAGGTTTCGCAGCAACGATCTAAACTCTTCTGCTTCCAAGATTCTTATATTCCCGTAAACATGTACGCTGACGTAATTCCACGTCGGCACGTTGATATGGTTGTACCAACGCGGCGAAATGTAGGTATGCGAACCTTGAAAGATGAGAAGCGCCTCCTGCCCTTCAAGTGACTTCCACTGTGGGTTGGCACGGGAAAAATGCCCGTGGATGGTCAAAGAGCCATCGGGGTTTTCGAGCATCTCCACCGGCAAATGTGTGGCAGTTAGCCTGCCTTCGTGGGTTGAAACAAGTGTCGGGAAATTATTCGATTTGAGAAAAGAAAGAATTTTCTCGCGGTCTTCTTCACGGTAAAGTTTTGGCGTGTACATTTATTGTTCGACCTTTCTACATCACGCCGAGTATATCAGCACCAAACAACGGTAGGCGGCAAGTACGCTATAATCCGCGAAACTTTTATCGACCCAAAAACCAAAGGAAGAAAAACATGCTAAAGAAATTACGCGAACCGGTTAATAGTCTCACTCATTGGGGCGGCGCAGCGCTTGCCCTGGTTGGCTTGGTTGCCTTGCTCATTGTCGGCTGGGATACACCCGCCAAGATCATCTCACTTGCCGTTTATGGTGTCAGCTTGATCTTGCTGTTCTCCGCCAGCGCCACATATCACATGGTGCAAGTGAAAGACAAAGCGCTTGAAATTTTCCGCAAGATAGACCACTCTGCCATCTACCTGCTTATTGCAGGGACCTACACCCCATTCTGTGTAAACGCCTTCACCGGCTTTTGGAAGTGGGGAATGCTCAGCATCATCTGGTCTCTGGCGTTTATCGGCATCCTCGTTAAAGTCTTTTACATCCGCGCGCCGCGCTGGGTGAATGCAGGCATCTATGTCTTAATGGGTTGGATCAGCGTCGCCGCCGCAGGACAGATGCTGGCTGCACTTCCCACCTGGGTGCTGGCATGGCTCATCATCGGCGGTGTGATCTACACCCTGGGCGCCATCGTTTACATGACCAAGATATTCAACTTCAAACCCGGTGTGTTCGGTTTTCATGAAGTCTGGCATATTTTTGTCCTGCTTGCTGCCGCCGCACATTTTGTGGCTGTGATGGGTGTGGCAATTTACTAGGGGTCATTTATGTTCTTCGGATTCAATCTCAACGAAATTTTCACTTTCCCCTTCCAGGACCAGGAATCGCGCAAACATTTTCTGGTCGGCACATTGGTATCCATATCGGCATTCATCATCCCCATTCTGCCATTCTTTGTCCTCACCGGTTACGCCATTCAAATTGCGAAACAAGTGATGCGGGGCGAAAGTCCGCGTATGGTGGCGTGGGACGATTGGGGCAAGCTATTCAGCGATGGAGCTAAAGTTTTTGGCGTCCGCTTCATAGCCACGCTTCCCATTCTTATCTTTGTCCTGCCCATGATATTTGTTGGACTCATCGCGCCCTTCCTCTCATCCAGCGCCAGCTCCAATGAGATGGAAGCATTTATGGCGATCTTTACTGTGGTCATGTTATTTTCCATGTGCCTTCTCGTTCCGTTATCTTTTGCAACCGCAATCCTCCTCCCTGCCGCTGAGATGCATGTGGTCGAAACAGACGAGTTCGCTGCTGGATTTCGAGTTCGAGAATGGTGGGCGATCTTACGCGCCAACCTCGGCGGCTTTATTGCTGCATTTGCAATTTACTATTTTGCAAGCATGGCAGTTGCCTTTGGCATCCAGCTTCTCATGGTCACCCTTGTTTTAGCCTGCCTGCTGCCCATCGTCCTGCCTGCCATCACCATCTACTCCCTGCTGATCATGTACGTCACTTCGGCACAAGCCTACCGCGACGGCAAAGCAAAGCTGGCTGAAAAAGTAACTGCGTAACCCACCCTCAAAAAAGACGTTGAATATCAGCGTCTTTTTTGATTCCACATATCCAAAGCAGTTTTCTGAAAAATAAAATAAAATGACGCCAGAAAACTGAAAGGAACCTTATGCGCTTTATTGAGATCTTGATCCCCACCCTGCTTACTATTTACCTCGTTTGGCATCACCCACGCCCGCAATGGGCAAGGCTGCTCCCTGCCCTCACACTGATTTTCACCCTCATCCACTTTGCCATCGAAGGCTACCGCTGGCAAATGATTCCACTTTACACATTGACATTAATCCTCGCAACCACCAGCCTGCTCAAACTTAATCAAAACGCCGATTGGAAACCCCTCGCCTCATACCTGACCGTTGGGCTGGTTGCCCTGGCAACAGCTCTGCCTACGCTGCTGCCGGTTCCGCAGATCCCCACGCCAAGCGGAAATTATCAAGTCGGCACACAAATATTTGAAATGGTGGATGAATCACGCAAAGAAATCTACTCCGGCATAGACGAGCCGCGCCGCTATATGATACAGGTCTGGTATCCAGCCGATGTAACCCCACAAGATGAACCCGCCCCATGGATGGAAAACGCCGAAATATTCGCACCCGCCATCGCCACCTACATAGAACTGCCCCCCTATTTTCTCGACCACCTCACCCTTGCCAAAATCCCCGCCTATAAAAATGCTGCCATTACATCAGTAAACGAAACCTTCCCCATCATCCTCTTCTCACATGGTTGGAATGGGTTCAACGCACAAAACGCAGGTCAGGCGCTTGAGTTGGCAAGTCGTGGATATGTAGTTATCGCGTTTCAACACACATACGGCGCTGTCACCACCGTATTCCCCGACGGCACCATTGCCCGCAACAATCCCTCTGCATTGCCTGAGCGGGGAAACGAACCAAACTATGAAGAGGTGGCACGCATCCTCGCCGACCAATGGGCAGGCGACATGGCAAACACCCTCGATTTCCTTGCCTCCAACGAAACAAACCCATTCGCAGGAAAACTAGACCTGGAACAAGTCGGCGTGTACGGTCACTCCACGGGCGGCGGCGCAGCCATTCAATTCTGCGGTACAGACCCGCGCTGCAAAGCCCTGCTCGGCATGGACCCTTTCATGCGCCCAGTTTCAGCCGAAGTCATCGCCAACGGGGTTGAACAACCATCTTTTTTCATGTTCTCACAAAGCTGGGCAGAAGATACTGAAAGCCCCAGTAGTAAACTATTTTTTCAATTTATTCCCAATGCAGGCAACAACCTCGGCGTGATCCGCATTGACGGCACAAAACATTACGATTTTAGTGACCTGCCGTTATTTTCCCCCATTGCACCACAACTGGGGCTGAAAGGTCCACTTAATGGGAAGCGAGTGACTGAGATCGTCAACACATATCTGATCGATTTCTTTGAGCTGACATTACGAGGAAGCCCCACCGAGGTATTCACCCACACCCCATTTATGGAAGTACAATCCATTCCATAGAGAGGCAGCACATGAACATCGACAAACGTAAAATATCAGGATACCTGCTCATTGTCGGCATGAGCTTTCTCATCATCGGCATTGTTACCGACATCAAAACGTATACCTGGATCTCCATTTTTAGCATCCTGGCATCCCTCATTATCGGCGGACGCTGGCTTAGACCACGCAAAAGAAAATAGCAGGAAAACCATGTCAAAATCATTAAACTTCATCTCATTAATCCTGCTTGTTCTCCTGCTGGTTGGCTGTGCCCCGCCGCTGCCTTCACCTACCCCATTCCCTACCTATACAAGCCTGCCCACGCACACTCCCACCATCCCTCCCACCATCACCTTTACGCCAGAACCCACCAGCACAAGCACAGAAACGCCCACCCCCCTTCCGCCGCCCGTCTGCACCCCTGGCGTGACAGTTTCAAGCGCAGAAGATAACTCCCTGCCCGGGTATATTGATATTCTTGATGTCGCCACAAAACTAAAAGGATCGAACCTGACCGTTGTGTTTACATTAAGTTGGCTGCCCTCCGAAATTCTGATAAACAGGAGCATCCTTTCAGAAGGCGCACCAGAGATCGGCTGGGGTGTCGCCATAGATACCGACAACGACCCCACAACCGGCGGCGCTTCCTTTTTCAGCGGTTCTGGATATGGATATGAATATGTTTTGCAGGCGCTAAATTACAAGCAAGGTGAAGAACTCCCCGGGGATATAAAAACCCTATTCAACAAGCAAACCAGCTTATGGAACTTTACCGAAGACGGAAGTTTCAACATCACCAATTCCGGAAAAATTCAAGTAAACGAAAGCGAAAACACCCTCACGCTCAGCGCCGTTGTAAAAAACATCAAAAAGAATTCGTACCTGCATTTCTTCGCAGTGTACTACCCAAAAGATAACGTTCCACTGACAGATGAGATCTGCAGCCGATAATGCTATAAACCAACTCAAGAAGTCTGCAAGCCATTGAATACCGCAATGCAAATAAGATAAAATTACTCCTTATATGAAAACGCGCCTGCTCGCAATCCTCAACATCCGCGCCGGTGAAGAGCGCACTGTTTTTCTTATGCTTGCCCAATACTTCTTCATGGGTGCAGCAATGCTCTTCGTCCAGTCGGCATCTTTGGCTTTATTTTTCACCGCATGGGATGCAACCGCCATGCCCTACATTTACCTTGGTATTGCGGGCATCGTATCTTCAGTTACCGCCATCTTTCTAAAAATATCCGAACGCACCTCATTGGCGCGTTTCTTGATCCTGAGCGTTCTTTTTGTCCTGCTCGGCAGCATCGCCCTTCGCATCGGGCTTGCCATCACAGCCACCAAATGGCTGATGTTCGTGCTGCCCATCTGGTCACAGACGCTGGTCAACATTACTGTTACCGCCTTTTGGACACTTGCCGGAAATATTTTTGACGTGCGGCAGGGCAAACGCATCTTCGGTTTAATGAACGCTGGCTCCTGGCTTGCATACGTCGTCATGGGTCCATTCACCACGCCGCTTGTAGAACTGATCGGCACAGAAAATCTATATCTGGTAATTGCCGCCTGTTTATTAATCGCGTTTTTCCTGCAACAGGCAGTTATTCGCAACAACCCCGGCACCCAAACCGTGCCTGAGTACACAACAGATCAAGCACAGCAAACCTCCATCCCGCAGCTCTTTCGCATTCGTTATATAGCGCTTATCTTTGCACTCATCACCATCTGGCGGGTTTCATACTTCGTTCTCGATAATGTCTTTTACGACCGTGCCGCCTTGCAATATCCCTCAAGCAATGCGATGGCAGGCTTTATAGGCGGATTTTTCGGACTCGTCGGCTTGCTGGGTTTCATCACCGATATGTTCCTGACCGGTCGCATCATCTCACGTTTTGGCTTGCGTGCCGGGCTTTTAGCCACCCCTACGCTGACGATTCTTTGCATGGCAATTCTGGCGGTTACTGGCACACTCAACCCGCAAACAACCTCCCTGCTCTTTTGGCTGGCAGTGGCAGGAAAATTCACCAACGAAGGCATGGGGTTCTCACTCGACCAAACCGCCCAAAACCTGCTCTACCAACCCATTCACGAACAGATTCGCGCCCGCGCGCAAACCATCACCGAAGGCATTATTCAACCGCTTGCAATAGGTCTGGCAGGCGGATTACTACTGCTTTTCAATACAACCCTGAAATTTAACGCCATTCAACTTACATATATTTACCTGCTTGCCGCCGCAATCTGGGTCATCATCTGCCTTGCGCTTATCCGCGCCTACCCTGCCGCGCTCACCAACGCCCTGCACAAACGCCGTTTTGGAGAAAAAGGCATTCTTTTAACCGACGCAAGCAGTATTCAAATCGTTCGCAACGCCCTGAAAAGCCCACATGCCTCAGAAGTGCTGTACGCACTTGACCTGTTGGAAAAAGGCGAAAGCGACACCCTCTCCATTGACCTGGCTGCTGCCATACGTTCACCCCTGCCTGAAGTCCGCAAAGAAGCAATTCAACGCGCCGAACGGCTGAAACTGTCTGTGCTCATCCCTGTGATTCTTTCGCAGCTCAATATTGAAACAATGGACAGTGTAAAAGAATCAGCCGCCTGCGCGGCAATCGTCCTCGGCGCAGATTCAAACACCGCCTTACATCTTCTTAAACAAAATGACCCAGCCCTACAGCGAGGCGCCTTGGTGGGCTCATTACGCCTTTATAAACCTGGCACAACCTCGCAAGCCTTATCTCAATTGGAAGAACTCGCCTCTTCTGAAGATATAGAACTCCGTGCCACCGCTGCAAAGATCATCACAGAATCGGCAAACCCTGCACTTTATCACGTCTTATTACCGCTTCTAAATATGGAAGAAATTTCTGTTAAAAAATCTGCATTACATGCAGCAACGCACACAAAGCACCCTGAAATTTACCCATCAGTTATCAGCGCGCTGGGTTCACCTCAAACCCGCAGCCTTGCCTTCAATGCCCTTACCTCCGGTAAAAACGAAGCGCTGCCTGCCATTATCCACGCGCTGAAAGATACGGGATTGCACAGGCGCATTCACTTGCGATTGATCCGCGCCTGCTCACAGATCAAGAGTGAAGCTGCCATTCACGTACTCGAAGGGTTGATCTGTCACCTGAACATAAACATCCGTTCAAAGGCATTGGCGGCTCTGCACGATTGTGAGTACAAGCCTGAGGGAAAGTCCATTTCAATGGTGAGCGAACAGGTATCGGCGGAATTAAGACGCGCTGCCTGGTTATTGGGCACGTTCCGGGATGTGGGTCAATCCGAAAAGACCAACGTCATCCAAAGAGCCGCATCCCTCGACCTTGATGAGAGTATCCAACGTCTGTTTGAATTATTCGGTTTTCTATACGACCGGCACGCCATTCAACGCGCCAAAGACACCATCCAGCGGCGTGACCTCAAGCGCAAGGGGTACGCCATCGAAGTGCTTGATACAACTTTGAATAAAGCGCATAAAAAAGCCTTCATTCCATTACTCGAAGACCTGCCCGCAAATGAAAAGATCGAAAAAATGGGAAGTGAATTCAATCAATATTCATTAAAACCTGCGGCGCGGGTGGTGGATATTTTAGGGAATCCATTCGCCATGCAAAACCCCTGGTTGATGGCAACTGCCATGGAGGCGGCAAAGGGATTGGGGATTTCGTTGGAAGCCGAAACATTGAACGGGGTTGCTGCATCCAACGAGTCTTTGCTTGTGCAAATGATAAAGCAGAAAGGGACAGAGAATAAGATGTTGAACATTGTGGAACGTGTGATCATTTTAAAGTCTTTGAGTATGTTCGAACATACGCCCGATGAGGCGCTTGCTGAACTGGCAGGTTTGCTGCAAGAATTGATCGTACAGGCTGGCGATGTGGTGATCCGCGAAGGCGAGACCGGTGACAGCTTATATATTGTGGTAGACGGTAAAGTGGAAGTTGTGGACGATAATCGGGTATTAAATCAACTTGGGGCACGCGCCGTATTTGGTGAGCTTTCGATGCTGGATTCATCGCCGCGCACAGCCACCATCCGCGCACTGGAAGAGACTTCGCTGCTTCGGCTTGACCAGGCTTCTTTTTACGAGATCATGAGCGACTATGTTGAAGTGGCAATGGGGACGATCCAATTGCTTACACGGAATCTGCGGGCACGCACCGGGGATGTGATGGAATTAAGCAGAATGCTTGGACAATAAATTTACCAAGGTCAAAAGAGTGAATAAAATGGAAGCCAAACCCGCTTTAGATGCAACACTTGTGCAGGAATTTGTGGGTAATGCCCACGGAAATTTTGCCCGCGTGAAAGAACTGCTTGAACAGGAACCCGCCCTTGTGAATGCCGCATGGGATTGGGGCGGTGGAGATTTTGAGACCGCTCTGGGCGCTGCCTCTCACATGGGAAATAAACAGATCGCAAACTATCTGCTCGAACATGGCGCGCGGCTTGATATTTTTGCCGCTGCCATGCTTGGAAACCTGGGTATGGTAAAAGCCGCCCTCGAAACAAACCTCGAAATGGTCAACACACCCGGACCGCACGGCATACCGCTCATTACCCATGCTGAAGCAGGCGGCGCGGATGCAAAAGCAGTGTTGGATTACATCAACTCATTGGATGAATAAAAAAGAAGAACCGCCCCAAAAAGCGGTTCTTCTTTTTTGCTATGCCTGTCTCATTTTTTGATGTACTTTTGCCGAGGCAAATATCCGGTCAAAGAAGCCTTTGTAACCGTCTTTGTCGTACAAGATCATATAATCTGCCGGTCCATATTCTTCCGGGGCAAGCATAATGGCGGGGTTTGGGTTGACCTCTAAAATGAACAACTCACCTTTTTCATTTACGCGAATATCACAACGTCCATAGCCTGTGATGCCCATGGATTGGAACATGCGCTTTCCTTCGTTTTGAAGCTTCGCCCGCAATACCGGCTCGGTAACTTCTTTGAAATCGAAGGGGATGTTGTAATCCCACTTAATATCGGTATGCCAAAAATCCTCCCCTTCGGGGAAGATCAACTGCGCAGGCGGGTATACGAACGGGTTATTCAAGTCGGCAGGGTTATCCACCACCAGCACGTTGTATTCCTTGCCAATAATAAATTCTTCCATACGCGCCGATCCAAATTCGGCGCAAATTCGTTCCACCTGCGCAAGAACTTCTTTAAGGGTGTTCGCGCGCGATTCACGGAACATCCCTGTGCTGCCATAACTTTTGGGGTGTTTCACCATGATGGGGTAACGCAGATTTCCAACCAGTTTTTCAGCTTCTTCCACATTGGTTACATGGTAGCCTTTTGCAAAGCCAATGCCGTTGGCATCGGCAACTGCCTGCATCTCTTCACGGCTGGGGTCAAAGCACCTTGAATCTGCGCCTGTGAAGGTCAGTTTCAATTCTTCGAGCGCTTGCACCACTTCAACGCCTTCATAACTCCCATCTTCATCTTCATATTCCCCCTCGTCTTCATCATCTTCAAGGTCGTCATAACCTTCGCAGACGTTCAGGAATATATCGTATTTTCCACTTGCTGCCAGTAATCTTATTTGATCCATCACCGGGGCAGTTAAAGTAACCATCTCCCAATCGTAATCTTTCAAATAAGGCGACGGGTTGAAATCCTCGATCTTTTCGTCAGATAACACGCAAATGCGCACAGGAAATCTCCTTCTTTTTTTTGGATTATGCTTCAATTCTCAAGGGCAGGATAATCTTTTAAGGAAAAAAGGCAAATTTCCCCCAGGTGGGAGGTGTATGGTTTTCCCAAGGAGAGGTTTCCTCCTTGACAAAATTTAGTTATATAAATAAAATAATTTAGCCATGACTAAATTATTTTACAAAAAACAAACCTCCACCCAATCTGTTCAAGATTACTTAAAACGCATCTACGAACTGAGCGAGTGCGGGCAGCCTGCCAGCACGAACGATCTTGCGCGTGAGCTCAATATCAAACCCGCTTCCGTCACAGGCATGATCCAAAAACTGGCGGCTGAAAAACCTGCGCTGGTCGAATACCAAAAGCATCAGGGGGTCACCCTCACCCCCGCCGGAAAAAAAGCCGCGCTCGAAGTGATCCGCCATCACCGTTTGCTTGAAGCGTGGTTGGTTCAAACCCTCGGCTATTCATGGGATGAAGTCCATGAAGAGGCAGAACGATTGGAACATGTCATCTCGGAGGATTTCGAGCGCCGGATCGCCGCCGCATTAGGCAACCCCACCCGAGACCCGCACGGTGAGCCCATCCCAACCGAAGACCTAAAAATGCCAGTGGATGCCTCCGCGCCGCTTTCTTCATTACCCCCCGGGCAAAAGGCAATCATCCAACGCGTCGTTTCGCAAGACCCTGAACTACTCCGGCATTTGGATAATTTAGGTCTCACACCCGGCGTTGAAATTGAAGTGACAAATTACTCCGCTTTTGACAATAACCTCACGGTGAAGGTCGGCAAAAAAAGCAACGTCCTTGGGTTGAACATCACAACAAAAATATTCGTAGCAAACAAGTAATGCAACAATAAATAACAGAAAGGCTTTACAACTATGGATGAGACGCTCTTTAGAATCCTTGCAGCCATTGCGCTGTTGATCTTGATCTTTGCCCCCCGCATTGGAGCAATAGCCGTTTATAAAAACTACCGCGCCGCACAGGCGCGCGAGCAAATGGAAGATGCGCTCAAACACCTGCTGGATCGTGAACACCAGGGACGACATGCATCCCCCGAATCATTAGGCGGAGTGCTGGACCTGCCGCGCGCCGATGTGCTCCATTTGATCGAAGAGATGGAAACCCAAAATCTGGTCGAATCGCGCGGCAACGACCTGCACCTCACCGCCGATGGTGAACGATGGGCGCTGCATGTCGTCCGCGCGCACCGCTTGTGGGAAAGGTATCTCGCAGACGAAGCCCGTATGCCGTTGAACAAAATTCATGGCGAAGCACAAAAGCGGGAACACTCCCTCACAGTAGACCAACTGAATGAGCTTGATGCCGCGTTGGGACACCCCACCCGCGACCCGCACGGCGACCCCATTCCCAGCCGCGAAGGGAAAATGGATCGGGCGGAGGAAATGCCCATTACGGCGTGGCAGGCAGATCGTCCCGCTCGAATCACGCATCTTGAAGATGAGCCAGCCCTCGCGTTTCAGCAGATCATCGCAGCAGGGCTGCGCCTCGGGCAGGTCATCCGCATCCTTGAAAAAACGCCCAACCGTATCATATTGAGTGATGGAGAAAATGAATACCGCCTCGCCCCTGCCGTGGCATACAACATCCACGTTGCGGCATTACCGGAAAGTGAAGTGTTGAAGCGGGAAACCATACCTCTCTTTGAATTAGCACACGACCAGCGCGGCGAGATCGTGACGTTGGACGAAGCGGTTCAGGGCTTCACCCGCCGCCGCTTTCTAGACCTGGGGCTGACCCCCGGAACCGTGGTTTACCCTGAACTGAAAAATTTTTTCGGCGACCCACGCGCCTATCGCGTCCGTGGCACATTGATCGCATTACGAAAAGACCAGGCGGCACAGATCTGGGTTAAGCCGATCTAATTTATTGGAGAGAAAAATGGCAAATCAAAAAGTAGTACTACCCACCGAACATTGCGAGACCTGCCCCGCATTCACACAACTTGAACAAATGGGAATCAAAATCGGCGATTTTGACCGGGTGGTTGCGCTGGCTGGAAACCCCAACACTGGAAAATCCACTTTATTCAATGCCCTAACCGGACTCAAGCAGCACACCGGCAACTGGCCCGGCAAGACCGTCACCCGCGCCGAAGGCGGGTTTGAATTCAACAAACTGCGCTACAAACTTGTAGACCTGCCCGGCACCTACTCACTGCTCTCTGCTTCACAAGATGAAGAAGTGGCACGCGATTTTATTCTGTTCGGGCAGCCCAATTGCACCATCGTTGTAACCGATGCCACTGCGCTTGAACGGAACTTAAATCTGGTCATGCAAGTCATGGAAATCACAGAGAACGTCGTGGTGGCGATCAACCTCATGGACGAAGCCAAACGCAAAGGGCTGGAAGTAGACGCCCGCTCTCTCTCGCGCGACCTGGGCGTACCCGCCATACCAGTCACTGCCCGCAGCGGCGAAGGCATTCACACCCTGCTCGGCGCCGTTGCCGAAGTGATCGAAGGCAAAGTGGCGACAAAACCTCTTCGTGTTCACGGAACCCCCGAATTTCAAAACGCCGTCAACGAACTGGTTCCAATGATCGAACAACTCGCGCCCGGCATCCCCAATGCGCGCTGGCTGGCGATCCGCCTGTTGGACGGCGACGCCCGAGTTCAGAACGCGATCACCAGCGGCGAATTGAATGAGATCGTCTCGCGCCAACAGCGCCAGGACGTGCAGTTCAGTGCAAAAATGTCTGTTGAAGGAAGGCAATAATTTTATGAAAAACGTAACCCCCAACGATGTTCTTGCCAAAGCCGAATCCCTGCGTAACAACCTCTCCACCGGCTTTCGCGATGAGATCGTCAAATCGCTTTACAGCGAAGCAGAAAAGATCGCAAACCGCGCTGTAAAAACCGCCAGCGATAAAAAATACGACCTCGATCAAAAAATCGACAGGCTCGTCACTTCGCCCATTACAGGTCTGCCCATCATGTTGCTCATGCTTGGCATCGTCATCTGGCTCACCGTTTCCGGCGCAAACGTAGTCTCTGAAGCCATTGCCAATATTCTGTTCGGGCTGGGCGACCTCGGACGAAATCTTTTCAACTCCATCGGCGTACCCTGGTGGCTGACGGGCTTTATCTGGGACGGCGTGTACCTTGGTCTCGCATGGGTCATCAGCGTTATGCTGCCCCCCATGATGATCTTCTTCCCCGCCTTCACCTTCCTCGAAGACCTCGGCTACCTGCCGCGCGTTGCTTTCAACCTCGATTGGATGTTCAAAAAATCCGGCGCACATGGCAAGCAATCCCTTACCATGGCAATGGGATTCGGATGCAATGCCGCCGGTGTAGTGGCGACACGCATCATCGACTCGCCGCGCGAACGGTTGATCGCCATCCTCACCAACAACTTCGTCCCATGCAACGGGCGCTTCCCGACTTTAATTATGCTTGCCACTGTTTTTGTGGCTTCTGCCTTCCCCGCAGCCTTGACCTCCTTCATCGCCGCCGGAACCGTTGTCGGCGTGGTCTTGATCGGCGTAGGCTTCACATTTCTCATGTCGTGGGCGTTATCCCGCACCGTCCTCAAAGGCGAAGCGTCTGCATTCACGCTTGAGCTGCCTCCCTACCGCAAACCCAATTTTGGGCGCATTCTCTACACCTCCATCATTGACCGCACCATCTTCGTTCTGTGGCGTGCCATGCAAACCGCCGCCCCCGCCGGTGCGATCATCTGGCTGCTGGCGAATATCCCATACGGTGATGCGAATCTTGCACATGCAATTGCCAATTGGCTCAATCCCTTTGGTATTTTGCTCGGTCTTGACGGCGTGATCCTGCTGGCATACATCATCGCCATCCCTGCCAATGAGATCGTCGTCCCAACCATGATGATGATGTACATGGGCGCCGGAATGATGGTCAATGGACCATCTTCCAACACCGATATTTTCAACCTACTCGTACACGGCAACGGCTGGACTCTGCTCACGGCAGTCAATTTGATGTTATTTGCGCTCCTCCACAACCCTTGTGCAACCACCATCATGACCATCTACAAAGAAACCAAATCATGGAAGTGGGCAACAGTGAGTGTGGTTATCACATTGGGCACAGCCTTTCTTGTCACCTTTTTTACCGCCAGCATAGCAAGGTTATTTGGCTGGGCATGATCAAAAATCCCCATTTTGGCGGATTGTTCTTTTTAGCAGGCACTTGGACAACCAACCTCGGGACGATCAATTTCATTCAAGAAGGAAATGAACTTACAAGGGATTGCAGTTTTTGAAACAGAGGTCTTGGGGAACTTCTCACTACTGATGGATGGAAAGAGGAAAATTGATAAACCAAACCGACAAAGCACAAGCCTTTCTTGGCTTACACAACAATGGAAAACTGCTCACCCTGCCCAATGTGTGGAATCCCATCGGTGCGCGGATGCTGCAAGCCAAAGGTTACCCCGCCGTGGCAACAGCCAGCGCTGCCATAGCCGAATCCTTGGGATATGGCGACGGCGAGCAGCTCAAGCTGGATACCATGCTGGAAATGGTCGCACGCATCGCCCACAGTGTAGATGTACCTGTCACCGCAGATCTTGAAGCGGGGTACTCAGACACAATCGAAGGCTTGCAGGAAAATATTATGCGTCTGCTTGATACCGGCGCAGTCGGCTTGAATTTTGAAGATAGTTTTGATGATAGCGCCCACCTGCGCCCCATTGCCGAACAAGTGGAACGGATAAAAGCCGTTCGAGAAGCGGCAAACCGAAAAGGCATCCACCTTGTCATCAACGCTCGCGCCGATAGTTTCTTTGCCGAAGGTTTTTCTTCCGAAGAGGAACGCGTCGAAGATGTTATCACCCGCCTAAATGCCTATACGCAAGCTGGGGCGGACTGCGTCTACCCGGTTGGGCGTGGTGATGCGAAAACATTGGAAATTTTACGCAAACGAATCCCAGCCCCGATCAATGTCCTTGCCACGGCTAAGACCGCCAGTTTGAACGAATTGCAGAGGCTTGGCATCAATCGTGTGAGCTTTGGTCCTTATATCTTCCGCTCGCTGCTGGCGAAAATGTCTGCCATGCAAGATGAGATTTTGAAAATGGGAGAGTATGACGTTGTTATGAATGGGATATGGACGGGTATAGATGTAAAAAATTTTTTGATAACAGGCAAAGAACTATAAAAAAATTGGCAGTTGCTTGCTTATAAGAAAAAAATGCAAAAAGCGAGGCGGCTTGTGCCGCCTCGCTTTTTGCATTCCAAATTACGGAGTAGTGGTCTGCCAGCGTCCGCCGCCCATGCCGCCGCGACTGTGACTGCCAGATTGTGTGCCTGAGCCATCACATTCACCGCTGCCGCCCATGCCTTGACCGTGCGAGAGCATCCGATCTGCCTGTTCCTGGGTAATGACGTTTGCCGCCACGCCCGCTTCTACGGCTGCCGTGCGGACTTCCGCCATTACTACAGGGTACTCTTCGGCGGTCACACCGGCTGAGAGGGCAATATCGTACATGGTTTCCCCTGCATCGAGGCGGGTGTTGAGATCGTTCACGTTCATATCAAGCTTTCGCGCCCATTCGATCACCATGAAGGTGTGCATGGGTCCTTCACCATTCATCATGGGTCCGTGCCCGCTTACGGGGGGTTCCGCCTGGGCAAACACTGCCCCTACGCCAAGAATTGCCAACGCTGCAAGCACCAGCGCAATGATCAAAATTGTCTTTTTCATTTTCTTACTCCTTTTCTTTTTGAGATTACAACCAAAGTTTACATTTGGCTTGTAAAGGTCGCGTAAAGAAAAGGCAGAAATTGTATAAAGGTTTTGATCAAATTCCGGCGTTGCTTAAAATGGCAGAGGCTTCTGAGATCAAGGTGGTAAGGGCGGGGTGTTCCACTTCAAATTGTTCCACGGCTTTGCGCATACGGTTTAGGATGGTTGGTGTTTCCACATCCGCTTTATCCAACAACGCCTGCACATCCTGGTTTAGGTCTTGAAGAAGTTTGAGGCTTTCTTCATCTACCTTTTCCACCTTCTGGAGCTCGGCATGGACTTGTTCCAGAAGCGCTTCAAGTTTTTTGTCGTTCATAGTCAGCTCCTTTCAACTTCTTGCTTCAATTTCATTTTACAACCTTCCAAACGTAGATGCCAGTGAGTAACGTCACGACCTGGGTTAGGAGAGAATTTCCTTTTCGGCTTGTTCCACTTCGGCATAGATATTTTTGACTTCCTCTTTCATTTCGTCTGAAACGCCTGCGGTTTGGGGGATGAATTTGACCATGTCTTTTGCCTGACGCAGCAGATCGCGGACATTTGCCACGTAGGAGAGGTCGCTCTTACCGAGTCCTTCTGTCGGTATGGGAAAGGCTCGGGCTTGTTGAATCAACTTTCGGGCACGTTTGATGCGGTCGGCGGCGGGGATGAGTTTTGCCATGGGGTTGAAAAATCTCCTGATGAAGTTTAAGGCTTGGGCGAAGATGCCTCCGCCGCGATTATTTTATTCCATTGTAGAGCGCCTCAAGCATCTTCTTTTGATACCATGTCCTGCCGGTTAATGACTCAAGAAAGCCATTGTGACCGCCATGTGGGTGGATGATCAGTTCTGTGGCGTGATTCAGTTTCAATTCGTAAAAATCTGCTACGGGGATGATGGGGTCATCTGCGGCGGTGATGATGGTGAGCGGGACGTTTAAATGTGCGAGGGCATCACCTGTGACGGCGTATTTGCGGAAGTAATCGGCGGGCTTCTGAAATTCAGTATAACGCTTGAGCAGAATTTCGGTCATTCCGGCGATGGTTTCCAGTGGGAAGACATCGTTGAAATCATATTGATCTGGGTAGAGGCTTTGTTTCTTTTGCATTGAGTTGGACCATTTTTTGCGAAAATATTTTTGCAAAAAGGGGTATTTATCTATGGCGTATGTGGACTTTTCAGGGTCGAGCACGGGGCTGATGCTGAAAATATGTTTGAGGTTGGGGATGGGTGTTTCGTCGGTTCTGCGGGCAATGCGCAAAGCGAAGTTGCCGCCCATTGAAAAGCCTGCGAGGTAGAAGGGAAGGCTGCTTTCATACTGCGAGACCTGTTGCACTGCGCCGAAGACTTCGTCCAACAAGATGGCATAGAACAGACCGGCGTTGAGGTGATGCGTTTCGCCGTGGTCGCGGAAGTTCAGGCGGAAGACGGAGTATCCGCTTTTGTATAGGGATTTGCCGGTACGCAGGATGTAGGCGGAGTTGACACTGCCCTCCCAGCCGTGTAAAAGCATCACTACGCCGAGAGGCTTTTGGTCGGTTTGAGGCGAATAAAACCCTTGCAGGCGAACATTGCCAATATTCAGAATTATTTCGCGGGCGGCATCCAACATGGGATTCTTCCCATAGGTTCCGAGTTTGCTGCTGGCAAGCAGGGTTTGGGCAAAGGGGCTGCGTATGTAGAAAGGCGGGGTAAAGTTTTTGTTCATAAGGCTGAAATTCTATCTCCCACTGAATTGGGTTGTCAATCTTGGCTGATATATTGTAAAAAAAGCCCGTCTTGCAGCATCTATATAAAAAATAACACGGGAGCTTTATGATGAAATTTTCTTATTGGAATGTTGGCGCCATTGTTTGCAGCCTTTCAACTGCTGCCTTCCATATTATGTGTTCGCCCTATTTTGGTTGGTTCGATCCGATTGTGTTGAATGGGTTTGGTTCGCTTGCCTTGCTCGGGGCTTATTTTCTTCCCATCCCTTTCTTTTCACAAAGACGCCAACTCGTGTATTGGAGTATTGTTGGCTACACTCTGTTGACGATCATTTTATGGGTCGTTCTGGGAGATAAGACCTTTCTGTTCGATACGACTGCCGCCATTGGGTACTACGCCAAGATCGCTGAGATCTTTTTGCTGGTTTTTTTGGGGGGAGACCTTCAAACGTATTTGCCAAAGAAATGAATATAGCTTGATGAATCTATAAAATGCGGAGTGCCCCCTCCGCCCCTAGCGGGGCACCTCCCCCGTCCAAAGTGCATGGACAGGGGAGGAGAGAACTTTATGTTTTTATAGATAGTATATTTATTTCAAAATTGAGATTTAGTCCTCCCCCAATTGGAGAGCGCAATTGGGGGAGGTGTCCGCAGGACGGAGGGGGCTGGACGGGTATAATACTCAAAAGGGAACTTTATTTATGACCACTCCAGAGATCATTCAGCAACTTGTCAAACGCTTTGAAGAACATAAAGAGACCTACCGTTCGGGGAAGTACAACGAGACGCAACTCCGGCGTGAGTTTTTAGACCCCCTCTTTGAGGCGCTCGGTTGGGACGTGTTCAACAAGCAGGGCTATGCTGAGATGTATAAGGATGTGGTGCATGAGGATAGTCTGGAGATCGAGTCCACGGATCGATGGTCTGGTCTATGAGTTGTATGGGTTGAATGAGGAAGAGATACGGATTGTGGAGGGGTAGCCAAGTGACAGTCACCTTTAAGGTGACTGTCACTTTAGACATACCAAGGAGGAAAACATGCCCTATGCGCGAAAAGACCTGCTAACATGGCAAAAAGGGATGTACTATCACATCTATAATCGCGGCATGAGCAAGTCACCGATCTTTCGAGAAGAAAGCAATTACCTCTTTGTCATCGGCAAAATGAAAGAAGTCTGCCGCGAAAACCAACTCAGCATGATCGCCTATTGCCTTGAACCGAATCATTATCACTTCTTCACAAGACAAGATGGCGAGCATCCCGCCGGAAACCTGCCTCAATTCGTCTTCAACAGTTACACTAAAGCCTACAACAAGAAATACGAACACAGCGGCACAATTTTTGAAGGACGCTTTCGTGCCAAAGCCATTCAAACCAGCAGCCACCTTTTGCATTTATGCCGTTACATCCACGGCAACCCGGTCAAAGACGGCTTGGTTGTCAACCCAACAGACTGGCAATATTCAAATTATCTGGACTGGATCGGCGAACGAAAAGGCACACTGGTAGACCATGCGTTCATCAAGGAACAATTTGGAAGCGCCGAAGAATACAAGAAGTTTCTCTTTGAATATCTCAAATCCCGCCAGTTGCCGGAAGATGTGCTCAAGTTTATCAATGAGCTAGAGAAGTAAAAAAGGTGACAGTCACTTTAAAAGTGACTGTCACCTTTTGTTATTCAGCACACCTGCCCCTTCGACCTGGCGGTCGCTTTCAACATACTTTCCACCACGGCAAAATCCACGCGCTCGGGCTTTGAGTAACGGATGCAGCCCTTGCCGTGCGAGATGCCCGTCCCTTTAAGCTGGTCGGCGTGGGCGTTCATCACGTCTGTGCGCAGGATGTAGAGGGCAATGAAATGCTTTTGGCTGGCAAACCCCACCTCGGCAACATTGTCCCTGCGGTAATTGGGCATACCGTATTCCATCGTCTCCTTAAAGCCTTTAAGATGCTTACGGCACAAAGCGCGCAATTTCTTCAAGACAGCAAGGCGTTCTTCGGGCACTTCGAGCAAATACTCGGTCACAGTTTTGGCATCACTTTGCATGGGTTGCCTCTTTAACATAGGGGCGGACGAAATGTCCGCCCCTACAACCATCAAACCATCAAACTACCTAACACTCACTATACCCACAGGCATAGCATTTACGGCAGCCTTCTTCGTTCACCACGGCGGCTTCACCACACTCAGGGCACAGGTCACCGATCTTCATTTTCGGGGCGTGCTCGCCTGAGTCGTGATGTCCGCCGCTGCCATTGCCGTTTCCGTTGCTTTTCACCTCTTCAAACACAACGCCATCTTTATCGCGCAGATACTGATCCAACACCTGACCAATACCATCGGGCAAAGATTTCACGCGGTTCAGACCAAAGCCGAGTGAACGTCCGCCGCCGATGCCGATGAGTTGAATGACCACTTCACGCATTCTATCCAACGGAGCAATGGGCGAAGCCATGCGCAGGATGTAGGAGATCAAACGCCCGATCGCCTCAGAAACCGCGGCGGTCTCTGAGCCCGCCTTGGCAGTGTTTACAAAGGTTTCAAAGGGCTGCGCCCCGCCGTTCTCATTGATGGTGATGAACGCCTTGCCCACGGGCGTATCAATGTTGAAGGTTTTGCCGATCAACGCCTTGGGACGAGATTTCTTGGTACCATGCCAAATGGTAGGACCAGCCGGTTCCGCCGCAGCAGGCACGGTCGCAGCAGGAAGCGCAGCGCTTGTCGTCGAAGCATCTTTCTTTTCAGCGGTCGCTTTCGTCTCCAGCACCACCTTATCGCGCGAGCCGGTCACATATACGGTGATGCCCTTGCAGCCGAGTTCCCAAGCCAATTGATAGGCAATCGCCACATCCCCTTCAGTAGCGCCTTCGTGGAAGTTAACGGTCTTTGAAAGTGAGTTATCTACAAATGCCTGCAACGCGCCCTGCATACGGACGTGCGCATCGGCGGTCACATCGCCAGAAACCACAAACGTATCGCGGATGTGTTGCGGCAGTTCGGCAATATGCTGGCAGGTTCCCTGGCTCATCACCTGTTCTACGATCTCTTCGCGCTTCTCTTCGCCCAAGCCGAGGCTCTTCAAGGCTTCATCGAAGCGCGGGCTGGCATAGGTCAATTTCAGGTCTTTGCCATTATCGTTCACATGGCGGATGTATGCCAAAGCGAAGACGGGTTCACAGCCATAACCTTCGCAGCCAGCCACCGTGGCGATGGTTCCGGTCGGTGCGACGGTGGTCTGGGCAGCGTTGCGAATGCCATGCTTCTTGATGCCATCCACTACCGCATCCCACTTAACTTCGGGTCTGCTCCAGTTATTCTGGTAGCTTATCAACGATTTGGGCGCTTCCCATTTCATATCGTCCATATCGTAGATCGAGCCTTGAATGGCAGGGAAAGGACCGCGTTCTTCGGCAAGCTGCACACTCGTCACCATCGCATGATAGCGGACGAACTCCATCACCTGCGCGCCGAATTCCTGTCCTTCCTTTGAGCCGTATCCTACACCAACGTGGTACATCAGGTCGGCAAGCCCCATAATGCCCAAACCAATGCGCCTGGCTTTGTGAGCGGCTTCTTGCAATTGCGGCACAGCCGGAACATACGCATTGGCTTCAACCACATCATCGAGGAAGCGGGTGGCGGTTACAACGCTTTGGCGGAGGGTTTCCCAATCCACAGAGCCATCGGGTCCGCAATGTTCGTTGAGGTTCACCGAGCCAAGGCAGCAATTCTCATACGGTCCAAGCCATTGTTCGCCGCATTGGTGCGCCACAACACCATTGGCAATCACACTATGCGTCTGCATCTCAGTCAAATCGTATACATCTGCATAGCCTGCATTTTCGATGGAGACGATTGTCGTTCGGTAAGTCTCTGCATTCGATGTGCGGGATTTGCCATCAATGAAATCCTGAACTTTCCCCTGTTTGGATGCATCAAGAAAACCGATCACTCCAGCAAACGCATCGCGGTTTGCCTTATCCAACAGCAATTCGTAATCGGCATGGGTGAAATATTCTTTCAAACCGCCTTTACCATCAGGCATGGCGCGGAAGCCATCCGAACGACGCTTATGAATTCGGCTGACAATTCCAAAGTTCTGGAGTAGCAGTTGCACATCTTGCAATAATTCAAGGGAGGCGCTTGCAAGTCGGATGGAGCAGGACTTTTTAAGCGAAGATACATTCACGGTTCCATCGGTGGTGAACAATCCCTGCAAGAAACCGATCACAGCTTCACGAGGAGCGCTCCAAATGGAAGCCGGTACGCGCTTTTCGTGAGCGTGGGCATGTAACACCCCCAAAGACTCAAAGAACTTGTATGGCAGCCTGCCGTACGTCAACTGGCGGACAGAACCACGCTCGTGCAGGTGCCCCGCCCCAAAATAGGACTGCATTGTTTCATGAACAAGGCTCTGCAATTCATCGCTCTCATAGTTGAATACCATCCCCAGTGGAGAATTACTGGTCGGGCTAAGCCAACCATCGCCAACCAAGGCGCCTAAAACAACACCCAATTCATGTGTCCATTGGGTCGGCAGTTTGGAATACTGTTCTGCAAAGTCGGAACGTGTGGTTGTGCGCCCGGAGGCATGGTCACCGCCCTGCGCCATGGCCATCATTTTCTGGCGTATTACTTCCACATTGGGGAGTTCATAATTACGGCTCCATACACCTTCACCCGACTGAAGCAGGAGTTCATCACCTTCTTTGAGGTCGCCCAATTCCACATATCCACGATCCGCCGTCAGGAATTTATGATCTGGCGTGGCGGTAACTGAATACCCATGTTTGGTGGTCATCTTCAAGACATGAGTATTTTCTCTTGTCATCCAAGCGGGTGAAGAAACGCGATAAGCAACGCCAATATTCTGCCCTGCATTGCCATGCCCACCCTGCGGCGCGCGCGAATCGGTTGCAACCATGAACTTCAGACCTGATTCAGCCAGTTCTTGGATCGTCAACAAGCCATGGTCAGTTGCAATACGGGTCGAACCAACAAAACACGGGTTTGTCGCTTCAAGCGGATACAAATGCGGCACAGGATTGCTGCGATTGGCGGCATCGAGGAAGAGTACACCGGGTTCACCATTGTGATGCGCCTGCTTGACGATCTTGTTGAACAGTTCGCGCGCGTTCACTTTTTTGTAGGTATGAATGGTGATGCCAGCTTCTTCCGCCTGGTCGAGCGTGCCGCTGAAGCCTCTCTGTTTCATTTCGACAAGATCAGGGAAACGCAATGCCCATTCCTTGTCATCACGCACAGCTTCCATGAAGGCATCGGTAATGCCTACAGAAATATTGAAATTGGTAATGGCGTTCTCGTCCAGTTTGCAGGTGATGAATTCTTCCACATCTGGATGATCCACACGTAATACCGCCATGTTTGCACCACGTCTGGTTCCGCCTTGGGCGATCTCACCGAAGGCATGGTCGTACACACGCAGGAAGCCAACCGGTCCTGTTGCCTGCCCTGCCGAGGTTTGAACAAGTGCGCCATGCGGGCGCAAGCGTGAAAAGGAGAAACCGTTACCGCCGCCTGTCTGCTGGATCAGGGCGGCATCACGCAAAGTTTGAAAGATCCCCGCGCTGTGACGTCCCATATCATCGGTGATGGGAAGCACAAAACAGGCGGCAAGCTGACCCAAAGGAGTGCCTGCGCCGGTAAAGGTCGGGGAGTTGGGGAAGAATTTTTTGCTTGAAAGCAGGTGATAGTATTCAACTGTGCGTTCCATCACGTCTGCGCCCCATTGTTCTTCCACTTTGGCTACGTGATACGCAACACGCCAGAACATTTCTTCCACATTTTCGGCAGGCTTGCCATCGTCACCACGGCGGACGTAACGCTTCATCAATATCTGGCGGGCATTGTCCGTCAGGCTCGCTTTGGACAATCCTTTTTTCATCGGCGGGGTGGGCAATAAGCCGTTCTTTACAACTTTGGTATCAGCAGATTTTGTTGCCATTTCGGTTTCTCCTATAAAATTATTCTTTATTTACAGATACAAAAAGGCAAAGCCACTCCCCCCTTTTTGAGAGAGGGACTTTGCCTTCTTAATCTTCGAGTAACTGGTCGATCTCAGTACGAATGGACTTAAGGTCGTCCAAGCCTAAATACACAATAGCATAGCGGATGTAAGCGACCTGATCCACTTCTTTCAGGGTTTCCATTACAAGGTCTCCCACCACCCGGGAGGAAATTTCTGCCTTGCCCAATTTTTGCAGCTTCACTTCAACCTGCCCGATCATACGTTCAATTTCCGCCGCCGAAACAGGGCGCTTGGCACAGGAAATGCGAATACCCCGAGCCATCTTCTCACGGTCAAATTCTTCCCGATTTCCATCTTGTTTGATGATGAGTGGCGTGGTAAGGATAGCGCGCTCATAGCTGCTAAAACGCTGGCGGCACTTTTGGCACTCGCGCCTCCGGCGAATTGCACCGTGGCTATCGTGCGAGGTATCCAACACCTTTGAATCGTGATGTTTGCAATAGGGACAACGCATCCGTACAGGGCTCCAATTCTAGAACAAATGAACTAGCCATATATGGGCGTTACAGCGCTGCATCCCCGTACATATGGCTAATGTGTTCGGCATTTTAGCACCTAGAAGAATTGTGAGCAAGGGGTAAATGGTAATTGCAATCTTAAAATATTGTTCAAGGGCAAACGAAACTTAAAGAATAAACAGACCACAGCTTTTAAGTCACTGTGGTCTGTTTGCTTTGGATTGATGTTCATTTCTAAATTCTGCGTAAGAACTCCATCACATGCGGGTTGAAATCGTTTGGGTGGCATTGGTGCGGTACGTGCCCGCAAATTGAGAATTGATGTGACTTCACCAGGTTAGGCAACAGCTTCTCCAATTCTGGAAAAGACGCAGGCGAGAGAGTTTGGTCGCGCCCGCCCCAAAGGAGTAGAGTCGGCTGATGGATGCGAGACAGGTCAAGGTCCAGTTTGTGAAGCGTTCGTGGGATGTTGTAAATTCCTGCCGCCGCCCGTTTGTAATCCAATGCGGTTTGGTAGCGGATGTGTTCAGGGAGAATATGAGATTCGCGGCTGCTAATGGAAGTGGTAAAGCTGGTCATATCCACAAAAAAGCGAAAGAGTTGGTAGGGTGTACGCTCGATCAAATTGGTGTTGATGAGTTGGTGGCGGAACATACCCTGCAAGATGGGCGGAAGCTGTTTCATGGAATAGAAGGGGTTGACAATGACAAGCGCCTTCACATGCTGCGGGTTACGGTACGCATAGAGCATCGAAAGCCCGGCGCCTAGCGAATGCCCGATCAAAATGAAAGGCGTTGGCAGGTGCAACGCATCAACCCATGCGGCAAAATGGGCGTAGGCATTTTCCACTGAATAGTCTGCGGTGCGGGTTGGTTTCTCGCTTTCGCCATGCCCAAGCAGATCTAGGGCATAGCCAGCATAACCGGTATTTGCCAGTTCGGGCATGAGGTCGTCCCAATCGTGCAGGGATGCGGCAAGTCCGTGTACCATTACAACCGGTTCCCCACTCCCCTGTTGAACATAGCTTACTTTTTGTCCGTTGACCATCAGGCTTTCATATGTGATGGTGTTCATTTCCAATGTCATTGTTGTTCCTGTTTTCGTGTTCTTGTTCTGCCTGAGAAGCCTTCAAGAGAGATGTGGTTCTTTATTCACTGGCGATCTGGTTTCCATAACGTTTTGCCAATTCACGCCGCAGCACCTTGCCGATGAAGGTACGCGGGAATTCATCCATAAAGATGACGAAACGTGGGACAAGCTGCGGCGGCAGGCGGCGTTTGCAATATGCAATGACCGACTCTGCGCTGGGTTTTTCCCTGCCTGCAATGACGAAGGCAAAGGGATGCCCAGCCACTGCTACGACAACTACTTCTTTCACTTGTGGAATTTCGTAGATCACTTCCTCTACATCGCGTGGGAAAGCAGGTTCTTTGCCGCCTTTTTCGGGATACCACATATCGGCTTTGCGGGCGATGATACGGCAGAAACCGTCTTCGTCCATTTGTGCCACATCACCGGTAAGCAGCCAGCCGTCACGGGTAATGACTTCTTTTGTGGCGGCATCATTTTTCCAGTACCCCAACATCACTTGTGGACCGCGAATGGCAAGCTCGCCGATCTGCCCGGGTTCCACTTCTTTACTGCCGGTCATCAGGTCCACCACTGCTGCTTCGGTGGAAGGCAGCGGTACGCCAATAGTGCCAAGGCGGCGGTTCTTGCCCATTGGGTTGGCATGTGTGATCGGCGAAGCCTCGGTCAGCCCGTAGCCTTCGACCAATTTACCTTTGGTGAGTTTTTCGAATGCTTCCTGCACTTCCACCGGCAAAGGAGCAGACCCGCTGATACAAGCCTTGATGGACCCGACCCCATACCTGCGTACTTTCGGAAAGCCGCTGATGGATACAAACATGCTTGGCGAACCGGGGAAGATGGTGGGTTTGTATTTCTTGATGGATTTTAGAACATCCAATGTTTTGAATTGCGGTTTAAGGATCAGCGCCGCGCCAAGCGAAACCGGCACACTGAGGGCGGCTGTCATGCCATAGCTATGGAAGAACGGCACAACACACATGAAGCGTTCTTTGCCTTCCGATGCGCCCGGCAGCCAGTGACGGGTTTGCAGCGAGTTGGCAACCAGATTTCTATGTGAAAGCATCACTCCTTTGGATTGCCCCGTGGTACCGCCTGTATAGATCAACACTGCCAGATCATCGGGGGCAACTTCCACCGTGGGTGATTTGGTATCCTGCTGAGCCAGCCAGCGATTCCAATGCAGGGCGTTGTTGAAGCTCAACCCACGATTACGCCAGCGAGATACCCAATATTTTGGCAGGGGTAAATATTGCCCGGGGTCTGTCAGCACAACATGCGGCACACCTGCATCATCCTGAATTTGCCTCGCCAGCCCCGCCCAAGTAGACATGGTAACCAGCACTGTGGCATCGGCATCTTTCACCTGTCGAATCAATTCTTCGGGCTCGGTCATGGGCGGAATCAACACTGCCGAACAGCCCGCTTTCAAGGTTCCATAAAAACCGATCACCATTTGTGGGATGTTCGGCATAAGCAATACCACGCGCGCGCCTTTGCCAATTCCCTGTGCGAGCAAGGCGTTGGCAAAACGATTTACTTCGTGGTTGAGTGCGCGATAGGATATGGTTGCGCCTTCAAAGAAAATAGCGGGGCGGTTCGGAAAACGCCGCACCGCCGAACGCAAAAGATGCTGCGCCGGAATACGCGGCACATCCACGGTGTACGGCACACCCTCTTCATAATGATTGAGCCATTCACGTTCGCGCTTCAATTCATCACGCTGGGTTCTGGGAGCAACAAAGGATTTATCACGCCATGTCTTTTTGGGATCATCATCCAGAAAGCCTGCAATGGCACGGTCTACCGTTTCGCGCCTCTCCAGCATGACCATGTGACCTGATACATCAATATCAACATCCACTGCGCCGGGAATGGATCCTGCCACTTTCTCGAACAACGGTCTATCAAAAACAATATCACGATGTCCGCGAATGACCTGGGTTGGAACTGTTAACTGTGAGAATTTCTCCCAACCGTTCCAAACCGCCATGTTTTTATGATAGAACTCGCGCAAGGCATGTGGCGGGGCATGGAGCCATTTGCGGGTGAATGGTCCGATAAGGCGCAAAACGGAGGATGGCAGGTTCAGCCCAAGTTTGAATAATGGGTTAAGTTTGAATTCGCCCGCTGTGGCAATGATGATAAGTTTTTCAATATGGTCAGGGTGGTTAAGGGCATAATCCGTTACAACTGCACCGCCAAAGGAATGCCCCACCAAAACGAACGGCGTGGATACTTTCAACTGGGTCAGAGCCGTTTCGAGGTCCGCCTGGATGCGCGGCATATCGTAGCCGGTGGAGGGCTTGTCCGAAAGTCCGTGTCCACGCATATCCAGCGCAACTACACGGTTATCCATTGCAAATTTTTGCATTTGGTATTGCCACTGCTCCGCCTTGCCGCCAAAGCCGTGAATAAAAACAATGGTACGGCGCGGGCTGGCGGGAGAGACATCAATAGCCGAAAGCCTTACAAGCGGGTCGGAAGAAATGCGTACTTCGTAACGATAAAGATCAAGATCAATATCCATAATAGCTCCTCATTCCTCGTGGCAATAGAATGAGTTTACAGGAGAGCGAAAAGATTGTCAATTTTGGAATAAAATTAAATTATGAATTTTGACAAAGCAGTAGAAGCCATTATCAAGGAAGCGCAAGAACGAGGCGATTTTGATAACCTGAAAGGCAAAGGAAAACCCATTGACCTCACCGCCTATTTTGAAACGCCCGAAGATCTGCGGATGGTACATTCATTATTAAAGAATGCGGGGGTTGTTTCACCAGAGGTGGAATTACTGCAAGAGATCGCCGCCCTCAAAGAACGCCTCGTCAATACATTTGAGGAAACTCAACGCAGCCGTATCAAAAAGCTGATACAAGGCAAACAAATGGAATTTAATTTGATGCTGGAACGCAGAAAAAAGCAAAAGACTTAAGCGAATGGCGCGAAAAGAAGTTCTTTTTTTGTGAAATTCGCCTTTTCGCGGAATTCGCAGTGAGATTTTCATGACTTTGGGATAGCCATGCACCAGCAGGTAACAATCTTTGACAAATCAAGCCCGCCCTGCTATACTCATTCAAGTTAAGTTGACTTTTCCTGCCGAATTCGGCAGTTTGTTTGAGAACTATCGTGTTTTACTGGGACCGATCTTCGCGAGCAAGTCAGCGAAGGTCTTTTTGTTTGTGGGAAACACCTCTTTCACCCCTTTCACAATCACCTATTCGCGGGTTTATAAGCCCGTACTTTTGTTTTGAAAGCAATATCAACTTTGACCCTTACCGCATAAGCGGTTAATACATTTGAAATCTGTGAGGTTTATAGAAAAAAACATATGAGTAAAAAAAATAAATTAAGAATCATCCCGCTCGGGGGGCTGGGCGAAGTGGGAAAGAACATGATGGCGTACGAGTTCGGAAACGACATCATCGTGGTAGACGCCGGAATCATGTTCCCCAAAAACGACATGCTGGGAGTGGATTACATCATCCCAGATTATGAGTATTTAAAAAAGAAAGCCAAGCGTGTGCTGGGTCTCTTCATTACCCACGGGCACGAAGACCATATTGGCGCCATCCAGCACTTTATTGAAGATATTCCCGTCCCAATTTACGCCACCCCGCTTACCAGAGGGTTGATCGAAGCCAAACTACACCGCAACGGCGCGCAACACAGAGCGCAGTTCAAAACCGTGCAAGCAGGCGACACGACCAAAATTGGTCCGTTTACCGTTGAATATTTCCATGTGAGTCACTCAATTCCCGATGCGGTTGGCATGGGCATCACCACCCCCGCAGGGTTGGTCATACACATGAGCGACTTTAAGTTCGACCACACCCCCGTGGATGGCTGGCCCACCGACTTTGCCAAACTCTCCGAGTTTTCAGACCGCGGCGTAGACCTGCTCCTCTCTGATTCCACCAACGCCGAGCGCCCCGGCTGGACCCCCTCCGAAATGGTCATCGGACCCGCTTTTGAAAAAGTCCTCGCCGAAGCGCCCGGGCGCGTCATCATCGCCACCTTTGCCTCGCTCATTTCCCGCGTGCAACAGGTTGCCGATGCCGCCGCCAAAACCGGACGCAAAATGGCGCTCGCTGGCACCAGCATGGTCGATAACGTAAAGATTGCCCTCCAAATGGATTACCTCGATATTCCTGACGAACTTCTCGTGCCCATTGACCAGGCACAAAAGATGCAGAACCACAAAGTCGTCATCATGTGTACCGGCTCGCAGGGTGAACCCTCCTCCATCGTTGGGCGGCTTTCCACCGGCACAAACCGCCAATTTGGTCTCAAAGAAGGCGATACCGTCGTGCTCTCCTCGCACCCCATCCCCGGCAACGAAGAGACCATCAGCAAAACCATCAACCGGCTTCTGCGCCAGGGCGCAACGGTCATTCACGATGGCATCGCCCCCATCCACGTTTCTGGTCATGCCGCGCAGGAAGAACAAAAACTGCTCATCAACCTTGTGCGCCCCAAACACTTCATGTCCATTCACGGAGAACTGCGCCAACTCAAACGTCACGCCGAGATCGCACAAGAACTGGGCATCCCCGCCGAGAACACCATCGTCGTGGAAAACGGGCAGGTTGTAGAGCTGGTAGGCAAAAAGATCATACGTGGCGAACGCATCCCCGGCGACTATGTCTTCGTCACCGGCGAATCCATCGGCGATATTGATTACGATGTGATGCGCGAACGCAGCCAACTTGCCCGCAACGGCATCCTCATCATCGATATCAGCATCGACAAACTCACCCGCCGCCTGCGTCACGACCCAGAGATCATCACACGCGGTTTCGTCTCACCAGAAGATGCAAAACCGCTCATCCCCGAGGTTCGCAAACTCGTTCTGCGCATGGTCCACGAAGACGGCTTCGACGACGAGAAAGATATTATCAACGCCGTCAAAAGTTACCTGCACCAGCAAACCAAACGCAGACCCATGGTCTTCGTCACATTAAGCAAAGCATAAAATAATAAATTCCGTCATTGCGAGGAAAGCGTTCTTCCCGACGAAGCAATCTCAGGCTCGCCTCAAGAGTAGATTGCTTCAGGCATAGGGCAAAAACGCCTTCGCAATGACGGAGCATAAGTAAAAAAGTGACAGCCATCTAAAGGTGGCTGTCACTTTAATTGCAGGGCAATCTGCCGATCCACCTTGCCCATCGGGTAATCATCCAACTCGTTTAGCTTCACCCACTTCAAACTCTTATTTTTGGGGATCGAGACCTTCTCACATCGAAAGGGATACACCGTAACCTTGAAATGACTGTAGGCATGTTCGACGACGTGCATCGCCTCTTTTTTCTTAACTTGTATCTGGGTTGCCATCTTCAAACTTTTTACCAACACCCTGGCAGGGTCGCCATCTACCCGCGCATTCGGGAATTCCCACATCCCGCCCAACAGCCCCTCCGCCGGTCGTTGGCTGAGCAGCACACGCCCCCGTTCCACGATCACCGCCGCCACATGGACGTAAGACGGCACCGCCTTCTTCGGTTTCAATAGCGGACGCTGCTCCTGCGTGCCACGTTCTCGCGCCTGACATAAACTCATCAACGGGCACAGCAAGCAACGCGGATTTTTCGGCAGGCACACCGTTGCACCCAGGTCCATAAGCGCCTGGTTGTAATCGCCTGCCTGCCCTTTTGGCAAATTCTCCGCCGCCAGCCCCCACAGAATTTTTTCACCCGTTGGGGAATCTGCGAAATCTGTTACATCAAAAAGGCGCGAAAAAACGCGCCGCAGGTTGCCATCGAGCGTAGGCTCATCCATCCCAAACGCCATGGAGGCGATCGCCCCCACGGTATAACGTCCAATTCCGGGCAGGCTGCGCAGCTCATCCAAATTGCGCGGAAGTTCGCCATTAAATCTTTCAGCCACGATCTTTGCCGCTTTGTGCAAATTCCGCGTGCGGCTGTAGTAGCCAAGTCCTTCCCATGCATTGAGCACATCCTGCTCACGGGCAGAGGCAAGCGCCTTTGCCGTGGGGAATCGTTTCATCCATTTTTCAAAGTAGGGGATGACCGTATCCACCCGGGTTTGTTGAAGCATGATCTCAGACACCCAAACGGCATACGGGTCTGGGTGGTCGCGCCAGGGGAGAATCCGTTTTTGGGTGTGGTACCAAGCCAAAAGGTTGGAAGCGAGGCGGTTCATCGATTTAGGGGCAAGGGTCTGTGAGAGGCGTGCTCTGGTATGCTGCATCCTCAAATTGGATGAGGCGCACGATGGTCAAGTCGTTATCCCCTGAACATGCCAGCAAAACCACATCTGCGCCTTGTTGAAATTCCAGAATATCCCGTGTTGGGAAGATCATATCTGAACGCCCAGAATTGATCAGCAAAAATCCAATGCGTGCAAAGTCTTGGGCTTTGTATGCAGTCCAGGGATTCGCGGAAGCAAGCCCATCTCCCTTTCGATACATACGCGGGAAGAGCAGCCTGCCTTCGGTGATGAATGCGTTGGGCTGGGAGAGAAATGCGGTCACCTCTTCACGAGGGTATCCGCCTGCCTCAAGCGTGGAAATCATTTCATCAGGCGTGGATGTGAAACGCGGCTGCGCCAATCCCTGCACAAGCCAGGGTGATGCGCCAACAAAAACGAATACCAAAAGAGGCAGCAGTTGCCGCCATTGCAACCCGTGCAGGCTTATTATTTCTGGTTGAACAGAAGGGCTGGCTGGGTAGACTGCTTCTTTTTTTGCGCCAAAAGCTAAAAAGATAAAACCAAAAAGTTCGGCGATGCCCAGTGCAAAATAAAAATAGAAAACCCAATCAATGGGCATGTTGTAGCGCCACGAAGAAAAACGGGCGATTCCGTTGGAAAGCGCGTACCCCAGATTAAAGGCGGCGGGCACAAGCGCAAGCCACTTCATTTTTCGCCAGGCGGTTCCCATGCCCAACGCGGCTACCGCAAGATAAAAAAGGACGAGAACAATGTTGTACCATTCGAGCGTTCCATCCCATGAGACCCAGTACAGGTTGGGAGGTTCTTGAAACCCATTGAAGGGTTTGATGAGCGGCAACGCCAATAGCCCGCCGATCTCTGTGTTTAGAAAATGAGATGCGATGAAATTTGCCACGTAACCGGGGTTTTGCAAGGTGAAGCTGATAATACGTTCGCGGACGCTATCCGTCTCCGGGTTGTATTGGCTCAGGTCTAAATTTCCAGTGAACGAGTATTGGCTGTAAATGACCGCAACCTGACTGGGGTCGTCGAATGAAAAGTGACCGGTGATGGTGTAGTTGTGCGTCAGCCACGGCAGGACGACAAGCATCATTGCCGCCGCAAAAATAACGCCCGCCTTAAACCACTCTGTCCATTTGAATTGCAAGACCAGTAAAACCAACAGGAAGAGGAAGGGCAGGGTCAGCGTAGACTGGGTGCGGAAAAGCAGGAGTAAACCAAATGCCCCACCCGCCAGCCATGTGGAACGCGCGTTACGCCGTTCCAGCCACCAAAGCACAACCAGTGAAATCACAACAATGGCAAAAGCGGTCGGGAAATCGGTGGTGAACATTTTGGCATTTGTAACGCGGGTATTTGAAGATATCCATAAACTGGTGAATTCACGGAAGATGGCGAAGAGAGCCACCGTCACACCGGCGGCGGTGGAGTGGAGTTTTTTCGCGAGGAAATACAAGGCAACGGGGAAGCCAGCCATGACCAGCACCTGAGCCGAGATGATGGCAGGGTAATTTTGCCCGAATAACAAATGCAGCACGGTCAGAAACGTCACATACAGTGGGCGGGGCGGTATGCCGCCAAAATAGTCATGCCCGATCAATAGACTTTGCGCCAGGTAATCGTAGTAACCAGCGTCAGAATATGGCAGGGGCACATTTGTTGGCGGGGAGATGGGAGCGTAAAAACTATTTGCAAGGGTTTCGAGAGGTACGCTCAGCCAAAGAGCGGCTGCGGTTAAGTACAACGCCAAAGGGAGATAGATATTTGAAAAGCGGGAATTTGATGAACGTCCAGTGGAGAAAAAAAATGCAGCAACCCCAACAAGTATGGAGAAAATAAACTGCCAAGCCGGAATTGCCACCCCAGGCTCACCCCAGTAGCCGGTATCTGGTGTTAAGCCGATCTTTGTGACAGCGACAAAGAGGAACGCGGTTAGGAGAATTCCGAAAGGGAGTAACGCAGGGCGGAGGGTACTTCCGAACGAGGCGGGGGCGCTGGGGGAAAATCCGTTTTTGATGAGGAGCAGGAGCAGGGTCGCTTCGAGGGCGAGGAAGAAGAACAGCCACAGCAAAGGGGCGAGACGCTCGTAAAATGGCAGAAGCCGCTCCGGGTTGAGGTAACGCAAAAGGAACAGGGTCAGCCCCAAAAACAAAGAAAGAAGCGCGGAAGAGAAAATAACCGGTGTAGTAAAAATTCGCTCGAAGCGTGTCAGGTTACGGCGTGAATAAAGCCCCGATCCGATCCCTGCAACAAAGACCATGCCTATCACGGCAAATAATCCGAGGCGCGAGAGTGAAAGCCCCTCAGAGGGAACGCGTAATAAGGCAATGGCAGCCAGCAGAGATTGAAATGCCGTGGAAAAGAAATACCACGGCAGGAGGTTTGCGAATTTAGTTTTCATATTGCGATGGCACTTTTTTATCAGAAAACCCTAAAGATCCTGTCAGTTAAGAGACCTTTAGGGTTTTGAAATGTGGTGCGGAATCAAAATTGGAATCCGTTTCGCACGGGCACGACTTTGTATGAATAATTTTTTACGTAGCCAAACAGCCGGTCTTGCAACATGCCCCATTCGGGAGAAGCAAGCACACGGCGGGCTTCGCTGGCGTTTGAGGCAAGCAGCCCTACTTGAATTTGGGGGTAGGTTCCATAAAGTGTTGCCCATGCTTCAGCGGGCTGAAGACCAAGGCGCTGCACACCCGGCACAAATTCGCCGATGATGAATTCAAAATATTCCTGGTCGCGCTCGGCGGCGATATCCCAGGTCATGATCACTTTGACGGTCATACTATCCTTGTTGGTAGTCGAGTACGACCACCTTTGTTTCCTGCGGCAAGCCAGAGCGGGTAACTTTCAGCGAGGGCTGTGTTTCAGTTTTGCCAAGCCCCATTTCTTTGAGGAATTTGTTCAAGGGGTCTAATTTTAGTTTGGATGCGTCGGTGGCGTAGTGCATGGGGATGACAAGATTGGGTTCGATGACGCTGACCACTTCGGCGGCTTTGGCGGCGTTTAAACTATTTCCGCCTCCAACCGGCAAGAGCAGCACGTTGACTGTGCCAAGCGCTTCCAACTCGCTTTGAGTGGGCACTTCCTGCAAGTCACCAAGGTGTGCCACGGTAATGCCTTCGTAATCGAAAACATACAGGGTATTGCGTGTTTCGTTCTTGGTCCGTTTGCCGCCTCCGGCAGTTTGCACAGCGGTGATAAAAACGCTGCCGATCTCAAATTCACCTGCGCCATCGATAATGTGTTGAGTGCCTTTGACCACGTCCATGTTGGAGTGACCGGGCGCGTCATGGCTCACAGTGACGATATCTGCTTTGAGTTTAAGTGCGCTGTAGCCAACTTCTTTATTATCAAATGGGTCCGTTACTACAGTTGCGTAATTTCGTTCTGTCAGTCTAAAACAAGAATGTCCATACCAGGTAATTTCCATGGTTTTAGTGCCTCCGAGTGGGATATTATACCCTACCCAAAAAACAGCATTGGGGAGAATTAGAGCGCGGTTTTGAGATGGGATATGCCATTAAGCTCCCCTGGCGGGTGGTAATTCCACAACCCTCGCGCTGATATAATCCCAGCCATGTCAAAACCCGGCACAATTCCTTACCTTGAAGCCCTATTTGCCGTAGTCGTATGGGGCGCTTCTTTCATCGCCACCAAGATCGCCGTTGGGCAGATATCCCCCATTTCCGTTGTCTGGCTGCGTTTTGCGATGGGTATTCCCATTATTTTTTTTGCTGTTTTTACCCGCAAGCAATTTGCCTTCCCTAAAGGGAAGGAATGGTTTTATTTTTCGCTGCTGGGTTTTCTGGGTATTTCCTTCCACCAGTGGCTGCAATCGAACGGATTACAGACCGCACAAGCCACCACCACCGCATGGATTGTTGCCACCTCGCCCGCATTCATTGCTGTTTTGGGCTGGCTGGTTCTAAAAGAAAAGCTAAATGCCTTGCAGTCGTTTGGCATTGTTCTGGCAATGGCAGGTGTGCTGGTTGTCGTGAGTAAAGGCGATTTTTCTTCCCTTACCATTGGTCAGTTTGGCACAGTAGGCGATTTCCTCATCCTGATTAGCGCGGTCAATTGGGCGGTTTTTTCCATCCTTTCGCGTCAGGGGCTCCGAGAGCATCCCTCCACCCGGCTTACTTTTTGGGTCATGTGCATCGGTTGGCTTATCACCTCCATCCCTTTCCTGCTTGAAGGAAGGTTTGTAGAATTCTCTCAACTCGATACACGCGGCTGGTTGTCCATGATATTTCTTGGAATTTTCACAACCGGTCTGGCATATATTGCCTGGTTCGATGCGCTGGGACAGCTTCCTGCCGCACAGACAGGCGCTTTCCTTTTTATCGAGCCGCCCGCCAGCATGGTGGTCGCCGCTCTTGTTCTTAAAGAAGCCTTTACCCTGCCAGCAATTCTGGGCGGAATGATCATCATTTTCGGTATTTGGCTGGTCAATCGAAAACAAAAGGAAATCGAATGAAAGCAAGAACCACACCAGGCGCAAATATTGAAAAAACCGAAAAGGGCTACCTCTTGAAAATTCCCGCCGGGGATTCTTCTTCTTACCGCTTTGCACAGATCGATGATTACTTCGGACTACCCCGCAGGAAATTTCCGCATCATTCTTTAACGTTGAGCCTGCGCGCCAGAACCTCAAGCCTCAACATTCCCGGAACCTGGGGCTTCGGTCTGTGGAACGACCCCTTCGGCATGTCTCTAGGGTTTGGGGCAAATCGTCTTCGCCTGCCCACATTGCCCAATGCAGCGTGGTTCTTCGGCGCATCACAAGAAAATTACCTTTCCTTCAGCAACAAACCCGCACACGGCTTTCTTGCACAGACATTCCGTTCGCCCGCATTTCATCCGCTATTCATGCCAGCGGGGTTGGTGTTTCCAATTTCACGCAAAGCAGCCCGAAAACTAATGGGCAAGGTCATCGGCGAAGACGCAATTACACTCACCGTGGATACCACCCAATGGCATGAGTACAAACTGGAATGGAGCGAAAATCGTGTAATTTGGTCTGTAGATGATACTCAAGTATTCGAATCGCCCATCAGCCCAAAGCCTCCCCTCGGATTGGTCATCTGGGTCGATAATCAATACGCAGCCTTCACACCCGAAGGAAAAATGTCCTATGGGGTGTTGGAAGGCGGGGAAGAATCGCTGGAAATTGAAGACCTCAAGATATCTGATTTTTAAAAACAGAAGCGGAAATCAAATCCCTTTTTTCTTTGCCTCATCCCAAAACGCATCCATCTCTTCCAATGTCATATCTGAAAGATTACGTCCCTGTGCCTTGGCGCTGCTTTCAATATGGGCAAAGCGGCGTTTAAATTTCTGGTTTGCTTCACGTAAAGCCGCCTCTGCGTCCACATCGCGCCAGCGCGCCAAATTCACAAGCACAAAGAACAGGTCACCCAACTCTTCTTTTACCCGCTCAGGGTTTTCAGCCGTCTTAACTTCTTCGATCTCTTCACGCACTTTATCGAGCACATTCTCGATCTCAGCCCAATCGAATCCCACCCGTGCGGCACGGTCTTGATATTCTTGCGCCTGATTTAAAGCAGGCAATGCAGAAGGGATGCCGTCTAAAATTCCTTTATCTTCTTTCTTCCCCTTTCGCTCTTTCTCTTTCAACTTCTCCCAATTTTGCAAAACACCATCAACCCCGTCAAGTTCCAGGTCTCCAAACACATGCGGGTGACGCCGCACGATCTTGTCGTAAATACTCTTTGTCACATCGGTAAAGGCAAATTCCCCATCCTGATATGCAATATATGAATTCAAAACGATCTGCAAAAGAAGGTCGCCAAACTCTTCACGCATCCCCTCCACGTCATTGGCATCCATTGCAGAGAGTGTCTCGTAAGATTCTTCGAGCAAGTGCTTGCGAAGGGTTTGGTGGGTCTGCTCCTTATCCCAGGGGCAGCCATCTGGCGCACGCAAATGCGCCACGATCTCAGCAAAAGCCTCAAAGGAAGTACCCTCCCCCATTGATGGAATAAATAAAGAAATGGGATAAGACAACCCCGCGCCTCCAACTGCGCTGAGGCTTGTTTCTGCTACCCCAACCTTTTCCAGCACTGACACATTATGGCTACCCGCATAAGCTGCAAGAAGAACAAACCTAATTTGTTCCAACATTTCAGCAGACTCGATATTCAAGATCAAAGTATCTATATCGGGAGGGGTAGGAGGATAATGTTTCAGTGTAAATTCCACCCCGTTGAGTAGAGTCAATTTTGAGGGCGGTGTGAGGCGCAGCGTCTCAAAGATGGATTGGATGTGTTTGAAGTCCATGGTGTGTCCTGTTGTTAAACACGTAATCCGTAATTTGTAACTCGTAGATTGTACGGATTACGCATTACGGATTATCAGTTGGGGTAAACCCAGAAAATTTTAACGCTTGGTGTAGGTCGGAGCCTTGCGGGCTTTCTTGAGACCGGGCTTCTTACGTTCCTTGATGCGGGCATCACGGGTAAGAAGACCTTTCTTGCGAAGCGCCGAGGTCCAATCCGCGTTCATGATCTGGAGGGCACGAGCCACACCGAGGCGAACAGCGTCGGTCTGACCTGCTACACCGCCGCCATTTACGAGAACGGTCACATCATATTTGGCTGCTGCTTCACCTACCGCGCCAAAGGGACGCATGATGTCTTCAACATCGCCGAAGCGGGAGAAGAAGACCTTGCCTTCCTTTTCGTTGACGGTGAATTTGCCGCTGCCAGCGGTCAAGCGCACACGGGCGGTGCTTTCCTTGCGGCGTCCGATACCTTCAAAATATTGTGCCATAATTTACTTTCCTTCTTAATCCAAAGCCTTGAGCTTCTGAGCGCCATGGGGGTGTTCAGCGCCGCCATAGATCTTCAAGCGTTTGAGCACGGCACGTCCCATGCGGTTGTGCGGCAACATGCCCCACACCGCTTCGCGTAAAGCGCGGTCTGGGTATTGGGCGAGTTGGTCTCGCAGGGATATGCTCTTCAAACCACCAGGATACCCTGAATGGTGATGATAGATCTTGGAGGTAAGGCGTGACTCTGTTTTGGTGCCGGTAACGCTCACGTTCTGAGCATTGACCACCACAACAAAGTCTCCCATTTCCACACCCGGGGTAAAGGTTGGTTTGTGCTTGCCAAGCAAAATATGCGCAATGCGCGTGGCGAGACGCCCAAGATTTTTGTCTTGCGCATCTATGAGTACCCAGTCACGCTGAATTTCAGCGGCTTTCGGATAGTACGTCTTCTGTTGCACTTTCGTCTCTCCGTTTCTTTATTATCATTTCTGTGATCCATACTCGACTTCGATCAGGCTCAAGCCATGCGCGGGAGCCAGCCCGGCGGGGAGTTTCCCCTGCCCTCTCAGGGCAAGTTGGACATCCTTTACCGAACATCGACCCTGCGCAGCAGCGACCTGAACAAACACCAGCCTGCGTACCATTCGATACAGGAACGCATCTGCCCGGACTTGAAACTGCCACTCTCCATTTGGCTTTCGCTTCCACTCGGATCTTGTCACCGTGCGGGTCGTCGTCCCCTTTTCAGAGGTTGGTGACCCGAAGGCGGCAAAATCATGTGTGCCGAGTAAAACTTCAGCCGTTTTGTTAAGGGCTGCGGTATCCAGCCCCGGTAAAAGCCGCCATGCAAATTTTTCGCGTAATGGGTTACGCATTGGTTCGCAAAACAACTTGTAACGGTACGACCGGGAGACCGCATCGAAACGCGGATGAAATTCCGCGTGAACGGGTTTTATCTTTCTCACAGCCAGATCGCCAGGAAGTTTAGCATTAAGCGCCTGCAATAATTTTTCAGCCGGGTGAGACCATTTGTCAAAATCAAATGCTGCCACCTGCCCGTCTGCATGAACGCCGCTGTCAGTCCTGCCAGCCATGAGAACAGAGCTACCTGTCCAACCGATGTGATGAAGGGCGTTTTCGAGTTCGCCCTGCACCGTCCGGGAGTTTGCCTGCCGCTGGCTGCCGGTAAACCCGGCGCCGTCGTAGGCAAGGATCACTTGGTAACGTGCCATTATTCGAATGCAGAATTATGAATGCGTAAGGCAGAATGTTCTTTTATTCTGCGCTCTGCATTTTGCATTCGGCATTTACTTCTTAGTCTTCCACCAACTCCAAGACCACCATTTCAGCGGCGTCGCCAAGACGGGGTCCGAGTTTGGTAACACGGGTGTAACCACCATTGCGCGAAGCAAAGCGCGGGGCGATCTCATCAAACAAGCGTGTAATAATTTGGTTATCACCGAGTTTGGAGATCGCAACGCGACGGGCATGAACTTTCTGATCCGCAGTCGCATCGGCGCTGTTCTTGGCAAGGGTAATGAGACGTTCAGCGTCACCGCGGATGGCAGCAGCCTTCGCTTTGGTGGTCTGAATACGTTCGTGCGTAAAAAGTTGTTTGATCAGGTTGCGGCGCAGAGCAATACGCGAACTCTTGGTGCGCCCCAATTTGTAACCTGCTACTGAATGTCGCATTTCTTAATTCTCCGAAGGTTGATCTTTCATGAAACCCTTTTCGCGCATCTTGTCGCGAAGTTCATCGAGGCTCTTTTCACCAAAGTTACGGATGGACATTACCGCTGATTCTCCCTTTTCGAGGAGTTCCAACACGTCACCTACTGTAGTGATACCAGTGCGCTTCAATGAGTTGAAAACACGCACTGAGAGGTCGAGGGCTTCAACCGGCGTTTCCGCCAATTCACTGCTCAAACGGCTGCCAGTCACCTCACGCTCCACTGCCACTGTCAGCATTTCTTCATTGATACCGGCAATGTAACGCAGGTGGTCAATGAGAATGCGGGCAGAAGAACTAAGGGCACGTTCAGGAGAAACGGAGCCATCTGTCCAGATTTCTAAAATTAATTTGTCGTAATTTGTACTCTGTCCAACACGGGCAGAGGCAACTTCCCAATTTACACGTTTCACCGGGCTGAAGATCGCATCGACAGGAATTTCACCGATGGGCATGTGCCCGGAACGTTCGTTGGATGGCGAATAACCACGCCCACGCTCAACAACGAACTCAACATCGAGTTTGGTCTTGGGGTTATCCACAGTGAAGAGATACGCATCTGGGTTGACAATTTCGATCTCTGCCGGGGTAATGATATCCGCCGCAGTGACCGTCCCCTCGCCGCGCACTTCGAGGTGCATTCGAGCGCTATCCACACCGTCCATCTTGATGCGAATCTGTTTGATCTGAAGCATCACCTGGATAACGTCTTCACGAACGCCAGGAATGTCGCTAAATTCATGCAGCACGTCTGCAATGCGCACCGAAGTGATGGCTGTACCTTCTAAAGAAGAAAGTAGGATACGCCTCAAAGCGTTTCCAAGCGTCACACCGTAACCGCCTTCAAGCGGGCTGATGACAAATTTGCCGTAGTTTCGAGCTTCTGCTTCGCGCTCGATCTTGGGCATAACCATATTTGATATGATACCCGTCACAGTTCACCTTTCCCTTTGATTCATGCCCCGGGTCGTGAACCCTTTCAAGGTCCAGACCCGAAGCGGTAGGAGGATTAGCGTCGGGAGTAGTATTCGACGATCAATTGTTCGTCGAGACTTCCGTCAATTTCGGCGCGTTCCGGCATACGAGCGACAGCGCCGCTCATCCCGTTCAGATCGCGGCTGAGCCAGGCAGGGGCATTACGCTTCTCGGCAAATGCGCCCAATTCCTTGAAGTAGGTAAGTTTCCCTGAGCCTTCGCGGACAGCGATCACATCCCCATCAGAAAGAAGCATGGAGGGAACATCAGTGCGGCGTCCATTCACAGTGAAGTGACCATGAGTGACCAACACGCGGGCTTGCGCACGGCTGGAAGCAAAACCAAGGCGGAAGACAACATTATCGAGGCGGGACTCAAGGATTTGAAGCAGGTTCAAACCGGTAAGACCGCGACGAGTAATCGCCGTATCGTAATAACGGCGGAATTGGCGTTCGAGCACACCGTAAATACGGCGAGCCTTTTGTTTGGCACGTAACTGACGGGCAAAGTCGGACGCGCGCCCAGTGGAACCGGGGTTGCCGCGACCGGCAGTCTTGCCATGCTGACCCGGCGCAAAACTGCGGCGGTCGAATGCACATTTAGGAGTAAAACAGCGCTCGCCTTTGAGGTAAAGTTTTTCGCCCTCACGACGGCAAAGTTTACAAACCGGACTTAAAGATTTAGCCATAAATAAACAACCTCACTTACACGCGTCTTCGTTTTGGCGGACGGCAACCGTTGTGCGGCACGGGGGTAATATCCGCGATCAACAACACTTTCAAACCCATTGCCTGGACGGCACGAATAGCATTCTCGCGCCCGGGTCCGGGTCCTTTGACATATAACTCCACTTCTTGCAAACCCTGCTGCTGGGCAGTCTTAATCGCCTGTTCGGCAGCAAGACGGGCAGCAAAAGGAGTGCTTTTGCGAGAGCCCTTGAAACCAGCGGAACCAGCCGAACCCCAGGAAATGGTATTGCCTTCGGTATCAGTCACGGTTACGATCGTATTATTGAAGGAAGCGAAGATATGCACCTGTCCGCGAGACAGGGAGCGCTTGCCTTTTTTCGCACCGGCGGTCCGGCGTGTGGAACGTACACTCTGAGCCATTTTTATATAACCTTTCGGACAGGATTACTTCTTCGCGCCACGGCGGCGACCGCGTCCGGCAACCGTTTTCTTGGTGCCCTTGCGGGTGCGTGAATTCGTCTTGGTGCGTTGACCACGAACAGGCAGGTTGCGGCGATGGCGCAAGCCACGATACGAGCCGATTTCGATCAAACGCTTGATGTTCATCTGAACTTCGCGACGCAGATCCCCTTCCACCTTATAGTGCTTGGAGATGTATTCGCGGATGGCGGAAACTTCTGCTTCCGTCAAATCCTTGATACGCGTGTCAGGATTAACTTTGGTCTCTGCCAAAATTTGCTTGGCGCGAGTAGGTCCGATGCCAAACAGGTAGGTCAGACCCACTTCTGTCCGCTTGTTGCGGGGAAGATCAACACCTTCGATTCTTGCCATGGTTCAACTACCCTTGTCTCTGTTTGTGTTTAGGATTTTCGCAAATGATGTAAACAATACCCTTGCGCCGAATGATACGGCACTTGGAACAGCGCTTGCGAATGGAGGGTGATACTTTCATGAAATTCTCCTTGCATTGTGCTGAAGTCAGCACAGCCAAAGTTCTGATTATAATGTTCGTTTCCGAATTCGTCCATATTTTCACGGGTTTCTGCGGGTCATAAGACAGTCAGGATTAGAGGTTCTCCTTCGGTAACGGCAATTGTATGTTCAAAATGCGCCGTCAACGACCCGTCTGCAGAAACTACCGTCCATTTATCCGGCAGGACGCGTGTTTCGTACGTCCCGACAAGTACCATAGGTTCGAGGGCAATGGTCATCCCCGGTTTGAGAAGGAGACCGGTTCCTGCGGTGCCGTAGTTTGGCACCTGAGGACCTTCGTGCATATCCTTCCCGACACCGTGTCCGGTGTACTCTCGGGTGACATGCAAGCCATGGCTTTCCACATATTTTTGTATCGCCGCTGAGACGTCGCCTGTACGTTTGCCTTTGCGCATTTGTGCTATGCCAGCGTACAAAGCCGCTTCAGTGACATCAAGCAGGGTTTGAGCCTCCTGAGAGACCTGCCCCACCCCAGCCGAAAAAGCCGAATCTGCCACATAGCCTTGGTACACCGTGCCGCAGTCGATCGAAACAATGTCGCCGTCCTTAAGCTTACGCATCGGGTTGGGAATTCCATGAACCATTTCATCGTTGATACTGACGGTAATGGATGCTGGAAACGGCGGGTGTCCGTAGCCTTTGAATGGCGATACACATCCGTGTGACTTCAACACTTCCTCAGCAGCCGCGTTGAGTTCTGCTGTCGTCACACCTGGTTGTAAAAGTTCTTTCACGCGCGCGTGAACACTTGCATTGATACGCCCTGCTTCGCGCATGAACTTGATCTCAGCAGGAGTTTTAAGATTGATCCGGCGTTCGTGAAACATTAATTAACTTAACCTTGTCGTACACAGGGCATAAAGCCCTGATCATGCGTATTTTATTTTTTCAAAGCACCCAACAACACTTTGGTGACACTTTCAACAGATTGGGTGCCATCGATCTCGATCAACTTGCCAGCCTTGCGATAGTAATCTACCAGGGGCATGGTCTGCTCAAGATAGACGCGGATTCGTTTGGTGACGGTTTCCACTTTGTCGTCGTCGCGCTGGTAAATTTCAGACCCATCCACATCACATAAACCAGCCTGTTTTGGCGGATTGAACTTCTCGTGATAGATGTGTCCTTGTGCGCGGCAGGTCCAACGCCCACCGGTGCGCTCCACCAGGATCGTTTCGGCGGCGGTGATATATGGAACTGCGTCTACGGAGCCTCTAAATTCCTTGAGCATCACTTCGAGCGCATCTGCCTGAGCCGGGGTGCGGGGAAAACCGTCGAGAATTGCACCTGCTTCACAGTCTGGTCGGGAGAGGCGATCTCGGATCATGGCGATGGTTACATCGTCAGGAACCAATTCGCCCTTATCCATGTAAGATTTGGCGAGCTTTCCAAGTTCCGTTTGATTCTTCAAGTTTTCGCGGAAGAGATCTCCCGACGAAATGTGGGCAAGTTTCTTCGCCTCGGAAAGTATGCGAGCTTGGGTTCCTTTGCCAACACCTGGAGGACCCAGCAGGACAATATAGGTTGCCATTATTCTCCTCTATCGGACGAGCAATGAATCCTGATAGCCGTGAAGCTTGAGTTCTGCGTCGATGTTCTGGAAGGTGTCACGGACGACGCCTACCACGATGAGCAAGCCGGAAGATGTGATGAGGAAGATGCCGGTGTTACTGGCGGCGGCAATTCCCAATGATGAAAGCAGTAAGCCTAAAAGGAATGGCATGATGGCAACCAAACCAAGAAATACCGCCCCTACCAGGGTAATTCGGCTTTGAACAGTGCTGAGGTATTTCTGGGTTGGGGCTCCAGTTAGTACACCAGGAACACTTGCTCCAACTTTTTTGAGGTTATCACCATAGTTCTGCTGGTCGAACAACACAGTTGTGTAGAAGAAGGTAAAGACAACAACCATCAAGAAGTAGATTGACCAATATCCCCAATTGCTCGTTCCTGTAGCACCGAAGAAGTTTTGAACGCCAAGGAAGAATTCTGCAACTGCGGCATTTTCACTTTGGGTGAAGTAACTGGCAACGATTGCCGGAAACTGCAAAATGGCGCTGGCAAAGATGAGCGGGATCATACCGGCAAGGTTGACCATAAGCGGCAGTGTGCCTTTGACTGGCATGGACATACGGTTACCAACGCGGCGTCCCGGGTACATGACGGGCACATTGCGGCGCCCTTGCTGGACGTAAACAATGGCGAGAACGGTCAACACGATGATAAAGATGGTCAGGATAAGCATGACCCAGCGGGAATTTTCATCTGCCAACAGGGAGGCAAAATTTGCAGGGATTTGAGATACGATACCCGCAAAAATGACCAGGGAGAGTCCCTGTCCACGAATACCGTACTCGGAGATCAACTCACCCAGCCAAATGGCGAACATGGTTCCGGCGGTCATGGCGATCAAGACAGACCATGAAGCCAGTATGCTATCACCGCTGAACAAACCAAAAGGCAAAATAGGTTGACCAACTGCCTGAAGGGAAAGTGAGTTGAAAATATTGATCTGACCTACTGCGGAAAGAGCCGCCATGGGGACAGCCAAATAATACGTCCACTTTTCCTGGAAACGGCGCCCTTCGCGGGGGTCGTCCTGAATACGCTGCTGAAGCGCAGGGATGATCGGGATCAAAAGTTGGATGATGATCTGGGCGGTAATGTAGGGGTAAACGCCCATCGAAAGTAATGAGAAATTGGAGACCGTACCACCGGATAGCAGATCAAGGAAGCCTAGAAATCCGCCTGAACCGGAAGTTGACTGCCGGAATAGGGCAAGAATATCATGGTCCACACCGGGAGCCGGAATATTCGCAGCAAGGCGATAGAGCACCAGCAATCCGAAGGTGATCAACAACTTACGGCGAATATCTTCCGATTTCCAAAGGTAGTGCCAGCCTGAAAAGGTGGTCTTCATGTAGCGTTTCCTTTTATTCCTGTGCGATCAATTCCACTGAGCCGCCAGCCTTTTCAATTTTGGCTTTGGCACCAGCGCTGATGCGGTGAACGCGAACTTTGAGGGCTACGCTCATTTCGCCGCGTCCCAGCACAACAATGGGGTTACGGATATCGCGCAGGAGGTGCGCTTCCGCAAGAGATTCAGGGGATACTTCCGCGTTTGCCTTGAAGGCGTCGGAAAGCTGGTCGAGGTTCACTTCGTTGTATTCAACCTGGTGAGGCGGGGTAAACCCTTCACCACGCATGAATGGTAAGCGGCGATAGAATGGCAGGTTACCACCCTGACGATAGAGGTGACCGCCTTCGCCAGAACGAGCGCCTGCGCCCTTGGTACCGCGACCGGCAGTTTTACCCTGCCCAGCTGAAATACCGCGTCCAACGCGTTTTCGGTTCTTTTTAGACCCAGGATTGGGTACAAGATCGTGTAGTTTCATGTTCAACCTACTCTTCAATCTTGATCAAGTGAATGATCTTGTTCAACATACCGCGTAAAGCGGGAGTGTCTTTGTGTTCAACGGTCTGGTGCATTCGGCGCAGACCAAGCGCTTTGACAGTCGCCTTCTGGTCTTTGGTGTAACCAATGGCGCTTCGTACCAGGGTTACGCGAATGCTTTTACCGGTTGTTTCTTTCTTAGGCATGCTGCTTCCTCCGTTCCCAGAATGGGAGTAATTCTTCAGCGCGCTTGCCACGGCGGGCGGCTTCATTTGCGGGTGAACGGAGGCCATCCAGCGCTTCAAAGGTTGCCATCACCACATTGAGGACATTTGCGCTTCCCATGGATTTGGTCAGGATGTCGCGCACGCCAGCCAATTCCAACACTGCACGTACACCACCCGCGGCAATAACACCAGTACCAGCTGATGCGGGTTTGAGGAATACGCGAGCTCCGGCAACTTTACCGAGCGACTCGTGTGGAATGGTCGTTCCAGAGATGTTGACAGTGCGGAGATTTTTACGGGCGCGTTCAGAGGCTTTACGCATCGCATCGGGAACGGCGTTGGCTTTACCAACACCCATGCCGATATTACCCTTCTTATCACCAACCACTACGGTTACGCGAAAGCGGAAGCGGCGACCACCCTTCACCACTTTGGCAACACGGGCAATTTCGATCACGCGTTCTTCGAAGGCATCCTGCTCATACTGTTTATCAAATTGATTTTCTGCCATATCTTTCTCCAATACTCCGCGCTAGAACTGCAGTCCGCCTTCACGGGCGCCATCTGCCAGGGCTTTTACACGCCCGGTGTAACGGAAACCACCGCGATCAAATACAACCGCAGAAATTCCCTTCGACTTTGCGCGCTCGGCAATGGCTTGACCAATGGCTTTTGCCTGTTCGGTCTTCTTCATACCTTTAACCTTTTCACGCAGTTCCTTGTCAACGGTGGAGGCGGAACAAAGGGTGTTCCCATCCATATCGTCAATGATTTGGGCATAAATACCCGTGAGGCTCTTGTAAACGTTCAAGCGAGGGCGTTCGGGGCTGCCGAACAGTTGCTTACGAACGCGCGCGTGGCGACGAACACGAGCAAGAGCACGATTTTTGTTAGCCATGGGTTATTTGGCTCCCTTTCCGGCCTTACCGGCTTTACGGCGGACTTTCTCACCGAGATAGCGGAGACCTTTACCATGATAGGGTTCAGGCGGGCGAACCTTGCGGACGTTGGCAGCCACCTGCCCCACTAATTCCTTGTCGAAGCCCTGCACCTTGATCTGGCGGGTCTTCGCGTCTGTTTCAAAAGTGACGCCAGCAGGCGGTTCGATTTTGACTGGGTGGGAGTAACCGACAAATAAAGTCAGGTTCTTTCCTTCCATTTCAGCACGATAACCGACGCCTTCCACTTCAAGAATAACTTCAAATCCCTTGCTTACGCCGTGAATCATGTTGGCGAGCACGGCGCGGGTGGTTCCATGAAGGGCTCGTTCTTCGGAGTTATCCGAATTGCGGGCAATCTTCAACTGGTTGTCTTCCATCTTGATATCGATCAAGCTGGAGAAAACACGGGAAAGTTCGCCCTTCGGTCCCTTTACACGGACCTTGGAGCCGTTCAACTCCACCTGCACACCGCTGGGGATGTCTACTGGTAAACGACCAATGCGAGACACAATAAACCTCCTACCAAACCTTGCAGATGATCTCGCCGCCCACGCCCAATTGTCGGGCACGAACGCCGGTCATGACGCCCTTGGGAGTCGAGAGAATGGCAACGCCAATACCCGAAAGAACCCAGGGGATGTCGGTTTTCTTGGTGTAAATGCGGCGACCGGGCTTGCTGACGCGTTCTAATCCGGAGATAACAGCGCGGCGTTGGCGGCGTTCACCTACATATTTGATTTTCAGGCGCAAAACTTTCTGCGCTTCAGTTTCACCATCGACCACTTCAAAATTTTCAAGGAAACCTTCTTCCTTGAGGATTTTTGCGATCTCAAGTTTTATCTTTGAACTCGGCATCGCAACCTGTGCATGGCCAGCCATGACGGCGTTACGGATGCGGGTCAACATATCGGCAATTGGATCAGTGAATGACATAATTTACCTCCAACCCGGCTTTACCAGGACGCCTTCACGACGCCGGGGATTTGTCCCTTCAACGCCAATTCGCGGAAACAAATGCGGCACAAGCCGAAGCGGCGGATATATCCGCGCGGGCGACCACAACGCTGGCAGCGATTGCGGACCTGCACTGCATGGCGGCGGCGCTGTTCACGATATTGCATACATTTCTTTGCCATATCTTACGCTTCCTTCTTGCCGCTGAACGGCATTCCGAGCTGTCTTAACAAAGCGCGGGCTTCTTCATCATTCTGGGCGGTGGTCACGATTGTGATCTCCATCCCGCGCAGTTTATCGATCTTGTCATACTCAATTTCAGGAAAGACCAATTGGTCTTTGAGTCCCAGCGTGTAATTTCCACGTCCGTCAAAGGCATTGGAAGAAATACCGCGAAAATCGCGCACACGCGGCAGGGCGATATTTACGAGACGATCAAAGAACGCCCACATACGCGGACCACGGAGAGTCACCTTGGTACCGATCAACCGTCCTTCACGCAGCTTAAAGTTCGCAATACTTTTGCGAGCCTTAGTTTGCACAGGCTTCTGGGCAGCAATAAGAGTTAGATCACCTACGGCAGCATCAAGCGCCTTGGGGTTATCCAATGCTTCACCAAGACCGATATTGACAACGATCTTTTCTAGTCGGGGCACCTGCATTACATTTTTGAAACCAAACGATTTCAGCAAAGCGGGTGCAACTTCCTTGTTATAGAGTTCCTGCATTCTGTTCATTTTTTATATCGCTCCAGTACCTAGTCGATCGCGGCTTTGCAATTCTTGCAAACGCGATGAGCGCCTTCATCGTCACGTTGAACAGCAACACGGGTGGGTTCGCCGCACTTCGGGCAGACAAGCATCACATTGGAAATATCCAATGGGGCTTCAAATTGGACACGACCCGGGTTCATCTGGCGATTGCCCGCCTGAACCTGTTTCTGGTGCTTGGTACGGATGTTGACACCCTGAACCACCACACGACGCTTTTCGATCATTACATTAATGACCTCACCGCGTTTGCCCTTGTCTTCGAGACGGCCGCTGATCACTTCGACGGTATCACCTTTTCGAATTTTGACTTTCATTCTCAGCTCCTACAACACTTCCGGGGCAAGCGACACAATCTTCATATAACCCTTGTCGCGTAATTCGCGCGCAACAGGTCCAAAGATACGTGTGCCCCTCGGGTTTTCGCCATCCGCATCCAGGATAACTGCAGCGTTATCATCAAAACGGATGTACGAGCCGTCTTCGCGGCGCCATTCTTTGGTGCAGCGTACAATTACGGCTTTTACAACTTCACTCTTCTTGACAGAGCCTTGTGGGGTAGCAGACTTGACTGTCGCCACGACCACATCGCCAATGGAACCATACTTACGCTTGGAACCACCCATTACATGGATGACGAGAAGTTCGCGGGCGCCTGTATTATCAGCAACCTTGATTCTAGATTCCTGCTGGATCATGGTCTATTCTCCTACGCCTTGATCAGCGGTGCGGACTTCACGCTTCACGACGGATTCAACCGCCCAGCGCTTATCGCGGGATAAGGGGCGAGACTCGACTATACGAACTTCATCGCCGATCTGGCAACCAATTTCATCATGAGCTTTCACGCGCATACTGGAGAACACCACCTTCTTATAAAGGGGATGGCGATACTTGCGGGTGATCTCTACGACGACCGTTTTGGTCATTTTATTGCTGGTCACGACACCAGTCATACGACGGCGATTGTTCATTTTTCACCTTCTACTGCGACAGTCTTGAGCATTTCCGCCAAGATGGTCTCCATGCGGGCAATATCCTTACGAAGAACGTTCAGATGGCTGGTATCGGTCAACTGACCAGACACCTGTTGGAAGCGCAGTTTCATTAATTCATCACGCGCATCTGAAATCTTGGAACGGATTTCTTCCGGCGCCAACTTGCGAATATCTGCTGATTTCATGGCTTTCATGGTTTATTCTCCTCCTGTGTGGCGGGCCACAACCTTGGTTTTGATGGAGAACTTGTACTGGGCAGCACGCAAGGCAGCAATGGCAATTTCAGCAGATAAGCCAGCCACTTCAAACATAATGCGCCCAGGCTTCACCACAGCCACATAGTATTCCACGTTACCCTTACCGGAACCCATACGAGTCTCGGGGGGTTTGTGAGTGAACGGCTTCGCAGGGAAAATACGGATCCAGATCTTACCGCGGCGTTTCATTTCGCGGACGATTGAACGGCGGGCAGCTTCAATCTGGCGGGCTGTAATCCAACCCGGTTCAAGCGCTTGCAGACCAAATTCGCCAAAAGCAACTTCTGCGCCGCGGAGAGCTTTACCTCTCATGCGTCCACGCATCTGCTTGCGCCACTTTACACGTTTAGGCATCAACATAGCAATAACCTCAATTCAAGCGACGCAGCGATTACTCGCTGACGTACACGCCTTCCGTCGCTTCGGTTTTTTCTTCAACTTCGGGCTTCACTTCACCTTTATAGATCCAAACCTTGACGCCGATCTGACCATAAGTGGTCAAGGCTTCATCGGTGGCGAAATCAAGATTTGCACGCAGGGTCTGCAAAGGAACACGTCCTTCACGCAGCCAGACATCGCGAGACATTTCAGCGCCACCCAAGCGTCCGCCGCATAAGATTTTGATACCTTCAGCGCCCTGCTTCATAGCTTGCTGAATCGCGCGTTTCATGGCGCGGCGATAAGCAATACGGCGTTCAAGCTGATCAGCAATATTTCTGGCAACCAGTTTCGCGTCAAGGTCAGGGCTGGAGATTTCCTTGATGTCCAAGTCGATCTTCTTGCCTACCAACGCTTCGAGCGCGGCGCGAATCTTCTTCACACCCTCACCTTTACGTCCGATCAAAATACCAGGCTTGGCAGTATGAATAGCGATGCGAACTTTTCCAGGAGTGCGTTCCACATCAATACGAGAGATTCCAGCTTTGCTATCGCGGATTGAATCCGGAAGTTCCTTACGTAATTGACGAACCTTTTCATTGGCAGCAGCGCCACCCTTGGAGAGCTTGCCCAGCAACAAAGCACGAATGGCAAGATCCTGATGAAGCTGTTGGCGGTATGTGCTTCCCTCAGCAAACCAACGACCGCCCCAAGGCTGGTTGATTCCGAGACGAAAACCAACGGGATGTACTTTTCTACCCATATGTTATCTCCTATGCCCCGCGCTCACGCAAAATGACTGTAATATGAGAACTGCGGCGCAAAAGTGGCTTGAAACGACCGCGAGCGCCGAAGCGACGCCACTTACGAGTCGGGGCTTCATCAGCGGTAATTTTGGCAACAAACAAGTCGTCGCGACTGACGCCAAAATTCTCTTCAGCATTCGCAACAGCGGATGCGACCAATTTGTAAACAGGGCCTGCGGCGCGCTTATTCACAAACTTGAGTATCTCCAACGCTTCATTCGCACTTTTGCCGCGAACTACATCAATAACAGCGCGAACCTTCTGGGCAGATTGCGGGAGAAAACGAACGTGAGCTTGAATATCTGTCATGTTCTTCTCCTTTACGCAGCCTTCTCAGAGGCTTGATGTCCGCGGAATGTGCGTGTCGGGGCGAACTCGCCCAAACGATGACCGACCATGTTTTCCGTGATATAGATCGGGACATGGCGGCGCCCATCGTGTACCGCGATCGTGTGTCCCACCATTTGGGGGAAGATCACAGAGGCACGGCTCCAGGTGCGAACCACCTTTTTCTCTTTTTTCTGATTCATGGACTCGATACGCTTGAGCAGTTTCGGCTCAATGTAAGGACCCTTTTTCAATGATCTTGACATATCTGCTTACCTCATCTACTAGCGGTTCGTCTTGCTGCGACGACGCACAATGTACTGATCCGTCTTCTTATTAAGGCGGGTCTTCTTACCCAGAGTAGGTTTACCCCAGGGAGACTTCGGACCGGGAAGACCAATCGGCTGACGGCCTTCACCACCACCATGTGGATGGTCGCGGGGGCTCATGGCTGTACCACGAACCGTCGGGCGGATGCCGAGATGGCGCTTGCGACCGGCTTTACCAAGTTTGACATTGCCGTGGTCGAGATTTCCAACCTGTCCAATCGTTGCGTAACAAACCTGGTGGATGAGACGAACTTCACCAGAAGGCATACGGATCTGGGCGAAATCGCCTTCTTTGGCGAGCAATTGGGCTGCGCCTCCAGCCGAACGGACAAGCTGCCCGCCTCTGCCTGGCTTCATCTCGATATTATGGATCATCGTACCAACGGGGATGTTGCTGATCGGCAAGGCATTCCCAGAACGAATCTCCGCATCGGGACCAGACATAACGGTATCGCCAACTTTCAAATCTACAGGAGAGACGATATAACGCTTCTCGCCATCTGCATAATGCAGGAGGGCAAGGCGTGCGGTACGATTGGGGTCATATTCAATTCCGGCAACCTTTGCAGGAATTCCAAATTTTTCGCGCTTGAAATCGACAATACGGATGTAACGTCGTGCGCCACCACCGCGATGACGAACAGTCACGCGTCCATAGGCGTTACGTCCACCACTGCGCTTCTTGATAACAAGCAGGGAACGTTCCGGAGTGGACTTGGTGATTTCCTCAAACGTATAACCGGTCATATCACGCATACCGGGGGTAATTGGTTTGTACTTCTTGACTGCCATTACTGCACCCCTTCAAATATCTCGAGGGGTTTACTTCCCTCGGCAAGGGTAATAATCGCCTTTTTGAAGGCAGCACGGCGCACCACCAAACGGCGGGAGCGACCGCGTCGACCGCGCTTCGCAGGGGCGTTAACAATATTTACGCGCGCCACGGTAACTTCGAAAAGTGTTTCCAAGGCATCTTTCACAACAGTACGGGTCGCATCATTTCGAACTACAAAAACATATTGACCCTTGCTGGATTGTCTATTGGATTTTTCAGTCACCAACGGGCGGACGATGACACTATAAAGGTCTGTCATGTCTCTCTCCTATCCTAAGTGAGCAACCAGAGCATCAATCGTAGTGACAGGCAAAATAACCTTGTCAAAATTCATGATGTCGCGCACATTCAGGTAGCTGGCGAGGAGCACTTTGGCATTATCGAGATTGCTTGTGCTGCGCATCACCACATCATAATTCTGGTCTTTGACCGGCATCAACACCAATACGGTGGAGGTGCCAACCAAATTGCCCAGGGTTTCAGCCACCAATTTTGTTTTGGGTTCCGCAATGTTGAGATCATCTACAACAACAATGGATAACTCAGAAGCCTTTGCAGATAAAGCCGAGCGGAGAGCCGCCAAACGCATCTTCTTAGGCATCCGGAGTTCATAACTGCGTGGATGCGGTGTATGAATACGACCGCCGCCAACCCACTGAGCGGCACGCCTCGAGCCCTGACGGGCACGACCGGTTCCCTTCTGCTTCCAGGGTTTGCGTCCACCGCCGCGAACTTCACTGCGGACTTTGGTGTCATGTGTACCCAAACGGGCGTTCGCCATCTGACGAACATACGCCTGATGCATCAGGTCTACATTTACAGGGGCTTCAAAAAGTTTCGCGGGAAGTTCAATCTCACGAACTTTTTTGCCCTTCATATCAAGAACATCTACTTTCATGGTATTCTCGCTCCGATTTCCTGCGCGCTATTGCTTGCGCGACTCCTTGATCATGACGAGGCTCCCCTTGCCGCCGGGAACAGCGCCGTTGATGGCAATCAGATTTCGTTCCGGATCCACCATGACGACTTTGATGTTCTGCGCAGTGACACGATCCACGCCCATATGACCGGCTCCACGAGCGCCTTTGTAAACGCGCCCCGGCGTAGTACCGGAACCACGAGAACCAGGTGCACGATTTCGGTCTGAAGTACCATGTGTGGCATTCATACCATGGAAGTGGTAGCGCTTCACACCACCGGCAAAACCTTTACCTTTGCTAATGCCAACTACATCCACACGTTCACCAACGGCAAAAGCGTCGCTGACTGAAACTTTGTCACCGACTTTCAAACCATGGTCTTTGGCACGGAATTCGCGGAGGAAACGCAGAGGGGGAAGCTCATTGGCTTTCAAATGCCCGACCTGTCCCTGAGTAAGACGTTTGGGATTTGATTCACCATAACCCAGTTGTACTGCCGAATAACCTTCTTTTTCTGGCAAGCGAACCTGGGTAACAAAACAAGGCCCAGCCTCGATGAGGGTCACCGCATAAGCGACGCCTTTTTCATCGAAGATCTGGGTCATGCCGATCTTTCGACCTATAAGCCCTTTTAACATGCTATATATTCTCCTTTATAAGATATTGACGAGACTGCCAGTTGGGGCAACAACCGCATCATCTCCGTGCGGCACAGTCAGCAGATTTGTGGGGCGAACTCTTTGTTCACGCACAAATCAACTCTTGCGCCGTCTCTAACAATCATCATTCGGGATAATATTATCCCGAATGATGGGTTATTCTGTAAATTTAGATCTTAATTTCAATGTCAACGCCTGCAGGGAGGTTTAAGCGCATCAACATATCTATTGTTTTCGAATCCGGATCCAAAACGTCAATCAATCGATTGTGGGTACGAATTTCAAAATGCTCATGGGAATCCTTGTCAATGAAGGAAGAGCGTCGTATTGTATAGCGTTCTTTCTTACTTGGCAAGGGTACGGGACCAACTACATGGGCGCCTGTGCGTTCAGCTGTTTCGACGATCCGCTTTGCGGATTGGTCAAGAACACGATGGTCATATGCCTTAAGGCGGATACGAATTTTTTGTTTAGCCATTCTCTTCTGCCTTACGCAATGATCTTGGTAACGACACCCGCGCCGACGGTGAGACCGCCTTCACGAATGGCGAACTTGGAGCCCTGTTCGAGGGCGACCGGTACGATCAGCTCCACGGTCAGGTTCACATTGTCACCAGGCATCACCATTTCAACGCCTTCAGGAAGGGTGATATCACCGGTCACATCCATGGTGCGGATGTAGAATTGGGGACGATAGCCACTGAAGAACGCCTTGTGACGTCCGCCTTCTTCCTTCTTCAACACGTATACTTCAGCAAGAAACTTCTTGTGAGGGGTCACAGAACCCGGCTTTGCAAGCACCTGTCCACGTTCCACATCATCACGTTCGATGCCGCGCAGCAACACGCCCGCATTGTCACCTGCCACCGCTTCGTCCAGTTCCTTGTGGAACATTTCGATGCCGGTGATCACGGACGCCTTGGTTTCGCGCAGACCGATGATCTCGATCGGCTCACCCTTCTTGGCAACGCCGCGATCCACACGTCCGGTCACTACGGTGCCACGTCCCTTGATCGAGAACACGTCTTCCACAGCCATCATGAACGGCTTGTCGGTTTCGCGCTTCGGTTCGGGGATGTATTCGTCCACCACGCGCAACAATTCTTTGATCGGCGCGTATTCGGGG
>Ga0172367_10000394_pt1 | contig 67210 bp, 62 predicted proteins | sample Lak10m_FD_114542 | JGI IMG/M metagenome (GOLD analysis project Ga0172367, IMG submission 114542) | Freshwater microbial communities from Kabuno Bay, South-Kivu, Congo - kab_022012_10m | ecosystem: Environmental > Aquatic > Freshwater > Lake | place: Democratic Republic of the Congo: South-Kivu... | reverse complement strand
GTGGAGCCGGCGTCGATGCGAGAGAGTTCGAGGAGGTCCATGACCATCGAGTCGAACCGTCGCACCTGACCGACGACCACGTCGAGCGCCTGCTGGCTCCTGTCGGGGAGATCGGCACGGCGTCCGTCGAGGACTTCGACGGCGGCCGACAACGCAGTGATCGGCGACCGGAGTTCGTGGCTCACGTCGCTCGCGAACCGCGCCTCGCGTTCGATCCTCGCCTGCACGGCATCGGCCATCTCGTTGAACGAACTCGAGAGACGGTCGAGGTCGGGGTCGCCCTCGGTGCGCAGCCGGGTGTCGAGACCTCCCGACGCGATCTCGCCGGCCGCGTCGGCCACCCGTGAGATGGGCAGCAGAAGCCGGCGACCGGTGCCGACACCGAGAACGGTGGCCACCAGGGTGGTGACGAGCGTGCCGACGAGAAGGGCCGTGGCGATCGCTTGGAGGTTGCTCTCCGTGCTGCGCAGTTCGAAGGCCTCGAAGTACTGGGCGTCGGCGGCGGGAAGGGCGATGCCGACCCCGACGTAGGGTTCGCCCTCGAGCTCGAAGCGCTGCTGACCGCTGCCGCCCTGGGCCACGAGCGTGCGCAACTCGAGCGGGAACGAGTCGATCGGGTGGTCGGGGAAACCGAACTGGCGGTCGTCGCGCAGGATCACCGCGAAGCCGCCGCCCTCGGTGCGCAGATCGCGGGCGGGGTCGGGTTGTTGGCCGACGAGGATCTGGTCGCGCACGGTCTTGGCGTTGGCGTAGGTCTGGGTGCGGGCGACCTGGAGGCGCTGGTCGAGGAGGAACGAGCGCGACACCGCATACGTGACGACGGCGAGGGCGAGGCTGGCGACGAGGCCCGTGAGGGCGAAGTAGAGCGCCACCTTCGTGCGCAGCCGCAGGGTGCGGCGCGAAGGGCGGCGTTCGTCGTCGGGCACAGGCACAGTGTGCCGCATCGGGAGGGGGCCGCGCTCCCAGCCGGGCCTCAGGTCACGCTGCCGGTGGGGCACAAGGGGGAGGAATGCGCCCCACCGGTGCAGCGTGAACGATGCGATCTTGACCGGGCTCTGTGACAGACCGGCACGCAGTTTGTGCGTTTTCTGTAACGAATCGGGTGGGTCTGGCAGAGTGACGCCGTGAACTCGCTCCTGTTCATCGAGGACGACGACGCGATCCGTCTCGCCCTCACCCTCGCCCTCGAGGACGAGGGGTACGAGGTCCGTGAGGCGCCCGACGGACGGTCGGGCATCGATCAACTCCGCGACCGCGAACCCGACCTCGTGCTGCTCGACCTCCGTCTGCCCGACATGTCGGGGTTCGACGTGTGCCGTCAGATCCGCTCGACCAGCATCGTGCCGATCATCATCGTCACGGCGCAGACCGACACGCACGATCTCGTGGCGGGGCTCGAGGCCGGTGCCGACGACTACGTCACCAAGCCGGTGGTGCCCAAGGAGTTGGCGGCGCGCATCCGGGCCGCACTGAGGCGTGTGCACCTCCACGACGCGCCGGCACCGGCGGCGTCGCGCTTCGGCGATGTCGAACTGCGACGCGACCTCGGTGTGGCGTTGAAGGCGGGGGTCGAACTCAACCTCACCAAGACCGAGTACCGGTTGCTGGTGGAGTTCGCCGACCACGTCAACAAGGTGCTGTCGCGCGACCAACTTCTCGAGAGGGTGTGGGGCTACGAGTACCTCGGCGACAGCCGTCTCGTCGATGCCCACGTGCGGCGCTTGCGCGTGAAGATCGAGGACCACCCCGACGACCCGCGGCTCATCGTCACCGCGCGCGGCATCGGCTACCGCCTCCTGGCCTGACGGGTCGTTCTTGCCGGGTTGGTCTCGGTGGGTCGGTCAGCGGCCGTTCAGTCGGCGGTGATCTCGCGCAGGAACGCTTCGGCGTCGGCGCGTTCGCGTGTTCGTCGCATGGGTGGGAGTGCCTTGACGATGTCCCAGCGGTAGCGAGCGGTGCCGAGCCGCGGGTCCATCACGGCGACGACACCGCGGTCGTCGCCCGTGCGGATCAGCCGACCGACTGCCTGGGCGAGGAGCATCGAGGCGCGGGGGATGTCGATCTCGCCGAACGCTGCGGGCCCGAGGATGTCGCGGCGGGCCGACAACAGAGGGTCGTCGGGGCGGGGGAACGGGATCTTGTCGATGACGACGAGGCTGAGCGTCCGGCCGGGGACGTCGACGCCCTGGAAGAAGCCCGACGTCGCGAACAGGCACGAGTGCTCGTCGTCGGAGAAGGCACGCACGAGCGCGGGCTTGGGCAGATCGCGCTGGGTGAGGATCGTGACGTCGAGGTGCTCTCGCGCGTACACCGCTGCGGCATCCATCGCCTTGTAGCTCGTGAAGAGCGCGAGTGTGCGGCCGCCCGCAGCTCGGATCAGCGCCACGAGTTCGTCGTGCATCGCCGGTGCGAACCCGGCCGAACGGGGGTCGGGGAGGTGCATCGCGCAGTAGAGCAAGCCGTTGGTCGGGTAGTCGAACGGGCTGCCGACGTCGATCTCGTCGACCGTCGTCGGGTCGAGCCCGACCCGACGCACGAGCGACGTGGGGATGGTCGCGCTCGTCAGGATCGCGGTGTGCTCGCCCCAGAGCCCGCCGGCGAGCACCGGACCGACGTCGAGCGGAGCGACCTCGAGACGGGGGAAGTCGGGGCCGCCGCCCACGTACGACACATAGCCCTCGAGTCGGCCGATCGCGAGGTCGATGGTCTCCTGCAGACGAGTGGCGAGTTGCTGAGCGCGCATCTTGCGCTGCTTGACGTCGTCGCCGATCGCAGGGTTGTCGGTGGGGATCGCCCGGAGCGCGTCTTGCGCGGTCTGGACCCTGCCGCGCAGGTCGACCAGCAGTTCGGACACGTCGCTGGGGAGCGGTTCGGGCAGCCGGTCGCCGAGCAACGGGGAGAGGGCATCGCGCACGGTGAAGCTCGCCTCGCCGATGGCGCCGACGACCTCGGGCTCCTGGAGGATCCTGCGGAGCGCTCCGGCGAGGGTGGTGAAGCGACCGCCGCTCACCTGCACTCCCACGGTGTCGCTCATGACGTCCTCGAGCTGGTGGGCCTCGTCGACCACGAGGACCTCGAAGGGCGGGAGGATCATCCCACCGCTCCCGACGTGGAGACCGAGCAGGTGAAGGTTGACGACGACCACGTCGGCCTCGGCCGCTTGCTGCCGGGCTGCCTCGGCGAAACACGACCCACCCTTGGGGCAGCGCGTCGCTCCGGGGCACTCGTCGCTCCCGACGCTGACGGCCTGCCACGCCTTGTCGCTCGGTGCCCAGTCGAGGCTGGCCTGGTCGCCGGTCGTGGTGGAGGCGGCCCAGTCGGTGAGACGACGCACCTCGCGTTGGACGACGGGTGCCAGTTCCTCGATCTCGAGTTGCCCCGACTCCTTCGAACGGACCTCGTCGACGCGCTGCATGCAGACGTAGTTGCTCCGGCCCTTCAGGACCGCCCAGTCGAACGGACGACCGAGGTGCTCCTGCAGGAACGGGAGGTCCTTGCTCGCGAGTTGGTCCTGCAGTGCCTTGGTGGCCGTGGCGACGAGCACCCGCTTGCCGCTGAGGATCGCAGGGACGAGGTAGGCGATGGTCTTGCCCGTCCCCGTGCCGGCCTGGACGACGAGGTGGCGGCCCGTCTCGATCGCCGTGGCGACGGCGGCGGCCATCTCCTGCTGGCCGGGGCGCTCCTCGGCCGTCGGGAGGGCCGAGGTGACGCGGGCGAGTGCGGTGACGACGTCGGACGACGGCATCGGGTCAGCGCACCAGGGCGAGAGCGCGGTCGAGTTCGTCGGCGTCGAACTCCGGCCAGGCGCGTTCGGTGAAGTAGACCTCGCAGCCGGCGCTCTGCCACAGCATGAAGTTGGAGATGCGCAACTCGCCCGAGGTGCGCACCATCACGTCGACCGGGGGGAGAGAGGGGAGGTAGAGGCCCGCGTCGATGGCCTCGGTCGTGACCGGTCGGCCGCTCGCCGCGGCGAGGCGGGCCGCGTGGATCATCTCGGCGTGGCTGCCGTAGTCGAAGGCGACGGTCAGGACCATGCCGGTGTTCTGGCTCGTGTCGCGGATCGCGTTGCGGATGGCGCGCTGGACGTAGCGCGGCGTCCGCGCTTCTGGCTGATCGAACGGCCGACCGATCCACTGCACGCGGACGTTCAGCTCGTTGAGTTCGGCGATGCGTCCGAAGAGCTTCTTGTGGAGCCCGAGGATGTGTCGCACCTCGCCGCGGGGCCTGACCCAGTTCTCGGTGGAGAAACCGAACACGGTGAGCCAGCCGACGTTCCGGCGCACGGCGACGCGCACGAGGCGAGCGAGGTTCTCCTCGCCCTCGGTGTGACCCTCCGTGCGGGGCAGGTTGCGCCTCTTCGCCCACCGACCGTTGCCGTCCATGATGCAGGCGACGTGCACAGGACGGTCGGAGGAGGGGGCGTCACTCACGTCGTCCACGCTAGTGGGGGCATGGGTACAGTGCCCTCCATGTCCGCCGCCTCGACTTCTGGCCCCGATTCGGCCCCGCTCGTACTCGACTCGCTGCGTCGCCGGATGCGCGCGATGCACTCGTTGTACCGCGATGCCGTCGCCACGATGGCCCTCGAACACGTCAACCACTTCGAGCGTCCTGGCGTGCTCCCGATCGCGTTCTCGCTGTTTCACATCGTCAACATGATCGACGCCTCGTTCATGCTGATGACCGGGACGACGCCGATCTGGAACACAGGGTGGCAGGAGCGTGTGCAGATGGGTGTGGCCGACCACGGCAAGCACCGCACGGTGGCCGAGATGGAGGCCCAGCGGATCGGTGACTACGACGCCTTCAAGGAGTACATGGAGGCCGTGTTCACGCGGACCGAGGCCTGGCTCGAGACTCTCGATCCGGCCGAACTCGACCGTCTCGTGATCGCCCGACCGCTCCCGCCCCAGATCGCCAGCACCTACAGCGCCCGGGTGGCCGGCGAGGCGGGGATCACCCTGCTCGACGCCACGGAGTGCTGGATCTATCAGCACGGCCTGCGGCACATGGGCGAGATCGAACTCGCCCGCGGGCTCGTCGGGCTCAATGGCATGACCTCCTGAGAGCGGCGTGGGACAATGGGTCCGATGTCCCCGACCGTCCCGCGCCACGAGGCCGCGTCGCCACTCCCCGGCGATGAGGCGCCGTCGTTGCTGCACGTCATCGTCGCGGCCGGATCCCTCGACGAGTGGGCCGCGACCTCCGACGAGCGGTGGGCGTCGCTGGCGGACGATCTCGGCAAGGTCGCCGACCAGGTCGGTGCGCAGTGGCTCACGTTGCGGCCGGCAGCCGGGGGTTCGGCTGGGGCGGAAGCAGAAGCCGCCCGCCTGACGGCCCAGGTCGGTGGGTGCGCAGTGACGATCGATCCGGAGGCCGACGGTCGTGTCCGCCTCGCGGCGGCGGCCGAGGCGTGCCGTCAGGCCGGCGACCCGATCGACGAGCGGCACCTGTCGGCCGTCCTGCAGGCCCCGGCGTTGGTCGACCCCGACCTGGTGCTGGTGGTCGGCTCGGGCCATCGTCTGCCGACCTCGCTCGTCTGGGAGTTGGCCTACAGCGAACTGGTCTTCCTCGACATTGCGTTCGCCGATCTCGGGGCCTGCCACCTCGAGGACGCCATCGCCTCGTACCGCCACCGTCACCGCCGCTTCGGCGGGGTCGACTGAGCGGCGACCGTGGCGAGCCATCTCTACCGCGACACGGGAGTCGTGCTGCGCACGTACAAGCTCGGTGAGTCCGACCGCATCGTCGTGCTGATGACCGAGGGTCGGGGCAAGATCCGGGCCGTTGCCAAGGGCGTGCGCAAGACGAAGTCGAAGTTCGGGGCTCGCCTCGAGCCGATGAGCCATGTCGCCCTGCTGCTGTCGGAGGGACGCGAGCTCGACATCGTGAGCCAGGCCGATTCGGTGGAGAGCCTCGCGCCGCTGCACGCCGACCTCGATCACATGACGAGGGGCATCGCGGTGCTCGAGGCCGTCGACCAGATGGCGCTCGACCGTGAGCCGAATCCGCAGCTGTACCGGATGCTCGTGGGGGTCCTGCGCACGATCGCCGAGCGGCCGAGCGCTTTGGTCGTCCCGGCCTTCTACTGGAAGCTGCTGTCGGCCGAGGGTGTGCGGCCCGAGCTCGACGTGTGCGTGCGCTGTGGCGAGTCGGAGACGCTCGTCGCCTTCGACGTCGACCAGGGTGGTGTTCTCTGCCGAGCCTGCCGGACGGGAGCGGCGCTGTCGGCCGGGGCGCTCGACGTGATGCGGATGATCCTCGGTGGTCGCCTCAACGACGCCCTGGCGTGCGACGACGACCGGGTCGTCCACGAGGTCTCGTCACATGCGACCCGGGCCCTCGAGCACCACATCGAGCGCCGTCTGCGCACGGTCGCCATGTTCGAACGCCACTGACCCCCCACCCCCCACCCCCACCCCACCGATCTCGGCGCGTTCCGTTCCGGTTTTCGGGACTATCTGACCCGAGATCCTCGGCGGCGGCGGATCTCGGTCCCATGCGTCCCACTTTCCGGAACGATTCGCGCCGAGATCGGTGGGGTTGGGGGTGTGGCTCCTAACCTTGCGGGGATGGCTGCCACCGAACTCGACCAGATCGTCAACCTCGCCAAGCGCCGTGGGTTCGTGTACCCGTCGGCCGAGATCTACGGCGGTTTCCGCAGCAGTTACGACTACGGCCCGCTCGGGTCGCTCATGCTCCGCAACGTGCGTGAGGCCTGGATCCGCACGATGGTCCAGCAGCGCGACGACGTGGTCCTGATCGACGCCGCCATCCTCGCTCCGCCGCAGGTGTTTGAGGCCAGCGGCCACCTCGCCAACTTCAGCGACCCGCTCGTCGACTGCACCAAGTGCAAGCAGCGCTTCCGTGAGGACCACCTGACCGACCCCGACACCTGCCCGGGTTGCGGTGCCAAGGGTGCGTTCACCGAGGCCCGTGCGTTCAACCTGATGTTCAAGACCTACGCCGGCCCGGTCGAGGGTTCGGGTGCCGAGGTCTACATGCGCCCCGAGACGGCGCAGGGCATGTTCGTCAACTTCCTCAACGTGCTCCAGACCAGCCGGAAGAAGCCGCCGTTCGGTATCGCCCAGGTCGGTAAGAGCTTCCGCAACGAGATCACCCCGGGCAACTTCATCTTCCGCACCCGCGAGTTCGAGCAGATGGAGTGCGAGTTCTTCGTCCCGCCGGCCGAGAGCGCCCAGTGGTACGAGTACTGGTGCGAGGCCCGTCTCCAGTGGTACGTCGACCTTGGCATCCCCGCCGACATGCTGCGGCTGCGTGCCCACGACGCCGACGAGCTGAGCCACTACTCGACGGGCACCAGCGACATCGAGTTCATGTACCCCTGGGGTTGGGGCGAGCTCGAGGGTGTGGCGCAGCGCACCAACTACGACCTCAACCAGCACGCCCAGCACAGCGGTCAGAAGCTCGACTACTTCGACCAGGCGACCAACGAGCGCTACGTGCCGTACGTCATCGAGCCGGCCGCCGGTGTCAATCGGGCGATGGCCGCCTTCCTGCTCGCTGCGTACGACGAGGACGTCGTCAATGACGAGGCGCGTACCGTGCTGCGCCTGCACCCGCGCCTCGCCCCGTACAAGGTGGCGGTCCTGCCGCTCAGCAAGAAGGACACGCTCACGCCGCTGGCCAAGAAGGTCCACGCGATGCTCGCGGAGCGGTACATGGTCGACTACGACGAGACCCAGGCGATCGGCCGCCGCTACCGCCGTCAGGACGAGATCGGCACGCCGTTCTGCGTGACGGTCGACTTCGATTCGCTCGAGGACGACGCGGTCACGATCCGCGAGCGCGACACGACCGAGCAGGTCCGCGTGCCGCTCGCCTCGTTGGTGCAGGAGCTCTCGAGTCGCCTCGGCTTCTGACCTGACGCAGCTCGGCTGGTACGTTGCCCGCAACCACGGCACGAACGTTGCCGTCGAGCCGCAGGAGGCAGTCATGAGCAAGGTCGGAGTCTGGGTCACGCTGAACCTCAAGCCGGGCACCCGCGACGAAGCAGCCGCCGTCATCCAAGAGGCGCTCGACGCCGTGACGACCGAGGACGGCACGCTCGTCTACATCCTCAACGCCGACCCGGCGAACGCCGACGTGCTGCACTTCTACGAGGTCTACGAGAGCCAGGACGCGATGAATGCCCACATGGGCTCGCCGTGGTTCGCAGCCTTCAGCCCCAAGCTCGGACCGTTCGTGGCCGGAGCCCCCGGCTTCCAGATGCTCGCCCCCCTCGGCGGCAAGGGCATCTGACCTCACCGCCCGTGCCCGTGCGCTCGTAGCCTGAGCGCATGGCGACCTACCTCGACAGGATTCTCGAGCGTCACCGCGAGGTGGCGGCCGACGACACTCGTTCGACCGAGGCCTTGCTCGATGAAGCGCGGGCGATGGACCCTGCGCGTGGCTTCCGTGCCGCGCTCGCAGGTCTCGATCACCTCGCGGTGATCAGCGAGATCAAGCGTCGCTCGCCCTCGAAGGGCGACCTGTTCGCGGGTCTCGACCCTGCTGTGCTCGCCGGCCAGTACGAGCAGGGCGGAGCGTCGTGCCTGAGCGTGCTCACCGACGTCGAGTTCTTCGGCGGGTCGATCGCCGATCTCCGAACCGCCAGTGCGGCGTGCGGTCTGCCGGTCCTGCGCAAGGACTTCACGGTGTGCGAGCACGACGTGCTCGACGCCCGGTTGATGGGAGCCGACTGCGTGCTCCTGATCGCGGCCGCTCTCGACCGCGCCGAACTCGTCGCCCTGCACCGTCTGGCGGTCGACGTCGGCCTCGACGTGCTCGTCGAGATCCACGACGAACCCGAGATGGACGCGGCGCTCGAGGCGGGAGCGACCCTGATCGGGGTCAACCAGCGCGACCTCGTCACGTTCCAGGTTGATCACGCCCGCGCCTTGCGGATGGCGGCGGCAATGCCCGCGCACGTTGTCTCCGTCGCCGAGAGCGGTGTACGCGGGCAGGCCGACGCCCACGATCTGCGCTCGGCCGGGTACCACGCGGTCCTCGTCGGCGAGACCCTCGTGACCTCGGGCGATCCGGTGGCCGGAGTGCGCGACCTCGCCAGCGCCTGATTTCGCCAATATCGATACGGCACGCCCCACCCCCTCGGGGGTACCGTGAGGGGACCATGTTCGTGAAGATCTGCGGCATCACCACCGAGGACGACGCGCTGTTCGCTGTCGCCATGGGTGCCGACGCTGTGGGGTTCGTCTTCGCCCCCTCGACCCGCCAGGTGGCGGTCCAGCAGGTCTACGACATCACCCGCCGCCTCCCGCCGGAGATCCTGACCGTCGGCGTGTTCCGCGACGAACTGCCCGAGCGGGTCATCGACATCGTCCACCGCTCAGGCGTCAAGGCCGCCCAGCTGCACGGGCACGAGACACCGCAGATGGTCGCCGAGGTGGCCCGCCAGGTGCGCTGGGTCATCAAGGCCGTGGCCGCCGGTTCCCCCGACGCCCGCCGGGCCGACCAGTTCGGCACCGACATCGTCCTCGTCGACGCCCAGAACCCGGGCTCGGGTGAGGCGTTCGACTGGTCGCTGGTGGGCGAGGTCGCCCCCGGGCCGCGTCTGGTGCTCGCCGGTGGGCTCCACCCCGACAACGTCGAGGCCGCCGTGCGTGCCGTGCGCCCGTGGGGCGTCGACGTCTCGTCGGGGGTCGAGCGCTCGCCGGGCCGGAAGGATCCGCTCAAGGTGAAGGCCTTCGTCGAGCGAGCGAGGGCCGCGGCCCCCGACTCGGCCGACGGTGTCGGCCAGGTGCCCTACGACTGGGCCGACGACGGGCTGTAGGCCCGCCCTGGCTACGACGGAGAACGACTGACAAGGAGATGCAATGACGCTGATGGCTGAGCCCTCGGCCGCTGGTCGCTTCGGCGAGTTCGGCGGTCGCTTCGTGCCCGAGACCCTGGTGCCCGCGTGCCAGGAGTTGGAGGCCGCGTTCGCCGATGCCTGGGCCGACCCGGTCTTCCGTGCCGAACTCGATCACATCCTGAAGACCTACGCCGGCCGCCCGTCGATGCTCACCGAGTGCAAGAACCTCGGCGAGCAGCTCGGCATCCGCTTGATCCTCAAGCGTGAGGACCTCAACCACACCGGCTCGCACAAGATCAACAACGTGCTCGGCCAGACCCTGCTCGCCAAGCGGATGGGCAAGAAGCGCATCGTCGCCGAGACCGGTGCCGGTCAGCACGGTGTCGCATCGGCCACCGCTGCGGCCCTCATGGGCCTTGAGTGCAAGGTCTACATGGGCGCCGTCGATGTCGAGCGACAGGCGCTCAACGTCTTCCGCATGAAGCTGCTCGGCAGCGAGGTCGAGGCCGTCCACAGCGGCAGCCGCACCCTCAAGGACGCCGTCAACGAGGCGATGCGCGACTGGGTGGCGACCGTCGAGTCGAGCCATTACTGCCTCGGTTCGGTGATGGGCCCGCACCCGTACCCGTTCATGGTGCGCCAGTTCCACCGCGTGATCGGCGACGAGGCCCGCGCCCAGAGCATCGAGATGCTGGGCGACGTGCCCGACGTCGTCGTCGCGTGTGTGGGCGGTGGCTCGAACGCCATCGGCATCTTCAGCGGCTTCGTCGACGACCGCTCGCGCCTCATCGGTGTCGAGCCGGCGGGTGGCGCAGCGGTGACCCGAGCCCAGCCGGGCGTGGTCCACGGGATGCGCAGTTACCTCATGCAGGACGAGTACGGCCAGGTCCAGGAGGCCCACAGCATCTCGGCCGGTCTCGACTATCCGGGCGTCGGTCCGGAGCACTCGTACCTCGCCTCGATCGGCCGGGCCGAGTACCCGAACGTCACCGACGCCGAGGTCATCGACGCCTTCCAGTTGCTGGCTCGTACAGAGGGCATCATCCCGGCGCTCGAGTGCGCCCATGCGTTGGCCTGGATCGTCCGAGCGGCGCCCGAGATGCAGGGTCAGACCGTGCTGATGAACCTCAGCGGACGCGGCGACAAGGATGTCGCCCAGATGATGGACGTGTTGGGGAAGAAGTGACGATGACGGGTCGGATGGAGACAGAGTTCCGCGCCAAGCGGGCGGCGGGCCGCAAGCTGCTGGTGCCGTACATCACCGGCGGATTTCCCGGCTGGCAGGAGGCCGTCCGCGCGGCCGTCGCCGCAGGAGCCGACGCGATCGAGATCGGGATCCCGTTCAGCGACCCGGTGATGGACGGCCCCGTCATCCAGCAGGCGTCGCAGACGGCGCTCGACGGCGGGGCGACCCCGGTGAGCATCCTGCAGGAGGTCCGCGAGCTCGACGTGCAGGTGCCGCTCGCGGTGATGCTGTACTACAACACCGTCCACCACATGGGGCACGAGCGTTTCGCCGCTGCCCTGGCGAGCGCCGGGATCAGTGCCGCCATCGTGCCCGACCTTCCGCTCGAGGAGTCCGGCCCGTGGTGCGCTGCGGCCGACGAGGCGGGCATCGAGACGGTCATGCTGGCTGCCCCGACCGCCCCCGACGAGCGGCTGCCCCGCGTGTGCGCCCGAGCGAGGGGATTCGTCTACTCGGTCGGCCTGCTCGGCGTGACGGGCGAACGCGATCGCCTGGCGAGCACGGCGGTCGACCTCGCCGCTCGTCTCAAGGCCGTCACCGACGTCCCGGTGATCGTCGGCGTCGGTGTCTCCAACGCCACTCAGGCGGCGGAGGCGGTGGCCGTGGCCGACGGTGTGGTGCAGGGCGCCAGCGTGGTGCGACGCCTCCTCGAGGGTGGCTCCGAGGCCGTCGCCGAGTACGTGGCCGAGGTGCGATCCGCGATCGACGCGGTCTGATCCGTCACGCCGGCGGTCTGGCACACTGGCGACGTGGAGACGTCGCCCGAACAGCAGGGGAGCGCGGCCGCCGGGTGCGAGCTGTGCGATGCGGCGCGCCTCACGGAGTGGTACTTCGAGGATGATCTCTGCTGGGTCGCCGAGTGCGAGTCGTGTTCGGTGCCGATGGTCGTCTGGAAACGACACGACCCGGATCCCCCTGAGGAGATCCGGGTCGAGTTGAGAAGGGTGCTGTCCCGCTGTGTGGAGGAGCACCTCGGATGGGGCTCCCCGGGGGAGACCTGGTGGTACGACGACCGACTCAGGTCGATCCCGACCCACTACCACGCTCATGCGCGGCGGCGGTTCCGGGGGTGGTGAGCGTTCTCAGCGAACGCCGCCGATGACCTTGATCATGAGAGCTCCTTCCCAGAGGGGTGGTGGACAGTGTCAACGGATCGTGGACGAACCATGAGGTTTCTCTCAAGGACGACCACGTAGAGTCACTCTACCCACAGTGGTGGCCCCTCACGCAAGGGGGTGACCAGAGAAATTCTTGTGAGTTTTGATGCACGGAGAGTGGTGGACAGTGGGCTACTCTGTGCGCATGCTCACTCCGGGTCACGAAGCGCCCGCCTTGGTGCTGACCGATCAGCACGGCGAGACCATCGACATTCGCACGTTCCGCGGTCGTCGGGTGCTCGTGTTCTTCTACCCGAAGGCCAGCACTCCGGGGTGCACACAGCAGGTCTGCGCCGTGCGCGACGTGGCCGATCAGGTGGGCGACACGGTGCTGCTCGGAGTCAGCCCCGACCTGCCGGCCGCCCAGGCCCGCTTCGCCGAGAAGCAGGGTGTGACCTACCCGTTGCTGAGCGACCCCGACCGCACCGCCTGCGAGGCGTGGGGCGTGTGGCGCGAGAAGGTCCTGTACGGCAAGCGGTCGATGGGTGTGGTGCGCTCCGCGTTCCTCGTGGGCGTCGACGGGGTCCTCGAACAGGTCTGGTACAAGGTCAGCCCGAGCGACACCGCAGCGCGTCTGCTCGCCGCTCTGGGCTGAGCGGTCGTTGCCTCGTCGCTGTGTGGCGTGGCAGGGTGGCGGCCATGTCGTTCGCCGCACCTGACACCGTCCTCCCGCACCGCCCGCCGTTCCTGTTCGTCGACGAGATCACCGCGCTCGACCCGGGGGTCGGTGCCACCGGACTGTGGCACCTGAGCGGCGACGAGTGGTTCTTCAGCGGTCACTTCCCCGGTCGGCCGACGCTCCCGGGTGTGCTGATGTGCGAGGCCATCGCTCAGGTCGGTGCGTACGCCGTGCTGACCAGCGGGCAGTTCGCCGGCAAGCTCCCGCTCTTCGGTGGGCTCGACGGGGCGCGCTTTCGCCGTCAGGTCGGTCCGGGCGACACGCTCGAGTTGGTGGTCGAACTCGGGCGGATGTCGGCGCGTGCCGGCAAGGGCAGCGGACGCGCCCTGCTCAACGGTCAGGTCGCGTGTGAATGCGACCTGATGTTCGTCCTCGTCGACGCCTGACCCCTCTCCGATGAGAGATGAGTGTCGCTGGCGACCTCATCTCTCATCGGAAGGGTTCGGGGTGGGTCAGCGCGCCGGGCCGAGGATCAGGCTGCCGTTGTGGCCGCCGAAGCCGAGGCTGTTCGACATCGCCGGGCCGGGGGTCCAAGGACGAGCGGCGCCCATGACGAGGTCGATCTCGAAGCCCTCGTCGAGGCGGGTCGTGTTGGCCGTGGGCGGGATCAGCCCGTGCTGCATCGAGAGCAGCACCGCGGCGGCCTCGAGGGCACCAGCGGCGCCGAGCGCATGTCCGGTGACACCCTTGGTGCTGGTGACCGGCACGGCGCCGGCACCGAACACGGCGGTGACGGCGGCCGATTCAGCGGCGTCGTTGAGCGGTGTGCTCGTGCCGTGGGCGTTCACGTGGCCGATGTCGGCAGGGGAGAGTCCGGCGTCGGCCAGGGCGAGCTGCATGCAGGCGATGGCACCAGTGCCGCCGGGGGCGGGGGCCGTGATGTGGTGGGCGTCGGCGTTGCTGGCTGCGCCGAGCACCTCGCCGACGATGGTGGCGCCACGGGCGACGGCTGCGTCCCAGGCTTCGAGCATGAAGACGGCGGCACCCTCACCGAGCACGAAACCGTCGCGCTCGGGGGAGAAGGGGCTGCTGTGGCCGGTGCTGGTGAGGGCGGTCATGTTGCCGAACGACGAGGTGCCGATGCGGCAGCCGGCGCTCTCGCTGCCGCCGGTGACGCAGGCGTCGATCATTCCCCACGAGATCATGCGGGCCGCATAGCCGATGGCATGCGTGCTGGCCGCGCAGGCGGTGCAGATGGTCTCGTTGGGGCCGCGCAGGCCGTAGAGCATCGAGATCGAGGCGCCCGCGGCGTTGGGCATCATCATCGGGACGAGGAACGGCGACACACGCCGCTCACCCTTCTCGAGCATCACGCCGACCTGCTCCTCGGTGGAGCGCAGGCCACCGACACCGGTGCCGAAGATCGTGCCGATCCGGCTGTCGTCGACGTCGGGGCGACCCGACTGGGCGAAGCACTCGGCGGCAGCGGCGAGCGCGAACTGCTCGACACGGTCGGCGCGCCGAGCGTCCTTGGGGTTGTCGAAGTAGGGATTCGGATCCCAGTCGGCGATCTCGATCGAGCGACCGCTGGTGATTCCGGGGCCGAGGAGCCCGTTCCAGAAGGCGTCCTTGCCGAGCCCGCAGGGCGCGACGACGCCGAAGCCGGTGATGGCGACGCGCCGACCGCGCGCCGCCATTCCCGTGGCCGACATCAGAGCTTGCCCACGACCAGGTCGTACGCCTGGCCCACGGTCTTCACCTCGGCGAGCTCCTCTTCGGGCACTTCGACGCCGAACTCTTCCTCGAGCGCCATGACGAGCTCGACGAGGTCGAGGCTGTCGGCGTCGAGATCGTCGGCGAAGCTGGCGTCGGGGGTGACCTTGGCCTCGTCGACCGAGAGCACCTCGACGGCGCACTTGCGGAAGCGGGCGAACAGTTCCTGATCCACGGGATTCTCCTTGCTGTGCGCCGTCGTGGTGACGGCGCGGTGGTTGATGTTAGTGACCCATGCCCATGCCGCCGTCGACCGGGATGACGGCGCCGGTGATGTAGGCAGCGTCGGTCGAGGCGAGGAAGGCGACCACGCCGGCGATCTCCTCGGGAGTCGCCATGCGCTGCAGCGGGACCGCCGCCGTGATCTCGGCGAGACGCTGCTCGCCGAGGGAGGCGGTCATGTCGGTGGCCACGGGTCCGGGGGCCACGACGTTGCAGGTGATGCCCCGCGAACCGAGTTCGCGGGCGACGGAGCGGGCGAAGCCGACGAGGCCGGCCTTCGACGCTGCGTAGTTGGTCTGGCCGGCGCTGCCGAGCAGGCCGACGACCGACGAGACGAGGACGATGCGACCCTTGCGGGCACGCAGCATGCCCTGCGACGCACGCTTGGTGACGCGGTACGCCGCCGTCAGGTTGGCGTCGATGACGGCGCCGAAATCGGCCTCCGACATGCGGAGCAGGAGCCCATCCTTGGTGATGCCGGCGTTGGAGACGAGGATCTCGACCGGACCGAACTGGGCTTCGACCGCGGCGAAGGCGGCGTCGACCGACTCGGTCGAGGTGACGTCGCACTGCACGCCGAACAGGCCGTCGGGCGGGGGCGAGGAGTTGTAGGTGACGGCGACCTGGTCGCCCATCTGGGCGAAGCGACGAGCGACAGCGAGGCCGATGCCCTTCGAGCCGCCGGTGACGAGGACGACCCGGCTCACGACGCGCCGCCCCAGCGGATGAGGGCACTGGCAGCGGTCATCCCGGCGCCGAACCCGACGAGGAGGACGAGGTCGCCCGCCTTCACGCGCCCGTTGTCGAGGGCGTCGACGAGGGCGAGCGGGATGCCTGCCGACGAGGTGTTGCCGGTGCGGTGGAGCACCACGGCGGCCTTCTCGGGCGGAACCCCGAGGCGCTCGCAGGCGGCCTGGATGATGCGCACGTTCGCCTGGTGGGGGACGACGAGGGCGATGTCGTCGGCGGTGACGCCGGCGTGGTTCATGCTCTTCGTCGCCGAGTCGACCATGATCCGGACGGCCCGGCGGAACACTTCCTTGCCCTCCATCTTGATCGTGTCGCCGAGATCGCAGTACAGGTACTTCTCGGCCGACCCGTCGGCGTCGAGATCCCAGCCGACGAGCTGTCCGGCACCGTCGCAGGCCTCGAGCACCACGGCACCGCTGCCGTCGGCGAAGAGCACGGCGGTGTTGCGGTCGTCCCAGTCGGTGATGCGGGCGAGGGTGTCGGTGCCGATCAGCAAGACCTTGCGGGCGCCCATGGCGATGAGGCCGTGCGCCTGCACGAGCCCGTAGACGAAACCGCTGCAGGCCGCGTTGATGTCGAAGGCGCCACACCGCAGGCCGAGTTCGTGGGCGACGGTGGCCGAGGTGGCCGGAACCGCACGGTCGGGGGTGGTGGTCGAGAGGACGAGGGCGTCGATCTCGGAGGGGTCGACACCGGCCATGGCGAGTGCCGCCCGGCCGCTCGCAGCGGAGAGTTCGGCCGTGGAGCCGCCGATCCAGCGCTCCTTGATGCCGGTGCGCTCGGTGATCCACTCGTCGTTGGTGTCGAGGGTCTGCTCGAGGTCGTGGTTGGTGACCCGCTTGTGGCCCTGGGAGACGCCCCAGCCGGTGATGACGGCACCACGGATGCCGGTGGGGATCGCGGGCATCTAGACCGTCCTCAGCCAGGCGATCGGCTGACGGAGCGTGACCCGCTCGCCGTCGACCGCGATGTACGACTGCAACACTCCTTCGAACGCCGAGCGGACCTCGGCGTCGCCGACCGTGCCGAGCACCTGACCGACGCTGATGTGGGCGCCGTCTGCGAGGGTGCCGACCGGAGCGAACACGCCGGCCGCCGGGCTGACGACGAGGCGTTCCTGGGCGAAGAGGTGCTCGCCCTCGAGCGGGCCGGCCGTGCGAGGAGTGCCGGCGTTGACCCATTCGATGAGCTTGTCGAGTTCCTCGGGGGTGGCGACGGAGATGGTGCGGGCCGACTCGACCGTGCGCTTGGCCATGCCCGTGAGCACGCCACCGGGACCGAGTTCGGCGAAATCGACCACGCCGAGTTCGGCGAGGGTGAGCAGGCAATGCTTCCAGCGCACGGGGCTGCTGAGCTGGGCCGAGAGGAGGCTGGCCCACTCGTCGCCGACGCTGTGGGCGAGGGCGTCGACGTTGCTGACGACGGGGACCTCGGTGTCGCGGGGCGAGGCGGCGGCAATGGCCGCCCTGAGGCGATCGCGGGCCGGGGTCATGTAGGGCGTGTGGAAGGCGCCGGCCACCTGGAGGGGCATGACCTTCTTGGCGCCGAGTTCCTTGGCCACCACACCGGCCGCGGCGACACCGTCGGGTGAGCCGGCGATGACCACCTGGCCGGGGGCGTTGAAGTTGGCGACCCAGACGTCGCTGTCGGCCCGGCGGCAGGCGACCTCGACCTGGTCGTCGTCGAGACCGAGAACGGCGGCCATCGTGCCGACGTTGGCCGAGCCGGCCTCGTGCATGGCGTCGGCGCGCTCGCACACGAGGCGCACGCCGTCGTCGAAGCCGAGGGCGCCGCTGGCCGTGAGGGCCGTGTACTCGCCGAGGCTGTGGCCGGCGAGGAACGAGGGCTCGATGCCGAGGCGCTCGACGGCGTCGAGGACCATCAGGCTGGAGACGAAAGTGGTGAGCTGGGCGTTGCGGGTGTCGCGCAGTTCGTCGGCGTCGGCGTCGAGGAGGAGGCGGCCGACATCGCGTCCGGCGACCTCGGAGGCCTCGGCGACGAGCTCCCAGCTGGGATGGTCGACCCACGGGCGACCCATTCCCGGCCGCTGCGAGCCCTGACCGGGGAAGGTGAACGCAAGCATGATGCGACGAGGGTAGTCCGTGTGCGCCGGACCCCTCGGCTACCCGTGGGTAACGGACCGTGACGTGCGTCGCCCGAGCGCCGGTAGCCTCGGCACGTCACTTGCCTGAGTGGCGGAATGGCAGACGCGGGGGACTCAAAATCCCTTGTTCGCAAGGACGTGTGGGTTCGAGTCCCACCTCAGGCACCCCAACCCCACCGATCTCGGCGCGTTGCGTTCCGGATTCCGGGACTATGTGGACCGAGATCTAGCGGCGACGTCGCGGCGGAAGTGGCCCCACGCGAAACGTCGTTGCGCTATGGTCCGTTCAGCGATCACGTCGATCGCCCTCGACCACTTGGGGGAGTCAAGGACATGTCAGACGACAGCAAGCTCATCCTTCCGCGACGGTTCGGTCGCCGGCAGGTCATCATCGGCGCAGGGGCCGCCACCGTGTTGGCCGCCTGCAGCAGTGACGGGTCGTCGAGCCCGGCCACCACGTCGGGCGCACCGGGCACGACCGGCGGCAGCACCGACACCACAGGCGCTCCGTCGAGCACCGATGCACCGACCACCACCGTGGCTGCGGGTGGCAAGCAGGGCGGCACGCTGCGCGTGGGCGTCGTGGGTTCGACCAACGACATCATCGACGGCCAGTACATCGTCGCCCGAGCCGACCAGGCACGCATGGTCACCGGCTGGGAGCCCATCGCGAACTACGACGACGATTTCAACATCGTTTACAACCACGGCCTCGCCGAGTCGATCGAGGCCAAGGCGCCCGACAACTACGTGGTGCGCCTGAAGTCGGGCATCGAGTTCCACAACGCCAAGACGCTCGGCGCCGACGACCTCATCTACTCGTTCAACCGTCTCGTCGACCCGGCGCTGGGTATCGCTCCTGCGTTGTCGCAGTTCATCGATGCGAACAGCTTCAAGAAGCTCGACGACCTGACCGTGGAGATCACGCTGCTCCAGCCGAGTGTGGCCTTCCTGAACGGCATGGCCGACTACGGCGCGAACATCGTGCCGGTGGGCTACACCCGCGAGGGCGACCAGATCGGTACCGGCCCGTACAAGCTGAAGAGCTTCACGCCGGGTTCGGAGAGCGTGCACGTCCGCCACGAGAACTACTGGGGTCAGACCTATCTCGACGAAGTCCAGATCATCGACTTCTCCGATCAGGCGGCTCTCGTGAACGCGCTCGTCTCGGGCGACATCGATGTGGCGATCGACCTGCCCTACTCGCAGGCCACCACCGTGTCGAGCAACAGCGATCTGGTGCTGCTCGAGTCGGCTGCCGGCAACTGGCAGACGATCACGATGCGCGTCGACATGGCACCGTTCGACGACGTGCGCGTGCGTCAGGCAATGCGACTCATCGTCGACCGCGACGAGATGGTGCAGCGTGTGCTGTCGGGCCATGGTCGCGTGGGCAACGACATGTACGGCGTCCTCGACGGCTCGTACCCGAAGTCGTTCCCCCAGCGTGTGCAGGACATCGAAGCCGCCAAGGCGCTGCTGCAGGAAGCGGGCCAGGAAGGCATGGAGATCGAACTGTTCGCGCCGGACGACACCGCCGGCCTCGCCGAGTACATCACGGCGTTCGCCGAGCAGGCCAAGGAGGCCGGCATCACGGTGAAGCCCACCGTGCTCGACGGCGGCACCTACTGGGGTGCGGAGTACACGCAGCGTGCCTTCGCCACCAGTTACTGGAGCACCCGTCCGTACCTCAACCAGGTGCCGCAGGGTGCGTTGCCCAACGCAACGTACCCCGAGACCCACTGGCCGCCGGCCGGCTCCAACTTCGAGGAACTCTACAACCAGGCGATCGCCGAGGTCGACACCGAGAAGCGCTACGCGATCATCGAGGAGATGCAGCGGCAGGAGTACGAAGAGGGCGGCAACATCATCTCGTACTTCCAGAACCTCATCGATGGCCACGCGGCGTACGTGAAGGGTGCAGTGTCCCGCCCGAACCTGCTCAACTTCGACCACTTCGGCCGCGGTTTCCAGAACATCTGGCTCGACGTGTGACCTGAGCCGGTGATGGTGGGGGCGTCACGTGACGCCCCCACCATCGCGGCGTCATCCGTACTTCCATGGGCATCTTCAAACTCATCGTCCGTCGAGTTCTGCTCGGTGTGTTCACGTTGCTGGTCGTGTCGTTCGCCGTCTTCGCCCTCACCAACCTGTTGGGCGATCCGGTGCAGCGACTCCTCGGCCGCGGCGCGCTCCCCGACGTGGTGAAGGCCAAGCGGGCCGAACTCGGCCTCGATCGCCCGTTCTCCACCCGTTACCTCGAGTGGCTGAAGGGGATGGTCACCGGAGACCCGGGCAACTCGTTCTCCAACGGTGAAGCGGTCATGGACATCGTGGGTGACCGCATCAAGAACTCGCTGTTCTTGATGTTCGTCGCGTCGGTGGTGTCGATCCCGTTGTCGTTGTTCATCGGCGCTCGTTCAGCGCTCCGGCGTGACAAGACCTTCGACCGTGTCACGTCGAACCAGATGCTCGTCTTCGCGGCGATGCCGGAGTTCGTGGTGGGCGCCTTCCTCACCGTGCTGCTCGCCACGAACGTGTGGCACGTGTTCCCGGCCACCAGCCGTATCCGGCCCGGTGAAGCACCGTGGTCCGATTGGAAGGGCGTCATCCTGCCGGCCATCACGCTCACCCTCGCCGTCACGCCGCACGTGTCACGCACGATGCGCGCAGCGATGATCGAGGTGCTCGAGAGCGACTACGTGGAGATGGCTCGCTTGAAGGGACTGCCCGAGCGTGCGGTGCTGTGGAGGCATGCCTTTCCGAATGCGGTGGGGCCGACTCTGCAGGTCATCGCGCTCAACATCGCGTACCTCGCTGGTGGAGTGGTGGTGGTCGAGTCGTTGTTCAACTACCGCGGTATCGGCATCGCGCTGCGAGATGCGATCCCTGTGGCGAATGCGCCCATCGTCCAGTTCATCGCGATGTTCATCGCCACGATCTACGTGGTGTGCAATCTCTTGGCCGATCTCGGGGCCATCTTGGTGACACCTCGCCTGCGAACGAGGCTCCAATGAGCGCGACCGAGACCACTGTTGCCCCCGTCGGAGTGTGGCGTTCGTCGCTGCGACTGTGGCGCACCCGCATCGGCCTCGCGCTGGTCCTGCTGCTGGTGTTGATCGCCATCGTGGGTCCGTGGGTCGCGTCGTTCACCCCGTCGGAGTTCGCCGGCACACCGAACACCCGTCACGTCCCGGGAACCTGGCTGGGCACCGACTACCTCGGGCAGGACGTGGTGAGCCGATTCCTGCACGGTGGACGATCGATCCTCTGGATGGCGTCTGTCTCCACCTTTCTCGGCTTCGTGTGCGGCGCCGCGATCGGTCTGGTGGCCGCCTACAACCGAGGCCGTCTCGACGACGTGCTGATGCGCGGCATGGACATCCTCCTCGCGTTTCCGCAACTCCTCCTGGCCTTGGTCGCGCTCACGACCATCGGTCCTGAGTCGTGGCTGATCATCACCATCGTCGCCTTCACGACGATGCCCCGTATTGCCCGCATCACCAGAGGTGCCGCAGTGCCCGTGGTGGAGCGCGACTTCATCGGTGCTGCCGAGGCGCTCGGCGAGTCGAGGTTCCGCATCATCACCAAGGAACTGCTGCCAAACGTCACCGGTCCGTTGCTGGTGGAGGCGAACCTGCGCCTCACCTACTCGATCGCCACCATCGCCGGCCTCGGCTTCCTCGGCTTCGCTACTGAGGTGAACGCAGCCGACTGGGGGCAGATGGTGCAGGAGAACCGCACGGCGCTCACCGTTGCGCCGTGGGGCACGCTTCTGCCGGCCCTCGCGATCGCGCTGTTGACGGTCGGGACCGGCCTCATCGCCGACGGTGTGTCGCGCACGGTGGCCGGTGTCGACCGGGGAAGGCCCGACGCATGAACGCCGAGAACATCGCTCTCGAGATCCGTGGACTCCGCATCGACGTGGCCGAGAGTGGCGCCGACATCGTCGACGAGGTCGATCTCACCATCCGCCGCGGTGAGGTGCTGGGGCTGGTGGGCGAATCGGGTTCGGGCAAGACCACCATCGGTCTCGCCGTGCTCGGTCATGCTCGACGTGGTGTGGCCATCCGTCACGGCGCGGTGCGCATCGGCGATCGCGATCTGAGTGGGCTCGACGCCAAGGAGCTGCGCGCCGCACGGGGCAAGCTCGTGTCGTACGTGCCGCAAGACCCGGGCACCGCGCTGAACCCGGCGCTGCGGATCGGCAAGCAGATCCTCGAGGTGCTCGAGACCCACGGCTTCGGGGCCGACCAGGCCGAGCGCGAAGCCCGGGTGGTCGAGGTGCTCAGCGAGGTGATGCTGCCCGGCGTGCCCGAGTTCCTGCGCCGCTATCCGCACCAGTTGTCGGGCGGTCAGCAGCAGCGCGTGGGGCTGGCCATGGCGTTCGCGTGTCGACCCGCGGTGATCGTGCTCGACGAGCCGACCACCGGGCTCGACGTGAGCACCCAGACGCACGTGCTGGCCACCATCCGCGATCTCGCGGCGCGTCATGGTGTGGCCGCGCTGTACGTCACGCACGACCTCGCAGTGGTCGCCACCCTGGCCGACCAGGTGGCCGTGATGTACGCGGGCCGTGTCGTTGAACAGGGTGCCACCGCCGACATCTTCGCCAACCCCGCCCACCCCTACACCCGCTACCTCGTCGCCGCCGCTCCGGAGATGGACGGCGATCGACAGATGGTCGGTCTCGTCGGTCGCGCTCCGTCACCAGGGAAGCGTCCAGTGGGGTGTTCGTTCGCGTTGCGTTGCGAGCTGGCCACCGAGGAATGTGTCGCCGAGTTCCCCGCGGTGACCGATGTGGGTACCGATCGGCCGCACCAGGTGCGGTGCGTGCACGCCTTCGGTGTTCCCGATCGCACGGCACAGCGGATTGCGACCACCTCGAGCGTGGTGCGCAACAGCGATGTCGCGCTGAGCATCCGTCACGTCGACGCCGGCTACTCGGGCTCGAAGGTGGTGCACGACGTCAGCTTCGACATCCAACGCGGCGAGTGCGTGGCGCTGGTGGGTGAATCGGGCTCGGGCAAGAGCACGCTGTCTCGCTCGATCGGCGGTCTGCATCGCGAGTGGACCGGCGAGATCGTGCTCGACGGCACCCCGCTCGAGAAGTCGTCGCGCAACCGCCCGGTCGATCAGCGGCTCTCCATCCAGTACGTGTTCCAGAACCCGTACAGCTCGCTGCATCCCCGCCGACCTGTGGCGGAGTCGATCGCGCGGCCACTCGCGATCGCTGGTGTCGACGCTCGTGAGGCTGCGGTCGAGGTCGATCGGATGCTCGAGCGTGTGTCGCTCAGTTCGGCCTACGGGTCTCGCTATCCCGACCAGTTGTCGGGTGGTGAGCGTCAACGAGTGGCGATCGCCCGAGCGCTGGTGAGCAAGCCGCACATGCTGATCTGCGACGAGGTCACGTCGGCACTCGACGTGCTCGTGCAGGCGGCGATCATCGAGTTGCTCGTCGACCTGCAGCGCGACCTCGGCTTGGCGATGTTGTTCGTGACGCACAACCTTCCGTTGGTGCGGTCGATCGCGCAGCGTGTGGCGGTGATGTCGGACGGCAAGATCGTGGAGCTGGGCGAGACGGCGCAGACGTTGCGCGATCCTCAGGAGGAGTACACGAAGCGCCTCCTTGCCGACACGCCGGTGATCCCCACGTTCGACGCCCGCTGACGGCTGGCCGCTGGCCGCTGGCCGCTGGCCCGCGCCGAGCGGGGTGGCTGCGGATGTGTGGATGAGAGAGGTGACGGGGTTCAGCAGCCGACGACGTGGAGTCCGAGTTGGCGCGCGGCTTGGCCTTGACGGAGGTCGAAGGTGCAGAAGCTGAGGGTTGGGATGCGCAGGCCTTGAGCCGTGGCGAGGTGGATGGCGTCGAGCGACCGCACGCCGAGGTGCTCGGCGATCTCGGCTGCCGAGCGCCATGTCGTCTCGACGGGGTCGATCATGGCCATCCGCTCGAAGTCGTCCTCGGCCAACTCTCGGGCCCGCGCGAGTGCCGGACCGTCGAGGACGCGAGCAAGATTCCGGCGGACCTCCACGACCGTGAGCCACGAGGTGGCGAGAACCGGATCGGCGCTCACCAGTTCGAGTGCCAGGTCGGAGTCGGGCTCGTCGACGTAGAGCTTCACGAGCGCGCTCGCATCGACGTACGTGGTCATTCGTCGCGGTCCTCGGCGAGCGCATCGAGCGTACGACGGGTGGCCGAAGCCCTCGGCCCGGCTCCGATCCTTCCTGTCCGCTGGGCGGGACGGATCCAACCCTCCTCGATGCCGCGGCGAAGTGGATCACCTGCAGCGATGGGGGAGAGGACCGCCACCGGGACACCCCTGTCGGTCACCCGGATGGTCTCGCCGGCAGCGACGCGACGCAGGTGCTCGGAGAGGTGTTGCTTGAGTTCACGCACGCCGACGTCCATGTGGACACTGTATCCGCTGATGTGACCACAACTAGGTGGGCGTGCTGGTCGGACCCCATCTACGAGTGACTCACCGGGACACGCTGGCCGCTCCGGACAGCGTGTCTCGGAAACGTCGTGACACCCCCTGAATAGGGTGCTGCACAGCATGAAGAGTGGCTCCACCCGGGAGCCCAGCAACCTTGGTCGGATGACCGAAGGTGCTTTCCACCGATGGCATGCGGCCCCACTGAGGAGCAAACACACCATGAGCGACACCACAGTTCTGTTCGGCGGGAGTGCGTACCGCTGGAAGTTGCGTCGGGAGGACATCGACAAGGTCCTCCACTACACCCACTGGATCCCGAACACCCGCGGGATCACCCAGCGCTTCTTCGACGAGCACTATCCGGGGGAGAGTCTCAGCGGTTTCATGAGCGTGTTCCGTGCCGCCGGCATCCTGCTCGACGACGGTCGTGGGGCTCCCTTCGCCGGGCGTTGTCACTGGCGCCTCCGGCACTTCTACTTCACCGATCCGACCCACTGGGCCGTCGACTGGGACGAGTCGATCACGGCCGACGACGGCGCGTACTTCTACTCGGGTGAACGAACCGGGGACGCGCCGGGTCGCGGGGCCGTCGTGGTCGAGGGGTCCGAGTTGGTCGGCGCCGATGGCGACGTCAGCGACGATGCGATCCGCTCGCTGCTCGAGCAGTTGGGCGTGAGGCCGCCGGACGAGTCGGGGTCCACCTGACGCGTGTGCCTCGCTGGATTGCGCGGGCGATCAGTCCCGTGCGCCACGAGGCGGTGGCGAGCTGCAGTCGAGCGGCCGCCGCTCGCCGACTGATCCCACCGGAACTGACTCGCCGCCGGTTAGCCGTGCGGCAGACTGCTCGGCATGGATCTCGACCTCGATTCGCTGGAGTTCGCCGGGGCGCTCGGCTTCGACCGCACGGCCACGGGGATCTCACCCCGCCGCCTTCCCGACTGGACCCGGCCGCAGATCGTCGACCCGGCGTTCGCGCTGATGGTGGCGATGCCGGCCGGTGTGCGGATCCGGCTGCGCACCGATTCACCCACGCTCGACCTCGGGCTGATGGTCACCCGCCTGGCGATGAACGGCGAGGATGCTCCGCCGGCCGTGGTCGAGCTACTCGCTGCGCCCACGGCCGGCGAGCCGCACGGTGGCGCCCTGCTCGACGAGGCCCGCATCGACTCGGGCGTCGTGATCGCTGTCGACCGGCGTACCGGCGCGGTCGAGTTCCTGCCGGGCGACGAGGTGAGCATCAGCCTGCACACCGGAGCGACCCCCGGGGAACCCCGCGATGTCGAGGTCTGGCTGCCGCACGATGCGGGAGTCGAAGTGCGGCGGGTGAGCGTCGCCGCTGGCTCGACCACCGAGCCGCCGACGCCCGACACGCGGCCCCGCTGGATCCACTACGGCAGTTCGATCAGCCACTGTCTCGAGGCCGATCGCCCCACGGGGTCGTGGCCGGTCGTCACGGCCGGTCTCGCCGGTCTGAACCTCCAGCACCTCGGGTTCGCCGGCCAGGCACAACTCGACCAGTTCGTGGCCCGCACGATCCGCGATCTCCCGGCCGATGTCATCACGCTCAAGCTCGGCATCAACCTCGTCAACGCCGACAGCATGCGCGAGCGCACGTTCGTGCCCGCCGTGCACGGGTTCCTCGACACGATCCGCGAGGGGCATCCGACCACACCGATCACGATCATCACGCCGATCGTCTGCCCGGTGGCCGAGACCGAGGCCGGCCCGACCTTCCAGGACGATGCGGGGCAGTTCGTCGTGCCCGCCGACCGTCCGGCGAGCATGGCCGTCGGCGCGCTGACGCTCGAACGAATCCGCGAACTGCTGGGGCTCATCGTGCTGGTGCGTCAGGCCTCCGACCCGAACCTCCGGCTCGTGAGTGGGCTCGAACTCTTCGGACCCGACGACCTCGAGCCGGGTCGGCTGGTGCTGCCCGACGGGCTGCACCCCGATGCTGCCGGGTATCGGGTGATGGGCGAGCGTGCGCACCGGCTGCTGTTCGCCGATTCCTAGGATGGGGCAATGAGCGACCAGACGGCGGCAGACCTCTCGGCGCAGGTCGCTGCCCACTCGTGGTACCACTCGATCGAACTGCCGGGTGGGCTCACGACGCCCGGTGTGGTCGACAGCCGGCGGGTGGCTCCGCGCTACCGGCTTCCGGAGTCGCTCGACGGCCTCCGGGTGCTCGACATCGGCGCGTGGGACGGGTTCTGGTCGTTCGAAGCCGCGAGGCTCGGTGCGGCCGACGTGCTCGCCACCGACTCGTTCAGCTGGAACGGCAGCAACTGGGGGAGCAAGGAACCCTTCTTGTTCGCGAGGCGTGTCCTCGGCCTCGAGGGGCGGGTCCGCGATCTCGACATCGACCCGACCGAGTTATCGCCCGAGGCCGTCGGCGGCGAGTTCGACGTCGTGCTCTTTCTCGGTGTGATGTACCACCTCGAGGATCCGATTGGAGTCCTTCGAAGGGTGGCGGCGTGCTGCCGTGGCCTGCTCGTCCTCGAGACGGAGAGCACCCTCAACTGGTTGCCGTTCCCTGCCGCTCGTGTGTTCCCCGACGATTCGCTGAACGGTGACGCGACCAACTGGTACCAGTACAACGCTCGCGCCCTCCACGGACTCCTGCGCGAGATGGGTTTCGCCTCGTCCGTCACCGTGTTCCGCACGCCCTTGTGGCGACGCCTCGGACGTGCGGTGCGCGAGCGGGTCCGTGGCGGTTCGTTCCGTGCCGCGTTCTTGTCGTCGCGCATCGTGATCCACGCCCGCCGCTGACCGCCGCTCGGCCGCCCGAGCAGCCCGACCGCCCCCCGAGCCTCGTGGAGCGCCGCCGTCCGCAGGATCTCGGTCCGTATCGTCCCGAAAACCGGAACGGAACGCGCCGAGATCGGTGGGGTTAGGGTGTGGGGGATGGGGAATCGGATCGGCGGGGGCTTCTCGTGGCGCGAGCACGGCGCGACCCGGCCGACCGGGGCCGACTCGGCGGGGACGTTGCCGGTCGTGCTGCTGCACGGGCTCACCGGGAGCAGCCTCTCCTGGGAGCCACAGTTGGCGCACCTCGGCGAGCAGCGCCGTGTCGCTGCGTGGGACCTCCCCGGCTACGGCGGATCGGAGCCACTCGACGGGCCTGCGTCGTTCGCTGCGCTGGCCGATGCCGTCGTTCGCTTCTGTGACGCCCTCGGCGAGCCTCGGGTCCACCTCGTGGGTCTCTCGTACGGCGGGATGATCGCCCAGTACGCCGCCGCGGCGCATCCCGAACGGTTCGCCAGCCTGTCGCTCCTTGCCACGAGCCCCAAGTTCGGGCTCGACGGCACACAGCCCGACGAGTGGCGCGCCGCGCGACTCGCGCCGCTCGACGCAGGCCAAGAGCCGATCGACTTCGCGCCGCGCGTCATGCGGGCGATCGCCGGTCCGCACATCAGCGACGAGGCCTATGAGGGTCAGGTCGCCGCGGCGGCGCGTGTGCCGTCGAGCGGTCTGCGCGTCTCGCTCGACGTGCTCGTCACCCACGACAGTCGCCCGCTACTCGCGAGCATCACCACCCCCACACAGGTGCTCGTGGGCGAACTCGACGGTGAGACCCCGGTCGCCTACGCCACGGTCCTCGCCGACGGCATCCCCGGTGCGGTGCTCCACGTCGTGCCGAGTGCCGGCCACCTGCTCAACGTCGAGGCACCCGAGGCCGTCGACACTCTCCTGATCCGTCACTTCGAGGCCACGGAGGCACCGTGAACCTTCCCGCTCCGGCACCCGGGTCCGACGCGCTCCCGTCGTTCACCCGTGTCCTGTTCACCGACCTGCTCGGTCTCGCGCACGGCAAGATCGTGCCGACCTCGCAGGTCGACGAGCCGTTCCACACCGCCATCACCGTGCTGTGCCAGGGGCTCGACCTCTCGCTGGTCGAGGTCGAGGGCTACGGGGTCGACGTGGGCTACCCCGACCTCGAGGCCGTCACCGACCCGACGAGCATCCGCGCCGGGTGGCACGACGAGATGGCCGTCGCAGTGGCGTCGCTGGTGTACCCGACCGACAAGCGGCCGATCCCGCTCGACGCCCGTGGTGCGCTCGAGAGCGTGATCGCCCGCCTGGCCGAGCGCGGCCTGCGCGCCCAGGTCGGCTTCGAGCTCGAGTTCTATCTCCTCGCCGAACCGTCGCACGTCGTGCCCATGCGTCGACTCGACGTCCCTGGTCATCGTGTGTACGGCACTGAACGCGGGGCCGATCCGAGCGGACTGGTCTTCGAGATCATCAAGACCGCCGCTGCCGCTGGGATCGCGATCGAGGGAGCCAACGCCGAGTTCGATGCGTCGCAGGTCGAGATCCCGACCCGTTACCGCGATGCGCTCGGCGCCGCCGACGACTGCTTCCTGCTGCGCGAGATGTGTCGCGAACTCGCCGAGGCCCGCGGTATGGGCGTCACGTTCATGGCCCGTCCGTTCGCCGATCGGGTGGGCAGCGGACTCCACACCAACATCTCGCTCGTCGACGCGTCAGGTGCGAACGTGTTCGCCGATCCGGCCGCGCCCCACGGACTCTCGCCGCTCGCGATGCACTGCATCGCCGGGCTGCTCGAGCACCACGAGGCGCTCACGGTGCTCTGCGCTCCGACGGTCAACTCGTACCGTCGCCTCCGCCCGGGGATGCTCTCGGGCTACTGGGCGAACTGGGGCATCGACAACCGGATCAGCACGGTTCGCGTCCCGTCGGCAAGGGGTGCGGCGACGCGCATCGAGCACCGTATGGCCGACGGAGCAGCCTCCTCGCACCTCGTGACGGCCGCTCTGCTGGCGGCGATGCTCGACGGCATCGAACGTGGTCTCCTGCCCGGTGAGCCCCAGCGCGGCGACGGCGACGCCGAGCCGAACACCGACCGTCATGCACCGCACTCGCTTCCCGAGGCGATCGCCGCACTACGGGCCGACGAGTTCCTCGGCGAGATGCTCGGTGCCGATCTCGTCCGCTGCTTCACGGCCTTGCGTGAGGCCGAATGGAACCGCTGGCTCGACACGGTCACCGACTGGGAGCAGCGCGAATACGGAAGGGTCTACTGATGGACATCAAGGGGATCGACCCCTTCGTCGCGGCGGCGGTCCAGGCGGCCCCGGTCTTCCTCGACACCGATGCGACCATCGACAAGGTCGAGGCGCTCGCCCACGAGGCGGCCGGCAACGGTGCGCGGCTGATCGCCTTCCCCGAGGTCTTCGTGCCCGGCTATCCGTACTGGAACTGGACGATGACACCGCCGAAGGGGAGCGCGTGGTTCGAGCGCCTGGCGTTGGCATCGATCGAGGTGCCCGGCCCGGAGTGCGACCGCCTCGCCGAGATCGCTCGGGCCTGTGGCGCATACCTCGTGATCGGTGTCAACGAGCGCGCCGCGCACAGCGTGGCGACCCTCTACAACACGGTGCTCACGTTCGCTCCCGACGGCAGCCTCCTCGCCAAGCACCGCAAGCTCGTGCCCACGTGGGCCGAGAAGCTCACTTGGGCGCACGGCGACGGCAGCTCGCTCAAGGTCCACCGCACAGCGATCGGTCCGCTCGGAGTGCTGGCGTGCGGGGAGAACACCAACACGCTGGCTCGCTTCACGTTGCTCGCGCAGGGCGAGCTCGTCCATGTCGCCAACTACATCTCGTTGCCGGTCGCCCCGCCCGACTACGACATGGTCGAGGCGATCAGGGTCCGGTCGGCGGCGCACTCGTTCGAGGGAAAGGTCTTCACGGTCGTCGCCTGCTCGACCGTGTCGCCTGAGATCATCGACATGGTGGCCGGTTCCGACGACGAGGCGCGCCAGATGCTCGCCCGTCCGAACAGTGCGTTCTCGGGGATCATCGGACCCGACGGACGCCTGATAGGGGAGGCGATCATCGACGTCGAGGGGATCGCCTACGCGGAGATCGACCTTCGTCGGTGCATCCAGCCGCGGCAGATGCACGACATCGTCGGTCACTACAACCGGTTCGACATCTTCGACCTGCGGGTCAACACGGCACCGCAGCAACCGGTCGACCTCGCCCCGCGCCGCGACGGTGAGTCGCTGTTCGGTGCCGACGGCTCGACAGGCGAGGCAGGAGGGGAGCGATGAGCGCCACCGAACACGACGACGACGTCGAGGGCCGCGCCCGCGTGCGCGACAACGACGAACTGCGCGAGTTCTATCGCGAGCTCGGCGAGCACGGGGCGGGCGCACTCTGGACGGTGGCCAACGCCATCGAGCCGTGGGAGCCCGTGGCCCACTCGGTCCCGTACTTGTGGTCGTACGAGAAGCTGCGCCCGATGGTCGTGCGCTCGACCGAGCTCGTGCGGCCCGAGGACGCCGGCCGACGGGTCGTGATGTTGCTCAACCCGCGTCGTCACGACGTGGCGGCCTCGGTGGGCTGGCTCTACTCGGGCATCCAGATCATGCTCGCCGGCGAACGTGCCTCGGCTCACCGTCACGGTGCTTCAGCCCTGCGATGGATCATCGAGGGCGAGGGCGCGTACACGATCGTCGACGGTGAGAAGGCTCGCTTGGCCGGCAACGACTTCGTGATCACCCCGCACGGCACGTGGCACGAGCACGGCAGCGAGGGGACGTCGGGCGCGGTGATCTGGCAGGACGGGCTCGACATCCCGCTCGTCAACGCGCTCGAGGCCAACTGGTACCAGGTGCACCCCGATCTGCACCAGGCGCTTGCCGGGCCGATCGATCGCTCGCCCGCGGAGTTCCTCTCGGCCGGAGTCCTCCCGGTCGATGCTCGTACGTGGGACCGCCCGTACTCGCCGCTCCTGCGCTATCCCTGGGAGCGCAGTTACGAGGCGCTGCTCGCGTTGGCGCGGACGGGGCCGGGCTCGGAGTTCGACGGTCACGTCCTGCGCTACTGCAACCCGGTGAACGGCGCCGACGTGATGGCCACGATGGGGGCGCAGTTGCAGCGACTCGACGGAGGTCAGGCCACGTCGGCACATCGTCACACGGGGAACTCGATGGTCACGGTCGCCAAGGGGCGCGGTCACTCGGTGATCGCCGGCCAGCGGTTCGACTGGAAGAAGGACGACGTGTTCTGCATCCCGGCGTGGGCGTGGCACGAGCATGTCAACGACGATGCCGACGACGACGCCGTGCTGTTCTCGTTCGACGATCGCCCGGTGATCCAGAAGCTGGCTCTCCACCGTGAACAGGCGCATCCCGAGGGGACACAACAGGCCTGACCGGTCGTGCACCGTGAGACCGGGCGCGTTTGATTCGGTCCCAAACGGTCGCGTCGCGCCCTGCTACTGTCCCGCGTGACGCTCGTCACGACACAGGGGGTACATGTGAGCGCCTAAACACAAGGGCTGGCCAAGGGTCAGCTCACGACACTCGACTGCATCGCGCAGTCGCTCGCGGTGGGTCCGGTCTTCTCCGGCGCACTGCTCGGCGGGATCCTCGCCGGCCTGAGCGGCGGCGTGGGCTCGTTCGTCATCGTCATCACCACCATCGGCATCCTCGCCCTCGGTCGCATCGTCAGCGAGTTCGCCAAGCGCTACTCGGGCTCGGGCACCGTCTACGAGTTCATCGCCCGTTCGCTCGGCAAGCGCGCCGCCGTCTTCTCGGCCACCGCCTACCACGCTGCAGTGATCTCGCTCGCCGGTCTCGGCATCGGCATCATCGGCGGCCTGCTGCTGCGTGACTTCCTGAACAGCCACATGGGCGTCGACCTGCCCTGGTGGCTGTGCTCGCTCATCGTGCTCGCCTTCCTGTTCGCGGTGAACCTGGTCGGCGTCAAGATGTCGATCAAGGCCCAGCTCGTGCTGATCGTGCTCTCGGTCATCCCGTTCCTGCTGCTGTTCGTCGCCGTCGTCGCTGACGGTGGCGCCGACGTGGGTGCGGCGGGCAACTCGCTCGACTCGTTCAACCCCGGCAACATCGCCGAGGGTGGCTCGATCTTCAAGGGCATCATCTTCGCGATCTTGATGTTCGTCGGGTTCGAGATGTCGGCGGCCCTCGGTGAGGAGACCAAGGACCCGAAGAAGTCGATCCCGCGTGCGGTGCTCTCGACGGTCGTCATCATCGCCGTCTTCTACATCCTCACCCAGTACACGCTGGCGGCTGGCTCGACGGCCGACCTGTTCGACTTCGCGCCGATGGCCGAGCACTACCTCGGTCACTTCTTCGCCGTCTGGATCGAACTCGCCATCCTCCTCGACGTGCTCGCCGTCGGCATCGGCTTCCAGCTGGCTGCCGCCCGTGGCGTGTTCTCGCTCGCCCGCGACGGTGTGCTCCCGACCGGCCTGGCCAAGGTGAACGCCCGCCAGCAGCCGATCGGTGGCGTGGTCACCGTGACGGCCGCGTCGGTCGTCGTGGTCCTGATCTCGCTGGCGAAGTGGGGCACCGACCTCGTCGACCCGGAGGGCATGCCCGACCTGTTCTTCAACCAGCCGGTGTTCTACGGCGGCTTCGTCGGCGCCTCGGTGATCGGCGGCATGCTGATCTGTGCCGTGTACGCCCTCGTGTGCCTCGGTGCGCTCAAGCTGTTCGCGACGAAGAACCCGCTCGACCTGGTGGCGGCGATCATCGCTCTGGTCACGGTGGTGCTCGGCATCGCCGCCCAGTTCATCGAGGGCCTCGCCCCGGCTGCCGAGGCATCGTGGAGCCGAGTCGCCGCAATCGTCATCGCCATCGTGATGCTCGTCTTCGCCGCCACGGCGAAGAAGGAGACCATCGAGAAGGTGGCCCAGCACGCCACCGAGCACGACTGACCCACGTCGTCGTACCGAACCGAACGAGGGGCCGGCGCGAGCCGGCCCCTCGCCGTTTTTCCCGCCGGGTAGGGTCGCACCATGTCGTGGTGGGTGAAGCGCCAACTGGCGCGCAACGTGGCCGAGTTACGGCAGGCTCGTGCCGACCTCGCGGTGGCCGACGAGATGTCGATGGCCCTCCCCGAGGGGGAGGCCGATGTCGAGGCGATGGACCGCCATCGGCGCGACCTCCGCGAGCGGATCGCCCGTCTCGAGGCGCGCCAGGACTCCCTCCTCGACCGTCTCCCTCGGGCGTGACGGTGCCGCTCGTGACACATGGCCGACCGGGTATCAAGACATACTGTCCAGCAACTGTGTAGAGCTCTGTGCGCTCCGGCGGGACGGCCGGACCGGACTCCACAAGGAAGATCATGCGTATCACCACTTCGGTCGCGTCGGCGACCCTCCTCGGACGAGACCGCCTCGACCGAGACCACGGCGGCTGCCGCCGAGACCACTGCGGCGCCGACCACCCTGCCCCACTGGACCTACGAGGGCGAAGAGGGCCCCGAGCACTGGGGCGAGCTCAGCGAGGCCTACGTGCTCTGCGCCGACGGCTCGGCCCAGACCCCGATCGACGTCGCCGAGGCCGCTCCCGCCGAGCTCGCCGACCCGACGTTCGCGTACGCCGCCGGTGAGGCCACCGTCATCAACAACGGCCACACCATCCAGGCCAACGCCGGCGAGGGCAACACCGTCACCGTCGACGGTGCGTCGTTCCCGCTCAAGCAGATCCACTTCCACGCCCCGAGCGAGCACACGATCGACGGTCAGTCCTTCGACGCCGAGGTCCACTTCGTGCACAAGACCGATGACGGCGTGATCACCGTCGTCGGCGTGATGATCGTCGAGGGTGCCGAGAACGCTGCGTGGCAGCCCTACATCGACGGCATGACCGTCGCCAAGGACGCCGAGCAGGCCGCCACCATCGACTGGGCCGCGATGCTCCCCGCCAACCACATGACCTACCGCTACCAGGGCAGCCTCACCACGCCGCCCTGCACCGAGGGCGTCAACTGGCTGCTCATGGAGAACCCGGTCGAGCTCAGCGCTGCGCAGATCGCCGCGATGACCGCCGCCTACGAGGGCAACAACCGTCCGGTGCAGCCGCTCAACGGCCGCGACCTGCAGATGGACTCGTCGGAGGGCTGACCCCTCCGATCCGTTCCGGATCACGACACCGACCCGGGGACGGCGCGCTGCGAGGCGCGTGGTCCCCGGGTCGTGTCATTCGTGGGGACGGCCTCGGGACGCTGGCAGAATGGGGCACCGGCGCGGTGCCGGCCCCGCCGTCGAGAAGGAGCGCACGATGACGATCCGAGTGGTGATCGCCGAGGATGAGGCCATCATCCGACTCGACCTGCGCGAGACCCTCGAGGAAGAGGGCTACGAGGTGGTGGGCGAGTGCGGTCGCGGCGACAGGGCCGTCGAGCTTGCCCGCGAGCTGAAGCCCGACCTCGCCATCCTCGACATCAAGATGCCGCACATGGATGGCCTCGAGGCCGCCCGGATCATCGGCCAGGAGCGGATCTGCGGTGTGCTGATGCTCACGGCGTTCAGCCAGCGCGAGGTGGTCGAGGATGCCCGCGACGCCGGTGCCCTCGCGTACCTGGTCAAGCCGTACCAGAAGAGCGATCTGATCCCGGCGATCGAAGTGGCCATCGGGCGTTTCCGCGAGTTGCAGCAGCTCAGCGGTGAAGTCGATGCGCTCGGCGAGCAGCTCGAGTCGCGTAAGGCCATCGACCGTGCCAAGGGCATCCTGATCGACGAGTGCGGGATGAAGGAGAGCGACGCGTTCACCTTCATCCAGCGCACGGCGATGAGTCAGCGCGGCCGGATGCGCGACGTCGCCGACCGGATCATCGACGGCTCGCTGCGCCCGTGAAGATCCTCCTGCTCGACGGTAACTCGCTGACGTACAGGGCGTTCTACGCCCTGCCCACCGACATGGCCACGGCCTCTGGGCAGGTGACGAACGCCGTCTTCGGCTTCACGTCGATGCTGATCTACCTCGTCAAGGACCAGAAGCCCGACGCCGTGGTCGTCGCCTTCGACCGGCCCGAGCCGACCTTCCGTCACGAGGCGAACCCGCTCTACAAGGCCCAGCGCGAGGCATCGCCCGACATCCTGCGTCAGCAGATGGGCCTGGTGCGCGAGGTCCTCGCTGCCATCGGCGTGCCCGTCGTCGATCTTGCGGGCTGGGAGGCCGACGACATCCTCGCCACCCTGGCCGAGCGCGCCAAGGGCGACGGTCACGACGCGATCATCGTCACGGGCGACCGCGACAGCTACCAGCTCGTGCACGACCCTCACGTGCGGGTCCTCTACAACAAGCGGGGTGTCAGCGACTACGCGCTGTACGACGAGGCCGGGATCCTCGAGAAGACCGGCGTGACGCCGTCGCTGTACCCGCAGTACGCGGCGATGCGCGGCGACCCCAGCGACAACCTCGACGGTGTCCCCGGAGTCGGCGAGAAGACGGCGGCGAAGCTCCTCAACACCTACGGGAGTCTCGAGGAGATCCTCGCCCACGCCGCCGAGCAGACCCCGAAGTTGCGCGCCTCGCTCGAGGAGCACGCCGACCGCGCCCGCGCCAACTTCGCCCTGATGACGCTGCGCCGCGACGCCCCCATCGAGCTCGACCTCGAGTCGGCGCGCATCACCCCCGACGACGCCGAGGTCCGGCGTCTGTTCGACTTCCTCGAGTTCCGCGGCCTGCACGCCCGGCTCTACGAGGCGCTCGCCACGATCGGGATCACCAAGGGTGCCGGGCGGGCGTCCGACACCGCTGCCGACCAGGCCCCCGACGGTGAGGTCCTCGAGGCCGAGGTCACGGTCGTCGCCGATCCGGGGCAGGCCGCCGCGTTGGTCGCGTCGCTCGCGTCGCTCGACCTCGGCGTGGCCTGGACCGGCGAACCCGGCCGGAGCGAGGTCGAGGGAATCGCGGTGGTCACCGACGGCGAGTCGGCCGAGGTCGCCTGGATACCAGCCGCGACGGCGGCCGAACCGGCCGTGGTGGCGGCGTTCTCGGCACACGGGGCACTGCGCGCCCACCAGGCCAAGACCGTGATGCGGTGGTTGCTGCGTCATGGGGGAGCGGCGCCGGTGTTGCGGCTCGACACGGCGATCGCCGCCTACTTGATCGACCCTGCCGACACCCGGTACGCGCTCGGCGACCTCCTCGAGCGCTACACGTCCCTAAGAATGCCGTCCGACTCGGCGGCCGACACGGGGCAGCTCGACCTCGGCGACGGCCCCGGCGTGCACCAGGTCGCGGCACGCGATGCTCTCGCCGTCAACCGGCTGGCGCCAGCGCTCGAGTCGGCCCTCGAGAAGCAGGGGATGCAGCACCTCTACGCCACGATCGAGAACCCGCTCGTCGGTGTCCTCGCCCGGATGGAGCATGCCGGCATCGCCGTCGACGTCGACGAACTCCGCCGCCTCAACCAGCGGCTCACCGCCGAGGTCGAACGGCTCGGCGCCGAGCTCGTGCGGGTCGTCGGTCGCCCGTTCAACCTCAACTCGCCGGTGCAGTTGCGCGAGATCCTCTACACCGAGCGCGGCCTCGCCCCGGGCAAGAAGACCAAGACGGGCTACAGCACCGATGCGGCCACGCTCGAGAAGCTGCGCGACCAGTGGCCCGAGTTCATCGACCCGCTCCTCGCGTACCGCGAGGTCGAGAAGCTGCGCGGCACCTACGGCGTCGGTCTGATCAACGAAGTCGCCACCGACGGCCGGATCCACGCCACCTTCCACCAGACGGTGGCCCGGACGGGCCGTCTCAGCAGCGACCAGCCCAACCTGCACAACATCCCGGTGCGCAGCGAGGAAGGCCGCCAGTTCCGCAAGGCCTTCGTGCCGGCCTCCGGGTGCAGCCTGCTGGTGGCCGACTACAACCAGATCGAACTGCGCTGCATCGCCCACCTCGCGAGTGACCCCGGTCTGATCGATGCCTTCACGAGCGGACTCGACATCCACAACGCCACTGCGGCGCGGGTGTTCGGGGTCGACCCGACGACGGTCACCGTCGAGCAGCGGTCGAAGGCGAAGATGGTGTCGTACGGCCTCGCCTACGGGATGGAGGCGTACGGCCTTGGTCAGCGGCTGGGCATCGCCACCGACGAGGCGGCCGTGATCCTCGAGGCGTACTTCGCGGCGTTCCCCAACGTGAAGGCCTACATGGAGCAGACGGTCGTCGAGGCCCGCCAGCGCGGGTACACCGAGACGCTGTTCGGCCGTCGTCGTCCGATCCCCGAGCTCTCGAACCCGAACTTCCGGATCCGCCAGGCCGGCGAGCGTCAGGCGATGAACGCTGGCATCCAAGGCCTGGCCGCCGACATCTTCAAGGTTGCCCTCGTGGCCATCGACGAGGCGCTTGCCGCTGCCGGGGTCGCCAGTCGACTCGTCCTCCAGGTCCACGACGAGGTGCTCGTCGAGGTCCCCGAGCACGAGCGCGATCAGGTGGGCCCGCTCGTGCTGGGTCTGATGCGTTCGGCGGCGAGCCTCGCCGTCCCGCTCGAGGTCAACGCGGCCTGGGGTCGCACCTGGGCCGAGGCCAAGTGACCGCAGAGGGCCCGTACAGCCCCACCGGCTCCCACTGGTTCGAGCCGGTGGCCGAGCACCTCGGCGACGCGTATCTGCGGTACTCCTTCACCAAGGGGACCCGTCAGGAGGTCGACTTCGTGGTCGGGCGGCTGCAGCTCGGCGCCGGGTCGAGGGTCCTCGACGTCGGTTGCGGGCCCGGTCGGCACGCCCACGAGCTGGCCCGGCGGGGGATCACGGTGCACGGCATCGACATCAGCGAGACCTTCGTCGAACTGGCGCGCCGCGACGCTCCCGAGGGCGCGACCTTCGAGCGGCTCGACGCTCGGTCGCTCGTGGGCGAGGAGCGGTTCGCCGGTTCCTTCGACGCCGTGATCTGCCTCTGCCAGGGGGCATTCGGGCTGATGACGGCCGGCGGCGACGACCAGACCGTGCTGGCCGGGATGGCGGCGGCGCTGCGCCCCGGTGGCCATCTGGTGCTCAGCGCCTTCAGCGCCTACCACGTGGTCAAGTACTTCGACGAGGCCGTGTTCGACGCCGCCACGGGGGTCAACCACGAGCACACCGAGATCCGCAGCCCGAGCGGCGAGGTGCGCACCGTCGACCTCTGGACGGGCTGCTACACCCCTCGTGAACTGCGCCAGGCCTGCGCCCTCGCCGGTCTCGAGACCCTGTCGGTGAGCAGCGTCGAGCCGGGCTCGTACGGGCTCGACGAGCCGTCGGTCGAGACGCCGGAGTTTCTGGTCGTGGCCCGTCGCCCGTCCTGAGGCCGCTGCTATCCTTTGCGGGTCCGGAATCCGCCGGATCCTTGATGTTCCTGTCCGAAAGCGATCGTCCCTTGTCCGACACCCTGAACCCCTCCGCCTCCGCCGGTGCCTTCGGCACCTTCGACGAGGAGGGCAACTACACCCCTCGTGAGATCGTCGCCGACGATCTCGGCATGTCCTTCGCCGATGCCATCGCCGGAAAGATGGTCGACGTCGAGGACGGCCAGCTCGTCCACGGCACCGTGGTGAAGATCGACAAGGACGAGGTCCTCCTCGACATCGGCTACAAGAGCGAGGGTGTCATCCCGTCGCGTGAGCTGAGCATCCGCAACGACGTCGACCCGAGCGAGATCGTGTCGATGGGCGAGCAGATCGAAGCCCTCGTCCTCACCAAGGAGGACAAGGAAGGTCGTCTGGTCCTCAGCAAGAAGCGCGCTCAGTACGAGCGTGCCTGGGGCACCATCGAGAAGATCAAGGAAGCCGAGGGCATGGTCGAGGGTCCGGTGATCGAGGTCGTCAAGGGCGGTCTCATCGTCGACATCGGCCTCCGTGGATTCCTCCCGGCCTCGCTCGTCGAACTGCGCCGTGTCCGCGACCTCCAGCCCTACGTCGGCAAGGTCGTGCAGGCCAAGATCATCGAGCTCGACAAGAACCGCAACAACGTCGTGCTCAGCCGTCGGGCCTTCCTCGAGGAGACCCAGAAGGAGAGCCGCGACAGCTTCCTGACCAACCTCAAGCCGGGCGAGATCCGCGAGGGTGTCGTCAGCAGCGTCGTGTCGTTCGGTGCCTTCGTCGACCTCGGCGGCATGGACGGTCTCATCCACGTGAGCGAGCTGTCGTGGAAGCACGTCGACCACCCGGGCGCCGTCGTCACCGTCGGCGACAAGGTCACCGTGCAGGTTCTCGACGTCGACTTCGATCGCGAGCGCATCAGCCTCTCGCTCAAGGCGACCCAGCAGGATCCGTGGCAGGAGTTCGCCGGCAGCCACGAGGTCGGCCAGCTGGTCTACGGCCGTGTCACCAAGCTCGTGCCGTTCGGTGGCTTCGTGCAGGTGGGCGACGGCATCGAGGGTCTCGTGCACATCAGCGAGATGAGCACGCACCACGTCGACGCTCCCGAGCAGGTCGTCACCCCCGGCGAGGAGCTGTGGGTCAAGATCATCGATCTCGACCTCGCCCGTCGCCGGATCAGCCTCTCGATCAAGCAGGCCGCCGAGGGTGGCGAGCTCGCCGAGGAGTACCGCCAGCACTTCGAGGTCGACGAGCACGGCAACTGGACCGCCGGCGGCGACGACGCCGAGCGCGAGGCTGCGTGGGCCGAGTACTACCAGGAGAACCCCGACGCCGAGGGCGCTCCGGGTGCTGCGGCTGCCGCCGAGGCTCCCGAGGCCTGAAGCCCACCCCGGTCAGCCGGGTATCAGAGTTCCAGCGAATCGTCCGGCTCAGCTGGGCCGGACGATTCCCATTTTCACGGCCATCAGCACGGCCTGTGTGCGATCGCGGGCGTCGAGCTTCTCGTAGATCGAGGCGAGGTGGTTCTTCACGGTCTTCTGGCTGATGAACAGCTTGGCGGCGATCTCGCCGGTACCGAGACCGTCGGCCACGAGCTGCAGGACTTCCTCCTCGCGGGCCGAGATCACCGGCTCGCTGCCCCGTGTGGCCTCCTGGAGCATGACCTCGGCGAGGCGGGGCGACATGGCGGTGTCGCCGTTGGCGGCGAGGTGGATCGCCGAGACGACGTCCTGCACGGGGGAGTCCTTGGTGAGGTACCCGATCGCACCGGCCTTGAGTGCTCGGTCGACGATGTCGCGGTCGACGTGCATGGTCAGCATGACGACGCGCATCCGGTTGTCGGCGTTGACGAGCTGCCGGGTGGCGTCGATGCCATCGGTGCCGGGCATCGAGACGTCCATCAGCACGACCTCGGGCTTGGTGGCGAGGGCGACCTTGACACCCTCGGCGCCGTCGCTGGCCTCGCCGACGACGGTGATGCCCTCGGCCTCGAGCGCCCGGCGGAGGCCCTGGCGGAGCATGGTGTGGTCGTCGACGAGGACGACGGTGGTGGAGGTCATGAGTGGAGGGATCCTTCGGGGATGTCGATGCGCATCTCGGTGCCGCCCTCAGGGCGGTGGCGCAGGGTGAGGCGGGCGTCGAGGCGTTCGGCACGCTCGCGCATACCGATCAGGCCGTAGCTGTCGCTGCGGGCGCGGGTGTGGTCGAGGCCGACCCCGTCGTCGCTGACGGTGAGTCGGAACGTGCCGTCGACGAGCGCTCCGCGGACCTCGATGTGCTGGGCCCGGGCGTGGCGTTCGACGTTGACGATGGCCTCGCGGGCGATCTGCCACACCTCGCGCTCGACGAGGAGGGGCAGGCGGTCGGGCAGAGTGATGTCGCAGGTGACGTCGAGGCCGGCACGGTGCTGGACGCGATCGAGGAACTCGCGGGCGGTAGCGGCCAGATCGCGCGAGTCGCTGACGTCGGTGCGCAGGTCGTGGAGGGTGTCGCGGACCTCGCTGATGACCCCGGTGACCTGGCCGCGGAGGTCGCGGAGCATCTGCTGATGCGCAGGGACGTCGGCCGTCGCGCTGATCGCCCGGTCGACCTCGAAGCCGATCATCGCGAGCGACGAGCCGACGTGGTCGTGGAGGTCGCGGGCGATGCGCGACCGCTCCTCGGCCGCAGCGAGCGAGCGGATGCGCAGGAACATCCGGGCGTTGTCGATCGCGATGCCGAACGGCTCGGACAGTCCGTGGACGACCTCGGCCTGCTGCTGCCCGAACGCAGCCTCCTCGCGTGATTCGACGGCGAGCACACCGATCAGCGAGCCGCGGGCTCGGAGGGCCGTGTACACGCCGGAACGGGCGTCGGGGGAGATCCCGCCACCGCGGGGCAGCGAGTCGATGCGCACCGTCTTGGGCGACCCCACGGCGGCGAGGGCGCCATGAGGGAGGTCGTCGGTCGAGTGGGCGATCGAGTCGGTCATGCCGATGGTGCGGGCGGGGATCATCCGGTCGGAGACCGGGTCGTGGAGGAAGACGATGAGCGCGTCGTAGCGGACCATCGAGCGCAGACGGGCGACGGTGCTGTCGAGCACGTCGTCGAGGTCGAGCGAGGCCGGGAGGCTTTGCGCCACGCGCTGGAGGGCGAAGAGGAGCGAGTTGGCCTCAGCGAGGCGACTCACGCGGTCGAGCGCCGCCTTCTGCTGACGGTCGGCGTCGCGGGCCGTGTTGTGGGCGAGTCCGCTGGTGAAGGCCATCAGGGCGAGCAGGGCCGCCCACATCATCCCGTCCTGCACACCCGATGCCGTCCCGACCTCGAGCGCGTGCTGGGTGGTGACGGCGACCACGATGACGACGCTGATGATGGCGCTGTACGCGGCGCCACAGGCGAAGCCGGCGAGCATCCCGGTGGGGATCACGAACAGGACGAACGGCGACGCCCACGCGCCCGACAACATGATCGTGGCCGTGTTGATGCCCTGCTCGACGAGGATGCGGAGGCGGACGCTCTCCTCGTTGCGGTACGGGACCGGGTGGAAGATGGCGTACGCCGTGTACAGGGCGGCGACGGCAGTGACCGCGGCGATGTGCCAACGGCCGTCCTGGAGATCGGGGATCGCCCTGACCACCGCACCCGCGAGGGCGACCAGTCGGAAGGGCCAGAGCGGGGCGGCCGACAGGCTGGCACCGAGCGGTGTCCGCGAGAGAGATGAGTCGTCGAGCGAGCGACGGTCGCGGCCCGTCGGCGGAGTGTGGTCGAGCATCCGGCGGTCGACGAGCGGCCAGGTGAGGCCGTCGTGGCGGCTGTCGCCACCGTCGGCCAGCGGGGCCTCTGCCTGCGGTTCGGACGCCATCGGCACGACTCTAGTGAAGGCCGGCCGCTACGGTTCGGCCATGATCATCGTCGGGCTCACAGGTGGGATCGGCTCGGGCAAGTCGACCGTCAGCGCGGCGCTCGCCGAGCGCGGAGCGATCATCGTCGACGCCGACGCGATCGTCCGCGACGTCCAGCAACCGGGGAGTCCGGTCCTCGCGGCCATCGCCGAGCGCTTCGGGGCCGACGTGATCGCGGCCGACGGCTCGCTCGACCGAGCCGCACTTGCGGCGGTGGCCTTCGCCGACCCCGAGGCCGTCAAGGCTCTCAACGGCATCGTCCACCCGGCCGTCGGCGCGGAGATGAACCGGCGCATCGACGAGCAGCGGCACACCGACAACGTCGTCGTGCTCGACATCCCGTTGTTGACCGAGAACCCGCGCAAGGGCCTGCAGGGACGGATCGTCGTCGACGTGCCGGTCGAGACCCAGGTCGAGCGGCTCGTGAGGTTCCGCGGGTTCAGCGAGGACGACGCCCGGGCGCGCATCGCACGCCAGGCCACGCGTGAGCAGCGGCTCGAGGGAGCCGACATCGTGGTCGACAACAGTGGCGACCTGGCGGCTCTCGCGCCGCAGATCGAGCGGGTCTGGGAGTGGCTGACCGCCCTCCCGCAGTTGCCGCCCGACGCCGACGTGGGCGGCCGTACCGACGGTGTCTGACGGGGATCAGAACCGCAGGCGGCCCTCGACCTCGCCGTGCTCGCGCTTCCCGGTGGGCTCGAAGCCGAGCCCGCGGTAGAAGGCCTCAGGGCCGCCCGGGTCGTCGACCCACCCCACGGTCATCGAGGTGTGTCCCATCGCCGACCATCGTTCGACGAGGAGGGCGACGACGGCCGAGCCGATGCGCCGACCCTGATGGCGGCGGTCGATGAGCAGGCGCCACAGGTACGGCTCGGGGTGGACCTCGGTGACCTCGGCCGTCATCACGAACCCGGCAGGCTCACCGTCGGCCACGATGCCTCGCAGCCACGGAGCGACGATTCCGCCCTCGTACCACTCGGGAAAGAGGGCGTCGGAGTAACTCTGCACGACTGGCGCGACGAAGGTGGTCTGCGAGTGATGGACGGCGAGGCGGGAGAACGTGCGCGCCGTCTCAGGGGTGATCTCGACCAACTCGACCAGTGCGGGGGTGTTCCGCGGTCTCTGCGTCCAGGTCGTACGTCGGGGAGCATCGACGACCCACACGATGTCGTCGACCCATTCGCCGCGTACCTGCGCCGTCTCGCGGAGCACGGCCTCGACCTCGAACCCGAGGCGTTCGAGCAGCCGGATCGACCCGAGGTTCGCCGGATCGGTGCGGGCCTCCACCCGCCGGACGCCACCTGCGAGCAGTGCGTCGACGAGCGCACCGAGTGCGTCGGTCGCGAGCCCGCGGCCCTGGGCGTGCGGTGCCAGGGTGACTCCGACCTCGGCGTGCTCGCCGGTGTCGTCGAGATGAATGGCGAGATCGCCGAGGAGGCCCTCGGCGTCGCTCACCGCCAGTTGGGTCCACTCGCCGCGCACGGGTGCGGTGCGATCACGCTGCCCGGCCAGCATCGCGAGCGCGTCGGCCTCGGTGTAGGGGAGACCCCATGACTGGTACCGCGCGATCTCGGGGAGAGTCCGGTAGGCGGCGAGCGCGGCGGCGTGGGCGTCGGTCATCACGTCGATCACGGTGTGCGGGGTCCGGAGGGGCAGCATCAGGAGCGGAGCGTAGGCTGGGACGGTGACCTCCGATGCGCAGCGCTTCCAGGTCGTCTCGCCGTACCAGCCGGCGGGCGACCAGCCGACCGCCATCGCCTCGCTGGCCGAGGGCATCAACCGGGGTGACAGGTTCCAGACGCTGCTCGGCATCACCGGATCGGGCAAGAGCGCCACGATGGCGTGGACGATCGAGGCGACCCAGAAGCCCACGCTGATCCTCGCCCCGAACAAGTCGTTGGCGGCGCAGCTCGCCCAGGAGATGCGCGAGTTCTTCCCGCACAACCGCGTCGAGTACTTCGTCAGCTACTACGACTACTACCAACCCGAGGCGTACATCGCGTCGAGCGACACCTACATCGAGAAGGACTCGTCGATCAACGAAGAGATCGACCGTCTTCGGCACTCGGCGACCGCCGCGCTGCTGACCCGGCGCGACACGATCGTGGTGGCGTCGGTCAGCTGCATCTACGGCATGGGCGACCCCGCGGAGTACAAGGGGCAGCTGCTCGAGTTGCACACCGGAGTCGACTACGACATGCGGAGCATCCTGCGTCGGCTGGTCGACCTGCAGTTCGACCGCAACGACATGACGCTCGGCCGCGGCAAGTTCCGTGTCCGCGGCGACACCATCGAGGTGCATCCCTCCTACGAGGAGTCGGTCGTGCGCATCGAGATGTTCGGCGACACGGTCGAGCGGATCACCGTCGTCGACCCGCTCACGGGCGAGACCCTCCACGACCACTCGCAGATCATCATCTTCCCTGCGACGCACTACGTGGCGGGCGACGAGCGGATGCGACGTGCCGTGCTCGGCATCGAGGCCGAGTTGCAGGAGCGTCTGGCGTGGTTCGAGTCGGAGGGCAAGCTGCTCGAGGCCCAGCGCCTCCGCATGCGCACGCAGTACGACCTCGAGATGATCCAAGAGGTCGGCTACTGCAACGGCATCGAGAACTACTCGATGCACATCGACGGCCGCTCGCCCGGCGAACCGCCGTTCACGCTCCTCGATTACTTCCCCGACGACTTCCTGCTCGTCATCGACGAGAGCCATGTCGCCGTGCCCCAGCTCCACGGGCAGTACCTCGGCGACCTGCGCCGCAAGGACGAGCTCGTCGACCACGGGTTCCGCCTCCCGAGTGCTCGCGACAACCGACCGTTGCGCTTCGAGGAGGTGCTCGAGCGGATCAACCAGTGCGTGTTCCTCTCTGCGACCCCGAGTGACTTCGAGATCCAGCGCAGCACGCAGGTGGTCGAGCAGATCGTGCGACCCACCGGCCTCGTCGATCCGGAAGTCATCGTCAAGCCCACCAAGGGCCAGATCGACGACCTGATCGATCTCGTCAACGGTCGCATCACCCGGGGCGACAGGGTGCTGGTCACCACGCTCACCAAGAAGATGGCCGAGGACCTCACCGACTATCTGCTCGAGCAGGGGCTGCGCGTGCGCTACCTGCACAGCAACATCGACACGGTGCAGCGCATCGAGATCCTCCGTGCGCTGCGACTCGGCGAGTTCGACGTGCTGGTCGGCATCAACCTCTTGCGCGAGGGCCTCGACCTTCCTGAGGTGAGCCTCGTCTGCATCCTCGACGCCGACAAGGAAGGTTTCCTCCGCAGCGAGACGTCGCTGATCCAGATGATCGGTCGCGCGGCCCGCAACGTCGACGGTCAGGTGATCATGTACGCCGACAAGGTCACGGCGTCGATGACCAAGGCGATCGACACCACCCGCGAACGTCGCGAGAAGCAACTGGCGCACAACCGCGAGCACGGCATCAACCCGCAGACGATCCGCAAGGCCGTCGGTGACATCCTGTCGTTGCTGCGTCCCGACGACTCGGCGCCCGTGCCCGGGAAGGGTCAGCGGCGTGGCCGTCAGGGCGAGCGCGAGAAGGTGCAGCGCGAACTCAAGACGCTGCCGCAGCAGGAACTGGCACGGCTCATCCAGACCCTCGAGGAAGAGATGCACGAGGCCGCCGCCGAGCTGAAGTTCGAGTACGCGGCACGGCTGCGCGACGAGGTCAACGAACTGCGTCGCGAACTCAAGGACGCTGGCTGAGCACGGGCTGCAGCATCGTCGCCGCGGCCTCGGCGGGCTGCGGTAGTGCGTAGAGGTATCCCACACCGAAGGAGACCCCGAGTCGGTGCAGACGCTCGCGTTGCACCTGGGTGTCGACACCCTCGGCCATCACCGTCGCTCCCGACTCGAGTGCGGCTCGGATCGTGAAGTGGACGTCGGCGCTCCCCGGTCCGGACGACGCCAGCAGGCCCGTGAGTCGGCGGTGGAGTCCGAGCACCGTGAACGGGAGCGAGGCCATCGCTGACGAACCCTCGGCCGACCCTGTGTCGTGATCGGTGAGCACAAGAGTCGCTCCGGCGCCAGCGACCTCGACGAGGGCGGCGCGGAGGTCGGCCGACATCGTGTGGGCCTGGACCTCGGAGACCCCGATGGCGAGCGCACGCGCGTCGAGGCCGTGCGTCGCGGCGAGTTCGAGTGCGTCGAGCACGGAACGCGGGTCATCGTCGAGATCGAGCGCGACCAGGACCTGGAGGTCGGGGAGCGTGGGCCGGAAGGTGGCGACGAGGTGGAGCCCGGAGTCGACCAGGCGGCGGAACAGCGCACCGGAGCGGTGGGCGGCCCTGATCGAGGCGCCGAAGTCGTCGGGCTCGAGCACCATCGACTCGGTGTGCCAGCGCGGGACGGCGCGGAGAGCCTCGATCCGACCGTCGGCGAGCGAGACGATCGGCTGGAAGTAGGCCGTGAGCGCTCCACCGGCGAGTGCCTCGTCGATCTGCTCGGCAGTGTGGGCCGGCGGTGCTTCGGTCGTGGAGCGGCTGTCGAGGACGGCGAGGGCATCGGAGAGCGCCCCGAAGAGCCCACGCTCGGGATGCCGGCGAGCACCGGCGGACACCGCCGAGATGCCGCGCTCGGCCAGCGCGCTGACGAGCGAGGCGTCGAGGGCACGGGCGTCGCTCCGCGACACGCCGACGAGGGCGAGTGCGAGGCGATCACCGGTGAGGCGGGCAGCGGTGCCCCGATCGCCGAGGCGGGAACGGACGATGCCTCCGGCCACGCGGAGATCGTCGTCGCCGGCGGCATGACCGTTCTCGCTGTTGATCCGCTTCAGGTCGTCGAGTTCGACGACGATGACGGCCGCTGCCTCGCCGAACTGGGCGCACACCGCCTCTTCCTCCTGCAGACGGATGTCCCACGCCTTGCGGGTGGCGAGGCCCGTGAGCACGTCGACCGAGTCGTCGATCGGACCGTCGTCGGCTCTGCGGCGCCGACCGGGTGAGCGCCGCTCGACGGTCCGCTCGATCGAGGCCGCGGCGAGGCTGCCGAGCAGGTGGGCGAGCAGTTCGGCGAGTTCGCGTTGCGACCTGTCGAGCTGGGTGCCGGGGACGGCGCCGTCGCCGATCAGGGCGCCGAAGCGTGAACCGTCGGGGTGGACGACCTCGAGACGGACCTCGGCCGGTGCGAGGACGATCGGTGAGCCGTCGAGCGCCTGGCCCAGGTGGATCTCGCCGGTGGGGTCGAGAGCGGCGACGACCTGGCGGGGATGCTCGGGATCGACCTCGCGGACGAGCATCCAGCGGGGGAAGCGCGTGACCACCGAGAGGTGCTGGAGCGCATGGTCGGCCGCAGCAGCGAAGGCGGCGTCGGCAGGCACGGGATGCAGCACCGGATCATCATCCCACGCCCTCTCGCGCGGCAGCGAACATCGGTAGCCTCGCCCCCATGCCCGCCGCCCCCGAAGCGAAGATCGTCGTGCGAGGCGCACGCGAGCACAACCTCAAGAACGTCAGCATCGAGATCCCTCGCGACCGCCTCGTCGTGTTCACGGGGCTCTCCGGCTCGGGCAAGAGCAGCCTCGCGTTCGACACGATCTACGCCGAAGGTCAGCGCCGCTACGTCGAGTCGCTCAGCGCGTACGCCCGGCAGTTCCTCGGCCAGATGGACAAGCCCGACGTCGACGTCATCGACGGTCTGTCGCCAGCGATCTCGATCGACCAGAAGAGCGCGAGCCGCAACCCGCGCTCGACCGTCGGCACGATCACCGAGGTCTACGACTACCTCCGTCTCCTGTACGCCCGTGTCGGCATCCAGCACTGTCCGACCGACGGCACCCGCCTCCAGAGGCAGACCCCGCAGCAGATCGTCGACCGGATCCTCACGCTCCCGGAGGGCACGCGGTTCCAGGTGCTGGCACCCGTCGTCCGCGGCCGCAAGGGCGAGTACGACACGCTCCTGCAGGACCTCTCCGGTCAGGGTTTCGTGCGGGCGCGGGTCGACGGCGCGATCGTCGACATCGCCGAGTTCTTGAAGTCCGACGAGAAGCTCGCACGGTACGAGCAGCACACGATCGAGATCATCGTCGACCGGCTCGTCAAGAAGGAGGGGATCGAACGACGTCTCACCGACTCGCTCGAGACCGCCCTCAAGCTCGCCGACGGAGTCGCCGAGGTCGAACTCGTGGCTCGCGACGGTGAGAAGGAGGGCGAGACGCTGACCTTCAGCCAGCACCTCGCCTGCCCGAAGTGCGGCACCAGCTTCGAGGAGCCGGCCCCGCGCAACTTCTCGTTCAACTCGCCGTACGGCGCGTGCGAAACCTGCGACGGTCTCGGGACCACCTTCGAGGTCGACCCCGAGCTGATCATCCCCGATCACGACCTGGCGATCAACGAGGGTGCGATCGCGCCCTGGCGCACGAGCGGGACCCAGTTCTTCAGCCGCATGCTCGAGGCGGTCGCCGACAACTTCGACATCGACCTCGATGCTCCGTTCCGAACCCTGACCGCCAAGCAGCAGAAGGTGATCCTCCACGGAGCGCCCGGCAACCTGAAGGTCAAGTACAAGAACCGCTACGGACGGAGTCGTGAGTACAGCACGGCCTACGAGGGAGTGATCCCGTGGCTCAACCGTCGCCGCGACGGTGCCGAGAGCGACTGGGCCCGTGAGCAGTACGAGGGCTACATGCGCGAGGTCCCTTGCGGGAAGTGCAACGGGGCGCGCCTCAAGCCGTCGACGCTCGCCGTGACGGTCGGGGGGAAGAACATCTCCGAGGTCTGCGACATGGCGATCGGGGAGTCGGCCCGGTTCCTCGCCGGGCTCGAACTGGGCGAGCGCGACCGGATGATCGCCGAGCGGGTCACCAAGGAGATCAACGCCCGGCTCGGGTTCCTGCTCGACGTCGGCCTCGACTACCTGACGCTGTCGCGGTCGGCCGGCACCCTCGCCGGTGGCGAGGCCCAGCGGATCCGTCTGGCGAGCCAGATCGGCAGCGGCCTCGTCGGCACGCTGTACGTGCTCGACGAACCCTCGATCGGTCTGCACCAGCGCGACAACCGACGTCTCATCGACACGCTGCTCCGCCTGCGCGACCTCGGCAACACGGTGCTCGTCGTCGAGCACGACGAGGACACGATCAGGGAGAGCGACTGGATCGTCGACATCGGCCCCGGCGCCGGTGAGCACGGCGGTGCGGTGGTCTACAGCGGCCCGGTCAAGGGGATCCTCAAGTCGAAGGAGTCGATCACCGGCCAGTACCTCGCTGGTAAGCGCAGCGTTCCCGTGCCCGCACAGCGCCGCCCACCCGGGCTCGAATGGCTGCAGATCGTCGGGGCCCGCGAGCACAACCTGCAGAACATCGACGTCAAGCTGCCCCTCGGGTGCCTCGTCGCCGTCACCGGCGTGAGCGGCAGCGGCAAGAGCACGCTCGTCCGCGACATCCTCCTGCCCGTCCTGATGCAGCGCATCTACAAGTCGAAGGACGCGGCGGGTAAGCACAAGTCGGTCAAGGGGGTCGAACTCCTCGACAAGGTGATCGACATGGACCAGTCGCCGATCGGTCGCACACCCCGCAGCAACCCGGCGACGTACACCGGGGTCTTCGACAACATCCGCAAGCTGTTCGCCACGACCGCCGAGGCCAAGGTCAGGGGATACCTCCCCGGTCGCTTCTCGTTCAACGTCCAGGGCGGACGCTGCGAGGCGTGCTCGGGCGACGGCACGATCAAGATCGAGATGCACTTCTTGCCCGACGTGTACGTCCCGTGCGAGGTCTGCAAGGGCGCTCGCTACAACCGCGACACCCTCGACATCCAGTTCAAGGGCAAGAACATCGCCGAGGTGCTCGACATGCCGGTGGCCGAGGCGGTCGAGTTCTTCGCGAACCAGCCGGCCATCGCCCGCTACATGCAGACCTTGATGGACGTCGGTCTCGGGTACGTCCGGCTCGGGCAGAGCGCGCCGACACTGTCGGGCGGCGAGGCGCAGCGTGTGAAGCTCGCCACCGAGCTCGCCAAGCGGAGCACCGGGCACACGATCTACCTCCTCGACGAGCCCACCACGGGCCTGCACTTCGAGGACGTCCGACGCCTGCTCACGGTGTTGTCGCGACTCGTCGACCAGGGCAACACGGTGCTGGTGATCGAGCACAACCTCGACGTCATCAAGACGGCCGACTGGCTTCTCGACCTCGGCCCCGAGGGCGGGAGCGGTGGCGGCCTCGTGGTCGCCGAGGGCACCCCCGAACAGGTGGCGGCGGTCGAGGGCAGCCACACCGGTCGGTTCCTGCGGCCCCTGCTCGGGATGGCCTGACACCAGCCATCGACGGGAACCGGGCCACCGGTGGCCCGGGTGACATAGTGGACGGTGTGTCCGTGACCGCCGAGAGCCCCGCCTTCGACCCGACGAGCGACGACGGGAGGGCGCACCAGACGCGAACTCTGCGCACGCTCCGGTTGGCCCAGGTGCCGGGTCAGGCGGCTGTGGCCGGGGTGGTTGCTGTGGGTGCTCTCCTCGCCAAGGACCTCCTCGGCGACAAGGACCGCCTCGCCGGTTCGGGTTCGGCGGCCTTCACTCTCGGCTCGGCGTTCCTCGCCGTTCCGCTGTCGGCCTACATGCGGCGCCGGGGCCGCCGAGCTGGTCTGCGTCTCGCCTTCGGACTCGGTGCGATCGGTGCTGCCGTCAGCGGCATCGCCGGGCAGGCCCGCTCGTTCCCGATGTTCCTCGCCGGCATGGTTCTGTTCGGGGGAGCGCAGGCCGCCACGCTCCAGGGTCGTTACGTGGCTGCCGACCTCGCTCCCGAGACGCACCGCGCGAAGGCGATCGCGAGTGTGGTCGTCGTCGGCACGCTCGGCGCGGTGTTCGGCCCCGTGCTGGCGCCGTGGGAGAAGGGGGTCGGCGAGTCGCTCGGTCTCGACGAGTTCATCGGTCCGTTCTTCTTCGCCTCGGCGCTGCTCGTCGTGTCGATGGTCATCATCCAGACGCGGCTGCGCCCCGACCCGCTCGAGCTGAACGGTCAGATCGACCCGCACGCCGAACGCACGCGTCCGTTGCGTCAGGTCCGGATGTCGTGGGCGGTGATCCGGTCGAGTCGGCTGGCGACGTTGGGTCTGGTCGCGATGGTCATCTCGCAGTCGGCGATGGTGGCCGTGATGACGATGACGCCGTCACACATGAAGGACCACGGCCACACCGACCTCTCGGCCTACGTGATCGCCCTGCACATCGCCGGCATGTATGCGTTCGCGCCGTTCGTCGGCCGGTTCGTCGAGAAGGTCGGTCAGGTGCGTGCGGTCATGGTCGGTGCCGTCGTGCTCGGCGCTGGGACGATCACCACGGTGCTCGGCGGATACGTCCCTGCCCTCGTCTTCATCGGGCTGTTCCTGCTCGGTCTCGGCTGGAACGTCGGCCTGATCGCGGGTTCGACCATGCTCACGGGCTCGGTGCCCGTCTCGTCACGCGTCGAGGTGCAGGGCACCGCCGACCTGACGATGAGCTTCTGCGGTGGGACCGCCGCGTTCGCGTCGGGCTTCGTCAAGCAGGCATGGGGCTACCACCTGTTGGCCGACGCGGCCACGGCGCTGGCCGGCCTGCTGCTCGTGGCGGCCTACGTGCGCCACCTGCGCAGTCGGGTCAGCGCCCCCGCAGCTTCTTGCTGAGCTCGTTGAGGCGTTCCTTCTCGGGACGGCTCAACGACTCCATGCCCGACGAGCTGATCTTGTCGAGGAGCCCGTCGAGTTCGGCCTGCTCGTTCGGGGAGTGGGCGGGCGGGTCCCAGGGGCCGGCAACGACGGTGGGCCCGCTCGAGCGCGACCGCGACTTCTTTGACGACGCACGCGGGGCGCGCCGGGTGCCGCCCCGTGAGGGACGACCGGTACCGATGCGGGGGATCCAGGCGAACTCGCCCAGCAGTCCGAACGAGCGGCCGGCGACCGCCGCCGTGGCGAGCGAGGCGAGCAGGACGAGGATGAGCGACTGCTGACGCATGCCGGTGAGCTGCAGCAGTTCGAGGCCGACGATGGCCGCCGCGAACCACCACGCCTTGATGCCACCGAAGAAGCGGACGTTCGGCATCTCGGCGCAGAAGAGGCAGAAGACGGCGATCTCGACCTGACGGATGCCGGCACCGCCGATGTCGAGCCCGGTAGCGACGAGACCCGGCACGACGGCGAGCATGACGAGCAGCCAGAGGAACCGGTTCCGGCCGATCATCCGCTCGAGCTCGCGACCGAAGAACCACAGCATCAGGATGTTGACGGCCGTCCAGAAGTCGGGTTCGTTCGCGAGCGGCCAGGTGACGAGTCGCCAGATCTGCCCGTGGAGGACCCGGTCGGGCCACAGGATGATCGGCTCGAGGAGCGTCGGGTCGACCGCCCAGACGAACAGTCCGAGCACGCACAGCCCGGCGACGAGGAGGGCGCTGGTCACGTCGACCGTGCCGATGCGGAACCAAGGGTCGTCGCGATCGCGGCGTCCGGGGAACGAGAGCGTGAAACGTCCGGGCACGCTCCGACCCTAGTGGCACGTCCCCCGCAGTGCGCCGCGGAGGTCGGGCCTAGAGTTCGCAGGATGGTCCAGCGTCCGCCCACCGGCACGATCCCCGAGACACCGGGGTCGTACCAGTTCAAGGACAAGGACGGCCGCGTGATCTACGTCGGCAAGGCGTCGAGCCTGCGACAGCGCCTCTCGAACTACTTCCAGGACCCGCGCAACATGCACCCGCGGACGGCCCAGATGGTGGCCACCGCGACGACGGTCGAGTGGATCGAGGTCCGCAACGAGGTCGAGGCACTGATGCTGGAGTACAGCCTCATCAAGCAGCACCGGCCGCGCTTCAACGTCCGGTTGCGCGACGACAAGAGCTACCCATTCCTCGCCGTCACCCTCGACGAACAGTTCCCGCGGGCGATGGTGATGCGTGGCCGCAAGCGCAAGGGCACCCGCTACTTCGGTCCGTACGCCCACGCCTACGCGATCCGCGAGACCCTCGACCTCTTGCTGCGCAGCTTCCCGATCCGGACCTGCAGCCCGGGCAAGTTCCACGAGCACGAGCGCCTCGGTCGGCCGTGCCTGTTGTTCCACATCGAGAAGTGCAGTGCGCCGTGCGTCGGTGAGATCGACGAGGAGCGCTACCGGGGGCTCGTCGCCGAGCTGTGCGAATTCCTCGACGGCGACACCGACGAGATCGTGACGCGCCTCGAGGCCGAGATGCGCGAGGCAGCGACCGCGCTCGAGTACGAGCGTGCCGCTCGGGTGCGCGACCGGCTGCTCGCGGTGCGCAAGGCGATCGAGAAGCAGCAGATGGTGGCCGAGCGCAGCGAAGACCTCGACGTGGTCGGCATCGACGACGACGAACTCGAAGCGGCCGTCCAGGTGTTCTTCGTGCGCAAGGGCCGGGTCGTCGGCCGCCGTGGGTTCGTGCTCGACAAGGTCGAGGAACTCTCACCGGGTGGCCTCGTCGACAGGATCCTCGAAGAGCTCTACGGCGACGAACCACCCCTCGGTGTGCCGAAGCAGGTGTTGGTGCCGGTCGAGCCCGACGACGCCGAGACCTACGAGGAATGGCTGTCGCACCTGCGCGGCAGTCGAGTGCAGGTGCGTGTCCCCCAGCGCGGCGACAAGCGCACCCTGCACGAGACCGTGACGCGCAACGCCAAGGAGGAGTTCGTCCGGCACCGGCTGCGGAGGGCGGGCGACCACAACGCGCGGAGTCGTGCCCTCACCGAACTGCAGGACCTCCTCGGGTTGCCCGAGGCTCCGCTGCGCATCGAGTGCTACGACATGGCGCACCTCCAGGGCACCGACTACGTCGGCAGCATGGTCGTGCTCGAGGACGGACTCCCGAACAAGCGCGAGTACCGACGCTTCAAGGTCAAGGACGTTCCGGGCAACGACGACTACGCGGCGATGGAGGAGGTCCTGACACGCCGTCTACAGGCCTACCTCGACGAGCGCGATCAGGTGCTCGTCGACGACGACCTCGACGACGCGGGTGACGGTGCTGCCGACGGCACGGCCGAGCCGGGCGTCCCGACGCGTCGTCGCCGCACCAAGCCGGTCCGGTTCGCCTATCCGCCGCAACTGCTGCTCGTCGATGGCGGCAAGGGGCAACTGGCCGTGGCCGAACGGGTGGTCCGGTCGCTCGGTCTGCAGGACGAGATCCCGCTCGCCTCGCTCGCGAAGCGGTTCGAGGAGGTCTACCTCCCCGGTCGTTCGACGCCCGTCGAGGTGCCGCGGGGGAGCGAAGCGCTGTTCATGCTCCAGCGCATCCGCGATGAGGCCCACCGCTTCGCCAACACCTTCCACCGCGAGTTGCGCGGCAAGCGGATGACCGCCAGTTCGCTCGACGGCATCCCCGGACTCGGCGACGCGCGTCGGCAGAAGCTGGTGAAGGCGATGGGCGGTGTGAACGCCGTGAAGGCGGCGTCGCTCGACGACCTGCGCGCCCTGTCGTTCCTCCCCGACGCGGTGGCCGAGGCGATCCACGAGCGCTTCCACCCGGCGGGCGTGCCCGACGAGCCGACAGCGCCCGACGCCCGGACGGCACCGGACGAGCCGGTCAGCTGACCAGCGGCACGACCTCGGTCACGAGCCGTTCGATCATCTCGACACGCTCTGTCTGGGTGCGGCCGAAGTTCCAGTCGGGGAAGGCGAACTCGTCGACACCCATCGCCACGTACACCCGCAGTTGAGCGGCGATCTGCTCGGCGTTTCCGACGAGCGTGCGTCCAGCGGCATACCCGGGCGACGACTCGTCGCCGTCGAGGATGACGATGGCCTGCGCCGACCGGTGCATCGTGGCCGGATCGCGGTCGACCGCCTCGCAGGCTGCGAGGAAGAGGTCGGTGCGACGGCGGGCCTCGGTGGGATCGCCCCACGTGTTCCATTCCTGGGCCCAACGGGCCGTGATGCGGAGCATCCGCGGGCCACCCGTGCCGACCAGCAGAGGCAGCGAGCCGACCGGTGCGGGGGAGAAGGGGGCATCGGTGAGCGTGTAGTGCGCTCCGTTGAAGGAGGCAGGCGTGCGGTGGAGGAGCGCGTCGACGACCTGGATGGCTTCCTCGAAACGGGTGACGCGAGGGCCGGCGTCGGGGAGGTCGAACCCGTACGCGCCGTGTTCGTTGACCTGCCAGCCGGCTCCGAGCCCGAGCACAGCACGCCCACCCGACACGTGGTCGACGGTGGCGGCGCGCTTGGCGAGCACGACAGGGTGGTGGATGGTGACGGGGGAGACCATCGAGACAAGACGCACGCGCGGGACGAGCGCTCCGACGGCCGCGAGGACGCTCCAACACTCGAGCGCATCACCCGGGTCGGGAGTCCCGTCGGGCCGGTTCGGCATCAGGTGGTCGGCGAACCAGAAGCCGTCGAAGCCGAGCGCTTCGACCCGCTGGGCCGTGTCGAGGGTGTCGGACCAGGTGCGCTGGTTGTTGGGCCACACGGAGAACTTCATCCGTCGGACTCTACGCTCACGTGCATGACGACGACCCCGCCGACCGGCGACGGACTCTGGGAGACGCACGCCGAGTGGTGGATCGAGGGATTCACCGAGGGTGCCGACCCCGAGTACGTCGAGCAGATCCTCCCGATGGCCGCACGCGAACTCCACGGTTTCGGGCGCGTGCTCGACGTCGGCTGCGGCGACGGTCAGGTGAGCCGACTCGTGGCGTCGATGGGCGGCGAGGTCGTGGGCATCGACCCGACGTGGAACTGCGTGAGCGTGGCGCAACAGCGAGGTCAGGCCTCCTTCGTCCAGGCCGGAGCCGCTGGGTTGCCGTTCCCCGACGCCTCGTTCGACGCGGTGGTCGCGTGTCTGGTGTTCGAGCACGTCCGCGAGGTCGACAGTGCGCTGGCCGAGGTGGCGCGCGTGCTGCGTCCCGGTGGCCGCTTCTGCTTCTTCCTGAACCACCCACTGCTCCAGACCCCCGGGAGCGGCTGGATCGACGATCAGTTCCTCGATCCGCCCGAGCAGTACTGGCGGCTCGGCTCGTACCTCGTCGAGCAGGAGACGGTCGAGGAGGTCGAGAAGGACGTGTTCATCCCCTTCATCCATCGTCCGCTCAGTCGTTACCTCAACACGCTCGCCGATCATGGCCTGTTCCTCGAGCGGATGGAGGAGCCCGCACCGCCTCCGGGTTTCATCGCCCTCGCCGAGGAGTACGCCGCGGCCGCGACGATTCCGCGTCTGTTGTACCTGCGCACCACCAAGTGCTCGTCGTAACATCACGTCGATGGCCGACATCCTCCTCATCAGCGGAATGTCCGGGGCGGGCCGCTCCGGTGCGGCCGCCGTGCTCGAGGACCTCGGGTGGTACGTCATCGACAACCTGCCGACGTCGCTGGTCGACACGATCGTCGAACTCGTGAGCCGACCGGGCAGCGACATCGAGAAGCTCGCCCTCGTCGCCGGTCGTCAGACGGCCGAGGTGCTCCCCAAGATGGCTTCGCTGCGTGAGGCGGGCCATCGGGCACGGCTGCTGTTCCTCGATGCCAGCGATTCCGCCCTCGTGAAGAGGTACGACGCGACCCGCCGCAAGCACCCGCTCGCCACCGAGGCCGGTGGTCTCGTCGAGGCGATCGCGATGGAGCGCGGTCGGATGGACCCCGTGCGCGAGACGGCCGACCTGCTGATCGACACGACCGACATGAACGTCCATCAGCTCAAGGCCCGTCTGCTGGCGGCCTTCGACCTCGAGACCGAGGCGCATCGTCTGCAGATCGCTGTCGAGAGCTTCGGCTTCAAGCACGGTCTTCCGATCGACGCCGACATCGTGATGGACGTCCGGTTCCTGCCGAACCCCCACTGGGACGACGAACTCCGCCCGCTCACCGGGCACGATCCGGCCGTGCGTGACTTCGTCCTCGAACGTGCTCAGGCGAGCGACTTCCTCGACCGGTTCCATTCGCTGATCGCCTCGCTGCTGCCGTCGTACGAAGCAGAGGGGAAGAGCTACCTGACGGTCGCCGTCGGCTGCACCGGAGGTCGGCACCGCAGCGTGGCGGTGGCCGAGGAACTCTCGGCCCGGCTGCGTGCCCAGGGCTGTGCGGTGCACACGAGCCACCGCGACATCGGGCGTTCCTGACGTCACACGCGGGGTGGCGGCGTTACCCGCCGGTAGCCGAACGTGCTCGGTTAGCCTTGCGGCGTACGGCCGTCGGGGCCGCAAGAGAAGGGAAACGCCGACATGACTGTTCGCGTGGGCATCAACGGATTCGGCCGCATCGGGCGCAACTTCTTCCGCGCCGTCCAGGAGCGGGGCGCCGACATCGAGATCGTGGCCGTCAACGACCTCGGGTCGCTCGACCAGATGGCGCACCTGTTGAAGTACGACTCGGTGCTCGGTCGCCTCGACAACGACATCAAGGTCGGCAAGGGCGGCATCTCGGTCGACGGCAAGGTGCTCAAGGTCCTCAGCGAGCGCGACCCCAAGTCGCTGCCGTGGGGTGACCTCGGTGTCGACGTGGTGATCGAGAGCACGGGCATCTTCACGTCGCGCGACAAGGCGGCGATGCACCTCGAGGGCGGCGCCCCGCTGGTCATCGTGTCGGCCCCCTGCGACGGCGCCGACGCGACGTTCGTCTACGGCGTGAACCACAAGGACTTCGACTTCGCGACCCAGAAGGTCATCAGCAACGCGAGCTGCACCACCAACTGCTTCGTCCCGCTCGTCAAGGTCCTCGACGACGCCTTCGGTGTCGAGCAGGGTCTGATGCAGACCGTCCACGCCTACACCGGCGACCAGCAGCTCGTCGACGGCCCGCACAAGGACCTCCGCCGGGCCCGTGGTGCGGCGATCAACATCGTCCCCACCAGCACGGGTGCCGCCCGCGCGACGAGCCTCGTGCTCGCCAGCATGAAGGGCAAGCTCGACGGCACCTCGCTGCGCGTGCCGGTGCCCACGGGCTCGGTGGTCGACTTCACCGCCATGCTGAAGAAGCAGGCGACCGTCGCCGAGATCAACGCGGCGATGAAGAAGGCCGCCAACGGCCCGCTCAAGGGCATCCTGCGGTACACCGAGGACCCGATCGTGTCGAGCGACATCGTCACCGACCCGCACAGCAGCATCTTCGACGCCGGCCTCACCATGGCCATGGGCAAGATGGTCAAGGTCCTGGCGTGGTACGACAACGAGTGGGGCTACTCGAACCGCCTCGTCGACACGACGCTCTACGCCGGCCGCAAGGCTGCCGCCAAGCGCCGCAAGAAGTGACCGAGATGCCCGAGACGCCGCTCGGCCGGATCCCGACCCTCGACGACCTGGGCGACGTCCAGGGCAAGCGGGTTCTCGTCCGCACCGATTTCAACGTCCCGATGGACGGTCGGATCACCGACGACTTCCGGATCCGGGCGGCGCTGCCGACCATCGAGTGGCTGACGAGCCGGGGTGCGCAGGTCGTGACCTGCTCGCACCTCGGTCGGCCCAAGGGCGCCCCGAACCCGAAGTACTCGCTCGACGCGGTGCGGGCGCGGCTGGGCGAGTTGGCCCCCGGAGTCGAGTTGCTCGAGAACCTGCGCTTCGACGCGGGTGAGGAAGGCAACGACCCGGCGTTCGTGGCCCGGCTCGTCGAGGGCATCGATGCCTATGTCGACGACGCTTTCGGGGCCTGCCACCGGGCCCACGCCAGCATCGTCGGCCCGCCCCAGACGCTCCCGAGCGCGATGGGTCTTCTCCTGCAGAAGGAGGTCGAGGTCCTCCTCGGCCTGCGCCAGTCGCCCAAGCACCCGTTCGTGGCGGTGCTCGGCGGCTCGAAGATCAGCGACAAGCTCGGTGTCGTCGAGGCGCTCCTCGGCGTCGTCGACGCGCTCGTCGTGGGCGGGGCGATGTGCTTCACGTTCCTCGCCGCGCTTGGCAACCCGATCGGTGACTCGCTGTTCGAACCCGATCAGGTCGAGACCTGTCGCCGACTGTTGGCCGAGTCGGCCGCGAAGGGCAAGACCATCCACCTGCCCGAGGACATCGTCGGCGTCGACGCCCGTGGTGAGTTCGCCACGTTCGGCACCCGGCTCCCCGAGGGGGCCAAGGGCTTCGACATCGGTCCGGGATCGGCGGCCGCGTTCAGCGACGTCATCATGGACGCCCGCACCGTGTTCTGGAACGGCCCGATGGGCATGTTCGAGGACCCCCGCTTCGAGGCCGGGACCCGCACCGTGGCCCAGGCCATGGCCGACACCAAGGCGTTCACCGTGGTCGGCGGTGGCGACAGCGCCGCTGCGCTCGCCCAGTTCCGCCTCGAATCGGAGGTGTCGCACGTCAGCACGGGTGGCGGCGCCTCTCTCGAACTCCTCGAACTGGGCGACCTGCCCGGTCTCGCCGCCCTCAGGAAGGCCCCCAACGCATGAGCCGCATGCCCCTCATCTCCGGCAACTGGAAGATGAACCTCAACCACTTCGAGGCGATCCAGATCGTCCAGAAGCTGGCCTACCTGGTGGGTAAGGACGACCTCGAGAAGGCCGACGTCAGCCTCCACCCGCCGTTCACCGACATCCGCAGCGTTCAGACCGTGATCGACGGCGACAAGCTCGGGTTCGCCCTCGGCGCCCAGCACTGCCACTGGGAGGACAAGGGCGCCTACACCGGAGAGGTGTCGCCGGTGTTCCTCTCCAAGCTCGGCGTGCAGTACGTGATCTGCGGTCACAGCGAGCGTCGCGACATCTTCGGCGAGACCGACGAGATGGTCAACAACAAGGTCGCCGCGATCCAGACGCTCGGGATGACGCCCATCATGTGCGTCGGCGAGTCGCTGGCACAGCGTGAGGCGGGGGAGACCGAGGCATGGGTCCTCGGGCAGGTCAGCGCCGGTCTGGCCGGTCGGAGCCCTGCTCAGGTGGGTTCGCTCGTCATCGCCTACGAGCCGATCTGGGCCATCGGCACCGGGCGCACGGCGACCGCCGACGACGCCCAAGCCGTGTGCGCAGCGATCCGCGGCCGTGTCGCCGAGATCGCAGGCGCAGAGGCGGCCGACAGCGTGCGGATCCAGTACGGCGGGTCGGTCAAGGCCGGCACGATCGCTGAACTGATCGCCCAGCCCGACGTCGACGGTGCCCTCGTGGGTGGGGCCAGCCTCGACGCCGACGAGTTCGCCCGGATCTGCAAGCTCGGCGCCTGACACCGGGCACTCCTCGCGAGGGGGCTCGTCGGAACGTTCGTTCCGGTCGCTGGCCCCTCCGGAAGAGGTGGCTACCCGTCGGTAGCCAGACCGTGCTAGCCTCCCCCCACTCGTTCGGATCGGGGAGGACCGTGCGGGTGAGGTGAACTCCAGGGACACCTTCTTACCTCCCTCCGACTTCCTACAGGAGGACCAACACGTGAGGACCACGAAGCGCAGCAAGCTTGCTGCTTTCGCGGTGGGTCTCTCGCTCATCGTCGCCGCATGCGGTGGAGATGACGAGACGACGACCACCGAGGGTGGCGCCGAGACGACCGCTGCACCGGAGACCACCGGCGCGACGGAGACGACCGGAGCGACCGAGACGACGGGCGCGCCCGCCACGGCTGCCATGCGCATCACCTACGACATCGCCGAGGCGGCTGTCTGGGACGATGGCAGCCCGATCGATGCAGAGGACTTCATCTGCACCTACAACGCCATCATGGGCACCGTCGGCTCGCTGAGCACCGTCGGCTACGACCAGATCCTCTCGATCGCCGCCGGCGCCTCCGACAAGCAGGTCGTCGTCGAGTTCAAGACGGTCTACGCCCCCTACCGCGGCCTCTTCGGTGGCCTCATCAAGCACGACGCGGTCGCCGACTGCAACGACATCTCGGGTGATTTCCAGACCGAGCTGCCGTTCTCGAACCGCCCGTACAAGATCGAGTCGTGGGACGAGACCCAGCTGATCCTCGTCGCGAACGAGAACTACTGGGGTCCCGACAAGGCCGTCGTGCCGAAGGTCGTGATGGTTCCCAAGGCCGACCAGGAGACCGAGATCGCCTCGCTCCTCGCCGGTGAGGTGGACTTCATCTACCCGCAGTACAGCCCGGAGACCGCGGACGCCGTTGCCGGCGATGCGAACATCTCGGTGCAGATCGAGTTCGGTGGTGACTACGAGGGCCTGTACTTCCAGCAGGCCGACGGTCCCTTCGCCGACCCGATCTTCCGTCAGGCGTTCGCTCAGTCGATCGACATGGATGCCTTCATGGCTCAGATCTACAACCCGATCGTCGAGGGTGCCACGCAGTTGACCTGCGGCCCCATCGTCCCGGGTCGTTACTGCGACGAGACCCTGTGGCAGAACACCTACGATCCCGAGGGCGCTGCGGCTCTCCTCGAGGAGAACGGCTGGGCCAAGAACGCCGATGGCTTCTGGGCCATGGACGGCGGCGAGGCCCCCGAGGTCCGCTGGATGATCAACACGGGCAACACCCGTCGTGAGGGCGCTCAGGCGTTCCTGATCCCGCTGCTGCAGGCTGCCGGCTTCAACGTCGTCGCCGACAACTGCGAGGCCGAGTGCGTGTTCCAGCAGCGTCTGCCAGCGATGGACTACGACCTGGGCATGTACATCAGCACCGCTCCGCCGGACCCGCAGTACCTGACCAGCAGCTTCACCTGCGACCAGGTCCCCACGGAGGCCAACGAGTTCGCTGGCCAGAACAGCCAGGGCTGGTGCAACGAGGAGGCCACGGCTCTCCTGTACGAGGCTGACGCCACCGTCGACCTCGATGCCCGTACCGACCTCATCAAGCAGGCCATCGGCCTGATGCGTGAGGACTGGGTCATGCTGCCGACCTTCCAGTTCCCCAAGTCGGGCCTGTGGCGCACCGACAAGGTGGGCGGCCCGGTGGGCGACGACCTCAACAACTACGCGGCCTTCATCAACTTCAACGAGTGGACCGATGTCGACGGCGATGGCCAGATCGTCATCGGTGCCGAGCAGTGGCCGGGTTGCCTCAACCCGATCACCGAGTGCGCCAACTCGTCGTGGTACGTGTGGACCGTCGCCTTCCCGACCGGCATGGGTGTCTTTGACACCACCAACGACGGTGAGTACGTCGTCACGCCGATGATGGCGAGCGAGCCCGTCGTCGAGATCCTCTGATCCTCGACTGACGTCGTTCAGTACAACGTGACAGCGGGGTCGGTCGAGAGATCGACCCCGCTCCACGTTGACACGAGTAGTTTCCGTCAGCAGTGGTGGTCAGGGCCGCTGCTGACGTGTTCGTCTCCCTGACTCTGCCCGAAGGGGGCATCCCGTGCTGAGGTACATCCTCCGACGACTGCTGTGGGCGATCCCGACGCTGCTGCTGGTGACCTTCGTGGTCTATTGCGCGCTGAGGATCGCCACCAACCCGCTCGCGAGCTACGCCCGCTCCAACCCACGTCTCGCCAAGCAACCGGCGAAGATGGCCCAGTACATCGAGGTCAACGGCCTCTGGGACGGGCCCGGCGGATACGTGCGTGGCTATCTCAAGTGGCTCACCGGTTTCGTGACCGGCGACTGGCAGCCCAGCATCAAGGGCAGCCGTCCGGTGTGGCCGAACCTCAAGGACGCTCTCGTCAACAGCGTCCGCCTCGGTCTCGTGGCGTCAGCCGTGGGCATCCTCGTCGGACTGACCCTCGGCGTGTTCGCTGCACTCCGCCCCGGCAAGTTGCGCGACACCGTCGTCAACACCGGTGCGCTCATCGGTTTCTCCGTCCAGCCCTTCATCAGCGCGGTCCTGCTCCAGCTGCTGCTCTCCGTCCAGTGGTCGAAGTGGTTCGGTGAGCCGTTGCTCCCGACGTCGGGCATGTACCCGCCCGGACACAAGGGTTTCGATCTGTTCCTGATGCTCAAGTACATGGCTATGCCCGTCATCGTCGTCAGCATCCAGAGCGTCGCTGCCTACAGCCGCTACATGCGTGCCTCGTTGCTCGACGTCCTCAGCAGCGACTACCTGCGCACGGCGCGGGCCAAGGGCATCAGCGAGCGCCGTGTGCTCGTCACCCACGCCCTGCGCAACGCGCTCGTCCCGATCGTGACGCTCGCTGCCCTCGACATCGGCCTCGTGGTCGGCGGCCTGATCATCTCCGAGGGCGTGTTCGAGTACCCCGGAATGGGCATGTTCTTCTTGACCGCGCAGAGCAACGGCGACTTCCCCGAGCTCATGCCGTGGATGGTGGTCATCACCAGCTCCGTCATCGTCTTCAACCTCCTGGCGGACCTCGCGTACGCCTGGCTCGACCCGAGGATCCGCCTTGACTGACACCACTGCCTCCACCGCGTCCGACGCGTCGATCGGCGTGTTGACCGAGTCGATCTCGCCCCGTCGGATGGCGCTCAAGCGCTACATGAACAACCGTGCCGCGGTCGTGTCGGCCGTGGTGTTGCTCGTGATCGTGCTCTTCGTGGCCCTTGCGCCCTTCACCACCCGCTACGGGATCAACGAGAGCATCTACGACGCCGAGGAAGCCCCCAACCAGTTCCTGACCCCCTTCGGGAAGGCCTGGTTCGGCACCGACGGCAACGGTCGCGATCTCTACAGCCGGATCATCTTCGGCGCCCGCGTGTCGCTGCTCATCGGCCTGTTCACCGGGCTGATCTCGGTGGCGATCGGCACCGTCGTCGGCGCCTTCGCCGGCCTCAAGGGCGGTCGGCTCGACGACCTCATCATGCGCATGACCGACATCGCCCTCGCCCTGCCCTTCCTCGTCGTCCTTGTCATCGCCCGTGGTGTGCTCGAGAACGTGTCGTGGGCCACGAGCGTGATCGGTGAGTCGACGTCGGTGCGCTTCACGGTCATCCTGCTCGCCGTCTTCGGCTGGATGGGTGTGGCACGTCTCGTGCGTGGTCAGGTGAAGCAACTCAAGGAACGCGAGTTCGTCGAGGCCGCTCGGGCGCTCGGTGCCACCACTCCGCGGATCATGTTCCGCCACCTGCTGCCCAACGCCGTCGGTCAGATCATGGTGGCCCTGACGCTCGCCGTGGTGGGCGCGATCACGGCCGAGGCCACCCTGAGCTTCTTCGGCTGGGGCCCTGACGCCGGCTCGGGCATGACCTCGCTCGGTCTGCTGATCCGCGACTCGAAGAAGGCCGTGCCGCCCGGATACTGGTGGCTGGTCGTGTTCCCCGGTGTGTTCTTCGTGATCCTGTCGCTCTGCATCAACTTCATCGGTGACGGACTGCGCGATGCGGTCGACCCGAAGATGCAGCAGGAGGTGAAGTGATGTCGGCCGCACTCAGCGTGCGTGACCTGCGGGTCTCGTTCAAGACATTGCTCGGAACGGTGCAGGCCGTACGCGGGATCAACTTCGACGTCGAACCGGGCGAGGTGCTCGGCGTGGTGGGCGAGAGCGGCTCGGGCAAGTCGGTGAGCTTCCTCGGCATCATGGGTCTCCTCGGGCGCTCGGCCGTCATCGAGGGGTCGGCCAAGGTCGGCGACGTCGAGCTCGTCGGGGCCTCGCCGCGCACGATGCGCAAGGTCCGCGGTTCGGAGATGGCGATGATCTTCCAGGATCCGCTGTCGGCACTCAACCCGGTGCACCGTGTGGGCGCCCAGGTGGCAGAGATGCTCCTGGCCCATCAGCACGACATGACCAAGGCGCAGGCCCGGGCCCGCGCCATCGAGCTTCTCGACATCGTCGGGATCCCTCAGCCCGACCAGCGGGCGCGGCAGTACGCCCACGAGTTCTCCGGCGGTATGCGCCAGCGCGTGATGATCGCCATGGCGATCGCCAACAACCCGAAGGTCCTGATCGCCGACGAGCCGACCACCGCGCTCGACGTGACCGTGCAGGCCCAGATCCTCGAGGTCATCGACCGGATCCGCAAGGAGATGGGGACCGCCGTGGTGCTCATCACCCACGACCTCGGTGTCGTGGCCCGGATGGCCGATCGCGTGCAGGTGATGTACGCGGGTCGTGTGGTCGAGCGGGGCGACGTGCACTCGATCTTCCAGCAGCCCGACCACCCGTACACCCGCGGCTTGCTCCATTCGTTGCCCGGTCTCGGCCGTGAGCGGCTGACCCCGATCCCCGGGGCCCCACCGAACATGCTCCAGCCGCCCTCGGGGTGTGCCTTCAGGGCACGTTGCGCCCACGCCACCGAGGCGTGCGCGGGCGAGCTCCCCGAACTCGTCTCCGTGCGCCGCACCGAGACGGCCTGTGTCCGTGCGACCGAGCTCGAGGTGATCTCATGAGCGACCCCGTCCTCGAGGTCACGAACCTCACCAAGAACTTCACGGTCAAGTCGGCCAAGGGCCTGCGGGTCATCCGTCGCACCGTGCAGGCGGTCTCCGACGTCAGCCTCACGATCGGCGCCGGCCAGACCGTCGGTCTCGTGGGCGAGAGCGGCTCGGGCAAGACCACGGTCGGTCGTTGTGTGCTCCGCCTCATCGAACCGACCTCGGGTTCGGTGAAGTTCCAGGGCGAGGAGCTCGTCGGCATGAAGGCCGAGCAGCTCCGCGGTCTGCGACGACAGATGCAGATCGTCTTCCAGGATCCTTATGCGTCGCTCGACCCGAAGATGACCGTCGGAGCCTCGATCGCCGAGCCGCTCGACATCCAGAAGGTGCCGGGCAACCACTCCGACCGGGTGGCCGAACTGCTCGAACTGGTGGGCCTGGCGCCCGACCACGCCCGCCGCTTCCCGCACGAGTTCTCGGGCGGTCAGCGCCAGCGCGTCGGGGTGGCCAGGGCGCTCGCCCTCAACCCGTCGTTCATCGTGCTCGACGAGCCGGTGTCGGCCCTCGACGTGAGCATCCAGGCCGGTGTGGTCAACCTGTTGCAAGACCTGCAGAGCCAGCTCGGTCTCAGCTACCTGTTCATCGCCCACGACCTCTCGGTCGTGCGCCACATCTCCGACATGGTCGCCGTGATGTACCTCGGCAAGATCATGGAGGTCGGCCCGGCCGAGGACCTGTACCTCCGGGCGGCTCATCCGTACACGCAGGCCCTGCTGTCGGCCGTCCCCGAGCCCGATCCGGTGCTCGAACGCGAGCGTCACCGGATCATGCTCCAGGGCGACGTGCCGAGCCCGATCAACCCGCCGTCGGGTTGCCGGTTCCGGACCCGCTGCCCGATCGCCCAAGAACGGTGTGCGCAGGAGGAGCCGGCTCTGGTCGACCGTGGCCAGGGGCACCCGGTGGCCTGTCACTTCCCGCAGTCGGTGCCCGTCGCCGTGCACGCCCGATAGGCTCGCTCCCCGTGCGTGACTTCGTGATGTACCTGACGGTCCTGGTGAACGTCCTGTCGTTGTTCGGCCTCGTCGCCGGCGTGCTGATGCACAGCGGCCGCGGTGGCGGTCTCAGCGACATGTTCGGCGGTGCCAGCTCGACCGCCCTCGGCAGCACGGCTGCCGAGCGCAACCTCACCCGGATCACCACGGTGCTCGGCATCGTCTGGATCGGGACGGTCGTCGCACTGAGTTTCCTGTTGGTGCGCTGAGCACTCGCAGGTAACCTCATCCTCCCACGTCGAAGTGGCGGAATAGGCAGACGCGCTAGCTTGAGGGGCTAGTGAACGTAAGTTCGTGGGGGTTCAAGTCCCCCCTTCGACACCACTGAACCGGGCCCCCGAGGCCCGGTTCTGCTTTTCCTACCCTTCCGATGAGAGATGAGTGTCGCTGGCGACCTCATCTCTCATCGGAGCGTGTCAGTGGGGTGGGTGGGCGGAGTACCAGGCGGTCAGGCGGGCGAAGCCTTCGTCGAGCGAGACCGTGGGCTCCCACCCGAGGTCGGCACGGGTGGCGGTGATGTCGAACCAGTGGGCGGTGCCGAGTTGTTCGGCGACGAAGCGGGTGACCGGGGGTTCGGTGTCGCCGCGCCATGCCCAGAGTCGCTCGGCCACCGAACCGGCGAGCAGAGCGGCACGGAGCGGGATGCGGCGCGGGGTGACGTCGAGTCCGGCGGCGGCGCAGATGCGGGTCATCAGTTCGATCACCGTGCGTGGCTCGCCGTTGGAGACCACGTAGGGGCGTCCCTGGCAGGCGGCATCAGGGTGCAGGGCGTCGAGTGCCGCCACGAGCGCGCTGACGGCGTTGTCGACGTAGGTGGTGTCGACGAGGGCCGCCCCGGTCCCGGCCACGGCGAGGCGACCACGCCGGGCGCGCTCGACGATCCGGCCCACGAGTTGGGTGTCGCCGGGCCCCCACACGAGGTGTGGCCGGAGGGCGGTGACGGCGAGCGAACCGTCGGCAGCAGCGAGGACGGTCTGCTCGGCGAGGGCCTTCGACTCGGCGTAGTGGGCCCGCCGTCGGCCGGTGGCCGC